>Ga0224557_1001883_pt1 | contig 19072 bp, 17 predicted proteins | sample 714S31014metaG_FD_180677 | JGI IMG/M metagenome (GOLD analysis project Ga0224557, IMG submission 180677) | Peat soil microbial communities from Stordalen Mire, Sweden - 717 S3 10-14 | ecosystem: Environmental > Terrestrial > Soil > Wetlands > Peat | place: Sweden: Norrbotten County, Stordalen...
GGCCGAAGAGCTTGAAGCCGAAGCTCTCGGTGGCCACGCCGACCGCCACCACCACGAGAATCAGGGTTCCGAAGAACTCCGCGACCAGCTTCTTCCAGTTCAGCATCTCCATGGCGGTGTGACCTCCTGTGTCCCGGCGAGGAATTGGACACAGGCAGTTTCGCAGCGCAGACCTGCGAAGACGCGGATGCCGCGGCGACTCCGGCCCAGCTCAGCGGGGGCGCGCGCCGTCCAGGCGGGTGGACGGAGGGGTGGAGCGGGCGGCCCTAGATCGCGGCCATCGCCCGCTCGTCCGCCTCACGCAGGCGCGTGGCCATGGCGGCCAGCATCTTGCGGGCGAGCGCGGGCACGGCGTCGAGCACGCCGTTGAACTGGCGCTGGCCGAGGACGAGCAGCGTCATGTCGGTGTCGGAGACGACGGTGGCCGAGCGGGGTCGCCGGTCGAGCAGCGCCATCTCGCCGAAGTACTGGCCCGGGCCGAGCGTGGCCACCTTGCGGTTGTTGCGGCGCACCGACGCCTGGCCCTTGACGATCAGGAAGAACTCCCGGCCGATGGTGCCCTGCTCGCAGAGCATCCGCTCCGGAGGCACGGTGACCTCCTCGAGCGCCCGCTTGATCGTGCGCAGGTCCTTCGCCGACGAGGTGGAGAACAGCCAGATCTTCGAGAGGTCGAGGTCGTCGCGGCTCATGGGCGCAAACAGTAGCCCTCGTCGCCCTCAGATGCCCGGGTCGGCGCGCCCGCTCGGGCCGCCCGCGCCCAGGTCAGACGGCGTCGGCGCCGCGCTCGCCGGTGCGCACCCGCACCACGGTCTCGGCCGGCACGACCCACACCTTGCCGTCGCCGATCTTGCCGGTGGCGGCCGAGCTCACGATGGCGTCGACCACGGCCTCGGCCCGGTCGTCCTCGACGAGCACCTCGAGGCGCAGCTTGGGGACGAAGTCGATCTCGTACTCCGCCCCGCGGTACACCTCGGTGTGCCCCCGCTGGCGCCCGAAGCCCTGGGCCTCGGTGATGGTCATGCCCGCCACACCCATGTTCTTCAGGACGTTCTTCACGTCGTCGAGCTTGAACGGCTTGACCACCGCAACCACGAGCTTCATCGTCTACTCCTCACGATCCGCCGGGCCCCCGGGACCCTCCCTGAGCACGTTAGCGACCGGATCAGCCGGCCGCCCCCGCGGCCCCCGGGCCTCTTCCTGCGGCCCGACCCGGCCGCCGGCGAGCCCCCCTCCGGACGCCACCGCCTTCGGCGCGCCCGAAGGGAGCAACTCCCGGGGGGCGGTAGCCTTCCCCGATGCCCTCGAGCCCGAACGCCGGCGATGTCGGCGGAGACGGCGCCCCCCCGATGACGCGCTGGGAGCGCATCAAGTACTCCATGGTGCGGCCCGACGACTCCCCCAAGGACGACACGCCGCCCGAGATCCGCCCCGTCGAGGAGGTCGAGGCGGACATCGCCCGGTCCAACGACAAGGAGCGGGCCATCGGCCTGGTGGCGGCCCCGATCGCGGCGATCATCGGCCTGGTCATCAGCTCGGCTTCGATCAACTACGCCAAGACCCACAACCAGAGCGTGAGCGTCTACGACAAGCTCACCTACGTCCTGCTGGGGCTGGCCGTCCTGATCCTGATCACGTCGTGGCTGCGCAAGCGCCTGTTCCAGGGCATCACCCTGGCGCTCTACGGGCTGGCCATCTTCCAGCTGCACTACACGTACTTCGGGTTCGCCGCCCCCTTCCTGCTGGCCGGCGCCTGGTACCTGGTGCGCGCCTACCGCTTGCAGCAGGAACTCAAGGTGTCCGAGGCGGCCGGTCCGAACGCGCCACGCCCCAAGGGCAGCGCCGGCTCCAACGGGACCGCCCCGCGGCCCCGGCGCAACAAGCGCTACACGCCGCCTTCTTCCTGAGCCCTCCCCGCCCCTTCCGCTGACGCGGCGCCCCGGCGCCGGCGCCGCAGGACCACCAGGAGCGCCACGAGCACCACGAAGAGGCCCCCGAGGATCGCGGGCACCACGAACACGCCCGACGACGAGTGCTCGGTGGCCACGATGGAGGCCGGGGACACCAGGGCGGGATCGCCCGGCACGGCGATGGCGGCGACGGTGGAGCCGGGCCGGTGGAACGAGTCGCCCGGGAGCTGCACGTGGGTGTAGCGGTGGCCGCCGAGCGTGTAGCTGCCGTGGCACGAGTAGCCCGCCGCGTTGGAGCCGCTCCCGCCGAGGAGGCCCATGCAGGCCGCCACGGTGAAGGTGACCGGCACGCCGTCGTGGTGGAGGCGGTCGTCCTGCTGGTTCGTGTGCACACCGATGACGGTGAAGACCACGGCCAAGACGGCGAGCGTCGCCAGCACGATGCCGATCACGACCTGACCGACGCGCCGGCCGTCCACCTGGACGCCGGCGCCGCGCAGCTGCCCGATGCGGTCGGCGGGGTCGCGGGGCTGGTCGTTGCCGGCCGCGTTCGAGGAGGAGGTCGTCATCGCGATCGGGCGATCGTAGTGGCGACGCCCGAGGGCGGCCCAGTGCGGCCGGGCCCCGGTCGCGGGCGTGACGGAGCTTGCTGAGCAGGCCGGATCGAACGGGCGGGGGGATTAACGCACTCGAAACACAGCGGTGACGATGCGGAAACTCCTGGACTGCATTGTGTCGGCGGCGGGGAGAACCGTCCGAAGTGGATTAGCCGTACCCGGTGTTTGGTGACGCTCTGGTTGCAGAGCGGGATGCCGGGGCGGACGACAGTTAGGAGAGCTTGAGTGATCCATCTGATAGGAGCGACGGCGTACGTGCCGTATCCCAGTTGGCTCAATCCGGCTGACAACACGTGGCAGATAACCGCTGCCACCTTCGTCGGCCTGATGAGCCTCCCGGGACTGGCTGTGCTGTACGCGTCAATCGTCCCCAAGAAGTGGGCTGTCAACGTCCTCGCGATGATGTTCGCCGGATTCTCACTGGTGCTCGTCGCGTGGTTCCTGTGGGAGTACAAGCTGGGATTCGGCGACACGTCGATCGGCGGGGGCGTGCACCTCGTCGGCGGGGTGGTCACCCAGACCCAGAACGCAGGGACGACCGGGACCTTGCAACACTTCTTCGAGAACTTCCTGGGCAAACCCGGACCCATCACCAGTGCGTACGGTGAACAGGCCCAGGCGAGCTCGGCCGCCAACACCATCATCCCGTTCCACTTCCCGACCTCGGCGCTGGCGTACTTCCAGTTCGTGTTCGCGGCCATCACCCCGCTGCTGTTCCTCGGCAGCGTGCTCGGCCGGATCAAGTTCAGCGCCTGGTGCCTCCTGGTGCCGCTGTGGTCGACCTGCGTGTACTGCGTGGACGCCTTCCTCCTCTGGGGCGGCGGCTACTTCGCCCAGGAGGGTGCGCTCGACTTCTCGGGTGGGTACGTCATCCACATGTCGGCCGGAGTGTCCGGCTTCGTGGCCGCCTGGGTCCTCGGACCACGGCTCCTACGAGATCGACAGCACGCCTTGCCCAACAACCTCGTGATGGCGGCCGTCGGTGCCGGCATCCTGTGGCTCGGCTGGAACGGGTTCAACGGCGGTGACCCGTACTACGCCGGCGCCAGCGCGGCTGCGGCCGTGGTGAACACGAACCTGGCCACCGCAACCGGTGTCCTGGTCTGGATCGCCATGGACGCCTGGTTCTCCAAGGAGAAGAAGCCCACCTTCCTCGGTGGCGTGAACGGCATGATCTGCGGCCTGGTCGGCATCACGCCGTGCGCCGGCTGGGTCAACGGCCTGGGCGCTATCTTCGTCGGTGCCATCTGCTGCGCCTTCGTCTGGGTGGCCTGGAACTACCTCTCCAAGGTGCGGCCGTTCTCCAAGGTGGACGACGCCCTGGGTGTCGTCTACACCCATGGCATGGCCGGCTTCCTGGGCGGCCTGCTGCTCGGCATCTTCGGTGACCCGAACATGATCGAGTACGGCTGCGGCCACCTCACCTCGGACGGGCAGGTCATCGCCACCTCACAGGCGACCTACCTGACGGCGCACGGAACCTGCGTGCCCTTCGGTGTCAACGGCCTGATGTACACCGGGTCGGCGCACCAACTGTGGGAACAGTTCCGAGCGGCGATCTTCGTCATCATCTGGTCGGCCCTGATCACCTTCATCCTCATGAAGGTCATCGGCTGGGTCCTCCGAGGCGCTCGCTACAAGGACGAGATCCTCGAGGTCGGCGACCTCGCCATCCACGGTGAGGAGGCGTTCCCGGAGGACTCCGGCTTCGCCACCGCCACCCGCACTGACGGTGCCTTCGCCCTGGCCGGCATCGACAAGGGAGGTCCGGAACCATCCGAACCAGCGGCACCGCCACCACCATCCGGCGGCGGTTCCTAGGCCACGGACAGACAGGACGAAAGGAGCTCAACAATGAAGCTGATCGTGGCAGTGCTGAAGCCGTTCAAGCTCGACGACGTCAAGGAGACCTTGAAGAACCTCGGGGTGCAGGGCATGACCCTGACCGAGGCCCAGGGTTTCGGACGCCAGCGAGGGCACACCGAGGTGTACCGCGGTGCGGAGTACGAGGTGGACTTCGTCCCCAAGATCCGTGTCGAGGTGCTGGTGGACGACGGCCAGGCTGACGAGGTGGTCGACGCCATCGTCACCTCGGCCTCCACCGGAAAAATCGGTGACGGCAAGGTGTGGGTCCTCCCGGTCGAGGCCGTGGTGCGGGTCCGCACAGGAGAACGCGGGTCTGAAGCGTTGTAAGACGCAGTCAGTCCTGTAGATGGTCGGTAGGGCCGGGACGCGGCGAGGCGTCCCGGCCCGCCGCCGTCTCCGGGCCGGTGTCGCGGCCTGCGTGCGACCATGGTCCCCGTGGTCGACTCCGTGGCCCGGCTCGTGGCGGCCCAGCACGCGCGCTGGGGAATCAACGCCGTGGACCGCGAGGTGTTCGGCACCGGCGACCCGGCGGAGATCGCGGCGATCCTCGACCGGTTCTGCCAGCGTGAGGTCGGCACCGGGATCGGGACCGCCCTGTTCTACGGCGCCTCCGCCGGCTGCGTCCTCGGGTTGCGGCTCGCCGACGGCACCGAGGTGGTCGTCAAGGCCTACCAGGAGCGCTGGCGGGCCCCCTTTCTGCAGGCCGTGCAGGCGGTGCAGTCCCACATGGCCACCCACGGCATCCCGTGCGCACGGCCGGTCCGCGGGCCGGCGCCGGTGGTGCCCGGGCGCCCGCACCAGGCGATCGTCGAGTCGCACCTGCCCGATCCGGGCCTGCGCCCGTACGCGTCGGCGGCGGAGCGCCGAGTGTCCGCCGCCGGCCTGGCCCGCCAGATCGCCGTCGCCCGGGAGCTCGTGCCGTCGGCCGCCCTGGCGCCGCTGGCGGACCACCCCCTGCGCCGGGTCGACGGCGGCCTGTACGGCGAGCCGCACAGCCCCCTGTTCGACTTCGCCGCCACGGCGGAGGGGGCCGGGTGGATGGACGCGCTGGCGACGCGCGCCGCAGCCGGGCGCGACGCAGACGAGCGACCGCCCGTCGTCGCGCACACCGACTGGTCGGCCCGCAACGTCCGGCTCGACGACGACGGTCTCCTGGCGGTCTACGACTGGGACAGCGTGGCGCTCGTCCCCGAGAGCACGGCGATCGGGCAGGCCGCGGTGACCTGGTCGGTGACGGCCGACCCCGGCGGGACGGAGTTCCCAACCCGCGCCGACATCGTCAGCTTCATGGCCGACTACGAGGAGGCGGCCGGCTCCCGGCTCGACGACGTGCAGTGGCGGGCCGCGGCCGCCGCGGCGGTCTACGTCCTGGCCTACACGGCGCGCTGCGAGCACTCCCTCGATGTCAAGGGGATGGCCCGGGCCGACCAGCACGCCGCCCGCGACCGGTTGGCGGAGGCCGGCGAACGGCTGCTCGGCCTGGCGCCGGGCGAGGGGCGCTGAGCGGGCCGCGCGTCAGTCGCTCTTGACTAGTGGCGGGTGCCTAGTCCCAATCGGTGCCGGGCCGGTCGCCCGAGTTTCGGCCCGGGGCGGGGCGGGGCGGCGTGCGGCCGTCGCGCCTGACCGGCGTGCGGCCGGCGCTCAGCCGGTGGGCTGGTCGGCCTGGCGGGCCACCGCGGCGGCGGCGGCCGCGGCGGCCTCGGGGTTGCCGAGGTACTCGGCCGAGTGCACCGTGAGGTCGTCGTCGAGCAGCATCCGGAAGGGGATGCCCGTCGGGATCTCGAGCGCGGGGATGTCCTCGTCGGCGATGTGCTCGAGCACCTTGCGCAGGGCCCGGATGGAGTTGCCGTGGGCGGCCACCAGCACGGCGGAGTCGTGCTCGGCCAGGGCGCGGAGGTCGGGCAGGATGACCTGCTCCCAGTAGGGCAGGGTCCGGCGCACCACGTCGGCCAGGCACTCGGTCACCGGCAGGTCCGAGGGGTCGACGTCGTCGTAGCGGGGGTCGGCCGAGACGTTGTAGGGGTTGTCCGGCGACAGCGGCGGGGGCGGGGTGTCGTAGCTGCGGCGCCAGAGCATGAGCTGCTCCTCGCCGAACTGCTGCTTGATCTCGGACTTGTTCTTCCCCTGCAGGTCCCCGTAGTGGCGCTCGTTCAGGCGCCAGTCGCGCCGCACCGCCAGCCAGCTGCGGCCGGCCGCGGCCAGGGCGATGTCGGCCGTGCGGATGGCCCGGGTCAGCACCGAGGTGTGCAGCAGGCGCAGGTCCAGATCCTCCTCGGCCGCCAGGAGCATCCCGGCCTGGTGGGCCTCCTCCTCGCCGGTCTCGGTGAGGTCGACGTCGACCCAGCCCGTGAACAGGTTCTCGGCGTTCCAGGTGGACTGGCCGTGGCGGAGAAGCACCAGATCGAGCACATGTTGATCGTACGCCCGTCCGGAAGGGGGTAGGACCAGGGGTCTCGGCCCGGCGGAGGGGCCGGGCCCGCACCGCCCTGACCTGGGCGGAGAGGCGTGGTTCACCCTCTTGTCACAAATCTTGACAACGGAGGACTCAAGTTTGGTACACTGGAGGGACGCAATAGACGGTGCAACTGCCAACCGGGCAGCTCACGATCGGAAGGACAGCGGAAAATGGCCAAGGCCGTAGGAATCGACCTGGGAACCACCAACTCGGTGGTCAGCGTGTTGGAGGCGGGGGAGCCCGTCGTGATCCCCAATGCCGAAGGTGGCCGGACGACCCCCTCGGTCGTCGGCTTCTCCAAGACCGGCGAGGTGCTCGTCGGTGAGGTGGCCAAGCGCCAGGCCATCACGAACCCCGACCGGACCATCCGCTCGGTGAAGCGCCACATGGGGACGGGCTGGACCGTCGACATCGACGGCAAGGCGTACACGGCCCAGGAGATCTCGGCCCGCATCCTCGGGAAGCTGAAGAGGGACGCCGAGTCGTATCTCGGCGACACCGTGACCCAGGCCGTCATCACCGTGCCCGCGTACTTCGACGACGCGCAGCGCACGGCCACCAAGGAGGCGGGCTCCATCGCCGGCCTCGAGGTGCTCCGCATCATCAACGAGCCGACGGCCGCCGCGCTGGCCTACGGGCTGGACAAGGAGGACACGGACCGCACCGTCCTCGTCTTCGACCTCGGTGGCGGGACGTTCGACGTCTCGGTGCTCGACATCGGCGAGGGCGTCTTCGAGGTGAAGTCGACCTCGGGCAACACGAAGCTCGGCGGCGACGACTGGGACGACAAGGTCATCGAGTGGTTGGTGACCGAGTTCAAGAACACCGAGGGCGTCGACCTGTCGCAGGACAAGATGGCCCTGCAGCGCCTGAAGGAGGCGGCCGAGAAGGCCAAGATCGAGCTGTCGTCCGTGCAGGACACCCAGATCAACCTGCCGTTCATCACGGCCACGTCCGAGGGCCCCAAGCACCTCGACCTCAAGCTGACGCGGGCGAAGTTCAACGAGCTCACCGCCGACCTGGTGCAGGCGTGCGTGGGGCCGTTCGAGGCCGCCATCAAGGACGCCGGCCTCAAGACCTCCGACATCGACCACGTCGTGCTCGTCGGCGGCTCCACCCGGATCCCCGCCGTGCAGGACCTCGTGCAGTCCATGACGGGCAAGGAGCCCCACAAGGGCGTCAACCCCGACGAGGTCGTCGCCATCGGCGCCGCCGTCCAGGCCGGCGTCCTCAAGGGCGAGGTCAAGGACGTCCTGCTGCTCGACGTCACGCCACTGTCGCTGGGCATCGAGACCAAGGGCCAGGTCATGCACCGCCTGATCGAGCGCAACACCACCATCCCGACCAAGCGGTCGGAGATCTTCACCACGGCCGAGGACAACCAGCCGTCGGTCGAGATCCACGTGCTCCAGGGTGAGCGCGAGATGGCGATGTACAACAAGACGCTCGGCAAGTTCCAGCTGGTCGACCTGCCGCCGGCACCGCGGGGGATCCCGCAGATCGAGGTCACCTTCGACATCGACGCCAACGGCATCGTGCACGTGTCCGCCCAGGACAAGGCGACGGGCAAGGAGCAGTCGATGACGATCACCGGCCAGTCCTCACTGGCCAAGGACGACATCGACCGCATGGTGCGCGACGCCGAGGCCCACGCCGAGGACGACCGCCAGCGTCGCGAGGAGGCCGAGGTGCGCAACACCGCGGACACCCTCGTGTACCAGACCGAGAAGCTGCTCAGGGACCAGGGCGAGAAGTTCGAGGGCACCGAGAAGGACGACGTGGAGTCGGCCCTCAAGGGTCTGAAGGACGCACTGGCCGGGACCTCGCTGGAGGGCATCAAGGACGCGACCGAGAAGCTGGTCGGCGTGTCCCAGAGCTTCAGCCAGCGCCTGTACGAGCAGGCGTCGGCCTCGGCCTCGCAGCCGGGCGGCGGTGCCGGTCCCGACGGCGGAGCCGGCGGCGAGGGTGCCCCCGAGGGTGGTTCGGACGACGACGTCGTCGACGCCGAGATCGTCGATGAGCAATGAGCTTCGGCGACGAGGCCATGCCCGAGGAGGAGCGCGCCTTCTCTGAGGCCGACGCGGCGGAGGAGGCTGCCGACGCAGCCGCCGCCGCGGCCGCCTCGCACGGCAAGGGCCACCCCGACGGGAACGGAGACGGCAACGGCCACGGCAACGGGGCCGCGCCGTCCGGCGCCCTGGCCGAGGAGGCCGACCCCCGGGAGGTGCTGGCGCGTGAGCGGGACGAGTACCTGCTCGCGCTCCAGCGCACCCAGGCCGACTTCGAGAACTACCGCAAGCGCGTGGCGCGCCTGCAGGACGAGCAGTCGGCGCGAGCGTCGAGCGACCTCGTCGACAAGCTGCTGCCCGTGCTCGACACGCTCGACCTGGCCGAGGCCCACCTGAACGAGTCGCTCGAGGTGACCGAGGACGGCAAGGCGCTGCGCGCCTCGCGGGCCATGCTGATGGACATCCTGACCAAGGCGGGTCTCGAGCGCGTCGACCAGGCCGGCGTCCCCTTCGACCCGGTCGTGCACGACGCCGTGGCCCAGGCCGAGGCCCAGGAGGGCGACGACGGCCGGCAGCTGGTCGACGCGGTCATGCGCTCGGGCTACCGCTGGAAGGGCCAAGTGCTCCGTCCCGCCATGGTCCGCGTCCGAGGGTGACCTGACCCGTGGCCGCACAGCGCGAATGGTTCGAGAAGGACTACTACAAGGTGCTCGGCGTCGTGCCCACGGCGACCGACAAGGAGATCACGCGGGCCTATCGCAAGCTGGCCAAGCAGCACCACCCCGACGCCAACCCCGGGTCGGAGGAGCGCTTCAAGGAGATCAGCGCGGCGTACGACGTGCTCGGCGACGCCGAGAAGCGCAAGGAGTACGACGAGGTGCGGCGCTCGGGCCCGGTGGGTGGTTTCGGCGGCCAGCCCGGTGCCGGCGGGACGTTCCGCATGGAGGACATGGGCGACCTGAGCGACCTCTTCGGAGGCTTGTTCGGGGGTGGCGGGCGGACGCGCACCCAGCAGCGGGGCCCGCAGCGGGGCGCCGACATGGAGGCCCAGCTGCACCTGTCCTTCCAGGACGCCGTGCACGGCGTCACCACCTCGGTCAACGTGCCCCAGGAGGTGCGCTGCTCGAACTGCCGCGGCTCGGGTGCCGCGCCGGGGACGTCGACGCACAGCTGCCCGCGCTGCGGCGGGACCGGCAGCCTCAACGACAACCAGGGCCTGTTCTCGCTCAGCACCGTCTGCCCCGACTGCGTCGGGCGGGGAACGCTGTTCGACACGCCGTGCCCGGTCTGCCACGGCACCGGCACCGAGCAGAAGGTCCGCTCGGTCAAGGTGCGGATCCCGCCCGGGGTCGAGAGCGGGCAGCGCATCAGGGTCAAGGGACGGGGCGCGCCCGGGCAGGGCATGGCGCCCCCCGGCGACCTCTACGTCGTCGTGCACGTCTCGCGCCACCCGGTCTTCGGGCGGAGCGGGCGCAACCTGACCATCACGGTGCCGGTCACCTACCCCGAGGCGGTGCTGGGCACGACCATCACGGTGCCGACGCTCGACAGCAAGGTGACGCTCAAGGTGCCGCCGGGCACGCAGTCCGGCAAGGTGCTGCGCGTGCGCGGCCGCGGCGTCCCCGCCGGGTCGGGCCGCAACGGGAAGAACACGGGCGACCTGATGGTCAAGGTCGAGGTCGTGGTGCCGACCGAGCTGACCGACGAGCAGAAGGCGGCGGTGGAGTCGCTGGCCGCGGTGAGCGAGCCGGCGCCGCGCCTCGAGGTGGACGGGTGACGTCATGGACGGCATGAGGGAGCGGATGACGGAGCGCCGGATGGACCGCGACGCCAACCAGGCCGTCTACGTCATCTCGGTGGCGGCCGAGCTGACCGGGATGCACCCCCAGACGCTGCGCATCTACGAGCGCAAGGGCCTGCTCGACCCGTCGCGCACCAGCGGAGGGAGCCGGCGCTTCTCCGAGCGCGACCTGGAGCGGCTGCGCCACATTCAGGAGCTGACGTCGACCGGGCTCAATCTCGAAGGGGTGCGCCGGGTGCTCCAGCTGGAGTCCGAGCTGGCCCGGCTCCGCGCCGAGCTCGTGGAGGTGCGGGCCCAGGCCCTCGAGGCCGTGGCCGCCACGCACCGCCAGTACCGGCGCGACCTGGTGCCGCTGCGCCAGTCGCCGGTGCCCTACCGGCGGAGTGCGGGGGCGGGGCAGTGATCGAAACGACAACGCACGACGAGATGAGAGGGGCGGGCGCATGCCGATAGACCCTGAACGCTGGACCAACAACACGAAGGCCGCCTTCAGCGCGGCCACGGGGCACGCGGCGTCCTCCAACCACCCGGAGCTGACGCCGGCCCACCTGCTCGACGCGCTGCTGCAGCAGCAGGAGACGATGACGCGTCCGCTGCTCAGCCAGGTCGGCATCGACCCCGACGTGCTGGCCAGCCGGGTGCACGAGCAGCTGGCGCGGTTGCCCCGCGCCGAGGGCGGCTCGGAGCCCGGGCTGTCGCGCGACGCGCGGGCGGTGCTGGAGGCGGCGGACCAGAACCGGCGCGACCTGGGCGACGACTACGTGTCGGTCGAGCATCTCGTGCTCGCCCTGGCCGACCAGATCGGCGTCACGAAGGACGCGCTGCTCACCGCGCTGCGCGCCGTGCGGGGGAACCACCGCGTGGCCACGCCGGATCCCGAGCAGACCTACCAGGCCCTGGCCAAGTACGGGCGCGACCTGACCGAGGCGGCCCGCGAGGGCAAGCTCGACCCGGTCATCGGGCGCGACGAGGAGATCCGCCGGGTGATTCAGGTGCTGTCCCGGCGCACCAAGAACAACCCGGTGCTCATCGGCGAGCCCGGCGTCGGCAAGACGGCGATCGTCGAGGGCCTGGCCAACCGGATCATCGAGGGCGACGTGCCCGAGGGCCTCAAGGGCAAGCGCGTCATCGCGCTGGACCTGGGCTCCATGGTCGCCGGCGCCAAGTACCGGGGCGAGTTCGAGGAGCGGCTGAAGGCCGTCCTGAAGGAGATCACCGACGCCGAGGGGGAGATCGTCACCTTCATTGACGAGCTGCACACCATCGTCGGCGCCGGCGCGGCCGAGGGCGCCATGGACGCCGGGCAGATGATCAAGCCCATGCTGGCCCGGGGCGAGCTCCGCCTCATCGGTGCCACCACGCTCGACGAGTACCGGACGTCCATTGAGAAGGACGCCGCGCTCGAACGCCGCTTCCAGCCCGTCTTCGTGGGCGAGCCCTCGGTGGAGGACACGATCGCCATTCTGCGCGGGCTGTCCGAGCGCTACATGGCGCACCACAAGGTGCGGATTCAGGACGCCGCGCTGGTGGCGGCGGCGGTGCTGTCGGACCGCTACGTCACCGGGCGCTTCCTGCCCGACAAGGCGATCGACCTCATTGACGAGGCGGCGTCGAAGCTGCGCATTGAGATCGACTCCATGCCGACCGAGCTCGACCAGATCTCGCGGCGCATCCGCCAGCTCGAGATCGAGAAGCTGGCGCTGGAGAAGGAGACCGACGAGGCGTCGGCGGAGCGCCTCGAGCGCCTGCAGCTCGAGCTGGCCGAACTGGGCGAGCAGCGCGACTCCATGGCGGCGCACTGGGAGCAGGAGAAGAGCTACCTCAACGCGGTCAGCCAGCTGCAGGAGGAGAAGACGCTCAAGGAGGAGGAGGCGGCCCGGCTGGAGCGCGACGCCGACCTGGCCGGCGCGGCGGCCATCCGCTACGGCGAGCTGCCCGAGCTCGAGCGCCGTATCGGCGAGGCCAACGAGGACCTGGCCAAGCTGCAGGCCGGCTCGCGCTTCTTGAAGGAGGAGGTCGACGCCGAGGACATCGCCGAGGTGGTGAGCCGCTGGACCGGCGTCCCCGTCTCGCGCCTCCTGGAGGGCGAGGTCCAGAAGCTGGTCCGGTTGGAGTCCACCCTCCACGAGCGCGTGGTGGGCCAGGACGAGGCGGTCTCCGCCGTGGCCAACGCCATCCGGCGCAGCCGCGCCGGGTTGAGCGACCCCAACCGGCCCATCGGGTCGTTCCTCTTCCTCGGGCCGACGGGCGTCGGCAAGACCGAGCTGGCGCGGGCGCTGGCCGAGTTCCTCTTCGACGACGAGCGGGCGATGATCCGCATCGACATGAGCGAGTACATGGAGAAGCACGCCGTGTCGCGGCTCGTCGGCGCGCCGCCGGGCTACGTCGGGTACGACGAGGGCGGGCAGCTCACCGAGGCGGTGCGCCGCCGGCCCTACTCCGTCGTGCTGCTCGACGAGCTGGAGAAGGCCCACCCCGACGTGTTCAACATTCTGCTGCAGGTGCTCGAGGACGGGCGCCTGACCGACGGCCAGGGCCGCACGGTGGACTTCACGAACACCGTCCTCATCATGACGTCGAACCTCAAGGGTGAGCCGTCGGACCACTTCAAGCCCGAGTTCATCAACCGGATCGACGAGATCGTCCGCTTCCGCCCGCTGCGGGAGGAGGACCTGGCGATCATCGTCGGGATTCAGCTGGAGCGCCTGCGCTCGAGGCTGGCCGAGCGGAGGCTGTCGCTCGTGGTGACCCCCGAGGCCGAGCAGTGGCTGGCCCACGCCGGGTACGACCCCGACTACGGGGCGCGCCCGCTGCGCCGGGTGCTGCAGCGCCAGATAGAGGACCCGCTGGCGCTGGCGCTGCTGGAGGGCAAGTACCTCGAGGGTGCGACCGTGACCGTCGGCGTGGACGACGACACCATCGTCCTGCGCTAGGCGTCGATCTCGCTCTGCCCGAGGCCCGCCACCGTCCCCGACGGGGGACAGTCCGCGATGTCGATCACCACCTCTGACGCCCTTCACGGCGCCGGGTGCCTCCCTCGGCCGGCGCGAACGGCGTAGCCTCCGGGGTCGTGTCGGTTGTCGTCGGTCGGAGGGGCACGGGGGAAAGGCTCGGAAGGATCAAGTGGGTCCTCGCGCCCGCGCTCATGGTCGCGGCGCTCCTGGCCAGCAACTGCGGGGGGGCGTCGGGGCAGTCGGCGTCGGCGACCTACGTGCCGGCCGGCCAGATCCCCAAGGCCGATCTCCCCGATTTGGGCCCCCACGGTGCCGGCGGCATCAAGGCCACCAGCGCCACGATCCCGCTGGCCAAGCAGAACCCGACCACCGCGCTGTTCTCCGCGGTGGCGACGTTCCAGTCGTGCCTGACGGGGCGCGGGGTCACGTTCGTCGGAGCGCCCAATCCCAAGGACCCGTCCACGAACAATCCGACCTATCTCAAGAACCTCGTGGCGTGCGCGGCCCAGAGCCACATCCTCCAGGCGCTCAAGAGCGAGCAGACGGCCCAGGACAATCTGACGGCCGCCCAGGTGAAGACGGAGAACAAGGACTACCTGAAATGGCGTACCTGCATGACCGCGCGGGGATGGCGCATCCCGACGCCGACTCCGGATTCGAAGGGATTGCTCTTCTCCTTCGGGGGCACCGGTGGCGGCTCGTCCGAGCAGATGACGCCGCCGCCGGGACAGAGCCTCATCTCGAGTCCTGACCTGCAGGAGTGCGCGGCCAAGGCACAGGGCCAGAGCTCGTAGGAAATCCCAGGGGGTTCATGCGTGACGCGCAACCAGAAGATCATCGCCGTCGTGGTCGCCGTGGTGCTGTTGGCCGGGGGAATCGCCTTTGCGGTGTCACGCGGCTCCAGCTCGGCCGCCCCGGGCGAGGTGGTCGTCTTCTCCAGGGTGCAGGCGCGCACGCTGGAGAACACCGTGGCCCTGAACGGAACCCTGGCCCGCAAGCAGATCCGCAACATCACGGCGTCGAACGAGGGCATCGTCACGGCCGTGAAGTCGACCAACGGCTCGACGACCCATGTCGGCCAGGTCATGTTCTCGCTGAGTGGCCGGGACGCCATCGCGGAGCCGGGTGCGCTGCCGTTCTTCCGGGCGTTGGCGCCCGGCGATCAGGGCGAGGACGTGCTGGAGCTGAAGCAGATCCTCGCTGCCTCGGGGGACGATCCGGGCTCCATGGACAACTACTTCTCCCAGCAGACGCAGTTCGCACTGGCCCAGTGGCAGGCTCAGCACCACTATCCCAACTCGACTCCCGCCAATCCCGAGTCGGTGACCGTCTCGCTCGAGCAGGGGACCGGGTACAAGGTGGGCACGCAGAACTCGGCCGGGTTGATCATCGGACCACCGGCCGCACAGACGACGTCGTTCGCCTCGACGGGCACGACGCCGGCCACCTTCGCGTCGTACCGGACCGAGCTTCCCCACATCGCCCCCGGGATCACGATCCAGTCGGTGGACAACCAGGTGGTCCAGGGCGAGCCGGCGTCCTTCGTGATCACCGCCGATTCGGCGCCGGCCAGCGCGCTGACCGTGAACCTGACCTCGAGCGGCACCGCGGGGAGCAACGACATCGTGACGCCGCCGACCACCGCGACGCTGGCGGCCGGCGCCACGCAGACCACCGTCCAGGTGCAGACGCGGGCGAACAACACGGTGGAGCAGGAGCCGACGATCGTCCTCTCAATCGCCTCCGGTACCGGCTACACGGTCGGGTCGCCGAGCTCTGCGCAGACGACCGTCACGAACACCAACGTGCCCGCGCTCACGATCTCGGGCGGCACGACGGTGAGCCCGGGCGGCTCGGCCACCCTCACCGTGACCGCCAACCAGGCTCCTCTGCAGAACACGCAGGTCGAGCTGAACGTCTCGGGCAGCGCCAGCCCGGGAACCGACTACGACCCAGTGAACCCCATCGTGACGCTGGCCGCGGGCACGACGACCGCCAGCGTGAGCATCACCACACTGAACAACAACGTCCTCGGACCGAACAAGTACATCGTGGTGTCGTTGGCCCCCTCGCCGACGTCGTACAGCGTGGGTCAACCGGGATCTGCCGTGGTCGAGATCAGCGGGAACGCCGCGCAGCCGATCGCAACACTGAGTTCAGCGACGACGTACCTCCAGAAGGGTGAGCCCTACGACGTGGCGGTGGGGCTGAGCCAGGCCGTCAGCACACCCACCACGATTGCGCTGACGTACGGTGGCAACGCCGCCGTCGGGACCGACTACACCGTCCCAGCCGGCACCATCGTGGTGCCCGCCGGCCAGACGTCGGTGACGGTGCAGATCCCGACCGTCACGAGCGACACGGTCGAGGCGGACAAGGTCCTGACCGTCTCGTTGGCTTCGAGCGCGGGCTACCAGATCGGCTCCCCGAGCAGTGCCACTGTCACCATCACGTCCCAGGTGCTCCCGACGCTGACCATCACGTCCAACAGCTCCACGGTCGCCCAGGGCGGGGCGGCCTCGTTCACCATCACTGCCGACCAGCCACCGGTGAAGGACACGTCGGTGAGTTTCGCCGCCGAGGGAACGGCTCAGCCGGGTCAGAGTTACGTGCCACTGACCGGGACCGCGCTGCTCAAGGCGGGCCAGACGCAGGTCACCGTCACGCTGCAGTCGATCCAGTCGAACGTGACGTTCGAGCCGACGGACATGATCGCCGGGAGCTGGCCCACCCGGGTGGGCCAGGTCTACCTGAAGGCGGGGGCGCCCGTGACGCCCGGCTTGGCCATCCTCTCGCTGACGGAGCCGGATCTGTCCGTCACGCTGCAGGCCACCGCCGCCCAGCGCAGCGAGTTGGCGGTGGGCCAGCACTGCACGGTCCAGATCTCGGGCGAGAACACCAGCGGGACAGGGGTCATCACCGAGCTCGACTCGGCGCCCACGACCGTGAGCGGCGCGGCGGGCGCGTCCCAGCAGGTCTACGAGGGCAGGATCGACGTCTCGGGCGTCACCGGAGCCGACGGCTCGGCGGTGTCGATCACCGTGGTCAACCAGCAGGTCACCGACGCCCTGACGGTGCCGATCTCGGCAGTCAAGCAGAACGGGTCGGGGGCCGACGTGGTGCGGGTGATCAACCTCGCCCTGGGCGGCCGGATTACGGAAGTGCGCGTGACGACCGGGCTCACCGAGGGCTCGTACATCCAGATCACGAGGGGCCTGCACCTCAACCAACTCGTGATCTCGCAGGTCAATCAGTCATCGTGAGCGCCCCCGGTCCGGAGACGCCCCCGAACGGCACGGACGCGGTCGGCGCCACACCCCTCCTCGAGCTTGAGTCCGTGTCACGGGTCTACGGGGAGGAGGTCGAGGTCTATGCCCTGCGCGACGTGTCGCTCAAGATCCTTCCCGGCGAATTCATGTCCATCGTCGGGCCGTCGGGCTCGGGCAAGTCCACGATGCTCGGCCTGTTGGGTGTGCTCGACCTGCCGACGTCGGGCACTATCCGCATCGCCGGCCAGGACGTCAGCGCGCTGGACGACCCCACCCGGTCCAGGTTGCGCGGGGACTCCATCGGCTTCGTGTTCCAGCAGTTCCATCTCATCCCCCACCTGACCGCGCTCGGCAACGTGGAGACGGCGCTCCTTTACCGCGATCTGCGTCCGAAGGAGCGCCACGAGCGTGCCCGTGCCGCCCTGGACCGCCTCGGGCTGGCGGCCCGGGTGGACCACCGGCCCGTGCAGATGTCGGGCGGGGAGCAACAGCGGGTGGCGCTGGCCCGAGCCATCGTCACCGATCCGCTCATGATCCTCGCCGACGAACCGACCGGGGCACTCGACTCGGCCAATGCCGCCCACGTGCTCGAGATCTTCGCCGGCCTGGAGTCTCCGGAGCGGGCGGTGGTCATGGTGACGCACGACCCGACGGTGGCCAACACGGCGCGCCGGAAGGTGTCCATGCGCGACGGCGAGATCGTCGCCGACGAGCAACGGGCGGACGTGATCCCGTGAGCCAGCTGCGCGACCTGCTCGGGGTGGCGTGGTCCGGCCTCAAGGCCCGAAAAGTCCGGACCCTCATGATCATGCTCGGGCCGGTGATCGGCGTCGCGGCCATGGTGAGCGCGATCGGCCTGACCGAGAGCGCCAAGGGTGAGCTGCAGGCGCAGCTGGCCGACCTCGGCACGAACCTCATCATCGCCCAGGCCGGCGGTACGTTCGGTTCCCAGAACCCGAGCTTCCCCCTCGACGCGGTGCAGCGCGTCGAGAACGTGTCGACCGTGACCGCCGCGGCGGCCACGACCAACGTATCGGGGGTGGTAGCGCTGCCCGTCCAGGGTGCCAGCAACTACTACGAGGCCTTTCCGGTGCCGATCCGTGCCGCGGACGACAGCCTGCCGAGAGTCCTCGATGTCCCATTGATCGACGGGCGCTGGCTCAATAGCGCGGACAGCAACCTCCACCTCAAGTCGGTCGTGCTCGGCTCGGGGATCGCGAAGCAGTATGGGTACCTGCCCGGCGAGATCCGGACCATCCGGCTGAACGGGACGAACTTCGGCGTCGTCGGTGTGCTCGGGTCGGTCGCACTGGACCCGGACCTCGACAACGCGGCCTTCGTCACGCAGTGGGCGGCGAAGCACATCCTCAATACGAACGGCCATCCCAACCAGGTGTATATCCGTGCGGTGCCGGGCACGACGCAGGCCACCGCGAACGCCATCCCGACCGCGATCAGTCTCGGGGGCACCGACCAGGTGTCGACGCAGATCCCGAGTGACGTCCTCCAGGCGGCCGCCCAGGCGAACCGGACCCTGCAGGAGGTGGCGCTGCTGGCCGGACTGCTGGCTCTGACCGTCGGCGGGATCGGGATCGCCAACGTCATGTCGATCTCGGTGATCCAGCGCTCGGCGGAAATCGGCATCCGCCGTGCCGTCGGCCACAGCCGCTCCAAGATCGCCGCGCAGTTCCTGCTCGAGTCGCTCTTCGTCGGCGTGCTCGGGGGCATACTGGGCGCGGTGCTCGGCGTGGCCGTCGTCTACGCCGTGTCGTCGTTCGCCGGGTGGGTCGTCGTGATCTCCTACGCCGACATCCCGATCTGGATCGGCCTCGCCATCATCGTCTCGGTCGTGGCGGGGCTCTTCCCGTCCATTAAGGCTGCCCGTCTGGAGCCGCTCGAGACGCTGCGTCTCGGCTGAGCCGGCGCACCCTCTCAGCCGCTGGCGCCCAGGCCCCCGCTCGAGGTCCCACTGCCGCCGGTCGTCGTGCCGGCACCACCCGTCGAGCCTGCCGATGTGCCCCCGGCCGGTGTCCCGGCGCCGGCGTTCGCGCCGCTGCCGTTGGTGCCGCTGCTCGAGCTGCTCGAGCTGCTCGAGCTGCTCGAGCTGCTTGTCCCGGCCCCGCTCGACGCGCCCTGGCTCCCGGCCCCGCTTGCGGTCGTTCCACCCCTAGAGCCGCTGGTCCCGGCACCCGAG
>Ga0224557_1001887_pt1 | contig 19015 bp, 12 predicted proteins | sample 714S31014metaG_FD_180677 | JGI IMG/M metagenome (GOLD analysis project Ga0224557, IMG submission 180677) | Peat soil microbial communities from Stordalen Mire, Sweden - 717 S3 10-14 | ecosystem: Environmental > Terrestrial > Soil > Wetlands > Peat | place: Sweden: Norrbotten County, Stordalen...
CAGCGCCGCCGAACAGACCGGCCCGGACGTGGACGCGCCCGATGACATGCACCTGGCTGCCGGAGCCGGAGTAGACATGCACGTAGCCGGAGCCGGTCGCAACCGAGAGGCTCGGCGCGCTGCTGACGGCAAGTGTCTTCTCGAAGCTGCCTTCGGCGGCAAAGGCTGCGGTTGCGGTCAGGGTAAGGGCTGCGATCAGAAGGGCAAAGCGTTTCATGGCGACTCCTTTTGGGGACAGCGCACACCAAGAATGAGAGACGAATGCGGACGAATGAAGATAGACGCGAAACTCCTTCGGCCCAACCGTCTCGAAAGAGTGCTACGCAGAGGCGCGCGCGGCGGTTCCATGAAAACGCATCAGGCGTACTTGCGCAGGATTCCCAGCACCTTGCCCTGGATGGCGACGTTGGCGGCGGGCGCGAAGATCGGCGCCATCTCCTTGTTGGAGGGTTGCAGGCGGATCATGCCTCCCTCGCGGTAGAAGCGCTTCAGCGTCGCGTCGTAGCCGTCCACCAGGGCGACGATGATCTCGCCCTCGCGCGCGGTCGCGGTGCGCTCCACCAGCACGTAGTCGCCGCTGACGATGTGCTCGTCGCGCATGGAGTCGCCGCGCACCTCGAGCGCGAAGACCTCGCGGTTGCCGATGATGTCGCCCAGCGAGATCGTCTCCGCCATCTCGACGGCCTCGATCGGCTTGCCCGCCGCGATGCGACCCACCAGCGGCAGGCGGTCGAAGCCCTTCTTGCTGGAGCGCGGAGGCAGCACCTCGATGGAGCGGCTGCGGTTGTGCGCGCGCTGCAGCAGCCCCTTGTTCTGCAGGTTGGTCACATGTTTGTGAACGGTTGCCAGCGAGGTGAGGCCCAGTCCGTGCGCGATCTCCTCGTAGGAGGGCGAGTAGCCGTTCTTCTGCGTGAAGTTGGTGAGGAAGTCGAGGACTTCCTTTTGCCGCCGTGTAATAGCCATGCGCCGATTGTAGCGAATAAACGGCGAACTGCAAGTCCTTTCGCAAAAATAATTCATTGCCGGACTGGGTTCCGTGCCAGACTGGGTTCCCTGCCGGAGTGGCTTCGCAGGCTGCGGAAAAAGGGTTGTTTGGCGCTACGAGCAAAAGACCCGGGGCTAAAGCCCCTTGATTCGATTAGTCTTATTCAGGGGGCTGAAGCCCCCTGCTCCCTCCCAAAGGCAAATACAGGAGTATTTCCGCAGCCTGTTCGGCCCCGCTCTCACGCGAGTTGGCTGAATTTTGTGCGCACCTGCGCAAAGTCCGCCCGTCCCAGTCCGCGCCTCTCGGCCAGCTTCAGATACGGCAGCGCGCCGGCGTCCAGGTTCCAGTACGCCTTGGCGACGTACGCGTCCAGCGCCACCGGATTGGTTCCCGCAACCAGCGTCTTGTGCAATGCCACGTCCTCCACATTGCCGCCCGTCGGCCCGTTGCGCAGCAGTACGCGGTAGCAGTCGAGCAGGGTCAGCGTGGGCATCATGAAGGCCGCCAGATCCACCAGGCTCTGATGGATCTGTTGATGCAGCCGGTTGCGCTCGCCGCCCAGGATTCCGTACCAGTTCTTGAATCCCAGCGTCACGCCGGTCAGGTCGTGCTGCTTGGCGATGGGCAGGTTGATGACCTTGTCGGCCTCCAGGAACGGCCCGAAGACCTGCCAGCTCTGCAGCACCTCGCCGCCCAGGTTCACCTCACGGAAGCGCGACGGATCGGGCAGAATCACATCCGCACCCTCGCCGCGCGCCGAGGCCGCAATGCCGGAGCGGTGGAAGCAGCGCTCGGCCTCGTTGCAGCTCACATCGGTCACAATCACCCGCTTCGCCCCGGCTTGCATGCACTGCTTCACCGTCTCGGCAACCACGTCGGGATTGGTGTTCGCCGCCTGCTCCGGCGTGCGGTCCCAGGCGATGTTCGGCTTCAGCACGACAACGTCGCCGTGCGCGATGAACCGCCCCACTCCGCCCAGGTCGTCGAAGGCCCGCCGCACCAGCGCGCGCGGATCGTCTCCCTGCACCACCACCATCTCCGGCAGCGCGGCGTTGGCCTCCACCGTGTGATCGTGCCGCGCGTTTGCCGCCGCGGTCGAGACCGGCAGCGCGCTGTGCTTCGCCAGCCACACCGCCGCCGCCGCCGTGCCCGCGCTCGCGCCCGTCAAGCGCAGCAACCGCAGCATCGCCTCGCGCCGCGTCATCCGGTCCTTCGCGGTCGCATTGCCGGAGGCCGGAGTCTCGAAGCTCGAATTGTCGGCAGCCGGGTTCTCGGAAGCCATCCCCGTCTCCTTACGCAATGCGTTGCTCGATCAGCGCAATCCGCGCCGGATCGTTCGTCCCCAGCCTGTGCTGCGCGTCCGCCGCGGTCGCCAGGTAGGTGATCGGCGTGCCCTTCTGTTCCAGCGTCGGCAGGCCCTTCTCGGCGCGCTTGCGCTCGACGATCCCGGCGCTGATGGTGTCGATCGCCACCTGGTCCTCGCCCACGATCAGGCCGTTCTCGTTCCACGCGTACTCCGGCCGGTAGCTTGGGCCGCCCTCGTACACCGCGGTCATCATATCGCCCACCACGAAGCGCACCCTCTGGCGGATCTGCGGAACCATGTTGAGGTCGGCGATATAGGGGTTGCACGCCGAGCCGTGCATGGTGCTGGGATTGTTGATGACGCCATACATGTTCTTCATCGCCATGGTGACGCCGATAATATTGTGGTTCTTCAGCACCGGCATATTGATCACCACATCGCACTGGGTGAGGACCTTCGCCAGCCGGGTCGTCACCGATCCGTAGCGTACCGCCGCGTCCTCATATCCCGCCGTGTCCGAGCCCATGAAGCGCACCGCGCCCGGCGCGTTCGACAGCTTGAATCCAGCCGCTTCCAGTTCGCGGCTGCCGCGGTCCCACACAATGATGTCGCCCGCCTTGATGCCGGCCTGCTGCAGCCGCTCGCAGATGGTCGCCACCAATGCCACGCTGGGCGACAACATGCGGCCCAGCGAGTTCAGCTTCAGGCCGACCACCTGGCCCGGACGCACGATCTGCTTCCACGGCTGGACGGGATTCTGCGCATTGAAGTAGGTCTGCATGGCGTGGTCCAGCAGCGCAGCCACGCGCTTCTCGTCGGGCGCGGGGCCCGGCGTGCGCAGCTTCGCGTCGCGCACGATCACCACCTTCGACTTCTTCGCCGCGCTCGTCTCGCCCCATGCCAGGTCCGTCCCTGCTCCCAGGACCGCGGCCCCCGCCACCATCTCCTTCACAAACTCACGCCGGCTTTGCATCCTGCTCCTCCGTGCCTCTGGCCCAATCTGCTCTCTGCGGTCCGTCAATCTGCTCGCTGCAATCTGTCATGCCGCTCTCTGCGGGCTGACCTACAGCTTGCCCTCAATTCCGTGCGCCAGCGCCATTAGCGCGTCGCTCTCGCCCGGCGCCGCCTCGAAGGCCGTGATCCGCACCAGGGTCACCCCTTTGCGGAAGACCACGCTCTGCCCGTACAGCCGCGCGGCATCGCCCAGCGGCACGCTCTTGCTGTCGGCGGTCGGAGGGTCGGCGTCGAAGATCGTCTTCGCCCCGTCCGCCGACTTCATGGTGTAGACGTCCACGGTCGCCTCCAGGTTTCCTTGAAACTTGTAGTCCGAGGTTGCCACGCCCACCACTCCGGCGCTGATGTACTGCTCCGCCCCGCCGTCGATGTACTCGTACAGGTTCGCCGCATCGAAGGTCTGCGTCTTGCCGCTCTTCTCCCAACCGGCCACAGCCCCCGAGGCAGGGAAGGGGTCCACAATCTTCTTCTTGCATCCCACGCCTGCCAGCACAACCACCGTCAGCAATGCAGCCACCACAGCATTTTTGATCCTCTTGATCGTTTCGGTCTTCATCATTATTCCCTCAGGGGCTAAAGCCCGGTTGTGGTTCCGGCACTTACGGCGGGACTGAAGTCCCGCCCTTTCAAAACACGAACGTACTCCGAGCTTCCCGCATTTCGTTCACGACTGTGCCTTTCCCTTTCTTCTGGTTAATAAAATCTGGCTGTCCGGCGACCGGCTCTCTCCGATGCTGGTCACATATACCGCCGGATGCTCCTGCAGCGGACACGCGTACTCGCACGCTCCGCAGCCCACGCAGCGGCTGGGATCGACGTGTGGCTGCTTCAGCAGCTTCTTGTTGCCGTCCGCGTCCAGTTCCTCCACCTCCTGCAGGTAGATCGCCTTGGGCGACACCGGGCACCACTCCTGGCAGACGATGCAGTCGGTCGCCATGGCCCACGGCAGGCATCGCCCGCGGTCGTAGAACGCCGTCCCCAGCCGCACCGGCGGAGCATTGCCTTCGCCCACGCCCACCACCCAACCCTTCGCCTGCGGCGTCAGCTTCCAGATCGCCCCCGTGGGACAGACCTCCGAGCAGAGCACGCAGCTCGGCTCGCAGTATCCGATCCTCGGCGTCAGCACCGGCGACCAGATCCCCTCCAACCCCGCTTCGGTCAGCGCCGGCTGCAACGCATTGTTGGGACACACCTTCATGCACTCGCCGCAGCGAATGCAGCGCGCCAGAAAGTCCGTCTCATCCAGCGCCCCCGGCGGGCGGATCAGCCGCTCGTCCCTGCTCTTTCCCAGCGCCGTGTTGGCCCGCAGCAGCGGCACCGCCGCAATCCCTATAGCCAGCCCGGTCAGCACCTTGCGCCGCGGCAGGTTCGGCCCCGCAACCTCCGCCTCCTTGCGGAAGAAGCGGAACTCCAAACTCTGGTGCGGACAGGCGTCTAGGCAGTTCATGCACATCAGGCACTCCGCCTTGTGCCACGGCACCGCGCCGATGGGATCGTCGCCGCCCTGGCAGTGCAGCAGGCAGCGATTGCACTTGTCGCAGCTCGCCGGGTCCTTGTGCAGCCCGAAGACCGACCACTGCGACGCCACGCCCAGCAGCGCGCCCAACGGACACAGCGCGCGGCACCAGAAGCGCGTCACCCGCAGGTTCGCCGCCAGCAGGACAAAAAAGATCAGCCCCAGATAGATTCCCTGGCGAAAGTGCGGCTGCTTGAAGTTCAGCACAGTCGCCGCCAGCGCCGCATGGAGCCCCATCCCCACAGCCTGCACAAACCCCACGCCGCTGTGCCCCAGCCCGTTCAACCCCGCATTCGCCGCGTAGTTCGCGCCGGGCAGAATCGACAGTCCCATCGACCGCACCAGCAGGCTGAACGGGTCGAACCACCCCACCAACCCCGTCCCGCACACCGCCGCCACCAGCACCGCAATCAAAATGACGTACTTCGTCCTCTGCCAAGGCTTGTATCGGTTCGCCTCGATGCCCTGCTTGCCGCGTTTCTTCTCCGACCTCAGATTGCCGAAGAAGTGGTGGATCGTCCCCATCGGGCAGATCCATCCGCAGAAGAACCGTCCCAGAAACATCACCGGCAGCAGGATGATTAAGCTCCACAACAGCCCGCGATAGAGCGCATGGGTCGCCAGCGCATTGCTGAGCGCCGCCAGCGGATCAATCTCGAAGAACAGCCGCACCGGCCAGTGCATCCGCACGTCGCCGCCCGCGCCCACCGTCCCGCGAAACTCCGTCCTCAGCAGGAGGAACAGAAACAGCAGCAGGAAGAAGACCTGCGACGCGCGACGCAGCGCCACCACCCGAAGCTTGCCGCTCGGCTCTCCCGCGAACCATCGTCCCATCCGGAATCTCGCCAACATAGCTCGGATCGACAGCCCCCCTCGCGCCAACGCACCTAGCCCATCCGGTCTACGCCGCGCGGCAAAACGCAATCACCTCGTCCATTACCAGAGACGCAGCCGCCGCGACAACAGACGCATCTGGCACTCAATTTCGCCAGCCGCACCAGGCGCGCCTGGCGTGCCTGGAACCAGAACCGATTGTTCGCTTCGTACACCGCCCCGATCAGTGATGCCCATCACCAGCAATCGGCGAGGGTCAGGGCAGGAGTCAAATTAGGTTGAATGGTTGTGGCGTAAGTTATTGATTTTATGGTGCGCCCGGAGAGATTCGAACTCCCGACCCTTTGGTTCGAAGTCTAATATCTAACGTAGTATCAACAACTTACGCGCCGTGACCGGTAGTCTAAAGTGTTGATAAGTAATGGTGAGGAAGAACGAGGAAGTCTTACTGTGGGGCTATTGTGGGGTCGGCGGTCGCACAGCTTACGGCTGCAATGTCTGGATGCTGCTCAGTGGGTAGCAGGGACGACGGGGCTCGAACCCGCGACCTCTGCCGTGACAGTTAGAAGCTGAATCACAACTCATTGATCTACAGCGCACTGATGGCTCAGACGAACGGAGTGTGGGACAGCAACTATACAGCCGTCTATCATTTGGCTAACACAGGGACAGGCACAGCGGCGGACTCCACCTCGTATGGCAACGGCGGAACACTCACGTCGGTATCGGCCGCTTCGGGCAAGATCGATGGTGCAGCCAGCTTCAACGGTGTCTCCAACTACATACAAATTCCCCAGGCGGACTTCCCGACATATCCAACAGCAGACAGTTTGAACGGAACCATACCCAGCGGGCAACCACCCTTTACTGCCTCCTTTGGACTCTGGTTCAAGACCGCATCCCCCGGAGGTCTCTTGGCTCAAATGCCAGATCCGGACTGTAGTTATTTAGGTGTATGTATTCCGATCGGCAATCCAGAACCTGGAGATTGGGACCCACCGTCGAATCCAATGCTATATGTGGACGACAACGGTAATCTTGAGGCTGATAACGGCAGCATTGTCACACACGCAGCGTATAACGACAATAATTGGCATTATGCTGTCATTACGAACGCCAGCGACGGAACTGGTACTGTGTATGTTGATGGACAGAATGTTGCTTCCCAGCCAGCGTTTATCTCTGCCTACAGTCCAAATTATGTGTATTTTGTGGGAACGGCATATACATGGCTGAGTGACTTGGGGAATTCAGACTGGTTGTATTTTAATGGAAGCATCGACGAAATCAGGGTATCTAGTATTGCGCGGTCCAGCGATTGGATTAAGACGGAATACAACAACCAAGGGTCGCCTACTACGTTCTACACGTTCAATCCAGCCAGTTCGGTTCAGGTTGTTCCATCGGGGGCAACCCTCTACGGATCGCAGGGCCAGCAATTCGCGACCACGGCCTTATGCAATACCGTAGTCGCCTGGTCAATGACAGCGGGTGCGCAGGGAACTCTAACTTCAGGCGGTTTCTATACAGCGCCAGCCGGCATCACAACGCCGCAAACGGTCACGATCACGGCCACAAATCAAGCAACCGGCGCAACAATTGGCTCATCCGTGGTGACCCTGCTGCCTCCACCCCTCCCGATCACTCTCTCGGCGGCGGCCCAACCTCCATACACAACGGGAAGCTCGCAAGCGCTTTCAGCCACGCTCAAAGATCAATACGGCAACGCAGAGACTGGCGTCACCGTAACGTTCATCGTCTCCGGCGTGAACAACAATATCGGCAGCAGCACTACCGACAATAACGGCATCGCCTCGTATTCCTACTTTGGCGCCAACAACGGAAATGACAATATTCAGGCCACAGCAGTCGTCAGTGGTCAACTATTGACTTCAAACAGCGTTTCAATATTCTGGACCGTTCCTGCGGAATCGAACTTGGCGGCAAACATTGCGCTGGCGGAAGAACCCGCGCTCGGCCTTGGGGGACTGATCGGAGCATTCACGGACAACAATGGCGCCGTCATCGAACCCATAGCCATCGGAGCTTCTCCGAGAAGCTATGTGGTACCGGCCGGCGCAACCCAACTTCAGATGGGGATTAATGACTCCTACCTGGCGGACAATGGTGGCGCGGGATTTACCGTCGCGGTCAATGGAAACCCAGTACCAGTTCCAGCCACCACCAGGCCATGGAATTGGGTGACTGGAGGGCTGAACAATAACTACCAATACGGCATCGGGACCGCATTCAATCCAAGCGGTGATGGAACCAGTCCGGCTGTAGTGAAAGGGCTGACGCAGGGACAGAGTGTGAGCGTTCTCTATCAGAGAGGGACTGTATCGACAAACTTCCCAACCAAGTCGCCGGTCAATGCCGACGGCGATCAGATGAATATTACAGGAGGCACGCTATTCCAGGGGGCCTATTATCCTACGCTGTATACGAATACTTCATCGTATCCTGTGGACCAGCCCATTACATTCAATGCACTGGTAACTAATTCGTCCGGTACACCTCTATCGAATATTCCAGTAACGCTGTATGTCACAGGAGCCAATCCGGGACAATACCAGGCAACGACAGACTCCACAGGAACGGCCGCGTTTATGTATTCCGGTCTGTATGAAGGAACCGATAGTTTACTGGCTCAGGCCTTCCCGTCCGGTCAGTCGGGCATTGTCTCCGGCCAGGCCAGCATCACGTGGACCAATTTCCCGACTCCGCCGCCTGTGGGCTCGCTCACATTTACGGATGATCGTATCTACGGCCCCGACAACGAACAGGGTTTTATCGTTGCGGCGACGGATGCTTCCGGTTCTCCGGTCTTCGATGCAAACGTGGGATTCTATGTATGGGGCGCCAACAACTATTCTGCATCCGGAATGACGGATGTTAATGGTGAAGTTCCATTTACCTTCGAGCATAATCCTGGAGCATGGAACGCTGTGGCCGTTGACTCCGTTGGCAGAAACGTTGTTATCACCAATCCGCTCAGTGGTGTGTGGACATCGTCCACCACATCTAACCCGCCCGGTTATGAGATTACCGTCGGTATTTCGGCGCTGAATACGGTAACAATGCCGAACATACTGCGATTGAATGGAACCGCCACAGATAACCTAGGCAATACACTTACGGCAACTTGGAGTCAGGTAAGCGGGCCCGGCACTATCACCTTTACCCCGGCGCAGCAACAGGTTACGAACGGCTCCGTTGTTGCGAACGCTTCCTTCAGCGATGCTGGGAGCTACGTTCTGCAACTAACTGCGTCCGATGGTTTGGGCAGCAGCGCTTCAACACAGACCACGGTTACAGTGACTCCTCCGTTACGAAATCCGCAGGGATGGATCGGAAGCCCCGTTTACGGCTCTACCGTTAAAGGAATTGTTCCCATCACGCTCGAGTCTGGAGTTACGCTCCAGCCGGGCGGCGTCCTGACTTATTATCCCGCGACCAATAGCAGTAACAACACGACTCTTTCAATCACCGCCGAATCGGGTACGATTAGCACGCTGGACACAACTGTGCTGCCAAACGGATCGTACTGGATTCAGCTTCAGGCAACGGACACGAATGGGGACCAACAATACAGTCTCGTGCTGGTCACGGTTGTCGGCAACTACAAGCCGGGCCGCGTCACAGCAACCGTGACAGACTTGGTGGTTCCCGCTACTGGGCTTGCCATCAACATCCAACGCACCTACGACAGCCTCAATGCCGGCACAAGCGGCGATTTCGGCTATGGCTGGAATCTCGGCGTCAATGTCAACCTAGTGGTGGACGACGTCGGCAACGTGACCTTCACTCTGGGGGGGCAACGCAAGACCTTCAATTTGACGCCGGCAATGCCGCCCTGCTCGGGTCTAGTATGCCTCTTCCCGTACTACTTTGTGGCCTACACGCCTGAGCCAGGTCTTCACGGAACGCTTAACGATGGCGGCCAGGCGTGCCCGTTCGATATCGTGGTTCCCGATGGCTCTCTGTGGTCTTGCTATGGCGGAGGTCAGTACACCCCGACTTCATACATTTACACCGACCCCAACGGCACTTCCTACACCATCAGCGCGGCAGGTAACTTGCAATCCATGCAGGACCGCAGCGGCAACGGGCTGACCATCACGCCCACGGGCATTACCAGTTCCACTGGCCTGTCTGTTCCGTTCGTGCGCGACTCGAGCAATCGCATCACGCAGATCACCGATCCGCAGGGCAACATCTATCAGTACGCCTACGACGGCAGCGGCAATCTCGCCTCCGTCACCTATCCACCCACAACGCAGACCAGCGCGCTATGCCCCAACACTACCCTGCCGAACACCAGCACCTACACCTACGACTCGAACCACCTCTACACCGGCGGCACGGATGCACTCTGCCACGTGCTGCCCTCCACGGCCTACTTCCCCAGCGGCAAACTCGATGCCAACGGGAATTCAATGGCCGGGCGCTTGCAGAGCGTCACCGACGCGATGGGCAACACCACCAGCTACGAATACCTCATTGCGACAGCTCCCTCTACAAGCTCCACCACCACCGTCCACTATCCACTGGATGCCAATGGCAACTCCAGCTCGGCGGTGATGACCTACGACGGCTATGGAATGCTGCTCAGTACGAAGGACCCGCTTGGACTCATAACCACCAATGTCTACGATGTTAACCACAACCTGATCTCGGTGACCGATCCGCTGGGCCACACCAACAGCTATACCTACGATTCCAACGGCAACAAGACGTCGTCAACCTATCCGGTTGTCACGCAGGGCGTGAATACGACCAGCTATACGGCCTACAACCAATACTCCGAGCCGACATCGACGACCGACGAGCTGGGCAATGTGCGCACGTTCAACTACGACGCCAGCTACAACCCTCAGAGCGTGACCGACACCATCAACGGCGCGCCGGCCACGCTCGCCAGCTTCATCTTCAACGCGAATGGCACGCTGCAGGCCGGGGCCATCGGGTACGACATCACCGCGCAGCCGTCCATGGCGAGCCAGTTTAGCTACGATGCCAACGGCAACATGACCGGACGCATCGACGCGCTTGGCCGCTTCACCTCGTATACCTACGACGCGCTGGGCAACAAGCTCACCACAACCCTGCCGCTTCCCAACTCCAACAGCAGCGCGACCTCGGCCACCACAACCTACTCATACGACGCCTTCGGCCACCTGACCCAGACCGCGGCGCCGCTGGGCCGGACCACCGGCTCCACCTACGACGCCAATGGCAACAAGACCAGCGACACGGACGCGCGCGGCAACGTCACGTCGTATCAGTACGACGCGCTGAACCGCCTGACCATCACAACCTATCCGACAATTCCCGTCACTACCTCGACGAAGTCCTACGACTTCCGCAACAATGTCATCGACGAGACCGACCAGGCCGGCCACATCACCCACCACATCTACGATCTCTCCGGCCGCCAGACCTCCATCACCAAGGGATTCGGCACGCCGCAGGCCAGCGCCACCTCGTTCACCTACTACGACGACGGCCGCAAGTACACCGAGACCGACGCCCTCAACCACACCACCACCTACCTCTACGACGCGGCGGGCCGTCTCACGTCCATCGCCGGGCCGAAGGGCAACTTCACCTACGCCTACGATGCAGCGGGCAACCGCATCTCCAGCGCCGACGGCAACGGCAACGCCACCACCTTCCAGTACGACGCCCGCAAGCGCCTGGTCAAGACGGTCTATCCCGACAAGACCTCGACCACCAACAGCTACGATGGCCCGGGCAATCTGGCCAGCGTCACTGACCCGGCTGGTGCCGTCGTGCAGTACATGTACGATCCCGCCAACCAGTTGAAGACCGTCGTCCAGGTCAACCATCCCAACCCGTCGAACAACACGAATACTTACGGCTACGACCCACTGGGCAACCTGACCGCGCTGACGGACGAGAATCTGCACGCCACGCAGAATGTCTTCGACTTGCTCAACGAGCCGGTCTCGAAGACTCTCCCCGATCAGACGCTCACCGAGACGCGCCAGTACGATGCGGCGGGCAATCTCGTCTCGCTCACCCACTTCAACGGCGTCACTACGACTTACACTTATGACGCGCAGAACCGCAAGCTCACGCAATCGACGCCCGGAGAGCCGACGATCAGCTTCACCTACACGCCCACCGGCAAGTACCTCACCTCGACGGCTGGCGATGGCACCGTGAACTACACCTATGACCCGCTGGATAGGTTGACGACAAAGGCGACGCCGGAGGGCACGCTGAGCTATACTTACTACGCCAACGGCAACGTGGAAAGTATCGTTTCTTCCAATCCGAACGGCGTCTCGGTCACGCTCACCTGGGACGTGCTGAATCGCCTCAGTACGGTGATCGATAACCGTCTGCCAGTGGGTGCCAACACGGCTGTGTATACTTACGACCCGGCGGGGAATGTTGCCACGGCGACTTATCCTAACGGCTTCCAGACGACCTTTACCTATGACCAGCTAAGTCGAATAAACGCGGTGTCCACTCCGGTTTCTAGTTATACCTACACTCTGGGATCGACGGGAAATCGCATCGGCGCAGTGGAAGGAAATGGCCGCACGCTGACGTGGAACTACGATGGAATTTATAGGCTGACCAACGAAACCATCAGCAACGATCCTACGAATAATAATGGCAGTGTAAGTTATGGGCTTGATCCAGTTGGCAACCGTCTATCGGCAGTTTCATCGCTCACTAGCATCAACTCCGGCAGTTGGACCTACAACCCCGACGACGAGATTTCGTCGGAGACCTACGACGCCAACGGCAATGTTCTCACAGCGGGCGGCGTGGCTTATACTTATGACTCCGAGAACCACATGACATCGATGACCGGTAACGGCAAAGTCATAACATTGGTCTACGACGCCTTCGGCAACCGCGTCTCGAAGACAGTCAATGGTGTTACCACGCAGTATCTAGTAGAAGACGATGTCAATCCTACAGGTCTACCTCAAGTGTTGGAGGAGGTGCAGAACGGCGCGGCGGTACGCACTTACACGTACGGTCTTCAAAGAATCAGTGAAAGTCAAATGGTAAATGGCTCCTGGACCACCAGCTTCTACGGCTACGACGGCGCGGGCAGTGTGCGGCAACTCACCGACTCCACTGGAAAGGTCACGGATGAGTACGAGTACGACGCCTTCGGTAATTCATTCACCAAGCAGGGGACTACGCCGAACAACTACATGTATCGCGGTGAGCAATTTGATTCCGATATGGGCCTGTATTATCTGCGCGCCAGATACTACAACCCCGCCACCGGACGGTTCCTGTCCCGCGATCCAGAAGACGGCATTTCTAATAATCCCGCTACGTTACATAAGTACTTATATGTGGGTGGCGATCCGGTAAATGGAATCGATCCTTTGGGTTGGGAGGACATAATTGAATACAAAGCACAGTCAAAGGCATCCGGGCTGCAGTCACATCACATAATTGAGCAGCGTTTCGCTAAGACACTTGGTGCTTTTTATTGCACGATTTCAGCTGTTCTAACCATTGAAGAGCATCAAGCAGTAACCAATGCTTGGCGAAGAGCTATTCCGTATGGAGCAGGTGGAACTGGGGTTGCAACCATTGCAGAGGTATTTTCTGTTGCGGAGCAGATATATGCAAATGCTCCCAATATGCTAGCTGCAGCACAGAAATGTCAGGCACTAGCAGGGCTTTAGTACATGCAAGAATAGTAATGAATGAATGTTCCACATCAGATCCTGGACTCAGGGATGTCGATGTAGAAATGTTCTTACCGTTCTATATTCACATATTCTGAGCTGTTAGTATTTCATTGAGAACAGGTGCAAAATGGAAGTATTTCATCATTTCGGCATTAAGATTTCTTCCGAGAGCGAAGCTCAGGAATTTTCAGATATCGGAATCAAGATTCAACGCGGACCGAGACATCTATACGGAAACTCTATTGCCAGTTTTGTTATGGGGGAACAGGATGAGATGTGGATGGCGGCTCGTGATATTGCGCAAAAATATAAGATAACTGAATATGTCAGTACGAGATTCTCGGATGCAGAAATCAATGCGGCTGATAAATTGTGTATACTGTCAACTTCGCAACGAGGCTATCCTGAGCCATCGAAAGAGCTAAGATATCTGGTAGCATCGTTTGATCTTTCGAGGTTTTGTGCTAAATGCGGAATAGGACTCCGACAGAATAATCCGTTAAGAATAAACTTTATACCAAGCTTAAAAAACAATATTCTGCAGCTAAATTGGGTTTTTGACGAATTCTTCGTTTCACGGGAAGTTTGGACCGCAGTATTTAATCCCCTTGACATAGGATATTGGCCAGTGGTGCTGGACAGAACCGGGGAAGAAATCGAGTCTGTAGTTCAACTCAAGATTTCTCATTATGCTGACTTGAATCTGGATGAGACAAGCGCTACCGTCTGTCCAACGTGTGGAAGAGCGAAAACGAGAATGGACCTGAGAGGTTTTTGCCCAGAGCCGGTTAGCATCCCTGCGCCAATTTTCAAGTCAACTCAATTCTTTGGTTCTGATTGCAATGCCTTCAACCGGATACTCATCTCATCTTCTCTGTACAAAGAGATTAAGAAGGAACGTTTGCGGGGCGTCGAGTTTTACCCTTGCGGTCCAGCCTGAATGCCGTTCCTGCACGAACTACACCTACGACGCGGCCAACCAGTTGCACAGCGTCATCCAGACCAACAGCCCCAACACGGCCAACACCACCTCGTATGGATACGACCCCCTCGGCGACCTGGCCAGCCTCACCGACGCCAACAGCCACAGCACGCAGAACATCTTCGACGTCTTCTCCGACATCACCGGCAAGACGCTGCCCGACGGCTCGCTGCAGGAGTCGCGCACCTACGACGCCTCCGGCAATCTGACCCAGCTCACCCACTTCAGCGGCAAGACGACCACCTACGCCTACGATGCTCTGAACCGCCTCACCACGCGCACGCCCGACCCCACCCTCGTCACCGAGCCGGTCGTCAGCTACACCTACACGTCCACCGGCAAGCACGCCTCCACCACCGTTACCACCAACACCGCCCCCGCCATCACCACCTACGCCTATGACTTGCTGGATCGCCTCACCACCAAGATCACACCGGAGGGCACGCTGAACTACACCTACGACCTGGCGGGCAATGTTGCGTCGATCTACTCGTCCAGCGTGCATGGCGCGTCGATGTCCTACACCTACGACAGCCTCAACCGGCTCAGCACGGTGGTGGACAACAACCTGCCCGCCGGCAGTAACACCACCATCTACGCCTACGACACGGCCAGCAACCTGGTCACCGTCACCGATCCCAACAAGTTGCAGTCCACCATCCAATACGACAGCATGAATCGCCTCACCTCGCTCAACACGGCGACGCAAAACTCCTCGGCGGTGGCGGGCTATAGCTACACACTCGACGCCACGGGCAGCCGCACCGGCGCAGTGGAGGGAAATGGCCGCACTCTGACGTGGAACTACGACGGGATTTATAGGTTGACGAATGAGTCGATCAGCAACGATCCGGTGAATAATAACGGCTCGGTTGGGTATGACTTGGACCCAGTCGGCAACCGTCTCTCAGCCACTTCGACGCTGCCCAGCATCGCAAACAGCGCCGCCAGTTTCAACCTCGACGATTGGATGTCTCCGGAGACCTACGACTCCAATGGCAATACGCTAACCACCGGAGGTAAGAGCTTCTCCTATGACTCCGAAAACCATCTGATGTCGATGAACGGCGGCGCAGTCAATCTGATCTATGACGGCGACGGCAACCGCGTAGCAAAGATCGCCAACGGAGTTACGACCCAATATCTCGTTGACGACCTGAATCCAACAGGCTATGCTCAAGTGGTTGAAGAAGTTGTGAACGGTGCAGTCGAAAGACAGTACACATACGGGCTGCAGCGCATCAGCGAGAATCAGCACATCAATAATGCCTGGACACCCAGCTTCTACGGATATGATGGCTTCGGAAGCGTAAGACAGTTGACCAATTCTTCTGCGGCTATAACTGATACATACAACTATGACGCATTCGGTAACCTACTGAATTCAACAGGAACGACACCAAACAATTACCTCTACAGTGGAGAGCAGTTTGATTCCGACCTGGGCCTCTACTACTTGCGCGCACGCTACATGAATCCGCTCACGGGCAGGTTCATGTCTCGCGATCCCGAGGACGGAAACCCCTTCGATGAGGTAACATTGCATAAATACCTTTATGCAGGGAGCAATCCAGTCAGCTATGTTGACCCTAGTGGGAGAGGGTTGTTTAACTATATAATGCAATCCGAAGCTGCAATACCGATGTCGAAACTAGTAAGTATTTATGGTTGTGTTGCCAGTATTGGTTTTACTGCGACATCGCTAGTTCTTGAGACCAGTTTTACTGGATACTCGCTGGCTGGAATTGCCGGAACTGCGTTCGGATGTGTGACAGTATTCTTGCCAGCACAATCTTCAGTCAAACTAGCGGGTCTTGCTCTCAAGTTAGTCCCGAGTATTAATTATGGCTTCTGTGCAGCATCTATTGACGCTGTAGTTCATGAAATCAATGGAATGACAGATAGCAGCTCTCCTAATGCATCAACAGCCGCACTTGTGGATAGTCTGGGATCGCTAACAGGTTGTGTGGCCACACGGCTAGGTACCCTTCTAGCGCAAGAGGAATGACAAAATGAGCACCTACGGGAGAATGACTCAGTGAACAGTATAACTTTGTCCGAGATTAACACTAAGATACCGAGAAAAGTGCATTTTGATGGACTTAGCAAAAAATTATTATGCTGGGCGATATTTACTATCATAGTTGTGGTTGTCGGGTCTACTTGGATTTCATACGGTACATTAAAGAATATGCATATACGGGACATCTTGCGCCAGGAAGGCAAATTGGCATTCGGCGAAGTTATAAAAACGTCCGTAAATCATGATGACGTTTATGTGAGATATAAGTTCTCCATTGAAGGTGTATCATATCCAGGCGAAGCCGAGATGAAGACACATGTTCCGGCACTAGGAGGACAGATCCAGATCCTATATTTACCGAGGGATCCGCACATAAATCAACCAAGTAATTGGGAATGGTTTTCAGTGTGGGATGTTTATCCCTACCTTTTACTGTTTTTTATTGTGGTGGCAGCAATAACCATGATTAATGTAGCGTTGAGAGAAAGAATGTTAGCGCGCATGGGAGTCGTTGTTGAGGGAAGAGTGACACGTTGTGTGCCTGATCGCAAATTATTCAATATCTATTACGAATTTACTACAGAAGGTAACGAGTTGATCGAAGGCAGTACAGAAATGTCGAAAGTATGCGAAGTCGATACTTCAATTTCTATTATATATCTGCGAAACAATCCCAAAAGGAATGATTGCTATCCTATAGAAGGATGTCGTATTGCCGGGTGCCCCGCCCTTGGGCCGCCGCTAAAGTGAGGGGTATGCCGACACCGGAGGGCACGCTGACCTACACCTACGATCCCGCCAACCAGTTGCACAGCGTCATCCAACTCAACCATCCCAACCCGTCGAATAACACGAATACTTTCGGCTACGACCCGCTGGGCAACCTGACTGCGCTGACGGACGAGAATCTGCATACCACGCAGAATGTCTTCGACGTGCTCAACGAGCCGGTCTCGAAGACGCTTCCCGATCAGACGCTCACCGAGACGCGCCAGTACGATGCGGCGGGCAACCTCGTCTCGCTCACCCACTTCAATGGCGTCACGACGACTTATACCTATGACGCGCAGAATCGCAAGCTCACGCAAGCGACGCCCGGAGAGCCGACAATCAGCTTCACCTACACGCCTACAGGCAAGTACCTCACCTCGGCGGCTGGCGACGGCACTGTGAACTACAGCTATGACCCGCTGGATCGACTGACAACAAAGGCGACGCCAGAAGGTACGCTGAGCTATACTTACTACGCCAACGGCAACGTGGAAAGCATCGTTTCTTCCAACAACAGGCGCAAACGGGGAATCGATACAGAAATATCCGACGCCGGACGATCCGACGTGTCCGCGATGTGCGGCACCATTGGAAAAGCTACAGTGCCCGCAAGGAATGTCGATCGCCAGTTGGTGTTTCCACCGCCGAGGCGACTATTCCTGCCCTAGCTGTGTGCGGCTACAGAACTCAGGCAAACTCCACATAAAGGCTAAGACAGCCTGGTACACCGCATATCTGGCAAAAGTGGCTTATTTGGCAAAGGCGAAGGCAGCGTAACCACTATCCCAAGACCGAACCCCGATGTCGATGTCCTTCGTCGCGCGAGCACCTTCTGCAAAACGAAGCTCAAGGGCGACGCCACCGTTGAGGTCGTAGTTATCCAGGATGCCCTCGTTCACGGCCTGCTCCAGCACTCCGCAGAGCGCCAGAAAGGAAACCCATCGCCGGAGACGTTTCTGCGCCAACCCTTGTTCTTTGGCGACTCGCGCCAACGTCTTTTCCAGACGCTCAACCGACTGCTTCATAGGCTTTCACCTTGCTTCCATTCAGTGACAGCGAAGGGCCGCGTGCCGCGCGACTGACGAGCTTCCGAAGATCGCCCGCCTGAGTTGTGTTGAGCAGTCCTTCTCGAAGTGCGTCGGTAATGGCCTGTCGGACGATCTCCGTCCTGTGAGTTTCCGAGAGAACATCCATGATCGAACGCTCCACAGTAGTAACAGGCATCCCCTCGTGCTCTCCAATCTCCTGCGGTGTAAGCTCGGCCCGATGAATCACGATCCATGCTGGGTGCTCCCTGCGCAGCCGTGTGGATTTCGGAACGGTGAGATGCACTTGCGGCGGGTTCACATCTGAGATGCCGTAAAGCAGCAGCGCTGTCTCATGGGACAGCGCAATGCGCTTCGGTCCTTGACTCGCTTGTATCCACAGAACTGCCTCGCGGTATTGGGCGAACCGATCTGCCGGATAGTGAACAATCCGGTATACGCCCCTGGTCATCCGTTCCAACCGGCCACGCTGCGCCAGCCGAATCAGCACTGAGTCCTGAACTCCGAGTGCGCGGGCCTCTTTGGACGTAAGTAGGCCGTCCCGCTCTTCAGCGAGTGCATAGAGTTCGTCCATGCGGGTCCGTGCCATGAGTTGAGTATGCGACGGCAAGCCGGATATGTCAATATCGTTCCATTATTGAATGATAGTGACTCTGCAAGCACCTGCTGATCGAGGCCATTTCACAGATTCATCCGGAGACCGGATGAAATTCACAGAACACATGAGGTTAAAAATGAAGCTCCATCTTGTTTCAATTTCCAGTCTGCTCCTACTGAGTATGGCTGCATATCCACAAACCCAGATCATCCCAGCAGGAGCCCTGATTCAATGCACGACTTC
>Ga0224557_1001888_pt1 | contig 19007 bp, 22 predicted proteins | sample 714S31014metaG_FD_180677 | JGI IMG/M metagenome (GOLD analysis project Ga0224557, IMG submission 180677) | Peat soil microbial communities from Stordalen Mire, Sweden - 717 S3 10-14 | ecosystem: Environmental > Terrestrial > Soil > Wetlands > Peat | place: Sweden: Norrbotten County, Stordalen...
AGCGATAGGCGGTCTGGGGGTGGATGCCCTGACGACGTGCCCACTCGGTCAGGTTCACAGAGAACACTTTATCGAATAGGTGTTCGCTCATTATGACTCAGAAATTCGGGAACAGCTCACGACCCCAGGATGGCCGACAAGATGCTGGACGTGCTCGAGAAGTTCGGTTCCGTGCACGCGATGGTGGTTTTCGGTCACGATGGCCTCGACGAGTTGTCGACCACGGCGCCGTCTACGCTGATCGAGTCTGTACGCGAGCAGGACGGGTCCTGCCGCCGCCGCAGATTGGAGATCGAGCCGGCGTCGCTCGGACTGAAACGCGCCACGCTCCAGGATCTGACCGGCGGGGACGCCGCGCACAACGCGGAACTGGGGCTGCGACTGCTGGATGGTGAGCCCGGCCCGAGGCGCGACCTCGTCTGCTTGAACGCTGCGGCAGGTCTCGTCGTGGCGGGACTCGCCGACGACCTTGCCGACGGCTTGGAGATGGCCACCGCGGCCATCGAGGACGGGAACGCCAAGAGCGCGCTGGACAGGCTTGCGGCGGTATCGAACGCTGCTGCCGAGGCCGACTTCGCCTGAGGTCGTAGGGTTCAATCGCATTCTAAAAGCCCAGTTAGACGGCACAAATCGGTGGCAGGGGCCCCGTCACTGATGCAGGACACGTCGATCATTGTCTCCTGGAGCTGGTGACTGCGTTCCTGTCGGATCCCTATGGGAGCAAGTGTGAGACAGGTGGGTCCTCATCGCCGGCGCGGGGGCGCGGCTCGAAGGCAAATGCCCTGGCGGGGTTCTCTACGAAGATGAGCCGCGATAGCTCCGTACCGAGCTCGCGTTCGAGCCTGGGCTTGAAACGGGCGAAGAGGTAGTCGAGGCCCGGACCGCCGCCGTAGGCGCGCATCATGGAGCGGCGCCCTGTGTCCCCGCCGAGCAGCAGCTGTGTCGAGAGCCCACGATCGGCAAGGTCGGAGATCAGCTGCAGGACGGTCGAATCGGGCCAGTACTTCGTGCGGCCGGGGCCGTCCAGCTGGAGCCACGCACCGCTCGCCCCGGTCTCGGCGTGCTCCACGGGGTCGGGGTTGCGGTCGAGGTGGGCGAGGATCACCGAGCAGGGCGCCACGCCCAGCCGCTGGAGATGCTCAACGATGCCGAGGCCCATGGTGCCGTGCTCGGTGTGGACGCAGAGGGGGACGCCGGTTATCAGGTGGGCGTCGGCCGCGGCGGCGAGGGCCTTGCGTTCGAAGGGCTGTAGCCGATGGTAGCTGGCGCCAATCTTGATAACGCCCGATCGCACCCCCGGCCCTCCGATGTCGGCGACGAAACGGCGGGCTAAGCCATCGGCCGTCTCGGCGCGCAGGGGGTGATCCGCCGAGTAGTGGGCGTCACGATGCACCCCGGTCGCGGCGACCACGTGCAGACCGGTCGCCCTAGACACCCGCAGCAGCCCTTCGAGATCGCGGCCGAGCTCGAGCGGGGTCCAGTCCACCAAGGTCCTGGCGCCGGCGTCCACCAGGGTGCGGGCCTCCGCGATGGCCAGGTCGACGTCGACGAACTCGTCACCGGGCTGCAGAAGGGTCACGAAGAAGAGGTGCTCGTGAGAGTCGGTGGGCCCCATCCCGGAGGGATCGATGTCGCCCTGGACGGTTCGTACGACGTTCACGATTGCGAGCCATTTGGCTGGCGCCGGCCGACCCGTTCACGACCTGAAGCAGGAGCAGGGGTGGCAACTGATCTGAGTGATCGCTTCCGTTGCATCTCGTCTTCGAGGGTGGCATCATCAGGTCAGAATGTCAATACATATGGATGTATTGGAGTCCGTGCTCGATCATTCCACCCCCGTCCCGCTCTATTACCAGTTCAAGCAGTGGCTCTCCAAGGGCATCAACTCTGGTGAGCTGGCGCCAGGGGCCCGGCTCCCCGACGAGCTCGAGTTCTGTGAGCGTCTCGGCGTCAGCCGCGGCGTGGTTCGCCAGGCGCTCACTGAGCTCTGCTACGAGGGGCTCGTCTACCGCCAGCGCGGGCGCGGCACCTTCGTCTCAGGCCCGAAGACCGCCGAGGGCCTGATCAGCGAGCTTGGCGGCCTCGCCGAAGACGCCGCCTTGCGTGGGCAGAAGGTCCAGAGCAAGGTCCTTGTGCTCCGGGAGGCGCCCGTCACCGACAGCGTGGCTCGGAGGCTCCACCTCGCGCCCGGCGAACTGGTCGTGGAGCTGGAGCGCGTGCGCCGGCTCGATGGCGAGCCCCACGTGCTGACGATGACCTATCTTCCAGCCGCAATGGTCCCGGGCCTGGTCGAGCGCGACTTGAACGGTTCCGCCTCGCTCTACCAGGTCCTGCGGGAGGAGTTCGGCTTGCCCGTCATCTCGAGCCAGCGCCGGGTCGAGGCGGCGACGGCGGGCGTGAGAGAGGCGCGCCTGCTGAAGGTTGACCGGGGTGACCCCTTGCTGGTGCTTCGCAGCATCAGCTACACCACAGGATCTAAGCCCTTCGAGTACTTCATCGCCTTCCACAGAGGCGATCGCAGTGCGTTCGAAGTGGACCTCTCCAGTCCAGTCGGAAGCGCGTCACGTCTCGGACGAGTCTCGGTCACCCAGGACGGCCTCGTCCCATGAGTGGGCCCGTCTTCGTAGGGGTTGACGTGGGCACCCAGAGTGTGAAGGCGGCGGTGTTCGAGCTAAGCGGTGCCTGTCTCGGCGAGGCCTCAGTTCCGCTGGCCCTTAACCGGCGCGCCGCCGATGAAGTCGAGCAGGAGCCCGAGGACTTCTACAGGGCGGCGACTGTCGCGATCGCTTCCTGTGTCGCCGGCTCGGGCCATGCCGGCGATGTCGCCTGTATCGCTGTGGCCGGTCAGATGGCGGGAATTCTCGGCATCGGCCCCGACGGTCGGGCGGTAACGCCTTACGATTCCTGGCTCGACTCGCGCTGCCGGCCGGAGGTGGAGGAGATCGCCGAGAGCCTGGGCGACAGGTTCGTCGAGCTCACAGGCTGCCCGCCGATGGTCGCCCACGCCGCCAAGATCGCTTGGTGGCGCCGGTGGCGCACCGAGCAGTACCGGCTGGTGACCAAGTTCGTCGTCCCGAACGCGTTCGTGGCGGGCAGACTCTGTGACCTTGATGCCACAGAGGCCTACCTCGACACGACTCATCTTCATTTCAGCGGGCTAGCCGACGCCGCGAGCGCAACCTGGTCAGGCGAGCTCACCTCGGTCATCGGAGTAGAGCTGGCAAAGCTGCCCCGTATCGTCACCCCGACTGAACGTGTCGGCTGCCTAGGCGTGTCCGCTGCCCGCGACTGCGGGCTCCTGGCAGGTACCCCGGTGGCGGCGGGACTGGGAGACACCGCAGCGGGAGCGCTCGGCGCTGGCATGGTCGAGGACGGCCAGTTGCTTGACACGGCGGGCACTGCCTCGGTCCTGGCGTTGTCCACAACTGCGTTCAGACCGGACCTTTCCCGGACACTTGTGCAGATGCGGGGCGCAGTCCCGGGACAGTGGATCTCGCTCGCCTACCTCGCCGGTGGAGACCTGCTCCGCTGGCTTCCCCGGGTGCTGGGCGACCCCCCGCTGGATCGGCTCATCGAGGAGGCGGCGGCGTGCCCGGCCGGGCGGCTGCTTTTTGTACCGCATCTGGGAGGTCGCATCCTGCCGTCCGCGCCGGAGGCCCGGGGAGCCTGGGTCGGTCTCGACCTGTCCCAAACCCGCGGTGACCTTGCCCGCGCCGTGTTGGAGAGCGTCGCTTTCGAGTACGCGGGTTTCTTGGAGAGGACCCTCGAGCTATTCCCGGACCTTGTACCGCGTGACGTGCGGGTGATCGGCGGTGGCGGCGCCGATGCCCTCTGGAACCGAATCAAGGCCTCAGCGTTGGGACTGCCCTACGTGCGCCTGAAGCGGGAGAGCTTCAGCTGCTGGGGGGCCGCCATGGTGGCAGCGGCAGCCGTCGGGGCTGTTGACGACCTGGCTGCAACCGCTTTGACCACCACCGCCGAGGCAGGCCGCATCATGCCCGACTCCTCCCTGCAGTCGCTTTACGACCGGCGCAAAGGTGACTATCGGGCCGTCATCGATCTGCTCGTTCCGCCACACGATGAGGTGCACGCATGAGAAGTCGGTTCCAGCTCGCCGTGGTCGGCGCCGGGCGCGTGGGGATGGTGCATGCACGCAATGCCGCCGGGTCGATCCCCGATACTGAGCTCGCCTGCGTTGTCGACGCCGACGCCGACGTGGGTGACAGGGCGGGGGCAGAGCTGGGAGTACCGGTCTTTCCTGACCTGGAGCAGGCACTCTCCGGGGCGGCCTTCGACGGTGTCGTGATCACCGTTCCCACCTTCGCCCACGCCGAGCTTGCCGTGCTCGCCGCAGGCGCGGGCAAGCACATCTTCTGCGAAAAGCCCATGGCGCTGACCTTGGAAGAGTGCGACTCTATGGCCGCTGGCGCAAAGACGGCAGGCGTCGTCTTCCAGGTCGGTTTCGTGAGGCGTTTCCAGCCGGAGTTCCTGGAGGCCAAGCGCAGGATCGAGGCTGGCGACGTCGGCACGCCAATGGTCGTCAAGTCCCTCACCCGCGGCCCGGGGCTACCGCCGGCATGGGCACATGATCTGCGTCGCTCAAACGGGATGCTCGCTGAGGTGAACAGCCACGACTTCGACTGCGTGCGCTGGCTGGTCGGGTCGGAGATCGAGCGGGTCTATGCCGAGACGGCCAACTTCAAGGGCCACGAGCGGGGTGTAACTGCTCCCGACTTCTACGACAACGTGGTCGTCTCGCTCCGCTTCGCCAGCGGCGCCATCGGGACCATAGACGGGACCTGCCCTGCCGACTACGGCTATGACGCCCGGGCCGAGGTGCTCGGCACCGAGGGCCTCTTGGTCGTGGGGCAGAACCGCGCCATGCCCCTGCTCGAGATCCGCTCCCGGGGCACCGGGGAGACCCCGACCTTCGCGTCCTGGCCGCAACGCTTCGAGCCGGGCTACCGCGCGGAACTGGCTGCTTTCGTGCAAGCAGCATTGAGTGGCTGTGCCCCTGCCGTGGGGGCCGGCGACGGCCGCGCCGCTGTCGCCGCGGTTCGTGCTTCGAACACCTCGTGGCTGGAGGGCCGCCCGGTGTTGGTGGCCGATCAGGTAGCGGAATCATGAAGGCCCTCGTGTACCGGGGCCCAGGTTCGCTCTTGTTGGAGGAGCGGACCCGGCCACACCCAGGCGAGGGTGAGGCCCTGCTCAAGGTGGATGCCAGCTCGATCTGTGGGACTGACTTGCGGATCACCGCTGGGTCCCACCGCGCCTACGCCGGCAACTCCGGGCGCATTCCCGGCCACGAGATCGCCGGGACCGTCGTCGAGACCGGCGATGGGGCGGCGGCCAGCGTAGGAGAGAGCGTCTTCGTGGCGCCCAACTACGGGTGTGGCCACTGTCGCGAGTGTCATCGGGGCCAGGTCAACCTGTGTGCCGAGCCACGGGCCGTCGGCATCACCGAGGACGGGGGCTTCGCCGAATACGTTCTGCTGCGGCGCGACTTGGTGGACCAGGGCAACCTGCTTCGCTTCGGCGATGGCACGGACCCCGCCGCGGTAGCGCTGGCAGAGCCCCTCGCGTGCGCGTTGCGCGGCTCTCGAGCCTGCCGTATCGGAGACGAAGACGTCGTTGTGGTCTACGGCGCGGGTCCGATAGGCCTTTTCCATGTCGCGCTGGCGCGCCTCGCCGGAGCCAGCACCGTGGTCGTCTGCGAGCCCAACGTCGACCGTCGCCAACGGGCCCTCGCCTGGGGTGCAACATCTGTCCACGACGCCAACCTCGAGGAGCTGCAGGCAGCTCTAGAGGACGCTGGCGCGACCAGGGGTGCCGACGCGGTGGTGGTGGCGGCCCCGGTCGCCGCTGCCCAAGGCCAGGCGCTGGAGCTCGCCGGACCTGGGGGGCGCGTCAACTTCTTCGCAGGGCTTCCCCGGGATCGTTCCCGGATCGAGCTCGACAGCAACCTCATCCACTACAAGGAGCTCGTCGTCACGGGGACCACGGCGAGCACCAACGACGAGTGCCGTGCGGCGCTCCATCTGATCGTCGGCGGCCTGGTGGATGTGAGCTCCCTTATCGATGCGCGATTCGACCTGGCCTCGGCCGGGGACGCCTTCGCACTCGCCGGCTCGGGCCGGGCCCTGAAAGTCGTGATCGAGCCATGACCGAAAGTGGTGACGAAACCGTGACCTTGAAACCCTTGGACCCCTTCGCCCTGATCGTCGACTTCCGTTCTGGGGCCCTCGAACCGCACACGTCTCGAACCGAGCGGCGCGTCTCGGACATGCACGGCGCCTACGCGGACGAACAAGCCCTGTCTCAGCTCGTAAAGGACGGCGACCCGCTCGTCTACGAGGTCCTCCAATACGACGTCCCCGAAGAGGTGGGCCAGCTGATCTGTTGCACCACGGTTCTTCAGCCAGGGACCGTCGGTGACGAGTACTTCATGACCAAGGGCCACTACCACGCGGCGCGGGACACGGGCGAGGTCTACCTCGGGCTCTCGGGTCACGGTTACCTGCTCTTGATGACAGAGGACGGCGGCAGGGCGGCGAAGTCGATGGGCCCGGGCGCCCTTGCCTACGTGCCTCCTTACTGGGCACACCGCACCGTGAACACCGGTGAGGAGCCCTTCGTCTTCCTTGCCGTCTATCCGGGCCAGGCAGGTCACGACTACGGGACCATTGAGAAGACAGGATTCCCTGAGCGGGTGCTGCGGACGCCGGAAGGCGTTGTGCTGCGATGACCGATGATCTGGCTCATGGTCCTGTGGCGGCAGGCGCACCCGCAGCTGTTGCTGATGTGCGGCCGCGCGCACTGTCTGACTGCGTGGTAGTGGTGACGCCCCGGTCGTTCGGCATGCACGACCCGGGTCTGCGGCGACGGCTCGAGGCGGAGGTGGGTGTGGTCCGTTACTGTCCCGGCCCACTCGCCGCCGACGCGCTGGCGCAAGCTGTCCGCGACGCCGACGGCCTGCTCTGTGGCCTCGACCACGTGAGCCGGGAAGTATTCGCGGGGGCGCCCCGCCTGCGCGTGGTGGCCCGTTACGGCGTGGGCACGGACCGGGTCGACCTTGCAGCCGCGGCTCGTTACGGGGTGACGGTGACTGTCACACCGGGCGCGAATGCAAATGCGGTGGCCGAGCTGACCATTGCCCTCCTCCTGGCTCTGGCGCGCCCGTTTGTGGCAGGGCGCGAGCGGGCCCGTGCCGGCGAATGGCCGGCGCTGAGTGGCTTCGAGGTTGCCGGCAGGACTCTAGGCATCATCGGCCTGGGTCGGATCGGCTCGCTCGTGGCTGCAAAAGCGGCCGCGTTGGGCCTGCGGGTGGTCGCCCACGACCCGAACGTGTCGAGGAGCGAGGCGGCCACCCTGGTCGAGCTCGGCACCCTTGTCGCGGAGTCGGACTTCGTCTCCCTGCACGCCCCACTTACCGCGGAGACCAGAGGGATGGTGGGCCGGTCGCTGCTGGAGCGGTTGAAGCCTGGCGCAGCGCTCATCAACACGGCGAGGGGAGCCTTGATAGACGAGGCCGGTCTCCTGTGGGCTCTGGAGGAGGGCCCCCTCCGGGCGGCCGCCCTCGACGTTCTCGTCGAGGAGCCCCCGCCTGCCGGTCATCCGCTGCTGCAGCGAGACGACGTGCTCTTGACGCCGCACATGGGCCCCCACACAGCAGAAGCCACCGCGGCGATGGGAGCGATGGCACTGGAGGACCTGTTGGCCGTCCTCTCCGGGCGAGCACCGAGGTATCCGCTATGAGCGCCACCGAAGTCCTCGAGGGCCTGCGGGCGGCAAAGGTGATCGCCGTCGTGCGGGCCGACGACTGCCAAGAAGCCATCGACATCACCGAGGCGTTCGTTGGCGGAGGCCTCACGGCGATCGAGCTGACATTTACGACGCCTGGCGTCGATGCCGCGATTACCGAGGTTCGCAGACGGCTCGGCAGCAAGCTTCTCCTCGGTGCCGGGACGATCACGACACCTGAGCAGGCGCGTGCGGCTGCTCAGGCGGGGGCCGACTTTCTCGTGTGCCCCCACCTCGACGAGCGGCTGTTTTCGGGCATGCTCGCCACAGGGTTGCTTGCGGTGCCGGGTGTCATGACTCCGTCAGAAGTTGCCGCCGCATCGAGGACGGGGGCCATCGTGGTCAAGCTGTTCCCCGCTTCCACGGTGGGGGTCGGGCACCTGAAGGCTTTGTTCGGACCGTTCCCTGGATTGCAGGTGATCCCGACCGGTGGGATCTCCCCGGCCACAGCTCGCGAGTGGCTTTCCGCTGGCGCCGTGGCTGTCGGACTGGGTGGGGAGCTGCTACCCAAAGCGCTCCGCGAAGCCCGCGCCTGGGAGCAGATCAGCGCTAACGCGTCACAGCTCTTGGCCGGGATACGCGCGAAGCAGGCGTGAGCGATGGAACCTTTGTCGCGGCGCACCCGGCGATTCACCTTCATCGGCGTCACCACCGGCAAGTCCGCGATCATGCGAGTGTTCCCGGCCTGGGCGGAGCACCTCGGCCTGGGCGATGTCGAGATCTACGGGCGTGACTTTCCCCTGCACGCCCCGCCGGGGGCCTACCGAGACGCCGTGCAGGCCATCGCCTTGGACCCATTGGAGCTCGGGGGTCTGGTCACGACTCACAAGATCGACCTCTTCGCCGCCTGCAGGGAAATGTTCGACTTCATCGACCCCTACGCGCAGCTCTGCGGGGAGGTCTCGTCGCTGTCCAAACGCGATGGCCTCTTCCGGGCTCACGCAAAAGACCCCATCTCCTCTGGGCGCTCCCTGGACGAGTTCGTGGAAGCCGGATACTGGGGTTCCAGCGGAGCAGAAGTGCTCCTGTTCGGAGCCGGCGGTTCAAGCCTCGCCATCAGTCTGCACCTCATGACCGCTCGCCCGAGCGAAGACCGGCCCCGGCGGATCGTCGTTGTCAATCGCAGCCGGGCACGGCTCGAATCCATGTGCGCGGTCCACAACCAGTTGGGGTCGGACGTCAAGGTGGAATACGTCCACAACTCCGATCCGTTGGAGAACGACCGGTTGCTCGGGTCTGTGCCCCCGGGCTCCTTGGTCGTCAACGGGACCGGCACGGGCAAGGACAGCCCGGGAAGCCCGATCACAGACGAGGGCGTTTTTCCCGAGCGAGCCTTGGTCTGGGAGCTCAACTACCGCGGTGAGCTCGGGTTTTTGCACCAGGCAGAGCGCCAAGTACCAAGCCGGGGTCTGGTCGTCAAGGACGGCTGGCGCTACTTCGTACACGGATGGACATGTGTGATCGAAGAGGTCTTCGAGGTGGAGATGACCCCGGAGATCGTCGGCGAGCTTTCCGATGTCGCGCTGGGCCTGCGGAGCTCGTCTTCAACCCGCGATGTCGAGTGAAAGCGAGGCGAACAGTGTGACCCGTACTCCCTGCGGTTGCGCGTGCGGAGAGGGAGTCCTCGAGCGCGAGCGGTTCCTCTGCGTTGGTGACCCCCCGGATCGCCGGTCGAGGCTCGCCGCCGAGCGCGGCACCGTCGACCAAGTCGACCGGAGCCGCAAGATCCTCGGGACCCCAGTGAGTCACCGGAGCTGACGGTGACGAGGAGAGCACGCCTTATTCCGCTGTACCTCGTTGCGCCCGACGACCCTGACTTCATCGGCCAGACCCGCCGCTTGCGCGAGTTGCTCGCCGGCGAAGCCGAGCTGGCAGACCCGCTCCCGTTGGGGGCGATGTTGCCCGAAGCCGACGCGGTGGTCTTCCCTCAGATGGTGGGGGAGGCGTACCGGCACCTGGAGGAGTTCCGCAGGCTCGGCCTGCCGGTTCTGGTGCTCACTTCAGAGTTCGGAACGATGGCGATGTGGGACTGGGAGATCATCAGCTACCTGCGGTCCGAGGGAGTGGCGGTAATGGCGCCTTACTCCCTGGATGCAGCGAAGACCGCTTGCCGCGCACTTGCTGCCAGGCGGGAACTGCGTGACGGCCGATTCCTGGTCTACCAGGACGATCCCGGAAAGGCCGGATTCCAGCCGGGCATCTTCAGGCGGTTCTACTGGTGGGAGGAGGAGTGTTCGCAGCGCATTGGTGACAAGTTCGGGCTTCGCATCGAGAAGAGGAGCTTTCAGGAGCTGGGGGCGCGAGCCAAGGCCATGGCTGACTCCGATGCCGCAGAGGAATGGGCCAGCCTGCGTGACAGGGTCCCCCTCGCGGGCGTTGGCGACCGGGCCACTCTCAGCGCGGTCAAGCTTTACCGGGCGGTCCGCGAGGACCTCGACAAGGAGAACGCAGTCCTGGCGGTGGGGATCAACTGCTTGAATGAGTCGGCCTCCTCGGACACCACTCCGTGTCTGGCCTGGGACCTGCTCTACACAGAGCGCGAGATGATCTGGGGCTGCGAAGCGGACACCGTCTCCATGCTGACCAAGTTCATCGTGCACCGTTGCCTTCGGGTCCCGGTCATGATGACCAACCTCTACCCCTTCTTGATGGGTCAGGCGGCGCTGCAACATGAGCGGATCCCGGCCTTCCCCCAAGTCGATGACCCTGCCAACTACGTCCTCGCCGCTCACTGTGGCTATCTCGGAATTCTGCCCCGCCAATTCGCTGTCGAGTGGAAGCTGCGCCCGAGAGCGCTCGCGATTGTGGACGAGAACGCCACCGCCATCGACGCCCGTCTCAGCGTTGGCGAGCTAACCCTGGTCAAGCTGGGACCCACCTTCGACACCTTGTCGGTTGTGGAAGCTGAGCTCACCGGTTATGCAGGCTTCCCTGGTTCCGACTGCCTAAACGGGGCAGTGATAAGGGTGCCCAATGGCCACGCCCTCATGGAGGGGCTGCCTTCGCACCACTCTGTGCTGTTCGCTGGTCACGACCTTCCCGGACTCGAGCTGATCGGCCAGATCTTTGACCTCCAGGTCGAGACGATCGGGGGCTAACTCACCACCCCGGCCAGGGAGATGCACATTTCCGCCGGTCCGGTCTGGGACACCGCGAAGACCGCCGGTGCCCGTACATTGGCGCGTGCGGTGCAGCTGCGCGCGCCTCGCTTTTCAGCAGGGCTTGGGGTTCCAGGGCTCGGGCAAGTCCCTGGGGTTGTCGAAGACGACCTGGCCCCCGGGTGTAGTAGTAGCCACGGTCAGTGCCACGGTGGTCGTGGTGGCCGCGGAACTGGTCTTGCCCGCCGAGGAGGTCGAAGTCCCAGCTTGGGCCTTGGCTGTCGACGATCCGATCGCGAGGAAGCTCGAGATCATCCGATGGGCGTAAGGCTGGGCCTCGATCAGCACATCGTTGCCATCGATGGTCGTGCCGTAAGTCGGCAGGACCTCAGTTGCGAGCCCGGCTGATGCGACTCCTCGAAATCGCATGGCAAGAGAGATCATCTCGCGACTCCCGAACCCCGAGTCCACTTGCAAGTCGCTGGCTGTCGCATGCAGGAAGCTGTTGATCGCCAAGATGTTGGGGAACTCTCCGTTTGCCTTGTTGAGCACGGCATGGAAGAAGGCCTGCTGTCGCTGGATCCTGCTCCAGTCGCTCATACCGTCGTAGTTCCAGGTCCCGCCCTTGAAGTAGTAGAGGTGCCGGCTGCGCACGAGTGCCAGGGCACCGGTTCCGTTCACGGTCTGGCATCCCACTGTTGTCACATTGAGACCGGAGTCCGGATCGCGAACCGGGTACGGAAAGTCGAGAGAGATGCCGCCTAGAGCGTTCACCATGCCTTCGAAGCCCAGGAAGTTCGCCACCACGACATGGTTGACGGGAATCCCGAAGTCCTGCTGAATCGTTTGCACGAGCAGGCCCGGGCCGGTGTTGAAAGCGGCGTTGACCCGGTTCGAGCCGCCGGTGCCGGGGATAGGGACATAGGTGTCTCGCGGGATGGAGAGCATCTCGATCTGGCGTGTGCTCGGCACGAGACGCACGATGATGATCACATCTGAACGCTGCCCGCTCAGCGACGTCGCACTGCCGAAGGACGAGGCCTGACCGGAGCTGTCGACGAAGGCTCGCGAATCGGACCCGACGAGAAGGATGTCGATCGGCGATCCAGAGGTTTCCGGCGTGATGGTAGGAACAGGGACCCGCTTGATCGAGCCCAGCACCGAGTTGACGTAGAACCAGCCCCCGACACCGCCGATCAGAGCCAGGATCAGCAGGATCGCCACGCCGATGAACACGCGCCGCGGCCATCGGCGACCCTTGCTGGCGTGGTGGACGGACCGGCGACTCGCTAGTGAGCTGATCGACCGATCTCTGGGCACATAAAGCGAGGATAACCACTCTCGGCTGGACTCTGGGGTCACGTGCCGGTCGCGTCGTCTCCCGATTCAGCTTCAGGCTCGCATTCAAGCCCCGGCCCGATTACCGGTGGGCTCTCGGGCTCTCGGTCGTTCGCGACCTGTTCGCTCTCGTCTTGCGTGAGGCCCGACGTGATGCCCTCGACGTCGTCGCGTGCTGGCGGCAGCGGCGTCTCGGGTGATCTGGTCGATTGACTCATGACGGGTGGGCGGAGAGCCATCAGCACGCCCACGCCGACGACACCGCCAAGCGAGGCAAGTTTGCCGAGCTGGTCGGCTCCCGTGGTGCCGTAGCTGAGCACGACGTGATGTGCAGTCGGCACCACTGCCATGAGATTGGGGGAGACCTCGTACGGCCCGAGGGCCCCGCTAGCGTGCCAGTTGGGGAAGTAGGGCACCTTCACGAGCACCGGTGCGCCGAGGCGCCCGACTTTGAAGCTCACAGTCGAGTTCGTCATGTGGGCGTCTGTGACCGTCGTCGGTTTGACCGGCACCCCCTGGGACGCAGGGAAGACCGACCCGACCCGAGCCCTCGGCCAGTTAGGGGGCCCGTTCAGCGCGAGCTCGACGGGCCAGTAAGTTTCGTCCTCCCACCAGACCAGATTCGTGTCGAGCCACTGCTTGGCGGAGCCGCCGGATTCCACGACCGGGAGGTAGTCGAGTGGCGTCACTAGCTGCGAGCCTTTGATGCGGTAGAGGTCCCAGACGGGATGGGCGACCGTCACCTGGTCGATCGCACCAGCAAAGCCGGGGGTGGACGCGATCTTGACGAGCCCGGGGACGCTCTCGGCGGCGGCTTCGACCTGTGGCGATACGGCGAGGAAGTACTTCACATCCGCGAACTGGAGGTGACGGATCCCGTCGGCGAGGTTGAAGCTGGGGTAGTTCAGGAATGAGACCGGATTCGAGGATTCGCCCGCAAGCGAGTACTCAGCCTGGTCGAGAAAGTGAAACGGCGTCGTTGTCGAGGACTCGAACAGGACGCCGTCAATGGTGTCCATGCATCCGGCGGTCCAGTACGGCAAGGCCATGGTCGCCTCTGTCGAGCCGAAGGGGTAGTTGGTCTCGGTTATGTACTCGTACTGCAGCCGGCCACATCCATAAGTCCGGCCTGCCTTGTCCAGCATGCGCACGATGCCCTGATAGACGGGCCAGCCCGTCTTGCCCTGGAAGCCGGTGTAGTTCCATGTGGTCCAGTTGGTCCCGAGCATCGCGACGCCCCCGACTATGAAAACGCCGATCAGGGCGGCGAGGCTGCCGAGAACGATCGCGAACGGTGCCTGCCATACGTCGAGCTCCAGCCAGCGTCCGATTAGGCGGAACAGTTCGCCGATGCCGTAGGCGGCGAGAAGGGCCGTAAAGAGAAAATAGAACGGCAGCCACCTGCCGTTGTAGACGAAACCGGCCGGTAGCCACTGGAACCCCGCCACCGAGGCCACCGTTGCGACCACGAGGGCGATGGTGGTCCTGTCACGACCGATGATTGCGATCACGGCGCCCAGCCCAGCGGGAATGATCATCCAGAGGAAGTCACGCGGGAAGATGTTCGACCAGACACCGGTCACTCTCGTGTAGCCCATGGACGAGCTGTAGCGAAGATCCGCGGCGAAGGGGACGAGCCAGAACGCCGCGAGCAGAACTCCGACCGCACCGACAGGAATAAGTACTCGCCACGTGTTCCGGTTCCAGTGGCTCAACGCGAGCAGGATCGCGATTGCCGCGTAGCCGAGCGCGGGGACGACGTGGCACAGCAGCGTCACGCCGTAAAGGGCCGCCGCGAGCCAACGGAGGCGGCCCGTGCGGAGCGCATACGCGAACACTCCGAGGAAGAGCAGTCCGGTCGTGAGGGCGAGGGAGTACGAGAACTCACCTGCGAGAGTCGAAGCGATGTTCCCGCCTTCGATGGTGTACGAGGTGTTGAACAAGAACGGCACGGTCGCCATCGCCATCAGCGCCGGGATCGGTCTCTTGAAGGCCGCCAGTCGCCCGAAGGCCCAAGCCGCCGCCGGAAGTGTGACGGGACCGAGGACTGTGACGAGCTTGAAGGCGACCGCGTAGGGGAACACGACCGATAGCGCGGCGACGAACAGGGCCGGGAGAGGAAAGTAGAAGACGTAAAGCGGGAAGCCCTCGAACCATTGTGGGTCCCATCCCGTGATGCGCCCTTGGGGCAGCAGGTCGTGGATGAGGAAGTACGGCGTTACGACATGACCGGCGTTGTCGCCCCCCACGTCCATGCTCGAGCTAAAGAGAAGATCAGGTCGCAGCTGCCAGATCACGAAGATCGTCGCTCCGAGCACTGCGACGAACTCGAGCGCCTTGATGATTGCCTCGCCGCGTGTCGGGCGCACCGTCTCGCCGATGGCCTGCACGGCGGCAATCTAGCCGTGAGCGGTGCAAGGGTGGTCGCACCTTGTCATTTGATGCTCAGAGAGGTGCTGCACGATGGTAGCGTCACCTCCTGAGGGGCCGTTGGCGCAGCCTGGTAGCGCGCTTGCATGACACGCAAGAGGTCACAAGTTCAAGTCTTGTACGGCCCACCAGTTCAGACCAGGGAAAAGCCTTGTAGTTGTTGGTGTTTGACCCGTCGCAGCGTTCCTTCGAATGTCCGCCGGCGTTCGCTGATGTGCCCCGATTTGCAGCAGCGTTGCTGTCACTCTTGACCGACCGTCTGCTCACGGGAATAGGCCGTGCAAGAGCACGTCTTGGGCTTACCGGGCATTTCGAGGCGAGCATGAAGAAGGCACAAGGATCTCTTCACCAGACCCTCAAGGGCTTTGTGGTGTGCGAGAAGCGTCCTGAGCGTTAGCCGGTCGAAGCGATTCGGTCGACGAGGTTCTGGACCCGGATGACCGCTTCGGCCATCGAGTGGTCGAGGCGCTCGGTTTGGGTGAGCCGAGCCCAGATGGCTTCCCAGTCGGGCCAGGCGATCACCGTCGGCGGCCATGGATGCTTCCCGCGGAGTTCGAAGGTCTCGATGCAAGCTTGCCGAGCAGCAGACATCTGGTCGTCATCGAGTGCCAGTTCCTCGATCAGCAGGATGTCGACCAGGTCGCGCGCTCGTTGGTTGGAACGCTCGTCTCCGGTGTCCTCCGTGCACGCTTGGAGTTTTTGCGCCACCTGATAGCGGACGGGGAGAAAGGGAATGCCTTTCGGCTTCGCGGGTGCGTACGGCGATTCGATGGGCCTCATGTGCCTGATAGGGCGCTTCCACGACCCAGCCACGGGCCAGTTCCTGAGCGTCGCCGACGGAGTTCACCGCACAGCGATCTGTCGATCGGGCGTCTGCACCGACGAGCCTCGTGAGCTGGGCGAACTCGGCCGTACAATGTAGATATGTCGCGGACTCGCAATCCATGGCTCGGACCTGCCGCCCGCCCGGTCGCGATCCCCGAGGACGTCGACGATCCCTCGGTGCTGAAGGCATCGGGCGTCGTCGAGCTGCCGTTCCATGTTCGATGGAGCGATCCGTCCATCACCTACGACCTCGGGCAGCGAGCCGATCGCATCCGTGTCTATGAGCAGGTTCTTCGCGAAGGCACTGAGGATGACGTTCGGTTCTACGTCGATGTTGGCGAGCTCGTCGAGCTCTTCGAGGAACTGGTGCTTCCCCCGACCCTGAGGCGAGCGTGGGCAGACTGGCTCCTACGGCACCGAGGGGTGGTCCTTGCGTGCTGAGTCCGCTGCAGGAACGGATAGCCAGAATCATCGCCGGACTTAGCGAGGCGGAAGACTTCGCACTCGCCGGTGGTGGGGCGCTGATTGTCCGTGGCGACATCGATCGCAGGACTCGAGACCGCGACTTCTTCGGACTCAGCGCTGCTGCGGTCGACCGTCTCGTTCCCGTAGCTGAACAGGCTCTTCGAGACGCCAACCTGCAAGTCAGGCGAGTGCAGGAAGGCCCCGGTTTTGCGCGCTTTGTCATTGAAGGATGAGGACGATCGGACAGAGCTGGATCTGGCCAGCGACGCCAGACTCTTTCCAGCGGATCAAGGTCCAGGCTTTCAGATCCTTTCTGCAGAGGAGCTAGCCGCTGACAAGTTGCTCGCGGTGTTCGGCCGAGCGGAGGCCAGGGACTTCGTGGACCTGGAGGCACTTGAAGACCGATTCGGTCTTGAACGGCTGTTCGAGCTCGCGACCGAGAAGGACCGAGGGTTCGAGCCCACGGTATTTGCCGAGATGATGGACCGATTCGGTCGGCTCGGAAGAGCGGAGTTTCAGCTTGACGATGTTCAGTACGAGGAGTTGAGTCGACTTGTCGAGGCGTGGCGGGCGCGGGCACTTCAGCTAGCCCAAGAGCACCAGCGATCGTGAGGGATCACCAACGATCGGGGTCACGACACTGGCCTCGGCGTCTGACGAGGCGTGAACCTTGCCGGTTCGTAGCCACATCACCTGCCCGAACTATCGCTCCGGAGACCCACATACCCATCCTCGAGGCTCGATCTACCTGATAGGGCGCTACTACGACCCGCAGACAAGCCAGTTCCTGAGCGTGGATCCGGAAGTCCAGCAGACGCAGTAGGCGTGCGCGTTCGCTGGCGACGGTGCTGTGAACGCGGCTGATCCCAATGGAACTTTCATTGTGCCCGCCGGCCCCGAGACCCAAGCCGACTTGGCGGCAAGCGCCCCGACCGTCCCGAACCCTGCCACGGAACGCCCTGGGGCTCTAGCTCAGGGTACGAGGCTTCACGCAGGCACGTGGATCTTGACGAAATATCCGTCGAGATGGCGCGAATCGGACTGGCAATGGCGTCGCGGGTCCGTGTTACGGATTGGACAATCTGTATTCGGACTGCCGGTCTCACAAGTGAGTGTCGTCATCGTCGCCGTCCTGTGCCGGCGCGGTCGATACTAGGAACCGAGATGCCCACCGTCCGCCAGGCCATCGCGAGCGAAGTACCTGCCATTGCCCGATTGCTCTCGCGGGCCTTCGCCGACGACCCCATCGAACGGTGGTGCCTGGCATGTCGTAGCTATCTGGCGGTCCTCGAGCTCGAGTTCCTCGAGGTGGCCGGCCAGATTGCCCCCGAGGGCTGGCTGTGGGTGACTGACGCGCTCTACGGGGTTGCCGCCTGGATCCCTCCGAACACCAGCTACGACGATTCGGCAGTTGACGCCGTGGTCAATCCCATCCTGACCGAGTATGGCGGAGACCCACGTCGGGCGACGACATTTTGGGCGTGGGTGGAGTCCCACCGTCCCGACGTGCCCCATTGGTATCTGGATTTCATAGCGGTCGATCCCGATAACCGTGGGTCCAGCTGCGGTGGGCTCCTCTTGCGAAGCGGATTGGCGCGGGTCGACGGCCGGACCGAATCCGTTTTCCTCGTCACGGGTAATCCTCGAACGGTGCCGTGGTATGAGCGCTTTGGCTTTCGAACGCTCAGAAGCGAGGACGCGCCTGACGATGGACCCCGTGTGTGGTTCATGATTCGGTCCGCCTCGGGCCCAAGGTGACGCCTGAGCCATGCGCGGAATCGGCAGAGGAATGGGCGGCGAGAATGAACCGCCTCATGTGGTCGGCTGACAGATCGTGGGCGCACGACCCCCAGTCGTCTAACGAGGGGATCCCGATGGCCCCGAAAGGGAAGGGCGCCGGAACAACAAGTCGTCGCAAACCCATTATTCGGCGACGGTGAGGGCCTCCTTGGCTGAGGTCGAGCCTTCGAAGTTCGTGCTGCCGCCGTAGGTGGCGACGAGGCTGTAAGTGCCCGCCTTGAGCTTCTTGGCCGACAACGTGCAAGGTCCCTTAGTAGCGGTGGAGACCTTGAGAACGTCCCGGTCCACGACATTCGTTGCTTGTCCGGGCACCAAAGCTCGCGGCCCTCGCGCGGCGCGAAGTGCGGGTCGTCGAGCGCGCCGCGTTGTCAACCCGATGAGCGCGCCCGGTCGAGGATCTCGTACATCCGTGCGAACTCGCCGTTGGATTCCTTGATGGCCAAGATCGCGCGATCGACTTCAGCTTCGTTGTCGGTCCTGGCGAGGGTTTCGGCACCCTCCTTGTAGCGGGCAAGTCCCGCGGCGAAGTGGCGTTGGGCCTCGTCGTCGGGGATCGGTGGTAACTGTTCGCCTCGGACCAGCACGGCCAGAAGCCACGTTGCGGAAAGCTCGAAGCCCCTTCGGTTCTGCGTACCCGCCGGCCGGAGCAGTCTCTCCGCCGCCTTGTCCATGTCTTCGAAGAACGACCTGTTGACCTCGAACCAGTCGACGATGTCGTCGCGAGCCATGCCTCACGATACTTCTTCGGGGCCTTTCTCAGTGACGGTTGACGAGAGCTCGGCCGAGGATTGGAGCGGCCGAGAAACGAACCGTGATCAGGGCCGTTGGTCAAGAAGAGTCGTGAGATCGGTCGCCGCCTGTGTTCCCGTTCGACCTGCAGGCGCCTTTCATGACCGAGGTGCATTTCGCATGCCCAAGGAGAAGCCCAGGAACTTGTCCCAGCGCAGAGGTCCGACGGAGCCGACGACGGCTGGGAGTGACGCGAAAGTCCGAGCGACGAAGGACAAGTCCGTGACCGGCGAACGCTTTAGCGGTGTCGACCCGCTCCGCTGAAGCGGCAGATCAGTTTCGCAACGAAGTCTGCCGAGCCCATGGCCGCGCCCCAAACTTCGCGAGGGTCGAGTACTTGTTCGGCGTGGCCGTCCCAAGCATCGGTGCGGTCTGGTGAGTACGGCTCAGTGGCCTCCGAGGCTTCCCGCAACCAGTCACTATCGTTCCGCCTGATCGGTACGCCTCGAGGTGCTGGAGTGC
>Ga0224557_1001889_pt1 | contig 18971 bp, 19 predicted proteins | sample 714S31014metaG_FD_180677 | JGI IMG/M metagenome (GOLD analysis project Ga0224557, IMG submission 180677) | Peat soil microbial communities from Stordalen Mire, Sweden - 717 S3 10-14 | ecosystem: Environmental > Terrestrial > Soil > Wetlands > Peat | place: Sweden: Norrbotten County, Stordalen...
GCGGGTACCCTAGGAGAATCTTGGGGCTATAGCTCAGCTGGAAGAGCACTTGCTTTGCAAGCAAGGGGTCAGGGGTTCGAGCCCCCTTAGCTCCACAGGGAGGTCTTCACGTTTCGGTGAGGACCATTTTCACGTTTGAGTCTGACATTCCTGGCGTGCGTCGTGGCGTGGCTGGGGCTGCTGCTGTGCCGTGTGCGGCTGGTGTTTGCCTGGTGGCTTTGTGTGCGTCCGGGTGGTTCGCGGGCAGGCTGACGCTGCGGGGCAGTGATCGTGCTGGTGACACGGGCGCGGGGCCGTGGGTGTGCGCGGGGCGGCCGGGTGTTATGGCGGTCCGGGGGCGGTGGCGAGCGCGGCGAGGGTTTTACGGCGGCGGCGGCGGGTTTTCGGGGGGAGCCCGGAGGCGGCGCGGCGGGCGTTTTCTTCCTGCCGGGTGTTCCAGGCTGCCAGGATCCGCTGGTTACGGACGATGAGCAGCGTGGTGGTGAACAGCATGAGGGGTGCCAGGCCCATGAGGCGGCACCAGCCGCGGGTGATGTCGTTGGCGGCGGGGTCCTTGGTGGTGGCGAAGCCGCGTTCGGCGCCGGTGCGGCGGGCGTAGGAGCGGCGGTGCGCTTTTGACGGGTAGTCGTGTTTCTGCGCGGTCTTGCCGGTGACCTCGGGCGGGACGGTGAGGGTCTGCCGGGTGCAGCAGGCCGGCGGGTTCTGCGGCGGGGCGAGGATCTCGGGCCGGTCCCGGTCCAGCCTCATCGAGGCGGGCCGGAGCGGGCAGCGGATCTTGCCCATGACCGCGGGGCACTGGACCCGGTGGTAGCCGTCTTCGTCGTCGCGGGTGATCCTGCCGAGCTTGTACCGGGCCAGCTCGGCGGTCTTCGCGTCGTGCGCGGCGATGTCGTCGCGGCTGGCGTCGCGGGCCAGCGGCCCGAGTCCGGGCAGCGATCGGGGGGTGCACGGGCAGTACAGGTTCCCGTTGGCGATGATCGCGCCGTGGTGGGTGCCCTTGGGGCCGCGGTCGTGGGGGTGCAGGTCCTGGACCAGGGAGGCGCCGGCGGCGCGCAGCGGCAGCGCCCAGGCATCCGCGTCGCGGTGGGCGTAGCCGGAATCGGCGAGGACGTCGCCGAGCGGGATGCCGGCGGCCGGCATCGCGGTCAGGACGGGCGTGAACGCGCGGACCGGGTCGTGCCGGCACGAGGAGAGGCTGGCGCGGCGGGCGAGCTCGGGAACCGGCGGGCCGTTCTCCTCGCGCATCATGATCCCGGCGGAGAAGTAGTAGCCGTAGAACAGCTCGTCTAGGCGGCGCAGCAGGTTGTTCTTGCGGTGCCCCCAGGAGGCTTCGGGGTCGGCGCAGGGCCCGCCCCTGGCGGGCGGGGGCCGGGAGAAGGACTCCAGGTCCGTCCAGTCCACGGCCAGCGACGTGCTGGCGTCCTTGAACTGTTCCGGGATGGATGCCTCCAGCAGGTCATCGCAGACCGCTTGCAGCTGTTGCGAGGGCAGCCCGCCGGGCTGATCCTTGCCGAGGGCCGCGGTGACCAGGCCGAAGGTCCGCTCGGTCTGCCGGTAAGTGAGCAGGTGCGGGCCGTTCTTCCAGTCTGCGATCACGCCCAGCCGCCACTGGTCCGCCTCGGGCAGGCTGACCAGGGCCTGGTGCACCCGGCTCAGGTGCGCGGGCCGGTGATCAGCCTGGGCCAGGCACATGCCGGCCAGCAGGGTACGGACCTTCAGCTGCCGGGGGCGCACGCCGGCGGGCAGCATGACCTCGATCCGCGGCGCGACGCCGGAGCCGTCGATGACCGCCTCGAACACCGCCAGCGGGATCATGGCTGCCGGGCCGCCCCGAGCAGCCGGACCGCGTCGGCTTCGGCGGCGGGCTCCAGCCCGGCGATCAGGTCGCCGAGCCGCTGGGAGCAGGTGATCCCGGCCGCCGCCATGAACGTGGCCAGGCCAAGCAGCCCGGCGACCTCGGCCAGCCAGGTGGCACGCAGCCGGGAGGTGTCCAGCCGGGGCAGCCCGCCCCCGCCGTCCAGCGCCCTGATGAGCGGGTTCGCCAGGTTCCGGCGGCCAGGATCGGTACCGCCGCAGATCAGCCCGGTCCCGGCGGACCGGGCCGCGGCCAGCAGCCGGGAATGGTAACGGGAAAGCACCGGCACCGTGCGCGGCCGGGCGCCGCGGACGGTGACCACCACCCCGCCGGACCGGCACGTCACGTCGCTGCCGCGCACGTCGCGCAGGTCGGCGCGGATCAGCCCGGCGCCGGCGCCCAGGCAGACCAGCCCGGCTGCGCGCATCCGCCGCTCCGCGGTGGGCTGGGCGTCCGCCAGCGCCAGGAAGCCGCTGATTTCCGCCGGGCTGTACGGCTGCTTGGCCTGTTCCCGGGGCAGCGGCGCGTCCGCCGGATACAGCTGCGGCACCACCCGGCGGCCGATGAACCGCAGGTTCGTGCGCAGCGTCCGCCGTGCCACGCCCGACAGGCCCGGCGCGCACCGGGTGAACCGCTCGGTCACCGACGGGTGCAGCAGCACCTCCGGCACCGCGTCCAGTCCCAGCCCGATGCCGTAGTCGGCGAGCTTGCCCGCCGCCCACAGCAGGTTCTTGGCCCGCTCCTGGCCCGCAGGTGCCGTTTCCGTGATCACTGCGCGGGCGAACACCGCCGCCTGCGGCGACACCGACGACGGCCGCCAGCCGGCGATGTAGCCGGCGACGGGGCCCGCGGTATCCCCGGGCGCCGGAAGTCCCGCAAGAGCTACCCGGGTCACACTGTATATATACAGTAGGACATGACCCGGATCACGGACCTATGCCACCCTGAGACCGTGCGTGTCGCCGCCGCCCACCAAGCCGAAGCCGAGAAGATCGCCGCCGAGCTCGCCGCCATCGCCAGCTCGGGCATGGTCCTGCCCGGCTCGATCACCCAGCGGCGCACCCGCTGCGGCCGCCGCAACTGCGGCTGCCACGCCGACCCGCCCCGCCTGCACGGCCCCTACTGGCAGTGGACCCGCAAGATCGCCGCGAAAACGATCTGCCGCTGGCTCAGCGACGGCCAGCACCGCGACTACACGGCCTGGATCGACAACGACCGGCGGCTCCGCGAACTGCTCGCCCGGCTCGAGGCCCTGGGCGCCGCCGCCTTCGACGCTGACCCCCGCTGGGAACGCCGGGCAAGCCGTCGGCCAGCAGAACCGGAACCGAAGTCTCCAGATAATGTGGGCAGCGCCCGCTTAACCTGTGGGCAGCCATCCAGCCAGCCGCTATTTCCGCAGGTCATCCCTAAACGTGAAGACCTCTCCCAGGTCAGAGAGGGTAAATGCCTTATTTCTGTCTCGGCTCGTGGAACGAATGACACAGGCCGGATCTGTGCGTGCTGCCATGCCAAGGGTCAGGCCAGGCCCGCGCTTGTAAGTGATCGCCGAGGCCCACCGCGCGCAGCGCCGACCTGGGGCTGCACCTGAGGCTGGTGGCGACTACCGGCGTGCGCCGCAGCGAACTATGCGGCCCGCAGATTTGCGACATCGACATCGACCTCGACCTCGACCTCGTGCACGTCGTCTTCAACTACGTCGTCCGCGGCGGTCAGCGCGTCCGTAAGGACACGAAGACGCACTAGGACTGTTGGCTCGCTATCGACCCGGACACCTGCGCGCTGATCGCGAACTACCTAGACGAGATCCGGACCGAGCTGGCCACAGCCGGCGTCGAGTTGCGAGACGACGCGTACCTGTTCTCCAACGACCCGGCATATGCCTGGCCGTGGAACCCGACTGGGCCACGCACAAGGTCGCCTCGGCCACGCTGCCGACCTGGCGCACCGGGCCCTAGCTCGCGTGGTTTCGTCGAGGCGATGCGCGAGGAGGATACGCTTCGAATAGTGATGTCCCGCTGGGTGACGCCAGGGTGGTTCGTTGGTTAGTCGTCCGTCCCAGTCGCGTTGGCCACGAAGCGTAGAAGTATTGATGAGAGGCAACGGTAGCCTATATGGAACACTCTGTGCGCTTGGATGGCTACAGCGCCGTCTCTGCGCATTTGGCGCTACTGAGTGACGATCAGGTCGGTGGGCTTGTCGGAAACGCTGTACCGCTCGCATCGGGGATCGGCGGCGCGACTTTTTTGTTGGACCTTGACGGCACGCGGGTCTTCGTCAAGAAAATCCCTCTTTCTGACCTGGAACGGCGCCAGGAAAACCTCCGGTCAACGGCGAACATTTTCCGGCTCCCTGTCTTTTACCAGTACGGCCTGGGCTCAGCGGGCTTCGGTACTTGGCGGGAGCTGGCCGTGCATATTGTGACGACCAACTGGGTTCTCGCGCGCCAATGCGTAGGCTTCCCCCTGATGTACCACTGGCGGATTCTGCCTGGACCGCCTCCGCAGCCGCCTTCGGCGGCTGAGCACGCCGACACGGAGCGTTCAGTCGCGTACTGGGAAGGCTGCCGGGAGGTACGCGAGCGACTCCTGGCGATCGCGCACTCATCAGCAAGCGTTGTGGTGTTCCTGGAATATTTTCCGCAGACCTTGCATGAGTGGCTCAGCGGGCAGATCTCTCGGGGCGGTGAGGAGACATGCTCCGCGTGCATCATGGTGGATCGGAACCTGCAGGCCACGACATCCTTTATGAACTCCCGCGGCCTGATTCATTTTGATGCGCATTTCAACAACATTCTCACTGACGGCCAGCGCCTTTATTTCGCGGATTTTGGCCTGGCTATGCACTCCCGGTTCGACCTTTCCGGAGTCGAAGCCCGCTTCTTCGCTAGCCACCGCAGCTACGACCGTTCCTACACGGTGACTCATCTGGTCAGATGGCTGAAGGCCGTCCAGGAACCAGAAGCGGGCAACGATCCACTCACGAGGGAATACGCAGGCAGCAGGGAGTCTGCCTGCCTTCCGGCCGCTGCTGATGCCATCATTGGGCGTTATAAGCCAATTGCCGATATCGCAAGCGAATTCTACCGGAGGCTGCACAAGGACAAGCTCACCTCGTACCCGGCCGATGAGATCGAGCGGGCCTGCGTAAAGGCGGGCCTGCCAGAAGACGGGCAGCCCTCCGATATATCCAGCGAGGGGCAAGGCGGATAACGCTGTCTTGCTACCTGCTTGCCGCAGTGAGCCCCGGTCGGATCATTGGTGGCGCCCGGAGTAGGACGGCGCTGGCGCGCCAGGCGCGGCCTCTCCAAGGCTCGAGCGCGGGGCCGCCTTGATCTAGATAAGGCCTAACTCGGCAGCGCAGTGGACCCAAACGCCAAATGGTGCCTGTCCTGTTCAACCATGTCGTCAAGTTAAGGTGCTGCGGCGGGTTCTGCCACTACGCTTAGTTACGGCCATGGACCATTGCCTGCCATCCGTGTGGAACGTTTCGTGGAACGGCGCTCTGGATACTCCCAGCGCAGCGAGCGCCGTCAGTGCGATGACGTGTGCTATCGCTACAGCTAGCGCGTACGGCGCATGGGGCCGTACTTCTTGTAAACGGCAGGTCAGCAGTTCGATCCCGCTCACCGTGGCGGGCGGGTGACAGCTCCCAGGTCAGAGGCGGTAAGCGCCCACTGCGTGTGTCGGCTCGTGGAACGAACGCTACTGGCCCGGGGCTGTCTGGCAAACTCCCACCGCAGTCACGGACGGTGGCGGCGGAGCCGATGAGGCACCCAAGAGCGTAGGGCGGCGCGGACGTCGGCTTCGCGTGAATTAATCTCGCGCTGGTGCAGATCTGATTCTTAGCGGCGTCACTGTGATCTGGGAGGCGCCGATTACCCGCTGTGTCAATGAGCGCCGGCGGCGTCATTCCGAGGCTGCCGCCTTCCGGGGGTCGCGTGGTGCCGGGGGTGCTGGTCGGCGAGAGCAGTTATGCGCACGTGCGTAAAGTTATGCGCGTTTAGCGCTACTCTTGCGGTGCTGTCGCATAACTTCGCGTATAAGGAGCTGGCACATGGAGACGCCGTCGGATCAGGCAGCGGACTTGCTTGCGCGGGTCGCGCAGTGGATCGCTGGCGGGGAGACTTATGAGGTCGAGTTTAAGGGCGAGCAGCGAGAACGCCTGAACGACCGCGACCTTGTGGAGGCGGTGGTGTGTCTGGCTAACGGGACCGGCGGAGTGCACTCGTAGGCGTCGAGGATGACGGAACGGCGCCGCGCGGCGCGGCTGGCTCACCCCGGACGACGTGATCAACACCTGGCCCCTGGGCCGACTCCACGCCTTCCTGGCCAAAGACCGCTGAATCGCCCTAGTGGCGGGGCGGCGCGCGGTGGACAATGAGCGGTGAGGCACGCCGCCTCCAGCACCCGCACGGGAGGTCTGTCATGTCTGAGACCACCCTCGCCGCGCCCGGTCCCGGGGTCCTGCCGCCGCTCGTATCCGGGGCTCGGCCGCTGGTCGGTCACGCCATCCAGTTCCTGAGCGACCAGCTACGGCTGCTGGGACGCGGTTACGCCGAGCACGGTGAGATCTTCCGGCTGCGCCTGGGCCGGCGGCCCGCCATCGTGATGGTGGGCCCGGAACGAGCCAAGTGGGTGTTCAAGCACACCGACGACCACACCCTTTCCATCGGCCCGAGCCTGGCTTTCACCCGGTACCTGTTCGGGCCTGACTTCTACTTCCTGGCCCCGCCGCAGGAGTACCAGCACCAGCGCGAGACCCTGCTGCCGCTGTTCCGCGCCCACATGGCCGCCGCCCACCTGGCCATCATGGAGCGCCACTGCGCCGCCTTCGTGGCCCGGCTGGGGGGCGGCGGCACCTTCGACCTGCCGCAGGAGATGAACGCGCTGGTCCTCGGCATCATCATGGAGGCGTTCCTGGGCGCCGACTTCGTCCGGCAGATGCCGCCCACCGTGGCCGGTGACTTCCGCGACTTCATCCGCGGCCTCGATCCGATCACCCCGGGCTGGGTTCCCGCCCCCCACCGGCTGCGTGCCCGCCGGGCCCGCGACCGGATGCGTGCCGCCGTCGGCGACCTGGCCCGGGCCCGGCACCGGCAACCGGCCGACCCGCCCGACTTCCTGCAGGGGCTGATATCGGCCCGCGCGCTCGACGGCACCCCGGTGACCGACCTGTGGGTCGTCCAGATGGCGCTGGGCGTGGCCTTCGCCGGGCACGACAGCACCACCGGGCACGTGTCCTGGGCCCTGATCGACCTGCTGCAGCACCCCGGCGAGCTCAGCAAGGTCCTGGCCGAACAGGACCGGATCCTCCCGGCCGGGCCGGGCACGCCGTTGGACCTGGCGGCCATACACCGGATGGCGTGCCTGGACCGGGCCCTGCACGAGACGGCGCGGCTGCGCCCGGTGGCGCCCGTGATGCTCCGCAGGGTCCTGCGGCCGGTGCAGATCGACGGCCTGGCCATCCCGGCCGGCGCCGACGTCTTCGTCGCGCCCGTGCTCAGCCATCGCCTCCCGGTGCTGTTCGAGAACGCGGACCGGTATGACCCGGACCGCTACCTGGCCAACCCCAAGCAGACGAGCTACCTGCACGGCTTCGGCGGCGGGACGCATCGGTGCCTGGGCGAGCACTTCGCCGACCTGCTCACCCACGTGACCGTCACCCGCCTGATTCAGAACTATGAGCTCACCCTGGTCACGTCCCGCCCCGAGCCGGTGCGGACTCCGGCGTTCAAGGGCCCGCGGTCGCCCTGCCTGATCCGCTACCGGGCGAAGCGCCACGTTGATCACCGGTGAGAAAAGGCGCCTCGGGCGGTCTATATGCAATAGACAGCCGGATGGCTCCAGGACGACACCATGGCAGGGCGGGAGGTCGCGTGATGGGCGAGCCGTCTCGCACAGCCAAGCCGTGCTGCGATGGCAGGCCCTCGGGCGCGGCCGCGCTGCTGGCCGGGGCGATCGGCTACGCGCTGGGCGCGTGCGTGCAGGTCGCGCCGGAGGAGATGACCCTGCCCACGCCGTCCGCGGACTGTGACCTGGAGGCGCTGCTCGCTCATCTGGCCGCGTCGATGCTCGGTCCGTGCCTGCCGGTCTATGCACTGATCAGCGATGGACAGGCCGCCGTTCACCATCTCGCTCCCGGGCGCTTGGTGTTAACCATCAGCCTAAGTCTGCTGTGTCTTAAGCCGGGTTTGGTGCTCCCTCGGCCGTGCAGCGCGGATCAGGGCGTTCGGATGGGCACAGGCGTACGCCTCACCGGCCAGAACACCGGGGCTGAGAAGTAATCCACGGCCGGCCGGCGCATTGGGAGTGGCAGGCGGGCTGGTGAGCGAGGAGACCGGCGCCAAGGCCAAGCCGGGCGGAAGGGGAACAGCCATCACCGCCGGGTGCGTGTCCTTGACGGCCATGCTCATCCCCGGCCCGGTGATCACCTGCCGGGCAGCCGGCTGCCCGGCAGGCTGCCCAGCCTGTGCCCGGAGTCTGCGGCCCAGCCGGGTACCGCCGCGCAGCGGCCGGCATCGGGTGACCGCGGCGGCTGCGCCGCGCTAACCGCGACGAGGGCGCCCGGCCACGAGCCACACGACGATGACGACGGCCATCGCGATCAGGCCGATGATGAGAAACGTCTTGAGCGTGGCCACGATCCCGCCCGCAGCCGTGACAGCAAGCCATATGACGAGGATCGCGCCCAGGATTGTCCCGATGATCCGGCCCATGTCCCCAGTATGCCCCGCGTCTAGCCGGCGGTGAGCCCGGCGCGATCATCGCCTTGCCTTTCCCGCAGCCGTGCTGCGCCGCGTCGTCGTTCACGGCACGATCGCCGCCCGGTGACGCGGCGGCTGAAACCAGCTCCACCTGGCGGTCAGCCGACGGAGCTGCCGGCCACTGACCTGACCACTTCGTCGTAGTGACACATCGCGACCCTAAAGTGAACGGGAACCGATATGGACGGCTTGAGATCACTGCAAACTTGCTAAATAGGCCGCACAGATCAGGCCGTCGTGCGTCAATCATGACAGGCGGCGAGAGGTGCTGCTGTTCAGGCGTCTGGATGAAGATTACGGTCGCGCCGTCTGCGGGCGTGTCCTTGTCAGCTGTCAGGGCCCCGGGCGGGTATGAGGCGGTCCAGTTCGGCCGCCCACGCGCTGACGTCCTCGGCGACCATGGCCAGGGCCCGCTCCAAAGCGCCGTCCTGATGCGCGAGTTCGGGGAACCCGGCCGCGGGATCGATGACCTCGGTCAGGATGCCGTCGTAAATGCCCAGGATGTCATGCAGGCTCCACAGGGCCTCGGCGACCTGCCTGCCGGTGCCGGCGGGCCACTCGGCCTTCTTGACCCGGTCGAGCACAGCCTGGCCGTGCCCGGCGACATCGCTCTCGGCGAGGATCGCGGTGGCAGTCATGCGTTCCCTCCATCTGGCGGTCCGGGTGCTGTGCGAACCGTCCGCGGTGAGCCATACGGCCTTCCCGGAGCCCTGCTCGCAAGCCAGCCGGTAGGAGCCAGAAGGTATTCACTTAACCACATAGCGTCACGAAATTCAGGGGATTTTCGGAACTGCCGCCGAGACCTCCCGCCTTGCGGTGCTGCAGGCTGTACGGCCGGCCGGTGACGGAGATGCCGCAGCAGCAACGCGGTACTTCGCTCAGGGGCGCGACTGGCGCGCCGAGCGTGGCGTCGCGGATACCTCCCGGGTCGCCACCCATCTGCCGCGGCCACCGCCTCCTTTAAGCCCGGCGCGGCCTTGACACTGACCGCGGCAGCCGACGAAGCAAGCGATATCACGATGGTGGCGGCCAGGCCCTCCAATGGTCAGCACATCTTCATCACTTATAGTGATCACCTGGTCCACAACTTGCGATCCGTATCCGCCGATCTGACGCCGCTTCCTGCTTCCAGGCGTGGCCGGCTTCGTTACGCAGATCTGGGGATTCTGCGGCGTGCTGAGGACTTGATCGAGTGATGACATGTGTCATGCCATGCCGTTGATGCATGACACTGCCGAGGCGCCCCCGGGCCGCACTAGCGTGGTCGGGCAGCGGGCGAATCGGAGTCCGGAAGCCTTCCGGTGATCTTCCCCCGTTTCCAGGCACAACCCGAGTCGCTGGTCCCAGGTCAGCGCGGAGCAGGAGGTTTTGCGGTGCATCTCAAGGACGAGGAACTCGTTACCGGGCTAGCCGGCCAGGAAGGCGGCCTGGACCTGCTGGCCGCCACCTTCGCGCGGGTCACCACCGCGGTGAGCTTTACCAGGATGCTGACCCCGCTAGGAAACTACTTCATCGCCCGTCCCGCGGCCCGGGCCGCAGCCGGCAAGATCACCAAGGAGACCGACGTGCCGCTGGATGCCGCGGTGGTGCTCGGGCTCTCGGCCGGTGCCCTGCATGTCTGGAGCGCGGATCCGATGCTTAACCAGGTCGGCGAGTACCTCGGCCATGTGCCGCTGGAGCGGATCACCGCGATCGAGGCCACCCCGGGCCGGAGCTGGCAAAAGCTCACGATCACCATACAAGGCGGCCACCAGATCGAGCTGGAGGGCCGCGGCGCCAGCCATCAGCTCGCGGCCGCATTCGGCCAGCTCGGTGATACTGCCAGGTAACCAGCTCGATCCGCACAGACCGGTTCGCCGCGGCGAACCCGCCCTCACCGGGACAGGGCCCCCGTTGCTCCTGCCTGATCTGCCCATAACCGGACGACCTGAACGCACAGACACCGGCAGGAGCGCCCTAATCGACGCGCAGACTCGGCACCGAGAATCGGCTCCGCTCCGGACCGACGGTGCGCTGCGTCTGAGCCGCTGACCGCCGTCACCGCGCGAGAGCCGCCGTTCGGAGCGGTTGCTGCGTGCTGGGCGTCTTCAAGCTGAGGCGCGAAGATCAAGTGGATCGGGCGAACCTGTTACTTTGATCTTTCGGTCACTCGCGGCAGGCGGTCGGCTCGCCAGCACCACGATCGCAGCGGCATCTCAACCCGCGAGCCACCGGTGGCTTGTGCGAGCAGGGCCGCCCGGCATCGCGCAAGACCCGCCTCCCTGCGGGCGGGCGGGGCGGTGATGAACGCGCTGTTCGTGGCCAGCCAGTCGATCACGTCGTCGACCTCCATCATCCGGGTGAACGTGAACGACGCGGCCTCCGCGCGCCCGAAGGGCGCATCTGGCGGCAGGGTTACCGAGTGATGACGGTCCAGGTCCTCCCGCACCTGATCCGCGGTGCGCGGCTCGCCGGCCTCCCCAGGCACGGCAGGCAGCCGGAGCAGGTCCAGTTCGGCCACCCAGTCGTCGGCTCTGTCCCTGCTCGTCCAGATGACCCCGAGCCTCCCGCCGTCCCGGAGCACCCTGGCGATCTCCGGGATAGCCAGTGCCGGGTCGAGCCAGTGCCATGCAGTCGAGACAAACACGCCGTCAGCCGAGGCATCCGGCAGCGGTATCGCCTCGCCGCGCCCGTCGAGCATGCGGACGCCGCCGGTCCGCTGCGCCAGCACCGCGCGCATTCTCCCGTCCGGCTCGACGGCGGTGATATCCGGTACCCGGCCCAGGAGCGCCCTGGTGAACAGGCCCGTTCCCGCCGCGAGGTCCACGGCCGTCCCGCATCCCGCAGGAATCAGCCAGTCCACCGCCGCTGGCGCCGGCCCGGGCCGCACCCGGTCATAAGTTTCCGCGACCCTCCCGAACGAGCCCGCCATATTGCCGATCTTCTCCACGACAGCATTATCCCGGGCGGCAGCCGCGGCTCACCCGGATTACTCACGCCCGGCGCCCTGCTCACACAGAGTGACGGCCAATAGTCACCGCCTCAACACCGGAACCGCCGTTCTGATCGGTGATCGAGGTGTCAAGGTAATCCGCTCGTGCCGCGCCGTAGTGGGTGTTCTGTTGGCTCGATGAGGCGGATCACTGTGCCAGTCCGGCGGTTGGGGGCGCGCCATCAGGCACAATTGTGAGCCGATAACCGGTCATGGCCGCCTGGACTGACACCTGCGTGACCCGGTAGGTCACTGGCAGCCTCGCGCCGCTGCCCCCAGGCGCGAACCCCACGTTCGTCATCGTCCTCGCTGACCCGACGACCCGGACCTGTCCGATTACGACTCCCGGTTCGAGAGCACCCACTGGCATGTGACTTGCTGTGGCGGCTGCCCTCTCTGCCGGAATGCGGCGGGTTCCGGTCACTACGCTCGGTTGCGGTCGTGGACCAATGCCTGCCATCCGCGTGGAACGTTTCGTGGAACGACGTGCCGGATAATCCCAGCGCAGTGAGTGCTGTCAGTGCGATGACATGTGCCATCGGTGCAGCTAGCGCGCACGGTGCTTGGGGCCCGACTTCTTGTAAACGGCAGGTCAGCGGTTCGATCCCGCTCACCGGCTCCCAGGTCAGAGGGGGTAAGTGCGCTCTGTGTGTATCGGCTCGTGGAACGAATGGCAGCACTCTGATTGCCGTCACGGACGGTGGCGGCGGGGCCGATATGCGGCTCGCAAGTAGCCGCTCGGTACGCGGGAAACGAGGATGGTTCGGGCCCCTGACGATCACCCGCCAGCGGAAGGTCGTCACCTTTCCGCTGGCGCCCCGCGTCGCCCGGCGATGGGTATGCGCGAATTGTTGTTCTGGCGCTGTCACCGGTTTATGCGTTTCGTGGTTGCATGCGGGGCGCTGCTCCGCCTGTGCTGCCGGTTGAGGGACGCGGGCATCAGCCGGGGCTGGTGTCCGGGGCGACAGGCAGTGCGGGGGTGATGTCGGTGTGGCCGAAGTCGTTCCCTTTGAACAGCAGTGCTTCTCCGGTGATTTTGGCCAGGGCGTAGGCGAAGCAGTCCCCGAAGTTCAGGCCGGCCTTGTGGCCGCTGCCCTTGCCGAAATCACGGTATGCGTCACGGGCGATGCGGGCCTGATCGCGGGTCACTGGTTCGACGTGCAGCTCCGCGGTCTGCACGAGTTCGTCAAAGCGGCGGCTGGCAACCGGATCCCGGCTGGCGTCGATGACGACCGCGGTCTCGAGCCAGTTCGCGGCGGAGATGCACCTGCCGCGTGCGCTCTCGATGGCGTGGGCCATCTGGCTGGCGTCTGGTTCGGCACGCAGGATCGCGATGAGGGCGGACGTGTCGATGATCACGCGGGAAGCCCTTGCTGGTCGTAGAGCAGGTCACCGTGATCAGCGCTGCGGAACGGCTCGCGGAGCCGGGGCGCGGTATCCGCGCCGATCGCCAGGAGCCGGTCAGCCATGCCTGCCCCGTGCAGGTGCCGTACCCTGTCCAGGCGCTCGCGGACAGCGACTGTCACCGCCGTCGTCTGTGTCTCGCCGGTCAGTGCGGCGAGTTCCTGGACCAGCCGGTGAGTCTCGGCGTTCTTAATATTGAGGCTCATGTTCCGCCTTTCTACCCTGCTCTTGCTACCAGGGTACCTTCCTGGCAAGTCCTCGCCGAGAAAGGGTCCGCGAGGGTCGGGAGCAGCTCGTCCAGCAGATGAAAAATCGTGCGCTGCACCGGTCCACCAGCGGGTCGCGGGCTGGCAGGTTGAGTCCCTCGGAGCGCAGCAGGTCGTGAGCGCAGTTAGAGGGTTGGCTTCAGGTTAACTCGGGGGTTTCCCTCATGGCCGGAAGCTGGCTGGTGCCTCCACACTTGGTTCATGCAGCTGGACGGCAACGTGATCGAGCAGCCCCGACGCCAGGTACTCACCGCGCTAGTGAAACCATTCCGCTGGGCGCAAAAGCATTCTTCGCGTTACCTAAAGCTCGGGCCAATTCTTTATGTGACAACTATTCAGTATTTCGCCGTTCAGCTCCTTGTGGCGCGGCAGTGGAGGCCACCTTATAACCTGTCTCGCGATACGATTAGCGATCTTGGGAACACCGCCTGCGGGACCTGGAACGCACGGTACGTTTGCTCGCCGTTCCACAACTTGATGAACGCGTCGTTTGTTGTGCTGGGCATTACCATGACGCTGGGATCCGTGCTCGTCTCCCGCTATTTCGCAAATTTTCGCGCCTCAAAAGCGGGCTTCGCCGCGATGGCTATATCTGGACTGGGCGTCATAATGGTAGGATTTTTCCCGGAAAATAGCGTGTCGGCGCTACACGGCCTAGGCGCAGCTATCCCGTTCGTGCTTGGAAATGCTTCGCTCATTATTCTGGCGCTTTCCCTTAAGATGCCAGCACCTCTGCGGCTGTACTTTTTTCTTTCGGGAGTGGTGGCGCTTCTTGGCCTGGCGGCTTACGCCAGCAGTCACGACCTCGGCCTCGGTGAAGGAGGGATTGAACGAGTCGTAGCCTATCCGCAGACAGTCTGTCTTGTAGCGATGGGCTTCTACCTGACAGCACGAAGCTCTGCACGCCAGGGACCGCGCACCATCAGTCCGGGCCAGGCGGCGCGCGGTCACGACGCTAGACGGCATGACTGACAGCAGCGGTGCCAGCCAGTCCCGCCACGAACACACGACAGCATCCAGTCGCGCTTGGACCTGATCACCCAAACAGGCAGGCGGCCACGCCATTAACGGAAGGTCGGCCGTCGACGTGATCGAGCCACCGGCCCATTAGCGGGCGGCTGAGAGCCAGGCGGGGAAGCATGCGGGCGGAACGTGGGGGGCTGGCGTCCGGGGCGGCAGGCAGCCAGGTGCGGCAACTGGGCTGAGATAATCGCGTCAGGGAGCCGCCCTATCAGGTAGCGTGGCAGCGACTCAGAACGGGGAGGGCCGGTGGCGCCGGAGGCGGGAAACAGGGCCGGGTGCGGGGTGAGAGCCGCGGCGAGCCCCGGTCACGCCGGGTATCGGCCGAGCCGGCTTCCGGACCTATCTCACCGGTAGTCGATTTGGTGCCCGATGGGGAAAAGGATCTGACGGTTGCGGTGACCGGCCCGACCGGTACTTTCGGGTTCGGCCTGATGCCACTTCTTCAGGCCGACCATCGGGTGGCGCGGGTGGTGGGCATCGCTCGGCGCCCGTTCGACCCCGCCGCCCACGGCTGGACGAAGATGGAGTACCACCGCGCCGATGTCCGCGACCCGCGGGCCCTGCAGGACGCATTCCGCGGCGCCGATGTGGTGGTGCACCTAGCGTTTCTGGTTACCGGTGCCGCGTCACGTGAAACGATCAGGTCGACCAACATCGAAGGTACGCTGAACGCCTTCGGTGCCGCTGCCGCGGCCGGAGCCCGCCGCTTTGTCTATTCCTCATCGGTGGCGGCTTACGGCTTCCACTCCGACAATCCGGTCGGGATGACCGAGGACTGGCCCGTACGGCCTGCGGCCCGGTTGTTCTACGCTCAGGAGAAAGCCAAGCTCGAGCATCTGCTGCGGGCCGAGGCGGCCCGGTCGACCCGGCCCGTTCTGTATCTGCTGCGCCCTTCCATCGTGCTGGGCCCGCACGCTGTGGGCGGCAAGGACCTGCTGCGCGGACCGCTGGCACCGCTGGCACCGCTGGCCGGCTCGCTGGCCAGGCAGGCTGGCCGCTTCCCGGTGCCCGTGCCGGTGCTGGTGGCTGCGCTACCGGTACAGGTGGTGCACGAACATGACATGGGCCAGGCGCTGCTGCGGTGTGTCATGGCCGCCGGGCCGCCCGCTGCCTACAACATCGCCGCTGACGGGATCGTCACCGGGGCCGACATAGCCCGCGAGCTCGGCTTGCTCCCGCTGCCCGTTCCGGTCGGCATGGCGCAGTATGCGGCCCGGCGTATCTCGGCCCTGCCTTTTCTGCCGCCGGTCGCGCAGTGGGTTGAGGCAGCCAGCCATCCAGCGATCATGGATACGACCCGCGCGAAGCAGGAACTGGGATGGGTCCCCCGGTTCACCGCGCTTGAGACACTGCGGGATACTCTGCGGCGGCAATCGCCGGGCGGGCCCCGCTAACTCATGAGCCAGTACTGGGCCGCGCTTGAGCGAAGGCATCCTCCAGCGCTGGCGAGCGTTCTACGGGGTCGTGATCTACATGTAATGGAACGAGCGCGATCACCCGGTGGCCCACTTCCACGCCTACCATGCTGGGCGGCGTTCCTCAGTCTCGGCGGGCGGGGAGGTGCTCGCCGGCGGCCCACACGACCCGGAACGAAGTGCCGATCGCGCGGGCTGCCGACGTTCCGTGTCAGGTCTCCTTGGCCATCAGTGCCACGTGCGGCCAGCTAGGCCTGCGCCCGCGCTTTACTGGGCCAGTGCGCGTTCTGGTCATTTCCGGCAAAGTGGACACGATGCGCCCGCCGTGCGATGGTTGGCACGCCAAGGACCATGCACCGATCAGCATCCAGCCGGTCAGGTCCGAGACGAACGAAATGTGGGAGGGGTTACTGTGAGCGTTTTCGTCATAGCTCGATTTACGGTTGGTGATCTGGGCAAGGCTCTCGAGTGGGGCAAGGCCAACGGAAATGTAGCCGAGGACATCACGGCGTACGGCAAAAGCCTGGGTCAGATAGGACACAGGATGCTCACCGACGGCAAGGGCCTGGTCGTGATTGACGAGTGGCCGGACGCGGATACGTTCAATAAATTCTTCGCAGGTGCCGCGAGGATGGGAGAGTTCCTCAGCGGGGTAGGTGTCGTCGGAGAGCCAGAGGTGACGATGCTCGACGCTGTGGATGTGGCCGGCCAGTTCTAATCGTTCCTGCGACAGGAGCGATACCCCTGCACCGGCTCGTCCTGGACGGCTACACATCGAAAGCGGATGAAGCTCCACATCAGGTGCAGGCGTGCCGAGTCCCGCAGCGGCCGGAAGAACCTGGCGCTATGTGTCGCGGGCAGCGTCCAGATGCGCGGTGAATGAGCTGGGTGATCAGGTGGGTCTGCTGCGCGTGCTGGCCCGGCGTGCGCCCGGGCGGGGCCTCTCGAGGCCAGAGCCCGGCGCTGACGCCGGGCCAGCGGCGCCGCCTCGATCTAAATAAGGCCCAATTCGGCAGCGCAGTGGAAAGGCGGCGGATCCGGGGATTCTCCCGGCTGAGATGGCGCAGGAACAACCCGGCGGCAGAGCCGTTGAGCGCCCGCATCTGCCGCACCGGCTCGTCTGCACAGACTCCGACGGCAACAAGGCCAGCATGATCCCGGCCATCAAGACCCAAGGCAGCGACACCAAGCTCGTGGGCCAGATGCAGCCCTACTACGAAGCCAAGGGCCTCGGGCCCGTGGAGCTGGCCGGCCGGCGGGTCCCGCCCCGGTCCCTGCGGGCGGGTTCAGGCTGGGGCAAAACGGAGCCTGAGGCCGAGCCTGCGCAGCACCGAGAGGAACCACAGTGTGGACACGCCGGTCCCGGCGACGACGAGCGCGGCGGTCACGGCGGTCGAGAGCAGCAGGAAGATCCCGCCCACAGCCAGGTCGCACCCTGGAAGAAGCGGTGCAGGCCCGGGTGATGGGCGGCCGGCTGCCGCAGCGCGACCACCTCAGCGGCCAGCCGGGCCACGAGCGGATTCGGGCCGCTCGCCGTCCGGGCAAACATGACGCACATGCGCAGGTTCGCGAGCGGGAACTGCAGCACGAAGAGCCAGAGCTCGCCGGTGGCGAGCACCACCGCGGTCTGCAACGTGAGCACCACCGCCGAAATCGTCAGCAGGCTGGGCGCAGATCCAGTCACGACCTTGCGGATGACCGCCGTGAGCCAGATGACCGCAAGCCCCCAGATCAGGCCCGCGTCGCGACCGCCGAGCCAGGCGGCAACCACGTACGCTGCCACGGGCAGCCCAACGGACTCGGTCAGGTTCCAGCCCGCTGTGAGCAGGAGCCGCAGCGGCCGGGGGAGTTCCAGGTCCTCGGCCATCCGGGTGTTGGCCGCCGGGAAGAACCAGCGCCGTCAGGTCGTGCTGTCACCATGGCTGCGGTCATCAGTCCCGCCTCGCGAAGCTGGGAATTGCCGCGAGGCGATGCCGGGACTGGCGTATGGTCTCGACCCGATCGGGAACTCGTTCAGGCTGCCGGAGCAAGGTCGCGCCCTTACTGTTAGCCAGAGCCAGGGGCCCGCTCGCGAAGTGCGCCGGCAGTTGCGAACCACGGGACGTACGGCCTTGCCTCCCAGGCTGGCGGGAGCGGGTGTCTGCCGCGGCGTTTGTCGCCCTGGCGAATCGGGCGTACTGTTACGAGTAGGACTATCGGCCTCATCGTGCCTGCCCGCACGTGGGATTGCGATTCCTGCTGCTCTGGACCCCGGCGGTACCTGACAATTCCAGGTGAGCCAGGTGGGGCGCCATGACAGCACCTATCCGCCAGTGGGTCCCGCTGGCTGCCAGCGATGAACGGGTTATCGTTCGGCGCAGCGCGGCCAGGCATGACCGGGCCATGGCTGCCGATGGCGTGCTGCCGGCGAAGCCGCGGCACGCAGGGTGCGGCCTGATCCCATTCCCGCGGCTATCAGCCCATGCTCGCGACGACGTGACGGTGGTGAGCCTGGCCGCCGAACTGGATCTCTCAGGTACGGCTGTTGCGCAGGCGCAGCTCAGAGATGCCCGGTGGCAGGCGCCGCCGCGTTCCGTTGCTGACCTTACCGGCCTGCCCGTCCCCGGCCGCGTCTTCCTCAGCGTGCCTGTCAGTGGCGGCAAGCCGTTCCGAGGCCGGGCCGGCAACCTTGCCCGGGTGGACCACAGCCCGCACGCGGGCTGGCCAGTCATCGGCGTGCTGACGTGGTTGGAGGCGCATGACACCGCCGGGCACGCCGTCACTGCCACTAGGGCAACGCAGCGCTTCGGCCCGGAATACGACCGGGTGGCAGGTGCGCGTGATAGCAAGCTCAAAGCGGATTCGGAGCTGGCGGAGCGCGAGCGCCGGGTCCGGGATCTTGACATCCAGCCGCTCACGGATGCGGCGCGCGCCAGTTACGCGGTTCAGTGGGCAGATGTCCAGGAGCGGTTCGTCGACGCGCCAGCGGACGCTGTGGCAGGCGCACAGTTGCTTGTCACCGCCGTGATGACCGACCGCGGCTACCCGACCGGACATCAAGACCAGGTTCTTGCCGACCTGTCCGTCGAGCACTCAGACACCCTGGGCCACTACCGGGCGGCCGAGGAAATCAGCGGCAGTGCCGCTGCGGGCACGGCCTCCACGGAGGACCTGCGGTTAGCCATGATCCACTACCGCGCCCTGTTCGGTGACCTCCTCGGCGAGCCCGCTGACGCGGGGCGCGAGCCGGCGGCGACCGAACCCGGGCAGGTTATCGCGGTGGATGGCACGACTC
>Ga0224557_1001892_pt1 | contig 18956 bp, 22 predicted proteins | sample 714S31014metaG_FD_180677 | JGI IMG/M metagenome (GOLD analysis project Ga0224557, IMG submission 180677) | Peat soil microbial communities from Stordalen Mire, Sweden - 717 S3 10-14 | ecosystem: Environmental > Terrestrial > Soil > Wetlands > Peat | place: Sweden: Norrbotten County, Stordalen...
TTGGGGTGAGGTGAAAATGGGACTGATAACAATTACCGTGCTCGGGGCGATAATCGAAAAAGAGGGGAAAATACTGCTTGCCAGGCGGCACACGGGCAGCAGCATGGCGGGTAAATGGGAGTTTCCCGGCGGGAAGCTCGAGGCAGGGGAGACGGAGAAAGAGTGTCTTAAAAGGGAAATAAAGGAAGAGCTGAATGCGGATATTGAAGTGGTTGATTTCTATGCGGAGAGCAAATGGGACAGGGGGGACAAGATAATAGACCTGAAATGCTACAAATCCCGCCTGCTGACGGATAAATTACAACTGATAGTCCACGACCTGATTGTATGGGTAACTCCGGAGGAACTGCTGAAATACGATATGCCTCCGGCGGATATGGAGATAGCCAAGAAGATGAGGTATACGAAATAGAAGTCCGCATTGTGTTTGACAATTAAACAATAGTTTAATATAATAAACATGTGTTAAATATATTAAACAAGGTGGAGCATGTCAATAAAGGCTGTAAATTTGCTTGAAGGCACAAACGCGCTGAAAACCCTGAAATATCTTTGTGAAAACAGCGGCAGGGATTTTACAGGCAGCGCGGTTCAAAAAGCACTTGGAATAAGCCGGGCCGGAGTTTTTCTTGCAATGAAACAGCTTATAAAGGAAGGTTTTGTAAAAAACGAAATTAGGGGAAATACTGGAATATATTCGGCCGACGCATCAAATCCGGCTGTAAAACAGTTTAAAATTATGATGAATATTGTTGAATTAAATGGCACAGTTGAAAAGCTTTGCAGGCATATGATATCCGCAACCCTTTATGGCAGTTGCGCAAGGGGCGAAGATATGGCCGATAGTGATATGGATATTTTTATAATATCCCATGACCCTGACAGGGTAAGGGAAATCCTGAAAAAAATAAAACTAAAACGAAAAATTCAGGCAGTCATAAAAACGCCGGTTGAAACGGCGGGTTTTAAACAAAAGGAAGCTTTATACGCGCGCGAGGTTGAAAGAGGGGTAATACTGTGGGAGGAGAGGGATGAACACAGAGTACGGGGAGTGTCTGAAAAAGGGTAGAATAAGGGAGTTTTCGAGGGGAAAAGAAATAGCGCCTGCGGAGCTTCAGGCAGCAGAATTAGATTTAAAAAGGGCGGAAAAGACATTTAATGACAATGATTTTAAGTGGACAATGGTGCAATTGTATTATTCAATGTTTCATACAGCCAGGGCCCTGTTATATCACAAAAACTTGAGGGAGCACAGCCACTATTGCCTGATACAAGCAATTAGATGTCTGTATGTTGAAGAGAATAAACTGCCGTTTTTTTTTGTTGAAGCGCTAAATGAAGGTTTCAACCAATCTGAACCGGAGTTTCTTATATCATGTATGGATAGACATAAGGATTGGGCCGTCATAGTTTGTCTTGTTGGTGGTGGACAGGAGATTAATACTGGAGAAGCAGGTATTTCTGAATGGGTGCGTGCCTTAAATAAGTCATTTCCAGACTGGCGTATATATATATCACCTAAACTACATGATTCTGAATATGGGACAGAGGAATTGCTTAATGAAATAAAGAAAAGAAAAAATGTTTTTTACAATCAAGAATTACACTTGGCAGTATCGATGAGATCTTTTAGGGCTGAAAATTTATCTTTATTAGTCAAACAAATGCTTGATTTAAGGGAGAAGGAAGCAAAAGAAACATATAATAAACTTAAAGATAAATATCCTATAGTCTTGACGAGAGATTTAAGTAGAGCAAAAAAATGGCTTAGATTGCAGGCTAGAGGAACTGAAAGATATGGAATAGTAGTATCATCTCAAGCGCAAAGATTAAAACCTCACGCAATAGATGTAAAAAGTCCTATGGATCCTATTCATTGGTTTCTCGATGGCAAAGAAGACGTGCGTTCGTCCTATTATCTTGAAGATGTAGCAACAGAGTTCCATGTACAGGGCTTGGAACTTGATTGGGCTTGTGTTACATGGGACGCAGATTTTCGATATACAGATAAAGGATGGCAGCACATGTCTTTTTGTGGCGACAGGTGGAATAATATAAATAAAGCTGAACGTAAAATGTATTTAAAAAACGCTTATCGAGTTCTTCTCACACGTGCAAGGCAAGGCATGGTTATAGTAGTACCAGAAGGAGATAGCTATGATATAACCAGAAAAGCAGATTATTATGATTCCACTTATGATTACTTAAAAGGAATCGGATTAAATATACTTTAATGTAATAAAAAAATTGTAATAGGAGGACGAATATGAATGCCGCTCTTTACACTTGGGGAGAGTTTGAAAAAATGGAAGATATTATGGCAAATGATTTGAAGGAAATGAGAAAATTAACCAAGCAAGAATTGTTGAGTTTTGTTTATAGGAAAGAAGACAAGAACAAAACATTTTATGCTTCTGAAGATTACATTGATTCCGGCTCGGACGGGATTGCTGTGAAATTCGCTTATGCGGTTGACGAACTGGTCTTAAAACCTTGATTTGGAGTCATTTATGAACATCGCAGTTATCGGTATTGGCGGAGTGGGGGGATATTTTGGCGGGAAGATTGCTAAACTGGCTGAAAAAGAGAGTGACCTCAAAGTATTTTTTATCGCCCGCGGGGCTCACCTGGCGGAGATTATACAGAACGGATTGACGCTTGATTCAAGCGAGGGTGTTATAAAATGCCGTCCCACGATGGCTACAGACCGCATTGAGGATTTGCCTTCGTTTGATATATGCCTCATCTGCGTAAAAGGATATGACCTTGCGGATGCTGTAAAAAGACTGGCGCCGAAAATAACTGATAAAACCGTAATACTCCCCTTGTTGAACGGCGTTGATATATATGAACGCATCCGGGCTGTTATAAAAAACGGTATTGTCCTTCCTTCCTGCGTATATGTCGGCACACAAATTTCAAAACCCGGCACGGTTTTCCAGCGCGGCGGGGAGGCTTCTATTATTTTTGGTAATGACCCTTTGCATGACGAAGGGCCTGACCTGCTGGTTGAGATACTGGCAAAAGCCGGAATACAATATAAATGGACCTCGGACCCTGATGTGGAAATATGGAGCAAGTTTGTTTTTATCGCCTCTTTCGGCCTTGTGACAACCAACTATAACAAGACAATCGGCGAAGTAATGGAGTCGGATGAACTGGCGGGATATACACGGGCCATAATGGGGGAAATAACCGGAATAGCCGCCAAAAAAAATATTAAAGTTTCCCAATCGCTTATCAATGACACATTCGCAAAAGCAAAGACGTTCCCGTTTGGAACAAAAACCTCATTCCAGAGGGATTTTGAAAAAGCGGGAAAAAAAGACGAGCGCGACCAGTTCGGCGGTGCTGTTATAAGGATGGGCGTTCAGGCGGGGGTTAAAACCCCTGTCACGGAAAGAATTTACGCGTCTATACAGGCACGGAAAACAATTTAAGAGGAGAATAAAATGGGCAAAATACAAATTAATTACGAGGGTTCATTGAGGTGCAGGACATCGGCTGAAAAATTCGGCGACATCATAACCGATGCTCCTGCTGAAAGCGGCGGAAAAGAAGAGGCATTCTCACCGACAGATATGGTGGTCATAGCGCTGGGTTCATGCATGCTGACCATAATGGCCATGGCAGCGAAGAAAACCGGCATTGATATAAAAGGGAAGAAATTTGAGGGTTATAAAAAAATGTACGACGGCCCGCGCAGGATAGGGGAGATAAACATAGTATTCAGCATGTGCCCGGGCATACCCGGGGATAAAAGAAAACCTGTTGAACAGGGCGCGGTCGCCTGCCCGGTACACAAAAGCCTTGACCCTGATATAAAATATTCAATCGAATTCAAATATCCGGATTGATGATGTAATTTTTGTTTGAATGGGGTGTAAAAGTGCGTGCGTCGGCGTATTACTTTGATTATGAACCTTACTGCTGGATATGCAACAAGAAGGTCGCGGATATTGATAATATTGAAGTGAGCGCGTCGGTTTCGGATATAACGGAACCACGCGTTTGCATACCTGTCCACAATACATGCCACCGCGGAAAAATATCAATGACAATAATATGCGGAGCTGCGGCGTTTATTTTATACGCGGCGGGGATTGTGTTAATAGAATCCCTTATATTCGGATATTTCCACAGCGGCCCGTTTGAATTTGCCCGCATGTCCTCACCACCCGCATGGCTGACCGCAATAACCATTTTATTTTCCGCAATCGCGGGGATTATAACTTTCGCAAACGCATATTTCAGGTATATGGAATTTATTAACAGGGAAATACGCCTGCATACCATGCCCGCAGACTGATAAAAAATCTATATTGACATTATGCTCTTTAAAATGCATAATTTGTTAAAAACACAGTGGAGTGGAAAATGAAAAACAAGCTAAACGCGGTTTCACTGGTAAGCAGGGGAAAAGAAGAGGCATATTTTAAGAAAGTAATGAAACATGCAGAGGCACAGGAAGCTTACAACGAGGCCGAAGCGTTTTATAATTTTGTGGAACAGATAAAATTAATAATGGCCAAAAGGCATCTTACATATTATTCTGTGGCAAAGAAAGCCGGCATGCGGCACCAGGTTCTGGCGCGCATATTAAACGGTTCAAAAAACGCGGAACTCTCATCTTTGTCAAAGGTGGCGCACGGAGTCGGCGCAAGGCTTGATTTAAACCTTGTTTTTGAAAAAAGATGACTCGTAGACTGATAAAAAATTAAAACCCCGCGGTTGCCCGCGGGGTTTTTGCATTGCTGACTTTCTTAAGGAAGACTGCAATATATGGTAAGCATCGGCCTGGATGAGGCTAAGGCAGGCTGTAATATATCGTGAGTTTAGGCCTCGAAGCCGCTGTTGAACTTTCCCTGGTATTGATATTGGCGAAGGTGCCGGCTGTTTCGTCGGTGTCTTTGAGCAATAACCCGTAATTTGTAGACGGGGTCGTTATCCATGACTGGACCAGCGACGGGTTCAGGGAAAAAGTAATTGTTGTTGATGTTGAAGCTTCAGAGTCCTCAAGCGTGGTATAATCGCCGCCCGGAGTCGTCCAGTTAATCCCCGTCGCGCTGACGTTCCATGTTGCCTGCGTCTCGGTCCATACCTTTGTTAAGGCATAAACATTGTAAGTTTTGGCAATGTAGGATGTCAGGGTGATTGTCAGATAAGCCTTCTGTATCGTGATATTAGATGGAACCACTGTGGAGATATCAAACCTGTATAACGGGCGGAATAACATAAAATTGCCGCCGCCGCTTGACTGCGAACCGGCCGTGGCAATAGTGAGGGTGCCGTAATTTGTGGATGCGTCGGCACCTGAAATAAGGTCGGTATCAGTCGTGCCGGCATACGCGTTTGACGGGGATACGCCGTCCTGAAAGGTCATGACGCTTAAACCCGAACTTCCCGTCGGGCCGTTGTTTCCCGCGGCCCCCTTGCATGAAGCGAGAAACAAAACCACAAGCATTGCAAAAAGCGGAACCAGAATCATTGCGCGTTTTTTCATAAAACCCCCTGTAAAATTTAAGTGTCCGATATATGACAATGATAATTCACAAAACGGCGGCGGTCAAATTAGTTTATGGTGTTGTTTTGGTTAATATAAGTAAAACAATCCGGCCTGTTATTTAAAGCAGAAAAAACTTGACATTAATATATCAGTCTGATATATATACTCCTGATACAGGAGGTGCCTTTTGGCGCAAAAAAACAGGACGCGTTTTGCGATACTTGGAATGCTGGCTTTTCAGCCGATGTCGGGTTACGACATAAAAAAAATAGTTGATAACAGCATTGCCTATTTCTGGAAGGAAAACTACGGCCATATTTATCCCATGCTGGCGGAACTCAGCAGGGAAGGGCTTATAAAACTGCAGGGAAGGGACAGGAAAAAAGAAACAAAGGGCGGGCCGGAAAGAAAAGTATACGCGATAACAGAGCAGGGCAAAAAGGCTGTTAAAGAATGGCTATATCAGCCGCACGCGGCCGAAAATTCCCGTATTGAACTGCTGTTGAAGCTGTTTTTTGGCATGCTTGTCCCGATGGAAATATCAATAGCGGCCATTGAGCGCGAGAGGGACGCCGCTATTAATATTCTCAAAGAGTTAAAAAGCATCAGAAAGCAGGAGCACGCAGGAGAACAGAATGAAACGAGCCTGTTTCCACTCATTACACTTAGTTATGGAGAAAAACATTACAAAGCGGTTATTGAGTGGTGTGAAGAAACAATTGCCTTTCTTAAAAAAACCACAAAAGGGATGAAGAAATGAAAATAACCGTACTGGGGGGAAGCCCCAAGGGAGAGACAAGCGTAACAATGCAGTATGTCGGGTTCCTCAGGGTGAATTTTCCGGAACATGAATTTGTGGTTCATCAGCCGGCGTTCAATATAGCCGCGGTGGAAAGGGACAGGGGAAAATTTAATTTGATCATGGATGACATACGCGCGTCCGGCCTTGTGCTGTGGGCATTTCCGCTTTACGTATTTACCGTATGTTCGCAATACCAGCGGTTCATTGAACTAATTGAGGAAAACGGGTGCGCCGGCGCCTTTAACGGAAAGTATTCGGCGGCTCTAAGCACGTCGATACATTTTTTTGACCATACCGCCCACAATTACATCCGCGCAATAAGCGACGACCTCGGGATGAATTTTACAGGGTCGTTTTCCGCACATATGAACGATTTGTTGAAGGCTGAAATGCGGAATAATCTGGTCACTTTTTTTGAAAATGCGGTTTCAACGGCGCTTGCGCGTGTTCCTGTAACGAAGGCATATACCCCTGTCAAACTGGAAAGCGCGGTTTATAATCCCGGCGCGCCTTCCTCGCCGCATGACGCCGGCGGCAAAAAAATTGTCATTGTAACCGACGAAAATGACGGCAACATGGGAAAAATGATTAATCGCCTTTGCTCTGCAATTCAGCCCGCCCCTGAAATAGTGGATATAAAGGCGTTGGATATCAAGGGCGGATGCCTGGGCTGCCTGAAATGCGGGCCGGCAAATGTTTGTTCTTATACCGGCAAAGACGCGTTCGTTGAAACGTACAGGGAAAAAATAATGAAGGCTGATATTGTTGTTTACGCCGGCGCCATGAAGGGCAGATATCTGTCATCACGGTGGAAGATGTTTTTTGACAGGAGTTTTTTCAACACCCACCAGAGGTCGCTGGCGGGAAAACAGCTGGCTTTTTTAATAAGCGGCCCGCTCTCACAGAATTTTAACCTGAGGGAAATCCTTACGGCATTTGCCGAATGGCAGAACGCCAATTTTGTGGATATAATAACGGATGAAACGGCGGAAAATATTGACGCGTCAATAGACAATCTGGCAGGGAAGCTGCTTGAATTCTCTGAAAAAGGGTATTTAAAACCCGTAACATTCCTGGGTTTTGCCGGAATGAAAGTATTCCGCGACGATATTTACTCGGAATTAAGGGTGGTATTCCAGGCCGACCACAGGGTTTACAAAAAGACCGGTGTGTTTGATTTTCCACAGAACAAGCCGTTTAAAAATATTATGTTAGCCGTCATGTCCGGCATTATCGGGATACCCTGGGTATCAAAAAAAATCATGGGGAATTTCAAAAAAATGATGATTATGCCATACCGGGGTGTGATAAAACTCAAAATAAGGGATATCGGGAAAACTGTATAAAATTGTACTGTCAGAAAACCCTTTGCTGGTTTTATCCGGGGTATATGACATTTTTATTGGATTTGTCGCCCGGTATTATATAGACGGCCTCTTGCGAGGCCATCAGATGAGCGGCGCAAGGCCAATAAAAATGTCATATACCCCGGATCAGGTAATGCTTGCGGGGTTTTCCGACAGTACCAAAATGTAATTAAAATAATAGTTTATAACGTGTAAACCGTGGTAAAAAATCCCTTGCAAACACCGGTTATATTTGATACTATTAAACGTTTTAAAAATACACCATGCTTTGCCGGATTCCAGGCTGGTCCCCACGCGGGTTGCCCGGAAGATGAAGGAAGCAGAGGTCAAAACCAAACGGAGGTAGTAGAATTATGCCGCAGATTTCCATGAAAGCACTTCTCGAAAGCGGTGTCCATTTCGGGCACCAGACCAAACGCTGGAACCCCAAGATGAAGCCGTATATATTCGCCGCGCGTAACGGCATATATATCATCGATCTCCAGAAAACCCTGAAACACACAAAGGATGCCGTCATTTTCGTAAAAGACATCATCCGCAAGGGCCAGCTCATCATGTTCGTCGGAACAAAAAAACAGGCCAAAGATGCCATCAAGGAAGAGGCCACGCGCTGCGGAATGCCGTTTGTCAGCTCGCGCTGGCTCGGCGGCACCATGACCAATTTCGAGACCATCCGCAAAAGGATGGAGCGCCTAAGGCAGCTCGAGGAAATGGACGCGACAGGCGGATTTGACCGCTATCCAATCAAGGAAAAAATGTCCATGAAAAAAGAGCTTGCCAAGCTCACCGACAACCTGGGCGGATTAAAGGAAATGGGCGTGCTCCCGGGCGGGATATTCGTAATCGACGTCAAGCGCGAGGAAAATGCGGTAAAAGAAGCCAACAAGCTCGGCATTCCCGTAATTGCCGTTGTCGACACAAACTGCGACCCGGACCCAATTGACTGCCTGATACCGGGCAACGACGACGCCATACGCGCCGTGCGCCTGATGTGCAAAATAATGGCCGACACTATAATCGAGGAAAAAGTTACAATGGAAAAGGAAAAAGAGGCCATAGTAAAACAGGAAGCAGAGGCTGCGGCGATTGCGGCCGACGCTGCCGCGGCGACATCAGCCGAGGAAAAGGAAAAAATATCGGCGCAGGTTGCTGATTCCACAAATTACGCCGAAGTGTTCACGGAAGAAACTGAAGAAGCAAAGATGAAAAATGCGAAAAAAGCGGAAGGCGCGGAATAATCCGGCCGCTAAATCTTAAGGAGAAGGAAAATGGCTGAAATATCAAAGGAACTTGTAAAGGATCTTCGCGAAAAATCAGGAGCCGGAATGGGCGACTGCTTAAAGGCCCTTCAGGAAACGCAGGGCGATATGACAAAGGCTTTTGAGGTTTTAAGGCAGAAGGGCATCGCTTCGGCCGATAAAAGGACCGCGCGCCAGGCAAAGGAAGGGCTCGTATACGCCTATATCCACGGCGGCGGCAAGGTCGGCACTATGGTCGAGATAAACTGCGAGACTGATTTTGTTGCAAGGACAAAGGAATTCGAGGAACTCTGCAAGGAAGTTGCCATGCAGGTGGCGGCCATGTCGCCGAAATGGGTGAAAAGGGAAGAGGTTCCTTTTGATACCATAGAAAAGGAAAAGGAAATATACAAGGCTCAGATGGCGGACCAGAAAAAACCGCCGGCGGTCATTGAAAAAATAATCGAAGGCAAGCTTGAAAAGTTTTTCAAGGATTTCTGCCTGCTCGAGCAGCCTTACATAAAGGACGACTCAAAGAACGTGGACACTTTAGTTAAGGAAGCCATCGGGAAAATAGGCGAGAACATCGTGGTGAAGCGTTTCGCCCGGTTCGTTCTCGGGGAAGTATAAATTTAAAAACGGCGGCCCTTTAAGGGCCGCCGTTTTTTGTCTTAATACGAAACAAAACAGGGGTGTCTTTTGGCAAAGACCAAATCCGCATTGAAGTATAAAAGAATAATGCTTAAGATCTCGGGCGAAGCCCTTGCGGGCGAGAAAAAGTCCGGGATAGACTACGACACCGTCCATTCCATAGCCGAAGAGATCCGCGACGTCCATGACATGGGCGTCGAGGTGGCCGTTGTGGTCGGCGGCGGAAACATATTCCGCGGCGGCAGGGGAAAAAACTTCAAGATAGACCGCGTCGTTGGCGATTACATGGGAATGCTGGCCACAATAATAAACGCCATGGCATTTCAGGATGTGCTCGAACAGATGGGCGTCCAGACCAGGGTGCTTTCCGCGATAGAAATGAAAGAACTTGCCGAGCCGTTCATACGGCGCAGGGCCCAGCGCCACCTTGAAAAAGGGCGCGTCGTGATATTCGGCGGCGGCACGGGCAACCCTTATTTTACCACGGATACGGCGGCCGCGCTGCGCGCAAAGGAAATAGGGGCCGAGGTTGTTTTAAAAGCCACAAAGGTCAGCGGCGTTTACGACAGGGACCCGGAGCTTGACAAAGGCGCAAAAAAATTCGACGAACTTTCCTACATAGACGTGCTGAATAAAAACCTGAAGGTTATGGACTCGACGGCGATTTCACTGTGCATGGACAACAGCATACCGGTCATAGTATTCAACATGAATGAAAAGGGAAACATTAAAAAAGCCGCGCAGGGAAAAAATATCGGGACAATAGTCCGCTGACGGAGGGGAACAAAATGGAAAAGATATATTCGGAACTTGACGCAAAGATGAAAAAATCACTGGAGCATTTCCAGAAGGAATTGCTGAATATCAGGACGGGCAGGGCCTCCACCGCCGTTCTCGAGGGGGTCAAGGTTCCATATTACGGCAACCTCATGCCCATAAACCAGCTTGCCTCGGTTTCTGTCATCGAGGCCAAGACCATTGACATAAAACCGTGGGACAAGGGCGCGGTATCGGAAATAGACAAGGCATTAAACGCCGCAAACCTGGGGCTCTCCGTGGTTAACACGGGCGATTCCATAAAGGTGAGATTTCCGGATTTAACCGAGGATACGAGAAAAGAAATGGTGAAAAAAGTCAAAAAGATGTGCGAGGAAACAAAGGTCGAGATGCGCAATATAAGGCGCGAATCAAATGACAGGGCCAAGGAAAAGGAAAAGAACAAGGAAATTTCCGAGGATGACCTGAAACTCGCCGAGGCGCGCATACAGAAATCGACAGACAAATACATCGCCGACGCGGATAATATTCTAAAAGACAAAGAAAAGGATTTGATGACCTTATAATGAGGGAAGTAAAACCCATGAATGTTCCGGCGCATCTGGCCATAATCATGGACGGGAACGGCAGATGGGCGAAAAAACGTTCCATGCCCAGGTTCATGGGCCATGCCGAGGGGGCAAAATCGGTCCGCGTAATAACCGAGGAATGCGCCAGGCTGGGAATAAAATACCTGACGCTCTACGCCTTCTCAACCGAGAACTGGAAAAGGCCGGAAAAAGAGGTCAGCTTTCTCATGGGGCTTTTGGGCCGCTACCTTGACTCGGAGACGGAAACTCTCCTGAAAAACAACGTAAGGCTTTTTACAATAGGCGACATATCAAAACTTCCGGCGAAGGTGTCGCGCAAGCTTGAATCTGTAAAGGAAAAAACCTCAAAAAACAGCGGGCTTAAGCTCGTGCTGGCGCTTAATTACGGCTCCAAAAACGAGATACTTTCGGCGGTCAAAAAAATCGCGGAAAAAGCAGCCTCCGGCGCGTTAAAGCCGGGAAAAATAACAGAGGAAACGATAACGCAGAATTTATTCACGGCATCCATTCCCGATCCGGACCTTATGATAAGGACGAGCGGCGAATTCAGGATATCAAATTTTCTGCTCTGGCAGCTGGCATATACGGAGCTTTATATAACAAATGTGCTGTGGCCCGATTTCAGGAAAAAGGAACTTTTGTCGGCAATAAGGTCCTACAATAAACGCGACAGGCGGTATGGAGGTATAAAGTCAAAATGAAAACGCGGTTGCTGCTGTCCCTTATTATAATTCCCATATTCGCCTTCTTTATATTTTCCAGCTGGCCGTGGCCGTTTGTCTGCCTTACCATAGCGGCCCTTTCCTGGGCGCTTTATGAAGTTTACATCATGTTTGAAAAAAAAGGGCTCAAACCCTATAAAATAGCGGGGCTGGCATACGGGCTTTTTACATACGCGGCGGTGATAATAAATTTTAACTGCGGCTTTATAGTCACGGGCTGGGCGCTGTTTTTAATCGGGTTATTTACCGCCGTGATACTTTCAAGGAACCCCGATAATTTCACCAGGATAGGAGCCACATACCTTCCGCTTTTGTACATTTCCGCCATGGGGCTTTTCGCCATACACATGCGCCTTATGGAAAACGGCAAATACTGGATATTCCTCCTTTTCCTTCTCACCCTTGTATATGACGGCGGCGCATATTTTGTAGGATATTCTTTCGGCAGGCACAAGCTTATACCAGAAATATCGCCGGGAAAAAGCATAGAGGGCTGCCTGGGCGGGGTCGTGATAAATGTAATCGTCGCCGTTATAATAAAATTCACCTACCTGCCGCAGAACATACTCGGGCCGTCGACTCTCACACACCTTATAATACTGGCGGTGTTGCTTTCGGTTACGGGGCAGCTCGGCGACCTTGGCGCTTCGGTTATCAAGCGTTTCTGCGGGGTTAAAAATTCGTCCAACCTGCTTCCCGAAATGGGAGGCGTGCTCGACAAAATAGATTCGGCGCTGTTTAACGCGCCCATACTTTTTTTGTATATAAAATATGTTTCCGGATGGTTCTGAGAGTCTTAAAACCAAAAAGAGGGTTTGATGAAAAAAGTCGTTATAATAGGCTCGACAGGCTCAATAGGCATCTCCGCGCTTAAACTTTTTGACACCGTGCTTGGAGGTTATTCCGTTCTGGCAATATCCGCGAATTCGAACGCGGATGAGCTGGCCGCACAGGCAAAAAAATACCGGCCCAAATACGCTGTAATCGGAACGGCTGAAAAGGCCGGCGTGGTGCAAAAAGGGTGCGCAAAAACCAGGGTCCTGACAGGCGCCGACGGTTTGATAAAAATAGCATCCTTAAAAGAGGCCGATATCGTCCTTATAGCTGTTGTCGGCGCGATAGGGCTTGTACCTCTGCTGGCCGCGGTGCGCGCGGGAAAAACAATAGCCATGGCAAACAAGGAATCGCTGGTTATGGCCGGTGATATCATATTTAAGGAAGCGGAAAAATACGGGGCGCGGATACTGCCCGTGGACTCGGAACACAGCGCGGTTTTCCAGTGCCTGCAGGGGGAATCAATTTCCTGCGTTAAAAGGCTCATCATAACAGCCTCGGGCGGGCCGCTGAAGAATGTCGGCCCAAAACAGCTGAAAAACATCACGCCTGAAATGGCGCTGAAACACCCGACATGGAAAATGGGAAAAAAAATAACCATAGACTCGGCCACGCTGATGAACAAGGGGCTCGAGGTGATTGAGGCGCACCATCTTTTCGGCCTGCCGTATGAAAAAATAGACGTTGTAATACACCCGCAGTCCATTATTCACTCGATGGTGGAATTTATCGACGGCTCGATAAAGGCGCAGATGTCGCACCCGGACATGAGGCTGCCGATACTTTACGCGCTGACTTATCCGGAGCGCGGGCAGGGGGCTGTCAAACCCATGGACTTCATGGAGGTTTCAAGGCTTGATTTTTTAAAGGTTGATTTCAGGAAGTTCCCGTGTTTCGGTCTGGCGCTTTCTGCGGGAAAAACAGGCGGCACAATGCCGGCCGTAATGAACGCGGCAAACGAAGCCGCGGTTAATAATTTCCTGGACAAAAAAATAAGTTTCGATATGATACCGCGTTATGTGGCCGGCGCGATGGCTTCGCATGTTTCGGAGAAAAACCCCGGCCTTGACCGGATTTTGCGGGCGGATTTAGAGGCGCGCGCAAAAGTGGAGGAAATGATAAATGATTGAGATCATCTATATATTTATAACCATCGGGTTGACAATATTTGTCCATGAACTGGGCCATTTTATAGCGGCGAAAAGGCTCGGCATAAAGGTGGAAAAATTTTCCATCGGCTGGGGGCCGAAGTTATTTTCGTTCAAGCGCGGCGAAACCGAGTATGTGATATCACTGCTCGTGTTTCTCGGCGGGTATGTGAAATGGAGGGCGAGGCGCCCGAAGAGGCGGCAAAGTCCGGCTCCGGGGCGTTTTTGAACCAGCCGCCGTGGAAAAAAATAATAATATCGGTTGCCGGGGTTGTACAGAACGCGCTTTTTGCCATACTGCTGATGTGGGTGGTATTTTTATTCGGAGCCGACACATTAAAACCGATAGTCGGCGGGGTGAAAAAGGGATATCCGGCCGAAGCCGCCGGGCTGCAAAGGGGCGACGAGATTACCCGCATAAACGGGGAAAAAATATTATACTGGAACCAGATAACCGATATCATATCAAAATCAAAAGGCTCCTTAATAAAGCTGACGGCGTTAAGGCAGGGAAAAGAAGTTGTGACCGATATAAAACCCCTGATGGAAGAGAGCGAAGATATATTAAATGAAAAGAAAATGAAGGCGTTCATCGGAATAACGCCGCTGGCATACCTGCCGGTGGTTGACGGGTTTAAAAAAGGTTTCCCCGCGGAAACCGCGGGGGTAAAAAAAGGCGATATAATAGAGGAAATCAACGGCAAAAAAATAGGATACTGGGACGATGCCATGGATTTTATAAGGGATTCAAAGGAAGCCGCCCTGAAACTCACGGTTTCGCGGAAAAACACGGCAGGGGCCTGGGAGGATAAAACTTTTACCATTACGCCGAAAAAAGATATAGAAGAGGATGAAAATAAAAAAAAGGTGGAAGCATACCTGCTGGGCATTGAACCGCTCGGCAATTTTATTAAAGAAAGGTATTCGCCGGCCGTTGCTTTCGGCAAGGCGTTGGAACAGACATGGTCTTTTACCGACCTGACCGCAAGGTCCATTTACCGGATGATAACGAGGAAAATGGAGCCGGATGTGGCCGGGCCCATCGGCGTGGCGCAGATAGCCTACAAAGTGGCAAAAACCGGGTTTATAAACCTACTGCTTCTCATTTCGATCATAAATATAAACCTGGCCCTGTTTAACCTTCTGCCGCTGCTGCCATTTGACGGCGGCCTCATACTGATATTCGCTCTCGAATGGATAAGCGGAAAAAAAGTGCCGTTGAGGGCGCAGGAAATAATGATGGAAATCGGCTGGATACTGGTTATACTGCTGGTTGTTTTTGCATCCTACAGCGATATAATGAGGATAATAAAGGGCGGATAAGCCGGTCAGGGAGTGATGTTTATGACGCGTAAAGTAAGCATAGGCGGAATTACAATAGGCGGCGGAAGCCCCGTCGCAGTGCAGTCAATGTGCAGTACGAAGACAAAAGATACTGATAAAACAATTGCCCAGATAAAAAGGCTGGAAAAAGCGGGCTGTGAAATAGTGCGCTGCGGCATTCCCGACATGGAGTCGGCGAAGGCTCTCTCTGTAATCAAAAAAAAGATAAAAATACCCCTTGTGGCGGATATACATTATGACTATAAACTCGCGCTGGCGTCCATTGAGAACGGCGCGGACAAGATAAGGATCAATCCGGGCAACATAGGCTCAACAGACAGGGTCGAGGCCGTGATAGCCGCGGCAAAAAAGAAAAAGTGCGCTGTGAGAATAGGCGTTAATTCAGGCTCACTAAAGGAAACGTCATCCTTTAAGCTCGCAAAAAAGTCGGGCAACGGCAGGGCCGACCGCATGGTGGCGTCGCTTATGGAGCATGTCACCTTCTTTGAAGAGCGCGGGTTCAGGGATATTGTGATATCACTAAAAGCTTCCGATATATTAACAACCATCGCGGCCTATAAACTTGCGGCGCAATACACCGACTGCCCGGCTCATATAGGCATTACCGAGGCTGGAACAGAACTGGGCGGCATAATAAAATCATCAGTCGGGCTGGGAATACTTCTGCACGACGGCATCGGCGACACAATGAGGGTTTCCCTCACGGCCGAGCCGGAAAAGGAAGTTTTCGCCGCGTACCGCATACTGGGCGCGCTTGATATAAGGAAACGCGGGGCGGACATCATATCGTGCCCGACGTGCGCGCGCACGGAAATCGACGTGATAAAACTGGCGCATATGGTCGAAGAGCTCACCATGAACCTCGAAAAGCCGTTGAAAATAGCGGTCATGGGATGCTCCGTGAACGGGCCGGGCGAGGCGAGCGAGGCGGATATAGGCGTGGCCGGCGGCCGCGGCATAGGGTTGATTTTTAAAAAAGGGGTCATAATTAAAAGGGTGCCGAAAAAGGAACTAATGAGGGAATTTTTGAAGGAACTCAATAAAATATCCAAAAGGAGTATTTAAATGAAATGGTCAAGGGCTTTTATAAATACACTCCGCGAGACGCCGAAAGAAGCGGAATCAATTTCGCACAAATATATGCTGCGCGCGTGCCTGATAAAAAAACTGGGCGCGGGCGTATATGACCTGCTTCCCCTTGGGCTGAAATCGCTCAACAAGGTCACGGCCATAATACGCGAGGAGATGAACGCGGCGGGAGCGCAGGAAGTGCTGCTGCCCATCCTTTCGCCGTCGGAACTCTGGCAGGAGTCGGGCAGGTGGGCGAAATACGGGAAAGAAATGATGCGCATGACCGACAGGCACGAAAACAGCTGGGCGCTGGGGCCCACGCACGAGGAGGTCATTACCGACCTTGTGCGCAGCCAGGTGAATTCATACAAACAGCTGCCGCTTAACCTTTACCAGATACAGGTAAAGTTCCGCGACGAGATAAGGCCGCGCTTCGGCGTGATGCGCTCGAGGGAATTCATGATGAAAGACGCCTATTCGTTCGACAGGGACGAGGCGGCGGCCATGGCTACATACCGCCTGATGTTCGACACGTACACAAAAATATGCAAAAGGATAGGCTTTAAGTTCCGCTCCGTTGACGCGGACTCGGGCCCCATCGGCGGCAACTGTTCGTCCGAATTCATGGTGCTCGCGGAAACAGGCGAGGATACGATAATTTACTGCGAAAACGAAAAATGCGGCTACGCGGCAAATATGGAAAAGGCGGTATTTAAAAAACCCGAGCCGCAAACGGCGGCGGAAGAGCCGCTCACAAAGGTGCACACGCCGAATATCCGCACGGTGGAAGAACTTGCCGCTTTCCTGGGGAAAAAGCCGGAGGATACCGCAAAGACAATACTTTATATAGTGGATGAAAAGAAGATGGCGGGAGCGGTGATGAGGGGCGACAGGGAAATAAACGAGGTAAAGTTGAAAAACGCGCTCGGCGCCTCCGAGATCAGGCTGGCCACGCCAGATGAGATTCTTGAAAAAACAGGCGCGCCCGTGGGATTTGCCGGGCCAATCAACCTGAAAGAAAAGGGAATAAGGCTTGCCATTGACGAGACCGTGGCCTCTTTAAAAAACACCGTGACCGGCGGTAATGAGCTGGATTACCATTACACCGGAGTCAACCGCGGCAGGGATTACCAGGAAAATCTGGTGGCGGATTTTGCAAAGGCAGTAAAGGGCGATACGTGCGCGAAATGCGGCGGGAAGCTCAACGAACAAAAAGGGATAGAAATGGGCCACGTTTTTTACCTGGGGAAAAAATATTCAAAGTCCATGCAGGCGAAATTTCTGGATGAGGACGGCAAGTCAAAGGAATTTGAGATGGGATGTTTCGGCATAGGGGTGTCGAGGACGGTTGCCGCCTCCATAGAGCAGAACAACGACGAGAACGGCATTATCTGGCCCATGGCAATAGCGCCATATGAAGTCAATGTGATACCCGTTAACGTGAAATACGAGGAAGGGATGAAATACGCGGAAGAAATCTATAAAAAGTTAAAAGACGCCGGCATAGACGTCATCATGGACGACCGCGACATTTCGCCGGGGGTAAAATTCAAGGACTCGGATCTCATCGGGTTTCCGTTGAGGGTGGTTGTTGGGGAAAAGAATTTTAAGGACGGGAAAGTGGAAGTGAAATTGAGGAGGGAAAAGGATTTTGCGCTCATGGACAAGGCGGAAGTTTTTGACAGGGTGGTCGGGATTGTAAAAAAAGAGAAAGAAATAAAATAATCGCAATATGCTCTCGTAGGGGCCGCCCCATGTGGCGGCCCGGACCTGCTCCCAACAGCGTGTTAACCTCACTCCGACCATCTCCCTTTGGAGAGTAGAGCCGCCGCTTGCCGCCGCTAAAAGCCGTTTGTACACACAGGGCACAAAAGTGCGCCGTGTAAACGCGAGCCGCAGCAAGCGGCGGCTCTACGAAAATGATTATTTGTATATGTTTTGGCCTTTTCTGTTTTTTCCAATTTTTTCTTGACACCAAATAAAAATATGATAATATATAAAAAGTTGTAGAACACGTTCTACAAGAATTTTTAAATTTTTTGGAGGTTTTAGTTATGCCGAAAGGGAAAGTAAAGTGGTTTAATGACAAGAAAGGCTACGGTTTCATCGAACAGGAAGGCGGAAAAGATGTATTTGTGCACTACCAGGCTATTCAGGGAGAAGGCTTCAAGACTCTTAAAGAGGGTCAGGAAGTCACCTTTGACATAGTTGAAGGCGCAAAAGGACCACAGGCAGCGAACGTTCAGAAACTGTAATCCACAAAAACGTCAACCAACAAAACCCGGCGGAGTAATTCGCCGGGTTTTTCAATTTAAATACTTAATAGAGATACCGCGGAAACCTGGTTTAGTTTAGCGGGTGGGCCTTTTTTAAGTAACGGCCGCCCGATATTATAAGGGTTTTAGCGGCGCCGGGTCTTAAAAAAGTCCCGTCCGCTAAACTCATGGTTTTCCGACAGTGCCAATATAAATACCATCGGAAAACCTGTTGCATATTTTATACCCATTTAAAACAGGCAAAAAAAATTTTTTCTTACATTTCACTTCAATAATTCCATAAAGCCCATTTTAAAAATTGACAAAATATCTCTTGAGTGTTAAAATAAAATCAATGTGCCGTTGTTGAAGAGTTTTTTATGAGGTGAAAATACGTATATATTTTTGCGGAAAAATAAAAGAGTCAAAAACAATGCTGCTCGTATAATGCAGTCAAATGCAGGGGGCAAGATGAAAAAAATAATGCACATTGTACTGCCAGCGCTTTTTATGGCGCTGGCTCCGGTTTTAGCCGCTAAACAAATCATTGACCCTCAGATATCCATGAGCGTTACCCAACAAACAACCCCGTCAGTTCAGCCCACTGCCGCTCCGGAAAAGTCCGTCAGCGGCGCGGAAAAAGTCAATATA
>Ga0224557_1001893_pt1 | contig 18955 bp, 12 predicted proteins | sample 714S31014metaG_FD_180677 | JGI IMG/M metagenome (GOLD analysis project Ga0224557, IMG submission 180677) | Peat soil microbial communities from Stordalen Mire, Sweden - 717 S3 10-14 | ecosystem: Environmental > Terrestrial > Soil > Wetlands > Peat | place: Sweden: Norrbotten County, Stordalen...
CCTAGGCAGGCCGGGACTAAACAGGCTTTGGAGCTCACAGTTTCACAGCTTCACGGCTTATAGGGGGAGGGGGTAGCCTTTCCGTTCCCTCACGACCTCTTTCGCCACTCGAACTCTGTTCGACCTCTTTGCCCGCACGAACCACCAATTGACATTGTGCGCCGGTGGACGATAACTCTCTGCAAACCGGGCGCGAATCCCGCCGCGGATGGGAAAACGACCCTGCCGGCTCAGGATGAGAGCATTTGTGAGGCTGCGATGGGCAAAGAAAACGCGGCGGCCGAAGCCGCCGCGTTTCATGGGTTAAGCCGCCTTAGAAAGTGAAGCGGGCGGCAATTTCAACTTGCCGCGGCGTGTAAAGCCAGCTGCTGTTGTTGGAGCTGTTAACCACTCTGTAGCCGGTGTTGGTTGAGGGGGACGGCTGTCCTTGATAAGTTGCCGTGTACCCTGACAAAGTGTAGGCGTTGGTGGTCGTATAACCATCGACGTTCTGGTGGTTGGCTACGTTGAACATGTTGCACATGAGCTGCAAGTTTCGGCCCCTGTTGAACGATATCTGCTTCTGGAAACGAGCGTCATCGACCTCGCGGCGCGGGAACCTCAGGGTATTGCGCCCGATCTCGGGAATGATAGAGGAGCCCCCGGAGCCATTCCAGCCGCTGACTATGGCATTAGTCGTGTACCCACTTACGGCCGCAGTAAAGGGCAAGCCGTTTTGCATCTGGAAGCTGTCGTTCACGCTCCAATCGTTGGCCACGTACTTCGCCCAGCTGTTCGAATGGAGATTCGGGAAGTTATACAGCGCATAAGCCACGACCCTGTTGGGAACGTTGTAGCTGGAGTCGCCGTAGTTCTGGCGCGCATTGGTGTAGGGATCGTACCAGCTGTTCACTCCGCCTTGCGTGAGAGCATTTTGCGCGAAATCCAGAGCGTGCGACCAGGTGTAGTTGACGTCGAACTGAAGGCTATGCATCGAGCGATTGAGGACCTCGAGTACCATGGCACTGTAGTTCGAATTGATGTTGCTCACCATCTCGGTAATGGACGTGAAGTCCGTGGCCTCTGCGCCGAATAGGTTCGCGTTGCCGTAACCACCATTGGTTGAGCTGTAGGTGTAGGTCGGAACAGTGTAGGTCGTACCACTCGGCCCCAGAGGACCCTTTCCGGAGGCGTCGGAGATGGTAATCGTATCGGTCGCTATGGTGGTCGGATTGAGGTTGACGTCTAGGAAGTTGGGCAACTCGCGTCCCAGCGCTCCAAGGAAGCTAGCCTGAATGTAGGTGCCCTTGCCGATTCCGCGCTGAAGCGCCAGATCGAATTCCTGCACAGCCGGGTTGCGCAGAGTGGGAGACAGGAAGTACGAGGTTGGAGTGATGCTGTTGGTGTTGCCAGACAGAATATACGGGAACTGCTCTGCGCCGGCCGTTTTTGCTTTCCACTGTGGGTCGATTTGCCCGAGTGGGCTGCCGGTGCCGAGCCGTACCTGGAGCAAGTTTCCGTTGGTGATGCGTCCGTAATACATGCCAAAGCCGCCGCGCAGGACAGTGTTGCCTTTTCCGGTCAGGTCATAGGAAAATCCGACGCGGGGCCCGAAGTTCATCTTGTCGGAAGGGGTGTTGTTGAGGCCGGGATAGGGAACGAAGTTGATGCCGTTCTGGTTTACAGCCGCCGTGAGCGCGGAACTGGGACCCGGCAGGGCCTCGTAGTCCCAACGCAAACCGAGCTCCAGCGTCAGACGAGGAGAGAACTTCCAGTTATCCTGGACAAAGAGTCCGGTGTCCATGGTGGAAATCGCAAATGTTGGAGTCCCAAAGCCCTGATTGTATGTGTAGTAGCAGGGATAGGCTCCGGTTGTCCCAGTGCCATTCTCATAGCCGCTAGAGTTGCAACCAAGATTCCCGCTGGTTACCTGTGCGGGGGTTAGGCCAGCTTTAAAGTTGAGCTCATCGTTCATGTAGTTGCCCAAGTAGTTGTAGCTGTAGGCGCCGTTGCTCTGGTAGAGGTCGTTCTGGAAATCATAGTTGTGAACCATGTCTACGCCGAACTTCAGGCTGTGATTGCCCTTGTTCCAGTAAAGGACATCGCCCACCTGCCACTTCTTCTCTAGTGGATAAGCCACGCGGAAGGAGTAATACGGCGCGCCTGCGGCAAAGCCGTCATAATACGATGTCGAAGCCTGCACAACGTTTCCGTTGGCCTTCAGGTCGCCCAGAGTATAAGGAGTGAACGGCTGCTGGCCTTCATCATTTAGCTCGCGGCCATACTGGAAGAGCAACTCATTGCCGATGTTTGTGGTGATTAGGCTGGTGAGCTTGGCTACTTCATAGTCCAGCTTGACGAAATCGTTGCCTTGATAATCCCGCGCATCTTCATCCACCGGGGTGCTCTGGACGCCGCCGGGCGAATCCCAGCGCAGGCGATGGGATAGGACGCTCAGATGCTCTTTGGAGTTGATCTGCCAGTCCAGTTTGGGGGTATTGATCTCCTGGTAACCAAAGCGCGCCACAAGACCTAAGTCCGAGTTCATGCCCAGATCAGAGATTGCCGTTGCGCCAGGGTAATTTGACGGGCTGCAAATGGAACTGCCGCTGCCATAGATCATGGAGCACCAGTCGTAGGACGCCTGAATGAAGGAAATATGCTGGCGGGCGGCCAGTGTGCAGGCATCAGCGTCGTTGAGACTGGCAGCAGTGCCCGTAATAACGCCGGCAGTGGAAGATATGGTGCAGACTTCCGAACCAGAGGTAAGCGGTGCAGCTGTCGGCAAGGTGTAGAAGATCGGTAGATTATACGGAACAGCATCAGTCGGATAGACGTGAGTATGCTGATCGTAGGTATAGATCCAGAAGAGCTTGTCCTTGATGAGCGCTCCGCCGGCCGTGAAACCGTAAATCTTGCGCAGGTCCTCAGGTTTGAAATGGACGGTAGAACTGGTGTTGCCGACCAGCAATGGCTTCGTGGTGAAATCGTTCATGGCGTTCCAGTTACTTTCGCGATCCCAGAAGTAGGCTTGGCCGTGGATCTGGTTGGTGCCGCTCTTCGTGACGGAGGTAATGACGCCTCCGGCGGCGCGGCCGTACTCAGCCGAGTAGACGCCAGTATTGACGGCAAACTCGCGCACTGCGGCTCCCGCAGTGGAATACGCCTCGCGGGTACGTCCGCGTTCCTCAGAGAAGAAGGCCTGGTTGTCATCGGCGCCGTCGATTTCAACGTTGTTGAGAAGCGGGCTGATGCCGCGAACAGCGACCAGACCGTAGCCGCTAGCGTCCGATACGACGCCTGGAGTGGTCATGGCCAGGCTGGACCAGCGGCGATTGTTAATGGGGATGGATTGAAGCGCAGTCGTGCTGAGCGTAGCGCTGAAGTCAGGCGACTCGAGGTTCAAAACTGGAGTCTGCTCAATGACCTCGACGGAGGACGAGGACGCGCCGACCGTGAGGCGCGGCAGAAGACTGGAAACCTGGCCGACCTGAACAATCACGTTATCGGCGTGATAGGTGGAAAAGCCGGGCGCGGAAAACGTGACCCTGTATGTGCCGGGCTCGAGCAAGGGAGCCTTGAAAAAGCCGCTGGCGTCGCTCGTCAGCTTGATTTCGGCGTTGGTTCCCATGTTGTGGATGGTGACGGCTGCGCCACTGACTACGGCCCCGACGGGATCCATAACTGTCCCAGCGATCGAACCTTCGGTGGAGGTCTGCGCGTGCAGGGCAACCGTGCCCAGGCACACAGAGAGGGTGAGGATCATCAGGCAGAAAATGCTCTGACGTATTCGTTTGATCGTCATAATGGCTCTCCAAAATGCAACTGGTGTTGAGAATGCGCTGGGTTAGTAGTCGGCAGCGCCCCTTTGTGAGTGTTTTGCGCAACGCGTAGCGCGCTGGGCGAACTGAACTCCTAGCACCTCTGGTTCTCACATCTCTCGCGGGTGCTTGGCTGCTTGTGGGGTCGCCGCTGATTCAGGTTTCCCCATGGAGAAAAATATACTAAACCGAAATGAATGTCTTGTAAACGGGCTGAATTTGCCGCCACAACGAACAGCGCGGCGGTAATCGACCCCACGAGCGTCTGGCTGTGTGAGCAGTCGCCCAACAATCACTTCTCCTTCGACCTGCAGCCAAGCCGCAAGCCGCCCCCTGTCTCAGCTTCGTCGGACTTCCCGCTCCTCAGACACGAACAGATATGGATTGATTCGTGCAACGACACCTTTTTTGCCGAGGGAACAGTAGTGTACCCCCGGCCCTTCACGCACGCAACTCAAAAAACCAATCAATGTGGATAACGCGTCCGCAATTCTGGTCCGCCGCGCTCATCGCGAATACCGGATCGAGGAATGTGAGGAGAATCTCTCATTGGCCGGCCGTCTTGGTCCACTGAATGCGCAGGCCGGCCCGGAAGTTGAAGGGCAGGCTGGGATAGCCGATGGGGGAGATGTGCCGGTTGTTGGTGAGGTTTTCCGCCTGGCCGAAGATGGCGAGCCATGAGAGCAGCTTGAAGCTGGCGCCGAGGTCGAGCTTGGCATACTTCCAGTCCAGGTTGCGATTGGGTAGCAGCAGGCTATTGCTGCCGTTGATGTCATAGCCGCCAAGATACGTGGAGTCGTCGCTGCGGCTGGAGAACGCCGAGGTGAAAACGCCGGTGAGCCGCTGGCCGGCATAGCTGGCCGTGAAGAATCCCGTGTGGGGTGGACGCCGGAAGGACCGCGCGCCCTTCAACGGCGAGTAGATGCCCACAGGAATGCCTGTGTTTGCGAAGGTGATGGGAGCGATTCCGATCAGTTCCTCATTGTCGCTCGAGAAGGAGTGCTGCACCACCGAGTCCAGGTAAGTGTAGCCGCCGCGGAAGAAGATGTTTTTGCCGATGCCGCTCTCGACGGTGGCTTCTGCGCCTTGTGCGCGAAAGGCGAGCGAGTTCAGGTCGAGTTCGTATGCGTCTTGGCTTTGCAGGAAGGATTCGAGAGTCTGTTGCTCTTGAGGCGGGAGATTAGGCAGCAATGCTGGGACGAGTTGCGCACCGACGCCTTCAATCTCCCGCCCGAACTCATTATGGAAATAGCTGGCGCGAAAAATGATTCGTTGACCCCAGAAAGCCTGTTCACCGCCACCCTCCCAAGTGCGTGTAGTGGGCGCTTCGATGGGCGCGATATTCGCCTGCTGAATCATCGCCTGGCCGCCGTTCTGCTCCAGAAAGTCGTAGAGTGAGCCGAACTCTTCGGTCAGCTTTGGTTCGCGCACGCCTTGCGCAAAGCTCATATTCAGCCGCGTCCCGCTGAACGCGCCCTTCCGCGGACGCACAGCATAAAAGCTCAATCCGGCGTGGGGCGTGACGCCGTTACCAATCAATTGGTAGTGCAACACATCCGCGCCTAGGGTATAAAAGAGCCGGTTCTTGAAATCGCCGTGTGCCCCAAAGAGATAGTCGTAGTTGGTGCGATTGATTTCCTCATTGATGAAGTAAACAGGCTCGCGCTCGGCGGCACGCTCATTCTCATATTGGAATCCGGCCAGCAGAATGAGATGTGGCGTGACGCGATAGTCGCCCTGGTAGAGAAATTGATCGCGGTTGGAGATCAGGTCAAACCGGTTGGGATAGACGCTATAGTTGAGCGTGCTGTAGTCAAGCAACGCAGGACCTGGGGCGCTATAGCCGTTGGCTCCCTGGATAGTGACGGGCAGGCCGTAGAAGTTGCCGGCAATCCCACTGGCGGGGAGAATAACGCAACTGTCGACGGGAATGCAGATGCCCGTCGGGTACCACTGCTGAGACTGCTCTCGCTTGCGCGTCAGACCGTATTGGAAGCGATTGTGGAAGTCGGGGGTGGTATGGTTCTCCAGCGTGGCTCCAACGTAAAGATCCTGGTCGCCTTCCTTGCGGTCGTCGCTGATTTGATAAAAGTCCCATGCATTGGGAACGCCTGTGGCATCGACGCCATAGTGCAGTGTGGCGCGAATCTGCGTGGACCCGTTGGGCTGCCAGCCGAGGTTGGCCGCCGATGTGGCCACGTGGTACTCGTCCATGGGAATATCGTTCGCGGTTTGAAGCCAACTAAAGGCGCCCAGGTAATCGAACTTGTTGTGTGCGCCGGCCACTTCCAGTTCCTCACGCGAAGTGGAAAGATTTCCGGCATCGCCCTGGAAGAGAATCGACGGAAAGCTGGTGGTGCCGCGCGGAGTGGTCAGGCTGACTACGCCGCTGGCCGCATCCGCGCCATAGAGGCTCGAATCAGGGCCACGATAAATCTCGGCGCGCTCGACGGCCGTAGTGGAGAGCGGGCCGAAATCAAACTCGCCGCCCAGATCGCCGACACTCACTCCGTCGAGCAAAATCTTGTTGGAGTCTGAATCGCCTCCGCGGATAAAAAGCGAGGTCTGTGCGCCGAGTTGGCCGGTTTGTACCACGACCGTACCCGGCATCAGCCGCAGCGCACTCACGAGGTCGTCGCGTAGCGCCAGATCAAGCGGTCCGAGGACGCTGGTGGCCTCGCTGGTCTGTGGCTGAGGCGTTGGAGTTCCGGTGGCCGTGACCACGATGGATTGGCGCACCCACTCGGGCTCGAGCACCACGTTGCGTTCAATCGAGTCCAGCCGGCCGGCGTAGAAGCTGGGCGTCTCCAACTGGCGGAAGCTTTTGGCGGAGACCATAAGGAAGAAGCGGCCCTGGACCCCTGTAAGAATCTGAAAGCTGCCGTCAGCGGTGGAGATGGCGGCGCCGACGGCCTTGCCGCCGCTGATCAGAACCACGTTGGCGCCGGTGACCTTGGCGCCTGAGGCATCTGTGACTACACCGCGGATAGACGCGGCATGACAGAGGACGGAAACAGTAGCGAACATAAATAGCGCGATGACGCGGGGCAGCATGCGCGTCAGTTGAGCATGGAAATTGCGAGAGAATGATTGCGCGGAAACAGGCATGAGGCTCCTTCGTTCCCCTCGGAACGCAAGCGGGTTGAGGGCGCGAGGACCGGTCTCCTGACTTGCGCCTTTCCCAGCCACCTTCCCACAGGCGCGCGCAAAGGCTCGTCCTGCAGTGGTTAACTAAGGGCTTCCGCCAATGGCGAAAATACCCTGGCTGGTTCCCTGCCCTGACCAATAGAACGGCCTGTTGGGCAGGGGCGCTCACAGTTGCGGGGCAGTGGCGGAGTTTCACCGCCTTCCCGAGCATCCTGGCGATTGCCGTGATGAATTGGCTGACCTTTGCGGGGACAGCCGCTATGGCATGGAACGAATTTCCACACCATGAACATTTATAGACGGAGCGGGACGCCATGTCAAAGCGTGGAAATCTCTGGCGCGGGGGCTATGTTTCACAGAGCTGGCTCAGCGGGGTCCGCGCACAGCAGATTTGGGGGAGAGGACAATTCTTGAGAATGATGGTGACCCCGGGAAGACTCGAACTTCCGACACGCAGTTTAGGAAACTGCTGCTCTATCCACCTGAGCTACGGGGCCACGTTTAGACTCAATAACTTACAAAACTAGTCTCACCCACAATCCCCACAGAACGTGTAATCGCTTCATTCGGGCTGTACGCAGTGTGGGTTAAAGTGAGGTACGGCATGTCTCCAAGATACCAGCGTGGGAGCCTCCGGCGCGAGAAGCGGAGCGGGAAAAGTGACGTTTGGGTGCGGCGGTACCGGCTCAACGGAACCATGAAGCAAGAGACCTACAAGGCCGCCGATTACAAGACGAAGACAGCCATGTGGCAGCACCTGGAGCCGGCGGTAAGGGTCCTCAATAACCAGTCCGCGGAGCCGGTGCACGTGGTACCGACTCTGGGCGACGTGATCAAGAGGTACATCGAACAGAAACTGCCCCAGCTGGCAAAGTCGACCCAGAATGTCCAGAACGGGCAGCTTCGTATTCACATCGAGCCAAAGTGGGGCGCGATGATTCTCACGGAGATTCAACCAGGCGACGTCCAAGAGTGGATCGAGACCGTGAAATTGTCACAGGTGTCCAAGGGCCATGTGATGGTGTTGATGAGGCGGCTCTACAAACTGGCCATGCTTTGGAAAATGTATCCGGTCGCGTTCAATCCACTCGCTCTGGTGGAGGTCAAGGGAGCGACAACGCGCGAAGAGGAACCGATTATCCTGACTCCCGCCCAGGTGACGAAGCTGATCGATGAGCTGGGTCCTCGGCACGACCTGATGGTCTTGACCACCGGCAGCCTTGGCCTCCGGGTATCGGAAACATTGGCCTTGCGCTGGGAAGACTTCAACTTCCAGGAGAGGACGCTGAAGGTGCAGCGCGCGTACACGCACCAGAAGTTGAAAGATACCAAGTCGGCTTCCTCGAAGGCGACTGTGCCTGTGCCGGCCGCCCTGCTCGAGGCGCTGAAAGAAGCGCGCGGCAACCAGGAGACGGGGTGGGTTTTCCCTTCCCCGGTTACCGGCCGACCGTATGCTGCTGGGATGATTCTCCAGGACCACATCAAGCCCGCCGCAAAGAAGCTGGGTTTTAGGAACGTTGGATGGCATGACCTGAGACACAGCTTCAGGCCGTGGATTAGTTCCAAGGCGCCGACTACGGTCCAGAAAGACATGATGAGACACGCTCAATTGTCGACGACTGCGAACATATATGGCCGCACCCCCGTGAAGGAGATGCGGCCAGTTGCCGAGAAGGCAACGAAAGGGCTGAGAGCTAAGCGGCCATCAACCACTCGTTAATGCGAGTTCTGCTGAACCGCCAGCGATTGCCAAGTTGCCGGCCGGGGATTTCCCCGGACGCGGCTTTCAATCTAACAGTGACGGGATGAATGCGCAGGATCTTGCCGAGTTCCACCGCGGTAAGAACCTCTCGTTGGTCTTGAATGCCAAGATGAGGATCGTCAGCCAGATGGTCGTTGGCTCTTGTGGTTATTGTCGCGCCATCCGGTGTTCTGGTGGCGGCGGTTTTACTGGCGCTGTTTTTGCGTAGTCCGTTTTGTGTTGACATTGTTAGCGACGTGAGTTTATTTTGGCGCGCAGCCATCCGTACGCTCGTCGCCCAGATAAGCAACAGGCGCGCCAGGACTGGCCTCTTGAAGGATCGCCTCCACTGCGCCTCCCTTGTCGCGGCCTATGCGCAGTTCCACGCCAGCCTCGAGCTCCAGCAGTTCCAGCCCGTCGGTCCCCGCCAGGGGCTCGAAAAGTGCCCGTGTCCTCTGCTCAATGAGCCTTGCCTTGCACACAGAAGCGCCACGCGAATGCAGGACCGCTGCATTCGCCTTGTCCTCGAAGAGCCCGCCGAAACTGTCGCGTTTGAGTAACGAACGCAGCATCTCCAATTTCTCGCGGGCGGCTGCCGGCGCCGGTTGCAGCTCACGTCAACCATTGGGGAAGAGGCGCTCGGCTCCGTGCAAACCCCAGACTTCAAAGGGTGGGTCAATGCCCAGCAGCGGTCGAATCTCATGCGCGGAGCGGCCAGAGATGATTGCCATGCGCGTTCTCCCCTGCTGCTGGATGCGCGTCAACAACTCACGCACCCCGGCCCAGGGCCTCGCCAGAAAGCGATCCACGCGAAACGGCGCCAGCGTGCCATCGTAATCCAGCAGCAAAAGCGGAGTGAATTTGCCGGCAAAGCCAGCGAAGAACATTCTTATCTTTTCCACCGCCGCGACTGTCCCAGGATGCCCGCTTCCTGCATCCGCTCGGTATCCGGCTACTCTGTTGGCGCAGAAGACAGCGGCTGGGCGTGGATTGGATCGGTTGTGCCCGAGCTTTCCATGCGCAATTCACGCAGGTCGCCCAGGATGCTTGCCGCCCAGCGATAGATGTTGTGGTCCATCACATGATGGCGCATCCGCTGCATCCTCTTGCGGCGCTCGTCAAGGTCCATCTCCAGGGCCTGATGGACGGCCTCGGCCACGCCTTCAATGTCATACGGATTGACGATCAATGCGTCCAAAAGCTCGGTGGCGGCGCCGGTGAATTTGCTCAACACCAGCACTCCGTCTTCGTCGTCGTGCGCGGCTACATATTCCTTTGCTACCAGGTTCATTCCATCGTGCAGAGAAGTCACCAGGCACACCGACGCGGCGCGGTACCAGAGATCCACCTCCGCGTGGCTGCACTGCCGCTCGATCAGCAGGATGGGCTTCCATTGTGCCGTCTGGTAGCGCTGGTTGATACGCTCCACAGTCTCCTTCACCTTGCGATTCAGCTCGATATAACTGGGAATCCGCGAGCGGCTGGGGGCGGCAATCTGCACCATGGTCAGCCGCTCCAGGTAATAGGGATGCTCCTCGATCAGTTTCTCGACGGCCATCAGCCGCTCGATGATTCCCTTGGTGTAGTCCATGCGATCCACACCCACGATCAAAGTTTCACAGCGCAATCCGAACTCTTTCAGCAATTCGTCGCGCGAAGGGGCTGGTGTCTTTCGCTCTGGCTTGCTGCCATCGAACGCCACGCTGACCGGATAGGGACGCACGGCGCTGGTGTGGCCATCGCGGCGCGCGGTCATGTGTTCGCGATCGGTACGCGCCTCCAGCACTCGATCCACGGTGGAAAGAAAATTATTGCAGTGCAGCGGAATGTGAAATCCGATCAGGTCGGCGCCCAGCAATCCATCCAGCAGCCTGGCCTGCCACGGACAAATGCCGAAGGCTTCCGCGTTGGGCCACGGGATGTGCCAGAAGATGGCCACGCGCGCGTCCGGACGCGCCGCCTTGATGAGACGCGGCACCAGCGCAAAGTGGTAATCCTGCACAAAGACAATGGGATGGGCGCTGCCCTCCATTTCCTCCAGCAGAGCGGCGGCAAACTTCTCATTGACGCGCTGGTACCATTCCCAATCCGAAGCGCGAAAGATGGGCCGGGTGTGCGCAATGTGACAGAGCGGCCACAGTCCTTCGTTGGCAAAGCCGTCATAGTAGCCGGCCTCCTCCTCTTTGGAGAGCCACACCCGGCGCAGGGTGTAGCGTGGATCGTCGGGCGGCACGCGCAGCCGATCGAACTTGTCAACGTTCAGAGCATCTTCGCTGCCGCTGCCGTGCGCCACCCACACGCCATCGCAAGCCCGCAACACCGGCTCGAGCGCCGTCACCAGCCCGCTGGGAGGAACCATGCACACGGTCTCCTTGCCTTGGAGCACATGCATATAAGGCTCGCGATTCGACAACAGAAAGATGCGGCTGGAGCCAAAGCGTTCGCGAATATTTGCGGCCAGCCGCTCGGCGGTCCACTGGTGTTCCCCGGCGTCCCGCAGCCTTGCTTCGCTCTCTGCGGCGGCGCGCGCCAGTATCAGGCTTTCAGCCATCGATTCGACCTCGCGGGCCAGCGGAGCAAAAAGACTCATCCCTTCCAGGTTGTCGTCCGCATCCTCAGCGGGTTGCCCCATGCGCAACCGGCGCAGCCGATCCGTTACCACCATCATGGGCCGCATCAGGAACCAGCGCACCATCGACAGCGTCACGCAGACGATCAGCAGAACAAAAGCAGCAGTATGCCAGAAGCTATGCCACCAGAGCACAACGCCCTCGGCGTGAATGGCGTTGGCATCCTCCAGAATTACCATTGCTCCGGCCACGCGCCCGTCTGCATAGAGAGGAGTCACCTCTTCCAGCCATTGCTGATTGTCCTGTTGCCCAAAGATGGATGAATCGGCGCCTTGCTGGAGGGCCTTGTCCATCGGGCCGCGCGGCAGTGTTCCGAAAATCCCAGCAGGTCCAGCGGCAGTCACCAACTTTCCTTGCAGATCATAGACCGCCAGGCCCAATGCCTCATTTTGAGCGCGCAGTCGCACAGCTTCTGCGACCGTGTCGGCAGCCTGGCCTGCAGCCAGAGACTTTTCCATGGCTATTTGCAGGCTCTTGCTCTGCCATGCGGTTCTGCGCTTCAGTTCCTGGCGCAGGACGTACGTGTGCGCCAACACCTCAATATAGGTCGAGGCAACTGAGACCAGAGTGACTCCCACCACCAGTGCAAGAATCAACCGGATACGAAAGAAGTGCATGTCACCCCTCTTTGTTCTCTTCTATACAGGTATTTCCATTTTTCCTGTGTCATTTGGAACAGTCCGCAAATCAACGACGCCATCCTCCGCGGTGCGGAAATACTCAGAAATGCCGGATGGAATCGTCTGGGCTGGTGGTTGAAGGTGCGGCGCTGCTATCGCTGGAATGTTCAGCGTGGCTTTCGAGCGAGCGGCTGACGAGGTCGCGTGAACCAAGGCCAATGGCGAGAGCGAGCGTGAGGACGATGCCGCCGAAGAGGATGCCAAAGGCTAGCTCAACGACGTTGCCGCCGATCTGGAGGTGGTCCAGGACCATGGCGGCGGTAAGGACGAGCACCAGCCACTTGATGCCGAGCGAGAGGAAGCGCGCGTATCGGAGCTGCGTATTGACGGCCCCAATGAGGACCGAACGTGCCAGGAAACGCGCGATGAGAGTGCCGGCGATGAGCAGGAAGGCAGCGCCAACGACACGGGTAAGGTAAGGCAGCAGCGAGCTTGGCGGCGTTGCGGCCGTTGCGTAAGCTGCGTCGAAAGCCGAGACGCCGATGATAAGTCCGAGCAGGACACAGGCCCAGAAGGAGGCCCGGGCGATCAGCGCGGTGGGGGATGTCGATGGCGCCCAGTCAACGTTGCCGCTGCCTCGGGCCAGGCGATCATCAAACTTGGCCGCAGTGAGCCCACGCCGCAGCAGAGCGGAAAGAGCCATGCCGATGAGGGTGAAGACAGCCAGGGCCATCATGAAGGCCAGGATGCCTGGCAGGATGGAGATAAGCACCGAGAGGACGCGGTCGATCGACTGATGGAGCGCATCGGACATATGGCGCCAAATTGAGGAGTTGCCTGCGTCCAAGGGCGGCAAAGTCTGATTTGGGCCTGGCTGGAGCATCATGACAAGAATGGTTTGCATAGGACTCACTCCTTAAATCGACTCTCTTGCTTCGTACAGGAAACGGGTTTGATTCGGGGGGCACTCATGGATTGAACCTGTCTGGCCATCGCCAGCGCGAGACCAAGTAAGTTTTGTCGGCCTCGAAGGCGGCAGCGACAGCCTCGATATGACGCTCAGGGTTGGCGCCGGAGGCGGACACGTTGATGTGGCTTGCGACCCATGCGAGGTAAAGCGGGATCAGCGCGCCGAGGAGATGCCCGCGGTTGATTGTGCGCAGCCTGTAGGCGAGGAGAAAGTCGAAGACAATGCGTGCCCAGAGGCTCTCGGGCATGTGGAATGCAGCGGCGTCGGTTGCGGAGAGTCGCTTGAGCCCGAGCAGCGAGTTCGGCGGCAGGACGAGCGACCAGATTTCATGGAGGTTGGTGTAGGCGAGCCGAAAAGCCTGGAGCATAGGGGCAATCTCCGCGGCCGCATCGATGGAGGGCGCCTGCGGCATGGGCCTGGGCATGGGCATGGGATTGCCCGCGTGCGGCAACTGGCGGAACCTCTGCCAGAATGCTGCCTTGGCGTCGATATCGGCGAACAAAGCCCCGGTGACCAAGGGAAGAATGGTGTTGAGGTCTGGTATGGTGGGTGGGGGTTGGACGCGCGGTCCAACGTCGAACTGATCGATGGTGAACCCGGCTACTGTGGCCTCGTTGACCGGCCAAAGAGGCGCTTCACCCTGGTTGGGCGCGTTGAAACGGTGGGCGGCGACTGCGAGGCGTTCGGCCATGCGAAGCGAAAGGCCGAGATCGACGGCCAAGGGAAACCGCACACGGGAGGCGAAGAGTGCGCGGGTAAGCGGATAGAGGATGGCGGAGTTGACCAGGCCGGCGTTCGGCGGCAAATCGTAGCACGGGACTGCGAGGTCGGTTGAGGTGGTGAGAACGGCGTTGGCGAGGTCGCGGAATGCGGACGAACCAAGCGAGCCGGACTCCGCGCTCAGCATGAGGATGGCACGCGCCCCGTTCTTTTCGGCAAGCTGGTAAACGTTGACGAAGTCCGCGGCGGTGTGGGTCCAGGAGGCGTTGGTCGCAGGAGCGGCGACGATCCGCAGAGACGGATAGGATTCTGCCGGGAGCGCGTCCGAGGAAGCGATGATCAGGCCCTCCGCCGGGAAAGATGCGGTCAGGTTGGCGAGGACACTTTCGAGTTGTTCCGGCGTCATGGCGGCGAGCAGGACGAGGAGTCCGGCGCCGGGGCGTGCGGAAGGGGCGGTGATCTCCGGAATTGGATATGCTGTCGCCATGGTTATCCAGGAGACTCATGTTAAACCGACTGGAGACTTCCTGCAGTCTCCAACTGACCAGCTTCTCTGCGGCCAGACGTTTCTACAAGGTCAGGATGCCGGCAAGCGGAATGGAGATCATGCCGGTTTCACACTCGGGGGCTGGAGTTCGAGCCAGAGGAAGGAGTACGGAGCGAGGGAGAGGACGTAAGGGGCTTCGGTGATTGTGGGGAATGGCACATACCCCAGCATCTCGACAGGCTCGGCGCCGCTGTGGTCGGCGAGGTCGAGGGAGACGGGCTGAGCAAAACGGCTGAGGTTGGCCACGCAGAGAACGGTCTCGTGCGAGCCATCGCCGCGCTTGAGGTCGCGCAGGTAGGCGAGGATCTTGCGGTTCGCCGGGTTCAAGAAACTGAGGGTTCCACGGCCGAAGACCTGGAACAGCTTGCGCAAGGCGATCATGTTGCGGGTCCAGTGCAGTAGGCTCGACTGATCGCTGAGTTGAGCTTCCACATTGATGGCTTGGTAGCCGTAGATGGGATCCATGACAATGGGAAGGTAGAGCTGGGCGGGGTCGCACTTTGAGAAACCTGCGTTGCGGTCCGAGTTCCACTGCATGGGGGTACGAATGCCGTTGCGGTCGCCGAGGAAGATGTTGTCGCCCATGCCGATTTCGTCGCCGTAGTACAGGATGGGTGTACCTGGAAAGCTGAGCAGAAGCGAGTTCAACAACTCGATGCGACGGCGGTTGTTGTCGAGCAGGGGCGCGAGCCGGCGACGGATGCCGACGTTAACGCGCATGCGAGGGTTGGTTGAGTAGGCGATGTACATGTAGTCGCGCTCGTCGGCGGTGACCATTTCAAGCGTGAGTTCATCGTGATTGCGGAGGAACAGACCCCATTGGCAGTTGTCGGGGATGGCTGGCGTCTGGGCCATGATGTCGGTTATCGGCAGGCGATCTTCCTGACGAAGGGCCATATAGATGCGTGGCATCAGGGGAAAGTGGAAGACCATGTGGCACTCGTCGCCATCGCCGAAGTAGTGACGGACGTCGGCTGGCCACTGATTGGCTTCGGCCAGGACGAGGCGGTTGGCGTAGTCGGCGTCAATGGCGGCGCGGATGGTCCGGATGACGGCGTGGGTCTCGGGCAGGTTTTCGCAGGAGGTGCCGTCGCGTTCGACGAGATACGGAATGGCGTCCAAGCGCAGCGCATCGACGCCCATGTCGAGCCAGAAGCGCATGGCCTTGAGAACCTCTTCGATCACCGCGGGGTTATCGAAGTTGAGGTCGGGCTGGTGTGAAAAGAAGCGGTGCCAGTAGTAGGCCTTGGCAGTCTCGTCCCATGTCCAGTTGGACTTTTCCGAGTCGGTGAAGATGATGCGGGCGTCCTTGTAGAGCTGGTCCGTAGTGGACCAGACGTACATCTCGCGTGCTGCTGAGCCAGGCGGAGCAACGCGTGCAGCCTTGAACCAGGGGTGCTGATCGCTAGTGTGATTGATAACCAGCTCGATCATGACCTGCATGTTGCGCTGGTGTGCCGCGTCAAGGAACGACTTGAAATCGTTCAAGGTTCCGTAAGACGGATGGACGTCGACATAGTTGGAGATGTCATAGCCGTCATCGCGCAAGGGCGAAGGGAAGAAAGGCAGGAGCCAGATGCAGGTGACGCCGAGGTCCTGGAGGTAGTCGAGCCGCGCGAGCAGTCCGGGGAAGTCCCCAATGCCGTCGCCGTTCGAGTCGGCAAAGGCTCTTACGTGGAGTTCGTAGATGATCGCGTCTTTGTACCAGAGGGGATCGGTTGCGCTGGCCGGTTTCTTCACGCTTTGATTCTCCTAGATGATGAGACGCACACTCTGTTGCAAATTGCTCACAATCGGAATGGTGGCCACGGCTCTCTCCGCGGCGAACCCCGGCTGTGGTGGAAATGTGCGCTTGGCCTCTTGGCTGACACAGCCCGTTGAAAACTGTTTGGCCGTTCGACGAAAACCTCTCGACCGGCAAAAGACTTTACAGCACTCTTGACCCGGTTGGCGAAGCAGAGGGAACGCTGTTGGAAGAGAGCCACCTCTCGTTAGATTGGAAGACCAAAGACTTCAGCCATTTTCGGCGGCTCCACTATTGTTCAAATTTGGCAAATCTGGATTTGTCCGCAATGTCTATAGATTCGTACCCTGACGCCGATAGGACCAGTATTTCCTCGTCACTTCACTCCGCCCCCCGCATCGCAGACGCCATGCCGGCTTGTCAGTATGTCCCCCTGGAGTCTTTCATGACTGGCAAGTCCAGAATGAACTGTGGCCAGACGTTCAACTCCGAAAAGTAGAGTCTGATTCTCCCGGCACTGCGCTACCCGGGGCCATGGGCATGTTGAGGAGGCGGATTCCGGTGGCAGCAAAGATGGCGTTGCCCACGGCGGGCGCCAGGCCCACGATGCCGGTTTCGCCCGCGCCAGCCGAAGGCAGATCCTTGCGGTCGATGAGCACGACTTCAATCCGCGGCACGTCACTGAACCGGGGAAGACGGTACTGTGCAAAGCGAGGATTGAGAATGCGGCCGTCGGCAAAGAGAATTCTCTCGAAGAGGGCGCCGCCAATGGCCTGCACGATGGCGCCCGTAATCTGGTTGCGCAAGCCGTCGGGATTGACCACCGCGCCCGACTCCCAGGCCTGAACGATACGGCGGATGTGTACCTTTTTGCCGGCCGAATCGATCTCCACCTCGGCGCAGGCAGCGACATAGCCCCCTTTGTCGGTTCCGCCAGCAATGCCGAATCCGTGCTCGGGCGTTGATTTCGAGCGTCCCCAGCTGAAGTTCTCGGCAGCCGCTTCGAAGACGGCGCGCAGCCTGGGATCGGTGAGATTCTTGAGGCGGAACTCGAGCGGGTCGATGCTCGCCGCGTGGGCCAGCCCATCCATATGTGACTCGCGGGCGAAGACGTTGGCAGCGGCTGCGAGTGAGCGATAGGAGCCTTGGCGCAGAGGCGACCTGGCTGGATGGTATTGAATGAGCTGGTTGGGAACGTTGTATGGGGTGGCGATGGCAGCGGAGCCCGAGTTGTAGTTGTGGTGCTCCCATGCAACCAGCGTTCCGTCTTGTTGCGCGCCGGCTTTGATCTCAATCAGGCCGGCGGGGCGAAAATAGGCCCAGGTAAATTCCTCCTGGCGCGTCCACACGACCTTGACGGGCTTGCCGGCGGCTTTTGCCAGGCGAGCGGCTTCAAGAGCCGCTTCACCTGTATGCTTGCCGCCATAGCCGCTGCCCATATCCGGCTGAATGATGCGCACCTGGGCGGGGAGGATGTGAAACGCCTGTGCGAGTTGGTCGCGAACTCCGAAGGGACGCTGTGTACCGGTCCATACCGTGAGATTGTCGCCGCTCCACTCGGCCACGGCGGCGCGAGGCTCAAGGGGCGCGTGCGCGATGTACTGGACGGTGTACCGTTCTTCTAGTTTCAAACCGGCCTTGGCCATGGCTTGCTCCACCGAACCCACCACGTGCTGCGAGCCTTCTTCGCCTCCGGACTCGGAAGTGGCCTTCAGAATCTCGAAGAGATCGCGGTTGGAGGGCTGCGCGGGCACATTCCATTTTGCCTGGATTGTAGAGATCGCTTGTTGCGCAGAAAAGGCATCAGTGGCGACGATCCCGGTGAAGTCGCCGTCTCGCACGACCTGGGCTCCGGGAAGTTTTTCCGCCGCGCCGGTGTCGATCGACTCGAGTGTTGCATTGAATCCATCGGGACGAAGCACCGCGCCGAAGATCATTCCGGGCCGGGTGATGTCGGAGGGATAGGTGTGTTTGCCGGTAACAAAGTCGCGGCCTTCAGCCTTGGGAACGGAGGTTCCGGCGATCTTCCATTCATTGGGGGGTGTGAGACTCTCCTGGCCGGAGACAATCTTGACGAGATTTTCGCCTCGGGTGAGTTCGCCATAGGTGAGCGACCGCGAGGTCTGAGGGTCGATGACCCTGGCGCCGGCAGCGGTCAAGGCCGTGGGGTCAAGATGCCAGCGCTCGGCGGCCAATTCCAAGAGCATTTGACGCGCCGCCGCGGCCATGGTGCGAAGTTGCGGCCCCATGGTGGGGGTGGTGCGACTGCCAAAGGTGCCCATATCCCAGGGAGTGAGCTCAGTGTCACCCATGACCATCACAATGGAGTCAATGGGTGCGCGCAGTTCCTCGGCGACAAGTTGGGCTAGAGAGGTGCGGATGTTTTGTCCTACCTCAACTTTGCCGGTGAATACCTTCACCTGGCCATCGGCCGCAATATGCAGCCACGCGCCCACATCTTTGGGAAGCTCATGGCCGCCGAAGGCCCGGCCTGACTCCTGCGTCCACGCGGGGGTGCGAGCGAGGCAGACGAGCAGTCCTCCTCCCAAAACCTTCAGGAAGTCGCGGCGGTCGAGGTGAAGGCTGCCTGAAGGACCCCAGTACTCGTCCTGGAAAGATTCAAGCTCGGGCTCATCGCGAAGGCTCATCGGGTTGCTCCCTGGACCTTCGGCCCTGAGGCGCGCTTTACCGCATCAAGGATGCGCGGATAAGTTCCGCACCTGCAGATGTTTCCATCCATTGCCGCGGCAATCTGCTCTTCGGTAGGGTTGTGCATCTGATGTAGTAGAGAAGTGGCGCTGAGAATCATGCCTGAGGTGCAGTAGCCGCACTGGAATGCACCCTCGTCCAGGAAAGCCTGCTGAACGGGACTGAGCTTGCCGTTCGTCTCCAGGCCTTCGATGGTGGTGATTTTCGCATTGACCGCCGACGCCACGGAAAGCATGCAGGAACGGGTGGCTCGACCGTCGAGCAGGACGGTGCAGGCTCCGCATTGGCCCTCGCCGCAGCCGTATTTGGTCCCGGTCAGATTGAGCC
>Ga0224557_1001894_pt1 | contig 18946 bp, 19 predicted proteins | sample 714S31014metaG_FD_180677 | JGI IMG/M metagenome (GOLD analysis project Ga0224557, IMG submission 180677) | Peat soil microbial communities from Stordalen Mire, Sweden - 717 S3 10-14 | ecosystem: Environmental > Terrestrial > Soil > Wetlands > Peat | place: Sweden: Norrbotten County, Stordalen...
GGCCAGGGCCACCAGCGGGACGAGCCATGACGCCGACGACCCGGAGGTCAGCACGAAGATCAGCACAAGCAGGCCGAGGGTGGGCAGCGCGCGGCCAAAGTTCGCCACGGTGACGACGACGAAGCCGCCACGCCGCAGGTGACCCATCGCCAGGCCCGCCGGTAGCGCGATGATCAGGGCGATACCCAGCGCGATGCCTGTGTACTCGAGATGCTGAACGAGCCGCACGGGTATGCCGTCGCCGCCGTGCCATTGCTGGGTCGCGGTCAGCCATTGCCAGGCGATCTGGAAGTAACTCATGGCGCGCCTCCGGCACGACAGCTCATGGCGCGCCTCCGGCACGACAAACTCATGGCGCGCCTCCGGCACTGGAGCCCCGCCAGGTAGCGGTGAGGAGCCGGCTGCCGGGGCGGACCGTGCGCCTGACCTCCCAGGGGGTCAGCCAGCGGCGCAGGAGCACAAGGATGCTGTCGGCGAGCAGGGCCAGGACGATGATGAGAATAAACGCGGTGTAGATCTCGGTCGGGAAGTCTCGCTGCTCTCCGTCGATGAAAAAGTAGCCGAGGCCGCCGATGCCGATCAGCTGGCCGACACTGACCAGGCTGATACTGGAGACGGTGGCGACCCGCAGGCCCGCGATGATGACCGGCACCGCCAGCGGCAGCTCGACCTGGATGACGCGGCGCAGCGAGCCGAAGCCCATCGCGTCTGCGGCCTGGCGCACCGGCGGCGGCACGGACCGCAGGCCGTCGACCACGTTCGGGATCAGGACCGACAGCGAGAACAGGGTAAGCGGGATGATCACCGTCCAGTCGGTCAGGCCGGTGTAGTCGATCAGAACGAGATACAGCGCCAGCGAGGGCATCGCGTAGAAGATGCTCGTCAGGCTGAGGACGAGCGGCCAGGTCCAGCGGTAGCGCACGCACATGACGCCGACCGGGACGGCCACGATGACGCCGAACAGGACCGGCAGCAGGGCCAGGTACAGGTGCTGACCCAGATAGTGCGCGAGCAGCGCGCGGTTGTCCCAGGCCCAGCTCATGACGGACGGGCGCCTTGGCCGTCGGCGGTCTCGTCCCCGGCCTGGACCGCGGCGCGGAGCCGTTCGTAGGAAGTGATCCCCACGACAGAGCCCTGGTCGTCCACGCCGACCGCGAGCCCGGTGGGCGACAGGATGGTCGCATCCAGCGCCGCGCGCAGTGAATCCTGCTCCACCCGGAACGTATGGCCGTAGCGGGTCAGCGTTAGCTGTTGGAGTGGCTCCGGCCCGTCGTGGGTTTCGAGCTCCGACAAGGCGGCCCAGCCGCGTGGCAGCCGATGTTCGTCGGTGACCAGGACCCACGACTCACCGGCCCGCTTGGCGGCCTGGCGGGCCTGCTCGACCGTGGCGTCCTCGCTGAGCACGGTCTCGGTCTGGAGGTCGAGTCCGGTCGCGGGGAAGAAGCCCAGCCGGCGGATCCCGCGGTCGAAACCGAGGAACTCCTCCACATAGTCGTCGACCGGGGAGCCGAGAAGGTGCTCGGGCTTATCGACCTGGGCGATCTTCCCGTGGGGGTAGAACACGGCGACCTGGTCCCCGACCTTGATCGCCTCCTCCACGTCGTGCGTGACGAGCACCACCGTCTTGTGCAGCTCGGCCTGCAGCCGGATGAGCTCATCTTGCAAAGAGGCCCGGACAATGGGGTCGACCGCGCTGAACGGCTCGTCCATGAGCAGGATGGGCGGGTCGGCGGCGAGCGCCCGGGCGACCCCGACCCGCTGCTGCTGACCGCCGGACAGCTGGTAGGGGTAACGACGCGCCATCGCCTGATCCAGGCCGACCAGGTCCATCAGCTCCCGGGCCCGGTTCCTGGCCTTGGCCTTGGGCCATCCGTTCAGCAGCGGCACGGTGGCGATATTGTCCTCGATCGTGCGGTGCGGGAACAGGCCGCTCTGCTGGATGACGTAGCCGATCCCCCGGCGCAGCTGAGCAGCCTTGGTCTGCGCGACGTCGCGGCCGTCGAGCAGGATCCGTCCCTCGGACGGGTCGATCAGCCGGTTGATCATGCGCAGCGTCGTCGTCTTGCCGCAGCCGCTCGGCCCGACCAGCACCATGGTCTGACCGTCCGGGATCTCGACGTTCAGATCGTCGACCGCGATCGTTCCCCCGGGGTACCGCTTGGTCACGCCCTCGAAGGTGATCAAAGCGTGCCCTCACTGGTCGTCGGTGGCTGGTCGTCTCCGGTCATCTATGCTCGTCGTCTGCCCTCTCCGCGAGGGTTCACACACGACGGCGGTGAGTTACCCGCCGACCGGGACGGTAACCCATCTCCCTCGGACCACGGGCGCCGCCGTAGCATATATTCGGCGCCTGCGGGCACAGGTGTACCGTCAATGCTGCGCTGAGCACCCACCCCAGAGCGGCCGACCTGACCGAGCCCGCTCTTCACCCGGTCCAAGTCAACGTGGCGCCGAGCCGTGCGGGCACCTACCTCCGCAGTATAACACCAGGCCTGGGGAAAGTCAATATTTCCGACTAATTTAATCGACTTTGGTCTCTGGACGGAATCGCCGGCTGGACGCGGCCGGTGCCAGTGACGGCTACCTGGATCGTCCGGGATACCTCCGGTGATGTGGCCTCCGCATATCACTCGTCGTCCCAGGATCACGGAACCGGATAGCCGTGGAAGTAGCGCCGGCCCGCCTCATAGTAGTCACGGTTCGCTGACCACCAGCTCTGCCATTTCCTGATGGCCCCAGACAACGGAAGCCGACGGCCGAAGTCCTGCCCGGTCCAGTCGCTGAGCGCGTTGAGTATCGCGTCAGGCACGACGTCATGTCGCCGTGCTTCGAGCGGGCCGATGAACGCGCCGGGGCTGGCGGGTTCCGCCATGAAGTACACGCGCTCGGGGTCGAATCGACCGGACTGTTCGTGCCACCAGTCCATAACCCTGGCCGGCTCCTGCGGGTCAGCATGATCGTGCTCGTCCTCGTCGGCGAGCAGTCTGGTCACCCCGCGTCCGAGCAGGCGGTACAACGCCGCACGGGCGTCATTCCGGCGCTCGCGATCCGGGTCGCCCAGCGCCTCGGCGAGGACAGGCACAACCGCGGGCCGCCCGATGCCTACCAGGGCGAAGATCGCTTGATTCCTGTTGGCAGAAACCGGGTCGTGCCGGGCCATGTCGGCGACCGCCTCCATCGCCTGGTGGGATCCGGTCCGTCCGCTCAGCCAGGCGGCCCTGATCCTGACATCGTCGTTCTCGCTGCGCAATCCTTCGATCAGCGCGGGCAGGCCACTGAAATCCCCCGACTCAGCCAGCCCGAACGCATCGTCAAGCTGCTGTTTTTCTGAGCTTTGGCGCTGGCGATGTCCTGCATCCTGGTCTCGGTATAGCCGCGTTGGTCGAACAGCTCGGTGGCCGTGTCCAGGATGGACTTGACCATGAGCGCGTTGCGCGTCTTCGTCTCGGCCAACCGGCCCTCCTCGCGCGGCCGGGCCCGGCCACGTCCCGCTGAAGCTAGGAGATACAGGCTAGCGCAGCGCCGCATCCGGGCCGGCTTCGCCTGACGTGAGAGTCAAGGAGTTGACCCAGCAGACCATCATCAGCCGTGGGCGGTGGCAAGAGTACGGTCTTGCCCTGTGAAGTTCAGGCCGGACGCGGCACCATAAGGCGGAAGCAAAGTGAGGTGTAGACGGGGTCGCACTGTCCTGATTGAATGAGGGTGAGCATCGACCGACGCAGCCTACTGCCCGGCGAGGACTGGAATAGCCGGATTCCGGCTGCGCATAAGCAAAGCGCCGTGACGTTGGTGCTGATCTCTTCGAGCACGGACAGTGCCTATTATCAGCAGGAAGAGATAGCCGCGGCGATTGACTGGTCTCGTCATGACCCTGCGTCGCATCAGCTTCTGGAACTCAAGATGCCGGACCGACGAACGTCGGTCCGCCGAATGGGGTAACAACCTCCTCCGCGACGTGCTGAGTATCAGCTGGCTTTGTTTTAGTGGCAGAGGAATAACGGAAGCGCCGACTCCCGGAAATTCAGGCGGCATCCCATCTCGGGTGTTCTTCGTAAAGAATCTTCCCCTGTCCAGCATTAGCTGCCGCATCGAGGATCTCGGAGCTCCGGAGGATGATATCGTCCTGGGCTAACGCCTTCGGCGCGGCTGGCTCGGCGCGCGAGGACAAGCCGGCACTGCGGGCTGCCGTCCTCGCGTCGGCCTAGAGCCGTCAAGGGAACTGTCGTCACGGTGAATCCGGATGCTGTCAGGTCGTTGCGGACCGCGGACAGCGGGCAGGTGCGGTAGTACATGACGAACGGGGGCCGCCACACGGCATTGCGGACCCGCATGGCCAGGTCGAAACCGAGCAGGGCCCAGTACCAGCGTGAGGTGACGGGCTGCGGCGCGCCGACCGGGAAAGCGAAAAGCCCGCCGGGCCGCAGCGCGCGGTACACGCCGGCGAACAGCGCGGGCCGTTCGGCCGGCCGGAAGTGCCCGAACGCTCCGAAACTGACCGCCAGGTCGAAGGCCCCGGCGAAGGGCAGGGCCCGGACGTCAGCCCGTACCCACCCGGTGCCGGGGTGTGCCCGGCGCGCCTGCGCGAGCATGCCAGCGCTGAAGTCGACGCCCATGATCCGTTCTTGGCACAGGGATTCCAGGACCCGGATGCCCGCGCCGGTTCCGCAGCACACGTCCAGTCCCCGGCCGAACGGGCCGAGCGGGCGCAGCGCGCCGGCGGTCGCGTCGAGCAGGCCATCGGGGGTGCGAAAAGGCGTGTGGTCGAACTTCGGGGCCAGCAGGTCGTAGCCGCCCTCGACCGAGGACAGCGCCTGCATCGCCAGTTCACGCAGAGACGGGCCTTCGGGCGAGAACATCGCCCAAGGGTACTTCCCCGATGTCAGGCAGGCCGCCAGCGCCGGGATCACCCACCCGTACCGAGGCCCAGGCGCAGATCAACACGACCAGGATGACCGCTACGGACCCACGGCCAGTGACCATGCGTTCAGTCCGCGCCGGGCCAAGAAGGTCTCGAAACTGGTCCGCTGTTCAGCGGTGGCCCGCTGCGCCGCGTGGCGCCGTCCCGCATCGGCCAGGCTGGGCCGCACCACGTTGACGGCCCCGCCCAGCGTCGGGTCGGGTGCCGCCGCCAGTCCATCGGCCCGGGCGAGGCGCCGGTTGAACTCGTCCTGGGATGGTCCCAAGGCCGGCATAACCCACAGGGGGCCGTCCACGCCCAGCTGGTAGGAGCAGTAACTGCCACCCCAGGGCTGCGCCGCGGCGCGAACGTCGGCGGCGAGCCTGGTGCTGTCCCGTTCCGCCGGCACGGCGTCGCCGCCGAGGGCGGCGCTGAACGCCCGGTGTCCCTGGGCGACGACGGGATGCCCCTGACGTGCCGGCGACTCGTGGTTCTCGGTCCTGCCGTGTTCGGCATAGAAGGCGTGCAGGTGAGCGTGCTGCACGTCCTGCCGGGGATTCCTGGTGATCGCCATGTCGGTGCCGCGGCCGGCGAGGATCCCGTTCGCGAGGTCCGTGTCACGCAGGTAGTCGAGGTTCGGTGCGCTGTCATTGGCGCAGAACACCACATGTCCGTCGTCCAGGCTGCGGTACCACGCGGCGACCAGGGTCATCGCCGTACGACAAGCCGCCAGTTCCGCAGCCGTGGCCGACGACCATCCGTCGCGATGGCTGCGGGGCACCATGAGCACGTGGGGCCGTGCCGCCCGCCGGGGACCGTTCGCCAGCATGAAGGGGTTGCGATCCAGGACCAGATCCACCAGCGCGGTACCGTCGGGCGCGGTAACCGTCCCCAGATAGCTGGGCAGACCGGGGACATCGGCGAACACGTCCACCGGCCGGAACCGGCGTGAGAATTCCCCCGCCGGCACCACGCCCTGGACGCTCCCGGTCGCCTGGTCGACCAGTACCCAGCTCCCGGCTCCGGCGGTGCCACCCGGCCACAAGTACCCGCTGGCCGTAAGGACGCCATCACTGTACGTCCACATTTTGCGCATCTCGACCTGGGTGAACGGGGAGCGCGAGCGCTCTGGGTGATCGACCACGCCTCCCATGTTCGACCCTCCTGGCAGACGGCGGAAGACCAGGCGGCGGCCCTGCCACCGGGCAACTCCGCCGGGACCCGCGGTCCCCGTGTGACGGGACAGTACCTGCCGGGCCCGTGGTGCGGCGGCCGGGGCAAAGATCGTGGTGGATCCGGGCTGCATGGAGTATTTGGTGCATCCCCGTGCACCGGATCCACCACCAAGCCCGGATCCACCACGCAAATCCCGGCCAGGACGCCGGGAACGGGCGGCGGGCGGGACAGCCGGGACCACAGCGGCCAGCGGGACGCCGGGGAGCGTCACCTTGACGCTAAGGAGCGTCATAGTCGGCGGGCGCGTCCAGGCCCTGGGCCGTGGTCAGGTGATGCTGGAGGGACCCGACGAGGTCGCCGGTGTCCGGCGGGGCGGCCCACGGCAGGGCGAGCGAGGTAAGGCTGGCCAGGCCGCGGTGCAGCAGGTCGGCATCGGTCCCCGGGATGAACGGCGGTGCGGTCGCGGTCCGGGTGACCTGGAGGTGATCGGTCATCCACCGCAGGCCTATCTCGACGATGCCGGCCGGCCCCAGGGTGGCGTCGCCTATCCCGGCCAACCGCTGCAGAGTCACACTGGGAACGTTCACGTTGAGCGCGAAGGCCGGGCGGCTCCGGACGGTCAGGTCGGCGGCGATCCAGGCTGCCAGCTCCGCGGCCGTGTCATATCCGGTGGCCGAGTCGCTGGCGGTGCTGACCGCGACGCCGGCGATGCCCATCGCGGCCGCGGTCAGAGCCGCGCCGACGGTGCCGGAATGGATGATGATCCGGCCGGTATTGTGCCCGGGATTGATCCCCGACATCACCAGGTCGGGCACCGGGCCGAACGCTCCGCCACAGGCGGCGCGCACCGCCGCCGCGGGCGGGCCGTCGATGGCGTGCGCCCGGATGCCGTCCCACCCCGCCGCTGGCTCGTCATCGACCGTGATCGTGGCTTGGTTCGCGACGACGCCCAGGCTGGCGGAGCTCCCGCTGCGTTCCCGGGCCGGCGCGACCACCACGACGTCGTGACCGTCGCGCCGGAGCCTGCGGGCCAGCACGCGCAGCCCGCCGCGTCCGATCCCGTCATCATTGGTGACCAGGATCCTCACGATGCGAATCTACTCACGACCGAATAGCTCGCCGAGCCCGGGGACCGAGGCGGGATCCGGCTCGAAGCCGAACGGCAGGTACCACGCGCTCTCCATGGTGACCAGCGGATCAATCATCCGAACGACGCTGGCCTCGATCCGCCGCCGGACATCGTCGGGGGCCTGACGGGACTCGCGGATCGTCCCGCGGACTGCCGCCCACAAGACCTTCGACGCGGCCCGCAGGTCGCCCGTCTGCGCGTCCTCGTCGCGGATGACGTCCTCGGCCGTGTGCAGCGCGGCCTGAAGCCGGAGATCCGCCTGGTCGCAGACCAGCTTCGCGTCGTCGGCCAGCGCCTGCGCGACGTTGATCTGGTGGCTGAGCTCGTACCGGTGCCTGGCATGGAGGTCGTAGAGCCGGACGCGGAGAAAGTCCAGGAAGTCGATCGTCAGCCGCAGTTGCTCGACGGCCTGGGCGTCGCCGGGGTCGACGGCCGGCGCGACGGTGAACCGGAGTGCCTTGATGGCCGCCCGCAGCGTGTTCTCACTGTGGTCAATCATTTTCTGTCTGCCTCAGCAGCGTGATGAGATGCCGGGAGATGACAGGAACCATCCCCTCCACCCGGGTCAGCAAGATGTCCTGATGAGACTTTCCCAGCCGGGCGATGCGGTAGTTGGAGGCCATCGTGGAGACGATGATCACGAAACAGCACAGCACCTGGTAGTACCGGAGTCGTTCGGTATCAACAGACAGCCCGGACACCTCCGAGTAGCGCTCGAAGAACTCATCAAGCGGCACAAGCCCGCAGACGTAGTAGCGGCCGTGCCGGTCGTAGTGCCCCATCGTGGGCAGGGTTATCCAGGCCAGGTCCCGGTGCCGGTCGCCGAGGTGGCCCCGCTCCCAGTCGAGCCAGGCGTTGATCTGGCCGGTGTCTTCGTCGAACAGGAAGTTCCCGCTCCGGTAGTCGCCGTGGACCACGCTCAGCACGTCCAGCGCGGGCAGGTTCCGCAGCAGCCAGCTGGCGGCCACCTCCATCAGGGGCGAGTCCTCGCCCCGGTCCTCCTCCCAGGTGCGCAGCGCGTGGTTCAAGGCCCACTGGGCCGCCTGCGTCGTCCCGGTCTCGGGCACGTCGAGCGTGCCGAACGAACGGCCGGAGACGTCCATCGCATGGATGCGCGCCAGGTGCTCGATGTACTGCGGGGCCAGCAGGCGGCGGTACTCCGGCCCGAAGTCCGTCCCGAGCCCGCTGATCTTCCCGGTCTGGGTCAGCCGCGGCTTGGTCACGCCCGGGGCGAAGGCGTAGATCATGGCGGGCTCGGGGAACCAGGTACCCTCCGCGTCGAGGAAGAAGGTCCCGGGCACCGGGATGACCCCGTTCACCAGGCCAAGCAGCTCGAACTCGCGGGCTCGGCTGGTGGCGTTCGACCCCTCGGAGGGATCCATCCGCAGCACCAGCCGGTCACTGCGGCGTTCGTTCCCTGGCGGCTGCCAGTCCAGGGTGAACCCGATCTGGATCTTCGACACGCCCCCGGTGAACCAGCGAAGCTCGCTCGTGCGGAAGTCAGCGCCGCCCAGCTCATGGGCCAGGAAAGCATCGAGATAGCCGGCCATGTCGGGCAGTGACGGGCGCTGATAAGGCGGTCCGGCGCGGTGGCTCAGCTTGCGGGTGAGTATCTTGTCCACCTCGCGCTCGGTCGGGAACTTGGCCCGCAGCGCGGCGATGAAATCTGGCCCGGGGTTATCCTGGATATCGAAATCCAGGCCCCAGGTCAGGTCTGGCCCGGTCACTGTCCGGCATCCTTGTGACGGCCGTGCCAGGACATGCGCTCGGCCAGGTAGTCCAAGCCGAAAATATCCGCCATCTCACCGTAGCCGATCCGGTCTCCCCAGTGATAGCGGAATACTCCCTGGTAGCTCACATGGCAGGGATTGAAGCTGTACCAAGGATGGCTGGAGATCGCCGTACCGTAGAATTCGTAAATCTTCCCGCGGATATCCGTGGCCTTGATTTTATTATTGATGGCCAGCATCTGGGTATGGGTGGCGGTGATGTCCGCGGCCACCACGGGATGAACCTCGCCGTGCTCCACGACGAAGCCGAATCGCAGCTTCTCGTAGCGGACCTCCCCGTCGGTGATCGTGAGCAGGACGGCGAGGTGCATGGCGAGTTCGGGGCCGAAGTTCACCGACACCCAGGCCACGGACCTGGTTCCGGTCTCCGCGCGGGGGCCCCAGCTATGGTCCATTCCGTCGTAGCAGTCGACCGTATAGTGGCGGCCGCGGAGCGTAAGCTCCCCGGTGATATGCCCCTTGGCCTCGAAATGCCCGTTCTCCCAGGCGTCGCCCTTGCGGGCGTCGGCCGCGGCGCGGTCCGGCGCGAGCAGCGGGTTCTGCGCGGGATCACCCGGGTCGAAAGGCTCATGCATGCCACGGAACGACAGGTTAAAGGAGCACGCCCCGAGGGCATTGTTGTAGGCCAGGTCGTAGTGCCGGGGGTTAGGCGCGTCGACAGAAAGCCCGTTCTCCAGGCTGAACTTCGAGAAGGAAGCCGGGCATGGCAGGTGCACCTGAGGATCGGTGAAATCAACCTCGTAGGGCTGCGCGCAGAACCCCCGCCCCACCAGGATCGAGGATGTGGCGACGCCGAGGTTCGGCCGGGCCAGCACGTACACGTTCCCGAAGAGCTGCTCTTCCGGCACGGTGAACGGCAGGAACATGGTTTCTGTCCAGGTGCGATCCACCGGGTCGCGTGGATGGAACTCTGAGTCCGCGTCGGTGATCATCGAGGGCCGACCTCCTGTGTCCCAGTCGTGGTGTGTTCCCGGTCGTGCTGGTTCCCTCGGCCGCGACGTGCGGGGCCCCAGAGCTCCAAAGAAGTGGGCATGCCCCCTCAGGCGTGCCGCGGCCGCGCCATCAAATTACCATAATTATGGTCTGACCATTAGATCCGACGCCCGCGGCCAGCTGCCGCTCGACCGTCTCCTGCCTAGCCGCCCACCCCGCCTGCCGGTCATGGCGGCCGGTCAGGCTGACCGGCCGGGTCAGCGGGCGAGCCGGTGGAGCCAGTCGCGGAGGAGGGCGGTTTCGGTCGGACGGAGCGGGAGGGTGGCCTCGTCCGCGGCGGTGAGGGCGGCATCGAGGGCGAGGGCCCGGGAGGCGAGGCCGGAGTCCGTGGCCGGGGGCGGGTCGGTGGTGAGGGAGTCGATGAGGGTGTCGCGCATTCTCCCGGAGATCTCCGGGTCGCGGTCCCCGGCCGGGGCGCTGATCAGCGACAGGGTGACGCCGGTGACGGCGGCCAAACAGAGGCGGGCGGCGAGGGCGGACGGAACCCGGAGGCGGCCGGCGGCGGCGGCGCGGTCGAAAAACTTCAGCAGGAGGTCGTTGGCCTCGGCGGCGGCGGGCGGGCGGCGGCCGGGGCGGTCGGTGCCGTACATCAGCAGGTAGAAGGCGGGGTGGCGCAGGCCGAAGTCGACGTGGATGTCCCAGCCGCGGCGCATGTCGTCGACCGGGTCGGCGGTGCGCGCCAGATTGTGCTTCTCGGCCAGGTAGGTGTCGAAGGCGTGGATGGCCAGGGCCGCGAGGAGGCCGTCCTTGTCGCCGAAGAGCTGGTAGAGGGAGGCGGCGCGGATGCCGGCCGCCGCGGCGACCGAGCGGGTGGAGACCGCCTGAGCGCCGTCCCGTTCCAGGAGGCCGGCCGCCACCTCGAGGATCTGCCGCCGGGTACGGGTCTTCGCGTCGTCCACGCAGGCAATGCTACGGCATTGGGTGTATCACTGATACGATCGGTGCTACGCAGATTAGCGTGGCAGCGATACGCCGAGGGGGAAGCCAGTGAATCGTGTCGGATACGGCGCCATGCAACTCGCCGGGCCGAACGTATGGGGACCGCCGGCCGACCCCGAGTCGGCGCGGCGGGTGCTGCGCCTGGCGGTCGAGCTGGGAGTCACGTTCTTCGACACCGCGAACGCGTACGGGCCGCGTACGGTGAACCGGCTGATCGCCGACGCGCTGCGGTCGTTCCCGGCGGGGGTGATCGTGGGCAACAAGGTCGGCGCCGGGCGCGGCCCGGACCGGTCGTGGATCATCACCGACCACCCGGACACGGTCCGCCAGCAGGTCCACGAGGCGCTGGCCGACCTGGATACAGAGGCGAGCGAGCTGACGTACCTGCGGCTTGGCGGCGACGGTCCGGCCGCGCCGAGCGAGGTGCCGCTTGAGGACTCGCTCGGCGTACTCGTCGAGCTGCGTGACCAGGGGCTTATCCGCCGCATCGGCCTGTCAGGCGCGTCGCCTGAGATGCTGGCCCGCGCGCGGAAGATGACGCCGATCGCGGCCGTGCAGAACCGTTTCAACCTGCTCGACCGCAGCGGCGTCCAGGTCCTCGCCGACTGCGAGGCCCAGGGCATCATGTTCGTCCCCTACTTCCCGCTGGCCTCCGGCCGGCTCAGCCGCCACGACGAGCTGACGAGCCCCCGCGGAGCGCCTCGGCGCGACGCCGGCCCAGGTCGCGCTGGCCTGGCTGCTGCGCCGTTCCCCCGCCATGGTCGTCATCCCCGGCACGACGAACCCCGATCACCTGCGCGCCAACATCGCCGCCGCCGAGATCGCCGAGAACCTGACCGACGCCGAGGTAGCCCGCTTGACCGGCCTCGTCGACGAGTCGAAGGCCGTCGCGGGAACGGCGGGGTGAGTTGCTCGTTATAGGGCGTGGGGGAGTTTTCGGCGGGGCGGCGAATTGTCTCGGAGGTGCTCGTGAGGTTCAAGGTAGCCGCGGCACTGGCGGCTGCCGCGCTGTGCGCCGCGGTCCTCTCGTGCTCGTCCGGATCGGCAGCGAGCACGCAAGCACCTCCGGTCACGGTGCTGGCCAAGGGCGCGGACAACGGCAACGGCGACATCTTCCTGGCCCCGAGCGGCGGCCAGTACGGTGCCGGCCCCGAGATCGTCAGCGTCACCGGCAAGGTGCTCTGGTTCCACCGGCTGCCTGCGGGTGCGTTCGCCACCGACTTCCGCACCCAGACCTATCTGGGCCAGCCGGTGCTGACCTGGTTCCAGGGCACCAGTACCGGCGGCGAGGGCATTATCGACAACGCTCGCTACCAGCAGATCGCCACCGTCAAGCCGGCAGGCGGGTATGCGCCCGACTTCCACGAGTTCCTGATCACGCCGTGGAACACCGCGCTGATCCTCGCGGACAAGCCCGGCACCGCTGACCTGACCTCGCTCGGCCTGTCCGCGCACCAGCAGGTCGTGGTCGGTGTCGTGCAGGAGATCGATATCAAGACCGGCAAGCTGCTGTTCCAGTGGGTGAGCTCGGACCACGTGCCCTACAGCGACAGCCACGCGCCGATGCCGCAGCCGGGCCAGCCATGGGACTGGTTCCACATCAACGCCGTCCACCTCGACACCGACGGCAACTTGCTGATCAGCTCGCGCTTCACCTGGACCATCTACAAGGTGAACCTGCGCACCGGGGCGATGATGTGGCAGCTCGGCGGCAAGCACAGCACGTTCGCCCTCAAGGCCGCGCCCGGCCAGAAGCTGGACAGCGCCGGCGAGATCTTCGCGTTCCAGCACGACCCCGAGGCGCTCGGCGGCAACGTGTACACAGTCTTCGACGACGAGTCCGACGGGCAGTCGACCCTCTACTCTTCCAGCCGCGCGGTCACGATCAGCCTGGACCTTGCCACCCGCACGGCGACGCTGATCAAGTCCGTGAACCAGCCGGAGGGCCTGACGGCGGGCGCGACCGGCAGCGCGCAGACAACCAAGAACGGCGACCTGTTCGTCAGCTGGGGCGGGCTGTCATACTTCTCCGAATTCAGCCCGTCAGGAAAGCTGCTATTCAACGCCAAGCTCCCCGACGGCGTGGGCACCTACCGCGCCTACCGGCTGCCGTGGAATCCGGGCAGCTAGCATGCCATCTGCAAAGCGGCACATCGATCTGGTCAGTCAATCGGCACGACTGATCCGGCCGAAGTTCACCTCGCATATCCGGCCTTATTCCAGGCAGCAGCGTCGCGCCATTCGGGATAAGCCCCGGTGAGGATGGGTTTTCGCGGCAATTGAGGACGTTCACCGCAAGTGCGGCGATGCATAAACATACAGCCCGGCCGACTGCCAGCCGGGCCGTAACCAAGACGGCGGCCATGCAGCCGAACGATGCGAAGGGCTCTTGATAACCGCGCGCTGACCCGCCGTTCAGGACGTCCTGGCGGGCAGCCAAGATGGGGTCGTCCAAGTCGCGAGAACGGATGTTCTGTCACGTCGCGCCGATCCGCATGCCCCTGCTCAAGATCGCTGCCCTGCTGCCCCGTCGACCTCATCTGCCGTAAGTAGTGCGTGTCTGGTCGAGGGTGTGGATGCTGCAAGGAGTCCGCTGGGCAGTGACCGGGGCTCTGGCTTGCCGGCCGGTGGTACCAAAGTGGTACTATCGTGTGGTGGCGATGAATTTGCGGCTGGATGAGGAAGACAGCGCCCTTTTGAGGGCGCTGGCAGAGGCCGAGCAGGTGTCCTTGCACGAGGCCGCGCTCCGGGCCATCCGCCGCAGCGCACGGGACGTGGCCCATACTGCCCGCGTCCGAGAGGCTACCGCCGAAATGCTGGGCCGGTGGGGAGAGGTACTCGACCGGCTCGGCCGGGCATGAGCAGTCAGGACCCGGCTGCCGAGTTCCTTGACCTCGAGGATCTGCTCGGGCTGGTCAGTGCGCTGGGTGCGGGCCCGGTGCGCGATCTTGGCCTGCTGGACTCAGCCTGTCACCGGCCTCGGGCCGGACTGTTCGGACAGGAGGCTTACCCCACGCTCGCCGGGAAGGCCAGCGCGCTGATGCATTCGCTGGCAGGCAACCACGCGCTTGTCGATGGCAACAAACGACTCGCGCTCCTGGCCACGGCAGTCTTCCTGCGCATCAATGGCTACCGCCTGGACATGACCGACGACGAAGCATTCGACCTCACCGTGTCCGTCGCAGCCGGTCAACTAGACGCCGCCGGGATCGAGAAGCGTCTGCGCCTGACCGTCGTCAGCGACGACGCATAGAAGCAGCCGCGACGACAGGCGGATTACCCAAATTCTCACTCACATGCCGCGTTTCGATCGTCACGCGGCGCACCCCCGCCCAGCGCGCTGCGAGGACGGCAGATTCTGGGCTATCGGCGTGACGGCGGATCACGCGACACAGTTCTAACATTCCGTCTAGCATCGCGTTAGAATTAGGGCATACACGATCCGTAGAGGCCTAGGTTCGCAGGCCGGTGACCTCGTGGGCGATGATGGTCATTATGATCTCTGAGGTGCCGCCGTAGCGCCTTCGGGGATCTCGAACCGGCGGACTGGCCGGGACCCGTCGGCCCCGGACCAGGAAGTCGCGGCGCACCTGGTGACTGGCACCGTCGGCATCGGTGTAAGTGATGACGGGGCGGTTGCTGGTGACATCGGCAGCCCTGGGTGTCGTTGACGCCGAACCGGACGTCGCCGACGTCGCGCGCGTGCGTCGGCCGGGTCGGTGAGTACATCGGTCTGCGGGTGCAGCCAGGCTGTGCCCCCGGCCAGGTTCTTGGAGTCGAGGCGGTGATTCCCGCGGCCGGAGCGCAGGCCGGGTTCCTGGTGCGCGATGCCGTCGCGGTGCACCCGGCCCGGGGATGCCGGTATCGGTGAGCAGCCGCCCGCTGCCGGGTTCGGGGAAGCCGGCAGCGGGCGGTGTTCCCGGTCTCGGCCCGGGTGCGGTGGCCGGTGGCGGCAGGGGCGATGCCGGCGATGGACAGCGGGTGCGGCAACATAAGTCCGGCGGGACCGCTGCCGGTGATGCCGGTGGTCGTGTTCGTTTCCATTGGGGCCGCCTTCCGCGTTGGCTGCTCCTTCACCGGCTGGGGTCCGCACCATCACGGGCCCGGCCGCTATCTGGTGGGCTATCCGCCGAAAGCCAGCCGGATGTCGTCGGTTGTGCCGCCGGCCTGCCGTATGGTCCCCGGGATGGTCTTTTCCGTGGCTTCTGGCACTACCTCGCCGGCCACGATGGCCGGGTCGATGCGCATGACCGCGTAGCCGCCGACGGCCCCGGCCCCGAAACCGGGCGCGAAGACCCGGACCGGACGGGTTATCACTCCGTCGGCGACGGCGTCGTAGACCGCGATCGGGATGCTCGCCGCGGACACGTTGCCCATCTTCTCGATGTTGAAGTAGAGCTGGCCGGGCGACAGCCCGGCCTTTGCGGCCAGGTTGAGGATCATCGTCTTATTGGCCTGGTGCGGGATGATCAGCTCGATGGTCTGGAGCAGGGTTCTTCGCGGATCATCAGGATCTGGCTGGGTGCCTAGTTCGCTCAGCATCTGGGTCAGGTAGCGGGCGGCAAGTGATTTGACCTCGGATCCGTACACGGTGATGTCCCGGTCGAACTCATCGTTCGGCCAGATGATCGAGTTGACCTCGCTGTGCGGGCCGCTCGCGTAGGTCTGCACGACCTCCACGTCGCCTGGCTGGCCTTCGACGGCCGGGGCGATGACCATGGCGGCGGCACCGTCACCGAAGATCATCCGGGAGGTGCGGACGCTGCCGATCTTGTCCGAGAACTTCTCCGCGCAGACCAGCAGCACGGGCCGCCTGACTTCCTGGAGCTGCCGGATGGCCTCGGACAAGCCGTAGGGCAACCCGGCGCAGGCGGCCGCCATGTCGACCGAGGCGTGCGTCTGCTGCAGGCCGAGCTCACCGGACAGCCAGCACGCGATGGAGGGGATCTGGCGGTTGCTGGTGCAGGTGCTGACGATGACGGCGCCGATCTCGGCTGGGGAGCGGCCGGACCTGGCCAGCGCGGCCCGGACCGAGTGCAGGGCGAGCTCCCCGGGTTCGCGGCTGGTGTAGCGGCGCTGCTCGATCCCGGTCTTGGCCGCGATCTCCTGCGCGGTCATCGGCGACCAGGAGAAGCTGGCGTTCCTGATCACGTCGTCGTTGCTGCAGACGTGCTCGCCGCGGACGACGGCCAGCGCCTCCAGCCTGGGCTGGACCGCGAACGCCTCCCGCACCCGCACCGCCGGGTACGGTGCCACCGGCTGGACCGCCTCGGGCACGGTCCGCGTCGCGGCGTGCCCGCCGGGGGCCCGGTGGCCGCCGACCGCCCGGCCAGCACGGCCAGGGCCACCTGCCGGCCGCCGGGGGCGATGCCGGCGGCGTGGTCCTCGACGGCGTCGTGCAGCAGTGCGGCGCACGCCACGTCCGGGTCGGCGACCCGGTAGCGGCTGAGGATCCGGATGGTCACCCGGAGCAAGTGGCTGGCGCAGGGTTCAGGACTCCTGACATAGAGAGGTATTTCATGCGATGCCAGGGTGGGGTTTGACCTCGTAGCGCAGGACGAGATCGGTGCCGGGGTAGCAGGCCTGGGCTTGGTTGAGCTGGTCGCAGAGGGCGGCCAGGGCCTGGGTGCGCCGGGGCGCGGTGAGCGGGTCGAGACGGATGAGCAGTTCGCCGTGGCTGGGGATGATGTCGCCGGAGGTGGTGAGGGCTTCGCGGATCAGCGCGTATGCCTCGTCGCGGGCGCGGGCGTAGTGGCCGTTCAGGGTGCGGGCCAGGGTGGTCTCGGCGTTATAGGCCGCCATCCGGATGGCGTGGGTGATCTGCTTGACCTCGGCCTCCAGGCGGACCATGTCCGGGGCGATCTCGCCCAGGCGGATGCGGGCGGGGACGGTGGCCCCAGCGTCCTGGGCGGTTTGGAACCCGGCCCAGGCGGCCTCGGCCGGGGTGTCCAGGGCGTTGATCATCTGGTTGGTGATGGTGACCGGCTCGCCGGGCGGGGGGTTGCGCAGGGCTGCCAGGCTGGCGTCGCGCTGGGCCTGGGCCGCGGCGGCGAGGATCCCGGCGTGGCGGACCTGGGCGGCAGCGGCTTTCTTCGCCGGGTTCGGGACTTTCCGGCTCGGGTCGCCGGGCGTGGCGGCGTGGGAGTCCAGGGCGTCCAGCGCGAACCAGGTGCGGGCGTAGCGGAAGTAGTTCTCCTCCCGCCACCGTGAGGTCAGCCGCCAGCAGACCTCGCCGGCGGCCAGGTCGGTGCGGGAGGTCAGCGCGTGGATCTGCCGGGTTCCGCCGCCGCGGGCGGGCACGCGGCGGGTGACCTGCCGCAGGGGGACCGTCTGTCCCTTGCGCGGCCCGTCGCTGACGGCCAGCGTGATGGTGGTGCCGGCCAGGTCGTACTCGTGGGCCCGGCCGCGGTCATCGGCGCAGGTGATGGTGGTGAACGCCTCCGCCCCGATGCCGGGGGCCGGGCCCTTGCGCCAGGTGAGCAGGTCGAACCCGGCCGCGGTGATGTCGGCGAACAGGGCCGGGGACCAGCCGCCCCGGTCAAAGCACACCGTCACCCGGCGGCCCTGGCCCATGACCTGGCGCAGCTGCGGGAGCAGCCGGCGCAGCTCGCCGGCGAGGGAGTCCGACGGCTCGGCGATCACCATGAACACGGGTTCCCCGTCCTGGCTGGTGACCCAGGTCTCCTCGGTGGCCGGGGCGGGGAACTTCAGCCTGGCGATGTGCATTTTCTGCACGGCCCGGGTGCCGTGGTAGGCGCGTGTGTGCCCGTCGATGTAGAGGAACCCCAGCGTCTGGGGGCGGGCGGCGGCGTGCCGGCGGGCCAGCGCCATGATCAGGTCCGCTGCCTTGCCGGCCGCGGCGAGCTCGGCGAGCTTGCGGCGGATCGTCTTGACTTCCGGTGCCCGGTCCAGGCCCAGCACCCGGCCCAGCGCCGCGGGCGGGATCCGGGTGGCGCCTTCAGGCTCGGGGCTCGCCGGCCAGGGCCAGGAACACCAAGGTCAGCAGCGTGGCAGCCAGCCCGTAGTAGCCGTCGCGGAGCCTGCCGTAGACCTGGCGGGCGCCCTCCAGCAGCCCGGTGCCCTCCAGGGCGGGCAGCGCCAGCAGCAGCCCGGCCAGCGGGTACCGGGCACCGGGGGCGAAGACCGGCCCGGCGCCCTCGCCGAGCAGCCCCCACCGGGCCAGCGCCCGCTCCCCGTCCCGGGGCACCGGGTCCGGAAGCACCGGCAGCGGCTCATCCGCGGCCGTTCTCTCGCCGTCCGGCTGCTCAGGCACGCTGTCCTGGCCGGTGCCACCGGCGGCGGCCGACGGGGCCTGGCCGTCCGGCCGGACCCGGCCCAGCGCGGCCCGGACGGTGAACGTCGATACCCCGGTCGCCGCCGCGATCTGCCGCAGCGTCTGGCCGCCGGCGTCCAGTTCCACGATCCGGGCCGCCAGCGCGGTCGTCAGCTTCGACGCGCCCTTCGGCCCGCGGCGGACCGGGACCAGCCCGGCCACCCCGCCCGAGGCCACCGCCTGGTCCCACCGCCAGATGGTGGCCGGGTCCACCCCGAACGCCTCCGCGACCTGGCCCTGCGACGCGGCCCGCAGCCGGACCAGCTGCACCGCGGCCAGTCGGCGGCCCGCCTCGTCCCCGGCATCCCAGGCGAAGGTGGCCAGCCCGTGCACCGTGACCATCCCGCCGCCCTCGCCGGCCAGCACGCCCACGCCAGGGGCGATCTCGGCTGCCCCGGCCGGCAGCAGCGGGAGAGGGAGCTGGCTGAGCATACGAGCCATCATCCACCATCCCGCCAGGCCGGTTATCTTGCAAGAATTTTCTCACAAACCGGGCACGCGGGGACGGAACGACACGCCGTAAACGCAGATCAGCCCGCCTCGATCACCCAAGCGGTCGGCTCTATGTCAGGAGTCCGTGTGTCCTGAAGGAAGTGATGGTGATGTAGGAGGTCACTAGCACGAACCGTGCTGTGCCAGTGATGGAGGTCGGCCCTCCGGGCTCGCCGTGCAGGCGGGGAGCCCAAACC
>Ga0224557_1001895_pt1 | contig 18944 bp, 10 predicted proteins | sample 714S31014metaG_FD_180677 | JGI IMG/M metagenome (GOLD analysis project Ga0224557, IMG submission 180677) | Peat soil microbial communities from Stordalen Mire, Sweden - 717 S3 10-14 | ecosystem: Environmental > Terrestrial > Soil > Wetlands > Peat | place: Sweden: Norrbotten County, Stordalen...
CCTCCTCGCGCGCACCCAAGGTCGGCCTGTGGGAGCCCGGTGAGGGGAGACCCTCACGCCGGGTTCTGCGAGAGCCGGGGGGTGCGATTCCCCCCGGCCACTCACCTGGAGCTGGTGACCACGGCGGACAGGTCAACGGGGCGGCCCGCGGCGAATGAGGCGGCGATCTTCAGGAACGACGTGAACGACGCCGTCGCGCACGCGGCCGGCGACAAGCCGTTCACGCTGACCGTGATTCGCCTCATTCGGCACGCAAGCCGATGCGCGCAACCAGGCAGCCGTCTCCCGGCCCGGCACCAGTTACCTGCGGACGGTGCGCCATCTCTCGATGAAACCTGCGCGACGACTAGCCCGCCACCCCGCACTCAGGGCCCATCCGCCTCGCCCAGGGCACGCAGGTCAGCGGCGAGGTTGTCCGCCGAGGCCAGGGTGTCGGGGTGGTCCTCGCCGAGCACCCGGCGGAAGCGGGCCAGGGTGTCCTGGTCCAGGTCGCGGGCCTCGGCGTAGCGGCCCATGGCCCGGAGCGCCCAGGCCAGGTAGGCGGCAGCTGCCCGCGTGTTCTCATGGTCATCCCCGAGCCGGGCGCGCCAGTGCTCGCGCAAGTCCGCGGCCAGGTCATGGGCGGTGCGGGTATCGCCGCGGGCCAGCAGGTACCAGCACGCGTTGCGGGCCATCCAGCGCACGCCCGGGCTGCCGGTGGCGGCCAGGTCAGCGGCCAGCAGGTGCGGCATCAGCTGCGCCCAGCGCGGCCACGAGACCGGATTGCCCGGATCGCCAGGGTCGGCGGCGGCCAGGATCGCCTCGCTGCGTTCGCGGGTGGCGGCGGCCTGGCCGGGGGTGAGCCGGTCCCGCAAGATGGCCTGGGTGAGCTGGTGCATCACCAGCCCGCGCTGGTCAATCCGGGCTAGCGACTGCCGGGCCAGCTGGGCCAGCGTCTGCCGCCAGGCCAGCGGGTCAGCCGCCCGCGCCGCCAGCTCCTCGGGCAGTACGCTCGGGGCGCTGGTGAACAGGTCATCGGGGACCGGCTCGGGGGCCAGGAACGCGCACACGCTGGCCAGCTGGGCGGCGGCCGGGTCCTCGCCGTCGAGCTGATCGGAGGCCAGCCGGGTCACCGCGGCCAGCGACCGCGGGTAAGACGATCCGGCCGCGGCCTGGTCCAGCAGCGTCCCGGCCCGGGTCGCCAGCAGGTCCAGGTACACGGCGGCAGGCATGCCGGTCTCAGCCATGAACCCCGCCGCCTGCGCGACCGCCAGCAGCGCGCCGATCGCGGCCATCCGGGCCTTCACCGTCCAGACCGTGCTTTGCCGGGCGCCGGGCCGGGACGGGTGCGGCATCCGAGTGCATACCATCCCGGAGTCCTTCGCCACGTCGACCGCGGCCACCCGCTCATAGATCCGCTCGTGCTGCTCGTCCTCGATCACCTGCGGTTTCACCTGTGCCACCGCGGTCACCTCCTTGCTTGTCCCGATGGATTGAACCAGCGGGCTGCCCGGGGGCCCCGGTCGGCGGGAACAAAGCCCGGAATACTGACCGGCGTGCTCGAAGCACAGTGTGCGACCCTCAGGTCAAGGCCCCAGCGCTCAGGCTTGTGTACGGGTTCGTATCCCAAAGTCCGCCGGCGTCACGGGCAACCCGCACTCACTCTTCCACCCGCCCGCCGGCACGGCAGCACGACCCCCAGCCACGCAGCGGCAGCGACCCCCGCCCGCCGCGACCCGCACCATGGCCATTTTCACGCCCCCGCGACCATCCCCCAGATGAGACGGCTTGTGTTGCTCTTGTGTTGGCCGCAGCGGCCCCGGTCCGCCGTCGCGCCCGCACTCCGGACCCGGCCCTGTCACACTGGCACGCGCGCCCGCCCGCGGCTGTCAACGCCGGCCATTTTTCACCCGATGCCGGCGGCCGCCCGAAGACCGGCTGCCGCCGGCTACCGCTGGCCTGCCAGCCATCCCGTTACCCCCTTGGCCAGGCCGGGAATGACCCACCGTGAGGAACAAAGCATGCGCCGACGGATCAAAAGCACCCATAACGCCGATTATTCGCTCCTGTGTCCGCTTGTTCTTGGCAGCGTGGTTGAGCACATATCAGGGCGTTCTGGGGCGATGATCTGATCAAGCTGCAATTAGCCATTAGCCGCAGGTATGAACTCACCGGGCTGCCTGCGTGGCTGTGGTGGTGAGGCTCCGAGCGCGGCTAGCTGGGCAGCGCCGGCGCGGCTACTTGCTCATCGCGGGCATGCGGCATCTCGCCCGCAGAGCATGAGACCTTCGGTGTGCCGAACGTAGTTGACGAGGGTTGACCGGGACTGGAACGCCAGCGCGTTATCGACGGCGACGGCCAGCGCGGGGGATGTGCCTTGCGCGAAACTGAACCGGTAGGTGGCGCAGCCGCCGGGGAATGTGTAGAAGCGGAGGCCGGAGAACTGCGGCGCCAGGCTCAGCGGATGCTCGAACCGGCGCGTGCCGGGTTGGTCGGAGGGGATCTGCTGGGCGCCCGAGGTGTCGCAGGTCGCAGTGAGGGTTACGGTGACCGCTCGCGGCCCTGCGCGATCGGAGTCCAGCCAGAAGCTGGCCCTCCCGCTGGCGATGTCCGTGCCGCCAACGCTCCAGCCCGCCGGGAGCGCGGCGATGCAGGGCAGCAGGGCAGCGGACGGGACTGCCTGGGCGCTGAGGATCATCGAATGGCCGGTGCCGCAGCTGGGGGCGTAGGCGCCCAGATTTTCGGCCGCCGGGGAGAAGGCATTCCCCGTTTCCCACACGGCGGCGGTGATGACGGCGAGCATCGCGGCCGCCAGAGCGACCCGCCGGATGTTCCAGCGTTGCAGCGCGATCGGCGGCCGCTGCGGGGCGAGGGCGCGGAATTCGCCGAGCAGGTCGCGCGGGTGCCGTTTCATGAAGGCGCGCAGCTGGGTCGGGCTGGCGACCCCGCGGGTGGCGGCGAATGCTTCGGCGAGCTCGGCTTCGGTGAAGTACGCCAGCGCCCGCCGGTAGACCCGCTGCGGGTCGGTGCGCACGGCCAGGACGAGCATCATGTTGCCCAGGTCGACCGCCTGCCGCCATGGTGACGGGCGCACCTGGACGAAGGCCACGTCGATCAGCAGCAGCTCCCCGGAGCGGACCATCAGGTTGCCTGGTTTGATGTCGCGGTGGGCGATCCCGGCGTCCCACAGCGTGCGGATCAGCTGCAGTCCCTGGTCGATCACCGTGTCGTCGACGTCGGCTTCGCCGATTTCGACGGCGCCGGTATGGAATTCGGTGACCAGCATGTACTCGCGCTCGGGCGTGATCTCCACGATGCCGTACGGCCGGGCCGTGCGGACCCCGATGTCCTGCAGCAGGCGCAGGGCATAGTCCTCGTACTCGACCAGGCGCCGCACGGTCTGGAAGGGGTGCTCGTCCTCCAGGGAGCCGTACAGGATGGTCCGCCACAGCTTGTACCAGCGGTCGGCGCGGACGTGGCCCTTGGTGTAGAGCTTGGCGAACACGAACTCCTCCGGGCTGCCTTCGACTCGCAGCCGCAACGGCGTGGAGCCGGCGGAGGACTCCAGGCCGACCGGCTTGATCTCGGTCACCGTGAGCCCGAGCTGGTCACGCACGGCCTGGCGGATCGCCTGCCCCCGCCGGCCGGTCACATCCACGTGCGCGGTGTTGCCGCGGCGGTAGGCGACGGGGAACGCCTCGTTCGGGGTGAAGTACCGGAACGCGGTGACCGGGATCGCGACGGCGAGTGCCACACCTAGGAGCAGGTCATCCACGTGATCGACGGCCAGGTACAGGCGAGCCAGGCAGAACACGGCGACCACCGCGACCACCGCAGCCTTAGTGTAGGTGCGGGGGCGGCCCGGCACGGCCAGGCAGTAGACGGCGCCCATCAAGAAGATCGTCAGGACCGCCGCCGAGCCGGATATCCCGGAGTACCCGCCCCAGCTGCCGATGATCGTTACGCCGTACGGGCGTGGCCTGGACAGCCCGAAGTAGATCGATGTCCCGGGCAACTCCAGGAACAACACGCTTCCCAGGAACACCAGCAAGTGCCGCCAGCGGCGGAACGCCATCGTCAGGGCGACCACCGACAGGCCGAGCGCGGTGGCCCCCCAGCCGGAGCCCGCCCCGTTGATCCCGTTGGCCACATCGGTCAGCCACGGCGTCCGTATTCCGGCCAGGAGACGCAGCACCCACGTGCTTGCCCGGTCATCGATCCGGAGCCACGGCGTGTGCTGGGACGCCAGGAACGCGCCGGCGAGCGCCACGGCCCCAAGGATCAGCCACGCTGTTGTGCTGATGGTGATAGGGTGCGGCAGCGGCGGCGGCGCACCGCTCGGGCGGCGCTTACGACGGTCCTTATGGACGGCGGCCGGGCCCGGCAGCAAGCTGGCCGGGCCGTTCCCGGCGGCCACGGGCCTGATGTCGTCACCCAACGTGCGTCACCCCCGCCGAGATCAGCCCATGTGCGCGCAGCCAGCTGCTGGCCACCGCTATGAGCACCGTGCGCGATTTCATACGTACTCCCGCCCGCCCGCCAGACACTGCGTCCCGGCGGCCCGCTGCAGCCTGTTCTGCCGCCGCTGGAACTGGTCGGCTACCAGCGCGGTGACCAGGGCGCAGGAGGTGCCGAGCAGGATCCCGGCGGTGGCGTCGGAGAGCCAGTGGGCCGCGAGGTAGGCGCGGGAGAGCCCCATCACGATCGAGAACGCCACCGCGGCCGCGCCCCACAGGGCGCGCCGTCTGCCCGGTGGGACCAGGGCGATGACCGCCGCGACGACGGTGACCGACGCGGCGATGGCGTGTCCGGACGGGAACGAGGCATTGGTGGTGGCGACCAGCGATCCGGGTGGCCTGGCCCGGTCATAGATCCCTTTGAGCGAGCCGATCAGCGCCTCCGACAGCACGATGGCGGCGGCGAAGGCGGCCAGATGCCACCACCGGCGGCGCAGGGCCAGGAACCCGGCCAGGACGATCCGCACCGGCAGCGTGACGTACACCAGCCCGAGGACGTTGAAGACCTTGGCGATCGCCGTCAGCGGCGGGGTCCGGCCGGAGACCATGAGCCGCAGCCACGCATCGTCAATCCGCTGGATGCGGGCCAGCATCCCGTGATCCGCGACCAGGGCGAACACCACGGCCGTGACCGCCACCACCCCGGCGGTCAGCAAAGCGGCCCGCCGGGGGCGGCCAAGCAGCGCGTCCTCCTGCCGCCGGGCGCCTGCCGCCCCGGCCGCCCCGGTCACCCCGGGCATGCGGCACCTCGCCCGCACAGGGCCAGGCTCTCGGTGCGCCGGACATAGCCGACCAGCTCCGGCCGGGGGAGGAACTTCACCGCGCTGCCGATGGTGGCCAGGGCCGCGGACGCGCCGTGCGCCAGGACGAACCGGTAGGTCACGCAGCCGCCGGGGAAGACGTCGTAGCGAACGTCGGAGTACCCAGGCAGCAGGCTCGGCGGACGCTCGAACCGGCGCAGGCCGGGCTGACCGGAAGGAATCTGCCGGGCGCCGGCAATGTCGCAGGTCGCGGTCAGGGTGACCGTCATCGTCTGCAGCTGCCCTGACTGGCCGCCGAGCACGAACTGGACGCCCCCGCCGACGGCCAGGGAGCCGGAGTCCAGCACGAAGCTGGCCCGCCCGCTGGCGATCTCGGCGTTGACCGTGGTCCAGCCCAGCGGGAGCGCGGCGATGCAGGGCAGGAAGGCCGCCGAGGGAACCGCCTGGGCCGCCAGGATCATCGTATGGCCCGTGCCGCAATCGGGCGCGTGGACACCCGGGTCGCTGGCCGGCAACAACAAGGTGATGCCGAAAACGGCGGGCACGACGAAGAGGGCGAGCATCGCCGCGGCCAGGCTGACCCGCCGCACGCTCCAGCGCTGCAGCACGATCGGGCGCCGCTGCGGGGCAAGCTTGCGGAACTCGGCGAGCAGGTCCCGGGGATCGCGTTTCATGAAGGCGCGCAGCTGCGTCGGGCTGGCTACCCCGCGGGTGGCCGCGAAGGCCTCGGCCAGCTCGGCCTCGGTGAAATAAGTCAGCGCCTGCCGGTACACGCGTTCCGGGTCGGTGCGGACCGCCAGGACCAGCATCATGTTGCCCAGGTCCACGGCCTGCCGCCAGGGCGACGGGCGCACCTGGGCGAAGGCCACGTCGATCAGCAGCAGCTGCCCGGCGCGGACCATCAGGTTGCCCGGCTTGATGTCGCGGTGGGCGATCCCCGCGTCCCACAGCGCGCGGATCAGCCGCAGCCCCTGATCGATCACCTGGTCGTCGATGTCGGCATCCCCGATTTCCACCGCGCCGTCGAAGTACTCGGTGACGACCAGGTACTCCCGTTCGGGGGTGATCTCCACGATGCCGTAGGGCCTGGCCACGGTGACCCCGGCGTCTTGCAGCAGGCGCAGGAGGTAGTCCTCGTACTCGGCTAGGCGCCGCACGGTCTGGAAGGGATGCTCGTCCTCCAGCGAGCCGTACAAGATCGTCCGCCATAGCTTGTACCAGCGGTCGGCGCGGACGTGACCCTTGGTGTAGAGCTTGGCGAACAGGTACTCCTGCGGGGCGCCCTCGACTTGCAGCCGCAGCGGCGTGGAGCCGGCTGAGGACTCCAGCCCGACCGGCGTGATGCCGGTGACGGTGAACCCGAGCTGATCGCGCACGCCCTGCCGGATCGCGTCGCCGCGCGCGCCGGTCACATCGACGTGCGCGGTGTTGCCGCGGCGGTAGGCGACCGGGAACACCTCGTTCGGGGTGAAGAAACGGAACGCGCTGACCGGGATCGCGACGGCAAGCGCCACCCCTAGCAGCAGGTCATCGATGTGATCGACGGCCAGGTACAGGCGGGCCAGGCAGAACACGGTCACGATGACCGCGGTGGCCGCCTTCGCGTACGAGCGGGGCCGTCCCGGCACGACCAGGCAGTAGGCGATGCTGATCAGCAAGAACGTGGGGACCGTCACCGCCAGCGCCTGGGTGGAATACCCGCTCCAGCTACCGATGATCAGCACGCCATACGGCCGCGGCCGGGTCGTCCCCGAGGTGATCAACGTGGTGGCGAGCTGGAGGAGGAACAGGCTGCACAGGAACACCAGCAGGTGCCGCCAGCGCCGGAACGCTATCGTCAGCACGACCGCCGATAGCCAGGCCACCGTGGCCCCCCAGCCCGAGCCGGCCGCGGAGATCCCGTTGGCGACGTCGGTCAGCCACGGCGTCCGTGCTCGGGCGAAGAGCCTGAGCACCGCCGTGTTGACCTGGTTGTCGAGCCGGAGCGACGGTGCCTGCAGCGAGATCACGATCACGGCGGCCAGGACGACGACCGCGAGGATCAGCCAGGCCCTGGTGGTGACCGAGACCGGGTGCGGCAGCGGCGGGGGCGCGCCCGTCGGGCGGCGCCGGCGCGTCGTCCGCCGCACGGCGGGATCCGGCGGAAGGCTCGCCTTGCCGGCCCGTGTGGTTACCGTCTCCGCCTTCTCGCTCAACGCGACACCTCTCCTATCGAGGCCAGCCCCTGCGTCCGCAGCCAGCTCTGGGCCACCAGGCGCGGATCTTGCCCGCGTAGTTCCACCCGCGCTTTCAGGGCGGCCAGCACCACCAGGTGGTCCGTCGTGATGGCCGGGTCGGTGCTGAACAGCAGCGCGACGCCGATGTCCCCTGCCTGCAGGGCCTGCAGCGTCAGCGGGCCCCCGGCGTCGAGCGGGATGAAGACCCGGAACCGGGGCCCGTAAACCTGCTTCAGCCCGAGCAGGCAGTAGACCTCCTGGCATTCGGGCGGGCCGCCGAACGCCAGCCGCGGCGCCACCCGGGCCAGGTCGGCGACCGAGCGCAGGTCATAGCGGGCCGCGGTGGCGGCGGTGACCACGATGACGTTGGCGTCCTGCGCGGCGGACGGGCGCCCCGCCACCAGCCCCCGGCCAGCCGCCCACCCGGCCAGCGCCCTGCCGGTCGCCGTAACATCGGACGTCGCGGACTGCCGCCCCACGCTGACGAACTCCAGCGCCGACCCGGAGTACTCCGGCACGACCTGGACAAGTCCGCTCATCAGCGCCGGGTCCACCAGCTCGCGAGGGCCCAGGTCCGGCAGGACGCGGACGGGGAAGCCCTGCGCCGTGAGCGCGCCGGCGTAGATGTCGGCGAGGAGCACGCTCTCCGGGAAGTCGAATGACCCGACGGTAACGGCGCCATGCTGGGCGGCCCCGTCAGCATGGTCAGCCGCCGCGCTGCCGCAGGCGCAGGCGCAGGCGCAGCACACGATAGCCAGCGCCAGACAGGCTACGTACGCCACCGTCCGTCGTTCCGGCTCTGCTCTCATCACGTTCCGTGCGGGTCGAGAAGAAAAGGTTGCTCCGCACGTGCCCGGAGCCTGGGACCCGCTTCTGCGGGCGGGGCACCGCCTGAGAGGCGGCGGCGACCGGCGGGCACGACCGGCACCCGCGCTGGTGCGCGCTGGGCCGGCCGCGGGCCGGCGGTCACACGTATCCCCGGTGCTGCAGGGACCGCCAGCACAGCCAGCCGGGTAGTACCGGCAGCCAGTAGGTGGCCAGCCGGTACAGCAGCACGGCCGAGACCGCGGGCCCGGGCTGCATGCCGACGCCGGTCAGCCCGGCGACCAGCGCCGCCTCGATCGCGCCGAGGCCGCCGGGCGTGGGGGCTGCCGCCGCCAGCGCCGCGGCGGCCAGGTACACCGCGCCGAGCACGACCAGGCCAGGGCCCCCGCCGAACGCCTGGACCGAGGCGTCCAGCCCGGCGATGTAGGCCAGGGTGATCAGGGCCGAGCCGCCGAACAGCAGGCCCAGCTTGACCGGGCTGGCGGCGGCCTGGCGCAGGCTGCCGGCCGCGGAGCGGACGCCGGGGATCAGCTGCTTGCGGGTCCAGCGGCGGCCGGGGCGTGTCGCCAGGACTACTCCGATGACCGCGATGATCACCGCCAGGATGAGCAGGATCTTGCTGGCCGACGGCAGCTTGAACGCCTTGGTGAGGTCGTGGCCGGCCAGCGCGAATAAAACCACGATCAGCACGATGTGTATGACGGCGCCCGCGAGGGCGTTCACGCCGACCGCCGCGACGCTGGCCGGGGTGCTGGTGCCGGTCTTGTGCAGGAACCGGGCGTTCAGCGCCATCCCGCCGACGTTGGCTGGCGATACCCGGTTGATGAATGACGAGGCGCCCTGCGTCAGCACGGCCGGGCCGAACGGGACACGCCCGGGAACCGCGCCGATCAGCGCCATCGCGCTGGCCACGTAGGTCAGCGCGGACAGGGCGATGATCACCGGCAGCCAGGCCCAGTTGACGTGCTGCAGCGCGTGCCAGCTGCTGCTCACATCGGCGATCTGGAGAAGCAGGAAGTAAAAGGCGCCGGCCAGCGCGGCGATCGCCAGCAGCGTGCGCGGCCGCACCCGCTGCAGCCGGACGAGGTCCTTGTCAGCGTCGCCGCCGGAGGCCGCGATCGCGGCCGCGCGCGTGTTCTTCAGCAGCCCGTCCTGGCCCTTGATCGCGCGGCGGGTGCCGGCCGACAGGGCGAGCGGCTGCAGCAGCGGCACGGCGGTGGCGACGCCGCTGGCGCCGATCTCGGCCGCCGCGGCGGCGACGGCACGGTCCGGGCCGATCCGGCCGGCCAGCGAGGTGAGCAGCTCGGCCACGTCGATCGCGCGCTGGCGGCTGGTCGCGGCGAGCTCGGCGAAGCTGAAGTCGACCAGCCGGGGGCACCCGTCCTGGCTGATCATGATGTTGCTGCCGTGCAGCGACCGGTGCGCGATCCTGGCCTGATGCAGCCGGCCGACCTCGCGCCACAGGGTCCGGGCGAGCTGATCGGTGATCCGGCCGGCCGGGACCTCGTCCAGGGACGTGCCCGCAACCAGGTCCATGGTCAGCAGCACTGACCCGTCGCCGGCCGTGATGACCTGGCCGACGTGCGGCACCGCGACCCCGGCCCGCTCGGCCATCACGCCCAGCAGCGCCTCATGCTCGACGGCCTTGAACAGCGAGGCCGCGGGCCCGGTGTCGCCGACGCCGCGCAGCCGGATGCCGCGCCAGGCCCGGTACAGCAGGTCGGCGTCCCGCTGATCGGAGCCGAAAACCTTCACGAACAGGCCGTTCCCGTCGCCGGTGGTCGCCTCGAACGGCCGCGACCCCTTCGCAGCGCGCAGCGGCCCGGTCACCTGGCTGACCGGCACCCCGCCCGCACGCAGCGCCGCTGCCACCCCCTCGGGGCCCATCCGCCGGTCCGGCACCCCGAACGCCACCAGCAGCCCGGCCCCCACGGTGACCCCGGCGGCCAGCGCCAGCACCAGCTGCATCGGCAGCAGCCCGCCGGCGATCAGCCGGGCCGCGCCGATCAGCAGCAGCGTGGCCCAGGACGCCCGGCGCCACGGCCGGCTCAGCCACGGCGCCGCGGCCACCGCGACCGCCGCCAGTCCCGCCAGCACCGCCGGATCGGGGAAGCCCGCGCCGGCCAGCCAGGAACCCTGGCGCAGCCCCGCGGGCGCGGGGCCGCCCGGCCCGGCCAGGTAGGTGATACCCGCCATCAGGGCCGCCGCCGCCGCGAACCCGCCCGCCACGGTGGCCAGCACCCGGAACCGGCGGTACCGCAGCACGGCGGCCAGCAGCACCAGGGCCGCCGCCGCGATCATCACCTGGACCAGGCCGGTCAGCACCTGCCCGGCCGCGGTCGCGGGCCCGACCCCGGTGACCGCTGCCGCCGGACGGAGCAGGGCAGGCAGCAGCATGGCGATCACGACCGCCACGGCCAGCACCAAGGCCGCCGCGATCAGCCGGATCACATCGCCCGGATGCCGGTAGCGGGTCGGCGCCAGGACACGGCCCCGCGGCCGCGTCTTCGGCCCGCCGGCGGCCAGCAGTATCGCGGGCGAATCCGTCATGGGCAGTACCCCCAGGCCGTGGCCCCCATGCCGGGCAGCACTGCGGCTCGGCGCCCTGCCCTAGGCACGGCCCTTGACCGATTCCAGGAAGCGCAGGACTGCGCCGGCGGTGATGCCGGGCCGCTGCGACTGCGGGTAATGCCCGGCGTCGGGCACCATGACGACTTGCGCGCGAAGGGCGCGGGCGATCCGGTCGCCCTCCGCCTGTGGGTCAGGGAAGTCGGGGTCCTGCTCGCCCATCACGACCAGGGCGGGGGCCGTGACATCGGCCAGCCGCGCCTCCGCCGGGTCGTGGCTAGTGCGCGTGGTGGCCGGGAACGCCTTCGCGTATCCCGGCCGGCGAAGGCCCGCCACGACCTGGTCGCGGTACTCGCCGAAATCCGCTGGCCGCCGGCCGGGTGTCAGGTGTGCCGTCGCCGCGGCGGCGAGGTCGGGATAGACCAGGACGTTGGTGATGGCTCCGCAGAAGGCGCCGAGTCCCCCGATCAGCGCGGCGACGGTGGCCAGGGCCGAGCCGCGGTTCCTGACCAGCGCGGCGATTGCCGCATATGAGACGGCCAGGCCGCCGAGCCCGAGAAGGGCCAGCGAGCCCGCGACGTAGAGCTTAGCCGGATGCCTGGCCGCGATGGGCAGCACCTTGAGGGCGGTGGCCGTGGTCGATATCACCTGGTCGGTGCCCTTGGGGCTTAGCGCCTCGGCGCTTATATAGAGCACGGCGGCGACAGGGAGGAAAATTGCTAGCACCCGCTGCCGTGTCCGTGCCGCGTTATCCACTGACTTCTCCAGTCAGCTCGGTGGCCGATCGCCTCGGCGAGTTGATGCTACCCGGGGGCGCTCAACCGGGAGCGTATTTTGCGCAAGGCTATTCGTGGTGGGCGCGGGCGATAAATTGCCCACCGTGCAAGTGCACCTCCTGATCCTAGGAGCGGCCGGAACGGCTGCTGACGGCCATATAACTCAGGTTTGCCCGCATCAATCAGGGTTCGAAATCGTATCGGGTCCTCCTGCTTACTCCGGGTATCCCGCGAACGGCCGGCCGCCCCGGCGAAGGGACCACATACCAGCCCGGGCACCGATGCCGAACCGGAATGTTCCCCGGTGTACCGCACTCGAGACTGGATCGCCGGGGCCTGCCACCTTCGGGTTCCCAGCACCAGAACGGGTGCCTGCATGTCGTCGGATACAATGGTCACGGCATTTCGCTGCTAGCTGAGGAGGCGTCGAGCCCGTACGGGGCGACAGACCGCGGGCGGTCGTCCTGCCCGAACCAGGCGTCTCATGGGTCAATCCGCTACGCCAGCGCTGCCAGGGTGCGGAGCAACGCTCCCGGACGCTGCTCAAACTGTCTTAAGCAGAGACCAACACGGCTTCGGGAATATCTGTCGTGTCACCCCACACGCTACATCGGGCCATACCGCGCTTCAATAGACGCTGACTTATTTTCGAAGTGTCTATGGGCACTCAGGGGGATTCGTCAAAGTCGTGTGGCGGTGTGTGACTGGAAGCGTCGGTGCCTCGCAGGAGCCCGGGAGCCCGGGAGGCTTTTCTTTGGTTACTTTGCGGTAAAGTTACTCGGCTGGCGGGGCAGCGCGCGACACAGGATCCTGTGGTGCGGATGTGCTTGACGTGAGGGCGCGGATTCGGGTGCCAACCCTGACAGACCAGCACCGACAGGACCACGCCCGTGTCCTCATCATGGCTTGCCGGCTGCATCCGCCGCCGCCTGCCTGCCGCGACGGGCACCGGATCCCCGTGTCCATGCGGGAGTCGCTGGAGGGTCTCCTGACCGAATTCGGGCTCGACCTGATCCTCGACGGCCTCGAGCGGGCCTGCGACACGGCCCAGCCGGTACCGGCATCGACGCGACGCTTAACGAACAGGTAGCCGGCATCCTTGCTCGATCCATTTAGTAGCCCGGAGATCTTGCGATCAATCCGGATGACATGGTCGCGCCGTTCCCGGAGCTGCCAGGTTGCGAAGGCGAGGAGTCGTCAGACACAGGTAATGGCGCGAGGCGATGTAGGGACGGCAGAATGGGCGGGTGTATTCCGCCGACTTCTTTGAGGATCGGTGGCGCCGCTACCTGCACCCGTCGCTCAGCAGGGGCTGCTGGCCGGCGGCGGGGGTTCGGGTCGTCTCGGTCGTAGCTCGCAGGGAAGGGGGGTGTCCCGTGCAGGCCAGATTGGTCGATGTGCCCGGGGCGGGGCGCCAGGCGCTGGCCCCAGAGGCCGCGTGGCACACGCTTAGCGCCGAGGAGGTGCTGCGAGCCGAGGAGGCAGACCCGCGGTACGGCCTGAGCTCGGCGGAGGCGGCGTCGCGGGCCGGCCGGTTCGGCCCCAACGCGCTCGCCGCAGGCAGGGCAGAGCCTCGCTGGCGCGCGTTCATCCGCCAGTACTCCGACCCCATGCAGATCGTCTTGCTAGTGGTCGGCCTCCTCAGCCTCTTCCCCCTCAGGCAGCTGGGAACCGGCCTTCTGCTGATTCTGCTGACACTGGCTAACGCGGTTCTCGGCCTGCAGCAGGAGGGCGGGGCTGAGAGCGCGGTCGCCGTGCTCCAGCGGAGGTTGATCGTGACCGCCCGGGTGCGGCGCGATGGCCAGGAGGCGGAGATCCCCGCTGCACAGCTGGTCCCCGGCGATGTCGTCTCGATCGAGGCGGGTGACGTCGTTCCGGCTGACGGCAGGCTGCTCCGGGTGGCCACGCTGGAGGTCGCCGAGTCCGAGCTGACCGGGGAGAGCCTGCCGGTCTCGAAGGGCACGGCCCCGGTCGGGGAAGCCGACATGCCGCTGGGCGACCGGACCGACATGGTGTACATGAACACCTCTGTCACCCGCGGGACGGGCGAGTTCGTGGTCACCGCGACCGGGATGGCGACCGAAGTCGGCCACATCTCGGGAATGCTCCAGGCGCAGCCGACGGTCAAGACCCCGCTCACCCGCCAGCTCGACCGGCTCTCAAAGCAGCTCCTGCTGGTCGCGGGTGTCGCGCTGATCGCGTCGGTGGCCGTGAACCTGTCTCGCGGCTATACCTTCAACGCGGTGTTGCCCGCCGCGGTCGCCTTCGCCATCGCGGCGGTCCCGGTGCAGTTGCCCATGGTGGTGACGACGATCCTGGCGTGGGGCACCCGGGCTCTGGCCAGGGTCGGCGCCATCATGAAGCAGCTCCCTTCGACCGAGACCCTGGGGTCTACATCCGCGATCAACACGGACAAGACCGGGACGCTCACGCTGAACCAGATGACCGCGGTCCAGATGGTCATCGCCGGGCACCGCTATGCGGTCGAGGGAAAGGGCTACTCGACCCACGGGCGCATCAACCGCGTCGCCGGACAGGCGGAGATCCCGCTGGACCAGTTCCTGATGCCGATGGTCCTGGCCTCCGACGCGGTGCTCAGCGACGGCGAGCTGATCGGCGACCCGACCGAGGGAGCCCTGGTCGCGCTGGCCGCGAAAGGCGGCATCGACGCTGTCTTGACCAGGCAGGTACACCCGAGAATCGCCGAGCTCCCCTTCGACGCCGAGTACAAGCTCATGGCGACGTTCCACAAGATGACCGATGAATCAGGGAAGGCGGTGATCCGCTGCTTCGTGAAGGGGGCGCCCGATCAGCTCCTGACCCGGGCCGCCACGGTGCTGGACCCGGACGCCGGCCCGGTTCTGCTCGACGGCCGTCTGCGCGAGCGGTACCTGGCCGATAACCACCGGTTCGCGGAAGAGGGCCTGCGGGTCATCGCCACCGCACGCAGGGATTTCGACCCGGCGGCCTTCGATCCGGGGGCTGACCTGCTCCCGCTCGTGACCGATCTGGAACTGCTGGCTCTCGTCGGAATCGTCGACCCGCCGCGGCCCGGTGCCAAGGCATCGGTCGGGCAGGCGAAGTCCGCCGGGATCGAGGTCCGCATGATCACCGGTGATCACGCGGTTACCGCGGCCGCGATCGCCCGCCAGCTTGGCATCGATGGCAAGGTCATCAGCGGGGCGGAGTTCGGCGCGATGACCGATGACGAGGCGATGGAGGCGATCGCCGATGTCGGCGTGATCGCCCGCGTCACTCCAGAGCACAAGGTCCGCCTGGTGGACCTGCTCAAGCGCGAAGGCCAGATCGTCGCCATGACCGGCGACGGCGTCAACGACGCGCCCGCGCTGAAGAGGGCCGACATCGGGATCGCGATGGGCACCGGGACCGAGGTGGCCAAGCAGGCCGCGGTGATGGTTCTGACCGACGACAACTTCTCCACGATCACCAAAGCGGTGGAAATCGGCCGCGGGCTGTATGACAACCTGGTCCGGTACATCCGGTTCGAGATGGGATGCATGTTCGGCTTCATCATCACCTTCCTTGGCGCCAGCATCTTCGACATCGCCCACGGCGAGCCGCTCCTTCCGCTGCAGGTCTTGTGGGTGGCCTTCACCACCGTCACGATCCAGTCCATCGGGCTCGGGTACAGCAGGCCTGTCGAAGGGCTGATGGAACGCCGGCCCCGGCCACCCAGCCAGCCGATCCTGACCGGAGGGGTCCTCGCCTGGCTCGTCTCGGTCGGGCTGGTGATGGCGATCGGCACGCTGAGCGTGGTCAGCTGGGCGGAACAGGCGCACACGCTCGCCATCGCGCGAACCGTGGGCGTGGTCGTGTTCTCAATGTTTAACCTGTTCTTCTCGCTCGAGTCGAGGGACCGGCGGGACTCGGTGTTCTCCCTCAGCACGTTCGCCGACCGGACGTGCATCGTGACGACCGGGGCCTCCCTTTTCCTGCTCGTCATGGCAACCGTCCTGGCGCCGTGCCAGGCGATCCTGAAGACCACCGCGCTCGACGTAGATCAGTGGCTCCTCTGCGCAGCCGTGGCACTGTCGATCATCGCGGTCACCGAGATCCGCAAGGCGTTCCTGCGGCAGACCGTCGGTCCGGTCAGGTTACGACGATCACCGCGACGCCGACTGCGTCATAGGTGCCGCGTGCCCGCGCGTCCCGGGTCGCGAGGGCTGCCCCGTGCTCCTCGGCGGCCAGCGCCACCAGCGCGTCATAAACGGCGCCGCCCGCGATGCCCAGGCGGCTCAGCGTGTCCGGCTTACGGGTGCGCGAGCTGCTCAGCACAAGCGGGGACGGGCGGGTATTCACGGATCCCGGCACGCAATTCAGCAGCTGGCCGCGGTCGGTACGGAGGCCGCGGGCCCTGCCAACGGATAGGTGGATGAAGCCGGCCTGCATGAGCGAGCATCGCTCTGCGACCCACGTACCGCGGCTACGGGCTGGTCTGCGAGTTAGCCACGATGCCGGGTGGAGTACCTCCTGACCGCGGTGCCTGCCGCGGCGTTAACGGCGAGGCCCAGTGCCGCCCCGCCTGCGATGTCGAGCGGAAAATGGGCGCCGACGTAGACACGGCTCAGTCCCACCAGGGGGATGGCGGTCAGGGTGAGGGCGCGGCCGCCCGGGCCGAGACGGGGCAGGGCAGCCACGCCAAGGACGACGGCCACGCCCGCGTGCCCGGACAGGTATCCGAGGCCGCTGGCGTCGCGGCCGCGACGGCGGATGCCCGGAAGCAGGGTCACCGGCCGGGGCCGCCGCACTATCCGCTTGACCGCTTTGGCCAGCGCCCAGGTGCCAGTGCCGCCGATCAGGAGGCCGGCTGCCAGCTCCCCGTCTCCGGCCAGCCAGGCCGCCGCGGCCGACGCCGGGATGGCACCGAACGCGCCCAGCTGCATGACGGCCCAGGCGGGCAGGTAGACCGAATCGGGCAGGCCGTTGACTGCGCGGAATGCCCTGACTTCCCGTGGGCCCACGCGGTCGTGGCGCACGGCACCGGCGGTGGCCAGCAGGGCAGCCAGGCCGAAGCCAAGCTGGACGCCGGGAGCGGCCAGCATGGCCGGAAGGGCACGTTCATGCTTGCTCGCGAGCCGCATCATGGGTTGAGCGTAGGCCACGCAGGGCAGCCAGACGGGCCGGCCGAGGCCGTTTCGGTACCGATTCCCCCTGTGCCCACAGCGAGGATGACACATCGCGAGCCGGCTGGCGAGGGCGCGGGCGGCGATGTCTCCGGCGTAGACGTGCGCGGGACCATCTCACCGTTATCCGCTGGCGCCGGCGGTGCTGCCGGAACGGACCCGGCACCTGGCCTTCGGGGATGTCGCCGCCGCCTGGGGAATCCTGCAGGATCTCGGGGTCGCCGCGGTCATCGACGAGGTGACCGGCTCCCGCCCGGCCGGGGCGGCGCTGTCCGCCGGCACCTACCTGGCGCTGGCGGCGCTGAACCGGCTGGTCGCCCCCTGCTCCAAGGCCGCGTTCGCGGACTGGTGGAAGACCACCGCCGGCGACCGGCTGGCCAGGATCGGCGCCCCGGCGCTGGATCACCGGTACTTCTGGGACGCGATGCACGCCGTCACCCTGGAACAGCTGGAGGAGATCTCCCGCGTGATCGCGGTGCGGATCGTGGGATTGTCCGGGGTGGACGTGTCGTCGGTCGCGCTGGACATGACCAATTTCGCCACGTTCATCGCGACCGCGAACGGCAAGGCGCCGGTCGCGCAGCGGGGCAAGGCCAAGCAGAAACGCTCCGGCCTGCGGCTGGCCGGGCTGGGCCTGGTCGTGACCCGGGACGGCGGCATCCCGCTGACCTGGCACGCCTACCCCGGCGGCCGGCCCGACGTCACCCAGTTCCCGGCGATGACCGATCAGCTGCTGGGCCAGTACCAGGCGGTCTGCGCCGCGGCCGGGGGCAGCGCCGACGCCGCGGACATGACCGTGGTCTTCGACGCCGGGCAGAACTCCGAGGCCAGCTTCACCCACCTGGCAGGGACCGGCATGCACTACATCGGGTCGGTCCCGGCCTCGGACTGCCCGGGCCTGACCGCACTGCCCGCCTCCCGGCGATCGATCGTGGACGCGGGCCGGTCCGGCGGCCTGACCGCCCATGACACCCGCCGTGTCGTCTACGGCGCCGGGCGGCGGGCGATCCTGACCCATTCACCAGAGCTGCACCAAAGCCAGGCCGCCGGGTTCGACGGCACCACGCTGGCCAAGGCCGGGAAGAAGCTCGACGAGCTCGCCGCCACCCTGGCCCGCGGCAAGACCCGCCGCCCGCGGGAGAAGGTCCGGGCCGAGATCGAGGCGATCACGGCCAAGCCCTGGGTCCGCCGCGTCATCACCTGGCAGCTCGACGGCGACCAGCCCAAGGACCTGCGCCTGACCTGGTCCGCCGGCCCGGCCGCCCGCACCGCGCTGGAAGAGGAAATCTTCGGCAAGCACGTGCTGATCACCGATCACGACGACTGGCCCGTGCCCGAGGTCATCGCCGGGTACCGTTCCCAGTCCGAAGCCGAGTTCTCCTTCCGCCAGCTCAAAGACCCGCACGTGGTGTCCTTCTCCCCGATGCACCACTGGACCGAGCACAACATCCGCGTCCACGTCTTCACCTGCGTCCTGGCCCTGCAGATCGCCCACCTCATGCGCCGCACCGCCGCCCAGGCCGGACTGCACCTCTCCGTCCGCCAGCTGCTCGCCCAGCTCGCCGCCATCGGCGAGACCGTCCTGATCTACCCCTCCACCGGCGGCCGGCCCAAAGCCCGCCGCATGACCACCGAACTCACCGGCGACCAGCACGAACTCTACGAAATCTTCGACCTGGCCAAGTGGGCACCCCGAAGTTAGGTCATACGCCTAAACGGGCAACCAAAGCCCACCTGACCAGCAGGAACAGTCAGCCAGCATCAAGATCATCTGAAACTCCGGCTAGGGGAAGACCCGCAGTCCCGGGCCCGGGAACAGGAACGCGAACGCGAGGATCAGGTCCTGGCCCAGCTGGCCCAGGCGATGGTGGTAACCCCGCCCTGCGCGGCATGCGGAACCCCGGCCACCCGCATCGAGTTCGTGGCCCTGGGACAACTGCCCGCCGAATGGGACCAGTGGCCTAGCATCGTGCAAGACAGCATCGCGCGGACCTCGCCGGACGGCTGTACGGCCTGGTGATCAGCTTCTCCGGCCGTACTGCCCCCCGATCAGGCCGTCAATGGGCACGGTTTCCCGGTATCACGAGGGAAGGTGTCATCGGTGCGGCGGCTCACCTTCTGGTAGCAGCCCGCTGAGATCTGGCGGGCACACCTGGTG
>Ga0224557_1001896_pt1 | contig 18943 bp, 13 predicted proteins | sample 714S31014metaG_FD_180677 | JGI IMG/M metagenome (GOLD analysis project Ga0224557, IMG submission 180677) | Peat soil microbial communities from Stordalen Mire, Sweden - 717 S3 10-14 | ecosystem: Environmental > Terrestrial > Soil > Wetlands > Peat | place: Sweden: Norrbotten County, Stordalen...
TACCACGTTGTCCAGCCCCTCGTACTGCGTGCTCAATTCCACCAGATGCACGTCGCCTCCGCCCCAGTTCCCGTGCGGTTCCACCCACACGCTGGGGACATTCTGGTAGGCGTGGAACAAATCCTGGTAATGATTGAAATTCCGGTCCCGCTGCAACAACCCGAAACCTCTCACGTTGTTTGCCGCGAATACCTGGTGCCTCAGCGCCGTCCCGTTGACCAGCGGACGCCACACCATCTCCCCGCTTTCCTGGTGCAGCAACATCCCGTCGCTGTCGTGAACTTCCGGCCGGTAATCGTCGAACTTCCGTTCCGACGCGCTCCCGATCCAAAACATGCTCGTCACCGGCGCATAGCCGATGGTCGCCAGCGGCTTGCGCTGCGCGTCGGACGCCACAACGTTCGGACGCTCCCGGAAATACAGCACCGCCTCCACTTCCGCGACCGTCGTTGCTCCCGGTTTGATCCGGAACTCGTAGGCCCCGGCGCAACTCACGCTGTCCAGCAGCGCGTACACCAGGAGCTGCTCGTCGTCATGCTGCGGTTTGCCCAGCCACCAATCCGTGAAAATCGGAAATTCCTCCGGCCTGCCGTCTTCCCCGCAATCCAGCGCCAGCCCGCGGGCCGACATCCCGTAAACCTGACCCTGCCCCAGCAGCCGGAAATAACTCGCCCCTTGAAACGCCCCCAACTCGTCCCACTTCCCGCTCGAATTCAATTGGTTCAACACCCGAAATCCCGCATACCCGGTGTTCGCCGGGATTTCCTCCGGCAGCTTCAGCGACCGGTAATCAAAAAAATCCGGCACAAATCGCACCGGCTGCACATGTGTCAGCGTGAATTCATTCAAGTGGACCGGCTCCTGATAAAGATAGCCCAGGTGGAAAAACTCCATCCGGAACGGCAGCCCCTCCTCAGCCCACAACGCCCGGTCATGCCGGAACTCGATCTCCCGGTACTCGTCGTAAGTCATCCGGCTCAAAAACGCGGGCAAATCCGCGCGCGGCGACCTGAACGGCTTGCGCGCCCGCAACTCCGCCTTTTTCGCCACATAATCCAGCGTCACATGCGACGCCTCCAGCCTCGGCAGCGCCAAGGCCGGTCGCTTCACCGCAAAAACCGCAAAAACCGCAATTAGGCAGATTATCCTCTTCATCCAATCAACCTCCACAAGTATCAAACACCGCCAACTTTGCAAGCCAGACCCGGCGCGCCCCAAAGAGCCCCAATCCATGGCGAAGCTCCTGCCGAGCCGATTCGGCGGCAGAAGGCACCGAGCGTCGGCCTGCCGGCCTCACCTGTTCGGTGAAGGAAGCCCCCGTTTCGATAAGCACTGGGGGGCTCCTCATGGGAAGCCTATTGTCATGGGCGGGGTGGGAAGGGTAGGGGTATTTACCTTGATTTGGCTTGACGCGCCTTGACGCGCCTTGGTTTTTCCCGCCCGCAAACAAATAAGGTGCGAATAGGATGCGTCCAAGCCACCTGCCTTCGACGATTACCGAACCCCCTTTATCGTTAACTTTCCGACCGCGACTTCGCGGTGAGGGATCGAAAACGCGATAATTAAGGTGCACAAGGGTGCATAAGGGTGCATGAGAGTGTGATCTGCATTAACCCGCAATACCCGGATTTTTAAATTGCCAGAGGGTGCCAGAGGGTGCCAGAGGGTGAAATTCCAGATCACCAGCCCAACAAGGCAAAACAGTCCATCTCGCGCAAATCGTAGGCGCAGAGGAAGGGACTTAACCACGGATCTCACGGATGGACACGGATGGGAACTCTTTATCCGTGAAATCCGTGAAATCCGCGGTTATCTCCATCGCCTCACGACGGCGGGCCGGAAACGAGGCCAGCGCTCCGCGCGAAGGAGGATAAACAGCCGCGTCAACCGGGGCATGGCGTGGTCCAAACGGGTTCACCGCTCAAACGCCCCAATCCGCAGCCTTTCAAAGAACAAAACGCCCTCAGCCACTGCGATCACCATACCACAAACATTACATTATGCAAGACATTTAATCACAAAATATTTGCATCATCATAACAGCCGGCCGCAACCATTAAACCTTCGGGATTTGCCGGGACGATGTGACGGTATTTTTGAGCCTTGGGCCAGAAGGCAACTCCTATTTCGTCTTTGGTCACGTCATACCATAGTGGTCGGGAGACACAAGATGCCCGCAGCGGCACTGGCACAGCTTTGGATTTATTTGAGGCGAAAGTTTGCTTGGAACCCCAACGGATATACTTGGCAGCATAGGAATGTCCCAATGCGGCAAGCGGTTCATTGACCCAAAGGACGACCCGATCCAAATCGCTGGCGCGGATAACTGGTCGGTCCACCTGCATCAATGACGGGTCGAAGGGACTGCGGCCCTCCGGAGTTCCAGGGAGTTTCACTTCGCCGGCGAGAACAGGAGTTTGGCTTCCTTTGCAGAAAACACGCGGGTCGGAGCGTCTGTAGTTTCCAGTTCCATGTTGCTCAATTTTCGCGTGCGAAAATGGCCAGTCTGGACGCGAGGCAAATAAAGCGTCCGCTCATGATTTGACGTCCGCGCAGAACGCGACTTCGTTTTCACGCGCTTCAAGCAATTTGCTCATGCCGTTGCATTAAATCACCGCGTCTGGTTGCCAAAAGGCCATTATGAAATCAACAGAGATTATCGGTGTAACCGGCGGTTGTAAAGCGGAGTTGCCGCCATTTGGCCGACAGAAATTCTCGTCTAAAGGGAATGAGCCGCCGGTCAGTCCTCGGAATCACGCAAAGCGCTTGGGTGTGCCGGGGGAACGGGCGCAGCTCTCGCCGCGAAATATTTGGAAATGACCCCGCGGTGCATGACAAGAATCTTCACGCCGTCGGTAGGGCGGTGCTGCTGCGCCGCCCAAGAATTCAGGGCAGAGCGGCAGCTCTGCCCTACCAGGAAGGTGAAGATTTTTGTCATGCGCCCTGACCCCCCACCCGCGTTTGGATATGTTTGACGGGCGGGCTGCGCGGGCGGTATAAGGGGGCATGAAGGTTGGCGGCATCGTTTGAGGGTTTCGGCGATTTCACGGATTTTGATTGAAACTATTTCGGGCTGGCAGTGTCTAACTTCCTTATCCGAGAGGTGTCCTTTTATGCAGGATTTGAGCAGCATGCCGGGAGCGCACACGGCTGATAACGGCGTCCACCCGGCTTCGGCGGCGGTGAAGGCGAGTCTGGAAGCGGACGCCGACGCCGTGGCCGCGCTGCCGGCCGAATTCATCCAGCGCCACCGCGTTCTGCCGGTGAAAATGGGCGGCGGGGTCATCGTGATCGCCACGGCCGCTCCGGGAAATCAGCGGGTGATCCAGGACATCCGGCTCCTGACAGGGCTGGAAGTGGAGGAACAGACGGTCGATGGGGCCGAATTGCTGGAAAAGATCGCCCAATCCTGCCAGGTGACGGTCGAGCAGATGATCGACAACCTCGAGCCGGCGGCCGCCGGCGCGGCCCCGGAGAAGAGCGCGCACGACATCGAAGTGATGGCCAACGAGCCGACGGTGGTCAATCTGGTCAACCTGATTATTTCCACCGCCCTGCGCGAGCGGGCCAGCGATATTCATCTTCTGCCCTTTGAGGAAACACTGCAATTGCGCTATCGCGTTGACGGTCTATTGCAGGAGAAACCGCCACCCCCCAAGAACCTTCATGCCGCGCTGGTTTCCCGCATCAAGATCATGGCCGACATGAACATTGCCGAACGGTTCATGCCTCAGGATGGCCATATCCAGATCAACCACCGGGGCGCCCGCGTGGACATCCGGGTCGGCACGATGCCCACCATTTATGGCGAAAGCCTCGTCATGCGGCTGCTGGAGAAAAACGCGCGGCTGCTGACCCCAATGGAGCTGGGTCTGGATCAGGAACGCTCGGATATGATGGCGCGGCTTGTGGAGAAGCCCCATGGCCTTTTTCTGGCCACCGGCCCCACCGGCAGCGGCAAGACCACCACGCTTTACTCCATTCTCCAGGGCATATACGCGCCGGAAAAGAAAATTGTCACCATCGAGGACCCGGTGGAATACGAACTGGCGGGCGTGGCCCAGATTCCCGTGCGGCCGAGCCGCAATTTCACCTTTGCCAACGGCTTGCGCTCCATTCTTCGACAGGACCCCGACGTCATCATGGTGGGAGAAATCCGCGACTCGGAAACGGCGGAAATCGCCATCCGGGCCGCGCTGACCGGCCACCAGGTTTTCAGCACACTCCACACCAACGACTCCACCGGCGCTGTCACCCGTCTGGTGGACATGGGGGTCGAGACGTTTCTGATTTCCTCATCGCTTGAGGGAGTTTTGGCGCAGCGTCTGGTGCGCAGAATTTGTCCCCTCTGCAAAGTGGCGGCCCCGGTGCCCAAGATCATCAGCGACAAGCTCCATGCGATGGGCGCCCGGCGGGTGGAAGGCGTTTTTTACCAAGGCGGCGGATGCGAGGAATGCCGCGACACCGGCTACCGGGGCAGGGTCGGCATCTTTGAACTGCTGGTCATTGGCCCTGAATTGAGGGAATTGATCCTGCTAAAACGGTCCAATGCGGAAATCAAAGCGGTGGCGCAGAAGACCATGATGACGATGCACGAAGATGCCATGCTCAAAGCCTCCCAAGGCATCACAAGCCTGGAGGAAATTGTGCGCGTGTCATCCGGAGACCTCCTGGAGTGAATGCCTTCCGCTACCAGGCAACCCAGTTAAACGGCCCTCCCGTCAAAGGTCAGATACAGGCGCCGGACCGCAAGTCCGCCCTGCAAATCCTGGGCGCGCGGGGGCTTTTTCCGTCCGTCCTCGAAAGCTGCGCCCCTGCCCCGGATAGCGCGGCGCAGCCGGCGTTGGCGCCGCGGCAGCGCGCCGGGGGAATCCGCGTGGCCGGCCGGGTGTCGGGCAAGGACGTCACGGCGTTCACTCGTGAGATGGGCGCGCTTCTGAGCGCGGCGATACCCATTCCGCAGGCGCTGGACGGGCTGGGTGAGGAGGAGGAGAATCCCGCGTTGCGGGTGATCGTCCTGAAAATCGCCGATTCGGTCCGAAAAGGCGCCGCCTTCTCCGCCGCGCTGGATGAACATCCCAAACTGTTCAGCAAATTGTATATCAGCATGGTGCGGGTGGGCGAGGAGGCCGGTGTCCTGCCCAAAGTGATGACCGACCTGGCCGATCTGCTGGAGCATGATGATGAATTGCGCGGCGAAGTGGTGGCCGCGGTCGCCTACCCGGTCTTCGTCCTTTGCTTTGGCGTGGTCACGGTGGCGGTCCTGCTGACGGTGGTGATGCCCAAACTGTTCAGCATGTTGACGGAAATGGCGACCACGCTGCCTTTGCCGACGGTGATTTTGCTTCGGGCAAGCCAATTGGTCCAGGATTACTGGGTCCCGCTCTTGCTGGGATTGGCAGGGGCCGCGGCCGGCCTGCGCTGGTACTTGCGTTCTGCCAAAGGCGCGGAGAAGTGGGACGGATTCAAGCTCTCGCTTCCGGTATTAGGCGGAGTTTATCGGGCGGCGGCATTGAGCCGGTTTGCGCGGACGCTGGGCACGCTGGCCAAGAGCGGAGTCTCGCTTCTGCCAGCCTTGAAAATTGTCGAGAACACCATTGGCAATCTCGTGCTGGGAAAATTGATCGCGCAGGTGGCGGAGGAAACCCGCGGCGGCGATTCCCTGGCCGCGCCGTTGCGCAAGCTGGGCATTTTCCCAAAAACAGTTGTGCAGATGATCAGTGTGGGGGAGGAATCGGGCATGCTGCCTGAGATGCTCCTCAAAGTGGCCGACATCGAGGAACGCCACATGCGGGCGCGCACCAAGACGCTCGTTTCCCTGCTCGCGCCGGCCTTGATTCTGGTGGTCGGCGCTTTGGTCGGCTTCATGGTCATTGCGCTTCTGCTCCCGATCTTCAACATGAGTCAGGCCCTTGAGAAATAAGAACATGAAAACACGCGCGTTCAAAAAATCAGCCGGCGGATTCACCCTCGTCGAGATCATGGTCGTGGTTATCGTCATCAGCATCCTGGCCGCGACCATCATCCCTAAATTCGTCGGCACAACCCACGACGCGAAAGTCGCCACCGCCAAGGCGAACATAGCCGAGTTGGATTCCGCCCTGGAAAGGTACAATGTCCAGATGGACGCCTATCCCTCGACCGAAGAAGGCTTGAAGGCCCTGGTGGACAAACCGGCCAACGACGATGGAAAATGGCGCGGCCCCTACGTCAAGATGCTCCGTCCCGATCCGTGGGGGCAGCCTTATCAATACAAATATCCCGGCACCCATCACACCACCGGGCCTGACCTGTGGGCCAGAGACCCGGACAAGGCCAACGGCGGCGAAGGCGCGGAGATTGGAAACTGGTAAAATGCGTTGCGAGCCCGACAGCGGCGGCGGACGCAGAGGCTTCACGCTCGTGGAGATGCTGGTGGTGGTGGTCATCATCGGCATCATGAGCGTGGCGATCGTCGCCGAAATGCGCGGGACATTTCAAGACGCCCTTCTGCGCTCGACCAGCCGGGAATTGGCGGGGGCCTTCAACGTGGCCAGCAGCCGCGCCATTTCCGTCAACCGGCCTCACAGGATTAGTCTTGACAGTGTCAAGCGCCGCTACTTCCTGGAGCGCGGCGCGCGGGGCGGATCGGAATTCCACCGCGTGGCGGATGTTCCAGGCGGATCGGGAACGCTCGATTCCCGCATCTCCATCCGTTTCCTGGATGCGGAAGGAGATTCGTCCGGTGAGGCCGGCGGGGAACCGTCCGCGAACTCCGGGAACCCGGGTGTTGCTCCGTCCGCCACGCCGGAAGAGAGCGTCACTTTTTATCCGGACGGCACGGCGGACGCGCGCCGGATCGTGTTGGCTGACCGCGATGGCTTCCGCCTGGCCCTGCGCGTCAACCCCATCACCTCGCGCGTCCAGATCACGGCGATGGAACACCCATGAGCGCCCGGAGTGACAACGGCGGTTTTTCTCTGATTGAGGTCTTATGCGCCATTCTGATCATGGGCGTGGCGCTGGTCGCCCTCACGCATGGCATCACGACCGCCCTGGCATCGACCAAGGATTCCGAGGTCCAAACGACCGTCGTGACGCTGGCGGCCAGCCAGATTGAGACATTGCGGGCTGGCGCGGTTTTGACGGACGAGACCACGACGGGGGACTTTGGGGACAGCTTCCCCAAATATGCGTGGGAGCAAACCGTCGCTCCCGCCGCTCTGGATGGCCTTCATCAGGTGGATGTGGTCGTGAAGGATTCCAAGTCGGGAGCCAGCCTCTACAAACTGACCACGTTGCTTTTTGATTCGGACTATCCAGGCTCAAGCGCCAGCGACGCCAAGCTCAAGCAGATGGAACTGGACAAGGCGAAGAAGCGAAACAAGAGGGGGCAATGAGGAGAACCGTCCAAAAACGACAGAAATTGCCACGGCTCAAGCCAGGGAGGGCGCGCGGCGGGTTTACACTCATCGAGCTGACCATTAGCGCGGCGGTGGCGTCCATAATTTTGGCGGCTTCCTACCTTTGCCTCAGCGCGGGCGTGGCCGGTCAGAAGTTGATCGAGCCGCGGACGGAGGCTCTGCAAAGCGCGCGCGTCGCGCTCTCGTTGATGAGCGCGGACCTGCGCTCGGCCTGCTCGCTCAGCCCGGATTTCGACTTTGTGGGAGAGCAGCGCGCCATCGGGGAGATGGAGGCGGACAACCTGGATTTCGCCACCCACTATTACACCCCGAAGCGGCCCGGCGAGGGGGATTACTGCCAGGTCAGCTATTTCGTTGACAAAGAGCGCGGTTCCGAACGCTTCAGCCTCTTTCGCAGGCGCAATCCGCATCTGGCCCCGGACCCGCTCTCCGGCGGAAGCCGGGAGGAGATCGCGCGCGGTTTGCGCGGCCTGACGCTGGAATACTATGACGGACTGGATTGGTACGACAATTGGGGGGATGCGACCGTCAACAAAAAACTCAAATATACGACCGTCGCGGCGCCCAATCTTTCCGGATTTCCCGAAGCGGTGCGGATCACTTTGATGCTGGATGCGAATCCGGAAAAGGCGACGGACAAAACGACGGAGAAAAAGGAGCCGCCCCTGGTGTTCCAGACAGTGGTCCGGCTGGAGTTGGCGGACTCGTCCGCCGCGGGCGGAGGGTCAGGGTCTTCAGATGGTTCCAGTTCCGCGCAAGCCGGCCAAGGCGCCGGGGGAGGATGAGCTGAATGAGGCGCAAAGGTTCCATTCTGGTCGGCGTGCTCTGGTGCATGGTCCTGTTGTCCGTGCTGGTGATCGGCGTTTTGCACACGGCGCGGATGGACCTCCTGGTTGTCAAGAATTATGGCGACCGTGTGCAGGCGCATTATCTGGCGCTGGCGGGTGTCGAGCGGGCCAAGGCGCTGCTTTATCAGGACGTTGTCATGCGCCAGCAAACGGCCCGGAACCACACCGGCTCGCTTTACAATGACCCGCAGGATTTCCGGGGCGTGCCTTTGGGCCGCGGCCAATTCCAGGTCATCCGCCGCGCTCCCCAGGCGGACGGAGGGGACATCATATATGGAATCAGCGATGAAGAAAGCCGCCTCAACGTGAACGTCGCGCAACCCGCCCAACTCACCAACCTTGCCGGCATGACGCCCGCCATCGTCGCCGATATTGTCGCATGGCGGAGCGCCGCCACCCAAGACACCTCGACCCAAGACACCTCGACCCTGGGCGGAGCCAATTCGGATTACTACATGTCCCTCCAGCCGCCCTATCTGGCCCGCAACGGCCCTTTCCAAACCGTGCGCGAACTCCTCATGGTGCGCGGCGTCACACCCGATCTGCTGCTGGGAAACGACCAGAACCAGAACGGCTTCCTGGACAGCGACGAGGAACCGGCCGACCCAGGCCAGCCCGCCTCCAAGCCGCCTTCCACTCCCACCCAGGGCTGGGACGCCATTTTCACTGTCGCGGACACGGACAAGAATGTGAACGCGTCCGGCAAGGACCGAGTCAACCCGCAGACGGCTGACGAAGCCGCGCTCTCGGCGGTTCCCGGTATCACCCAGGACATCGCCAAGGCGATTGTCTCCTACCGGAGCCGCAACCAATTGCAAACTCTGGACGATCTGCTTTCTGTCACCGCGCAGAATTCAAACCAAGGCGGCGGGAACGCCGGTGGTTCGGGCAATTCGGGTCCGCCGGTGATCAGCCAGGAGCTGTTTGAGCGAATCGCCGATGACCTGACGCTGGCCAGTGGGACAGACCTGCAAGGATTGATCAACATCAACACCGCCAGCCTTGATGTTCTGATCTGTTTGCCGGGAGTCGATCGGGCCTTGGCGCAGGCGATCATCAACTATCGCGGTTCCACCGGCTATTTTGGCAACGTGGCCGCGCTCCTCAAGGTGGATGGCATGACGCGCGCCGTATTCAAGCAGGTGGTTCCGCTGGTGACGGCCCGGTCTGAAACCTTCCGCATTGTTTCCGAGGGGATCATCAATTCTTCGGGCGCGCGCCAGCGCATCGAGGCCGTTGTCCACATTGGGCGGAGCGACATTGAAACGCTGGGTTACCGGGAGGATTTATGAAAAGCGCCGATTCCATGAACGCTGAGACCCTTGTAATTGACATCGGCCAAAGCTCGCTCCAGGCCGTTTGCGGCAATGACTCCTTTGCCTTCCCCATCGAGCGCCGTGAAAACGGGCGGTTGACCGATCTCTGCCGCGAGAGACTGACCTTGAGCCTGCGCGGATTCCTCAGCAAGAAGGGCCGGGCGGCGGGCCGGCGGGCCTTCTGCGCCATCGGCGCCCGCGGCGTTTCGATGCGCCGCCTGAATCTGCCCGCCGCGTCCAAAGACGAACTGCAACGCGTTGTGCGCCTGCAAATCGAAAGCGAGTTTCCCCTTTCGCCCGACGAACTGGCCTGGGGCAGCCGGCCGGCCGGCCCGCCCATCCCCCCGGCCAACGGCGGCCCGGCCCGGCAGGATTTGCTGGTCGTGGCCGTGAAAAAGGAAGTCATCGAGGATTACGCCGGGGTTCTGACGGCCTGCGGTGTCGCCCCCCTTTTCACCCTTGCGGCGCTGGCGCGGGCCGAACTGCATCCCCCGCCGCCCGGCTCCTGCGCCGTGCTGGACATCGGGCGCGCGCAATCGGAATTGCTTTCCATTGACAACGGTGTTCCGGCCTCCGTGCGCATTCTGCCCTGGGGCGGCGAGAGCGTCACCCGCGCCATCCAGGAAAAACTGGCCCTCAGCCACGACGACGCCGAAAAGCTCAAACTGTCGCTCGACCAGCCGGGGACGGCGTTCGGCCCGCGGGGGCTATTGGCGCAAGGCGCCGCGGAAACGGCGCTGGCCGCGCTGGCCAAAGCCATCCAGCCGGCGATGCCGGGCGGGAATATTTATTTGACTGGAAAAAGCGCGCGCGATCCCCGGATGGCGCCGCTGCTGGCCGGCGCTTTGGGAGACGCTGTCACCTGCCGGAGCCTCGAACAGGCGTCCGTTGCGGGGCCTTCCGCCGCCATCGCCGGCCTGATCAAATCCATCGGGACCGGCGGCGCCTCCCCTCCCCTGATCCTCGAAGTGGCCGGAGGCAAGGGGGCGGCCAGGCCGGCTGCGCCTTCACTCTGGAGATGGGCCGCCGCCGCGGTGTTGCTGGCCCTGGGCGCCCTCTTCTTCCCTTACGCGCAAGCCATTGTGCTCCGGCCCTTTCTGGAACGGAAACTGGCCGCGCTGGAAGCGGATCGCGGCCGGCTCGCCACCATTGATCAGGAACTGGACTTTCTCAAGTTCCTCAAGCAGAGCCAGCCTCCTTACCTGGACATGATTTACCTGCTGGCCAAGTCGGCCCCGCAAGGCACGCGTCTGGATGGCCTGTCCATGGGCCGCCGCCAGGAACTCTCCATCCGGTTAAAGATGGCCGGCGCCCAGCAAGTCACCGATTTCCGCTCAAAGCTCATTGAGTCCGGCTGGTTCACTGATGTGGTGGTCGAAGAGCAGACCCCATCGCCCGACCGCCGCGTGACCGTGCGCATGACGGCGCAATTAAAACCGGCGGAAGCGCGCAAACCGCTTGCCGCGGAACCCGCCGGCAAGAAAACGGATGAATCCCACTCCGGCGTCGGCAATGCGGCATTGAGCGCGCCGCCGCCGGAGCCGGTGACAACGCCTCCCGCCCAGCCCATGGGTGCTTCCGCCGAGGCGGCGCCCGCACCGCCTCCAAACGGCCAGAACAACCCGGAGTCTCCTCCGCGCGGCGGACGGCGCGGTCGCGCGACAACCACCTCCCAGCAATGAACCACCAATTTACCCCCCGGGAAAAGCGCACCATCCGCATCGCCGCCGTCTGTGTCTTCATATACCTGGCGCTGTTTTATGGCCCGGTGGCGCGAAACTATTTCACCGCGCGGCGCCAGGCCTATGACAAGCTGGTTCAGCAGGCCAGGGACCTGCGCGACCTCATCAAGCCATACCAGGAGAAAGTCTCCACGGCCACCAACCTGATGGACCGTTTCCGCATGGACCCGATCAAGCTCAACCGATCCTCCGTGATGGCGGAGGCCAGCGCCGCCATCCAGAAGGCGGCGACGGCCGAGGGATTGGCGGTGGGGCCGATCCGCGAAACGGCGGGCCGCGTTTCCGCAAGGGAGGCAGGCTCCATCCAGTTTGAAGGCAGCGGTCCGATTGCCCCGGTAATGCGCCTGCTCCATAACCTGGACCATATCGGCTTTCCCGTTGTTGTTGACTCCATTCAAATCAGTTCCGACGCCCGCATGCCCAATGGCATCAAGATCAACCTGACCATTGTGGTCCTGGATTTTGACGCTTGGAAACCAAAGCAGGAGAACTCTCATGTTTGACCGCCTCGAACGCCCGCTAAAGATTATCTGTCTGGCCATGGCGCTGTTGCTGGCCTGGCAACTGGGCGATTGGCTCTTTCGCGGCGACCCTCTGGCGCATCTGAAAATCCCCGCGCTCCCCACGTTGCCCGGGGCGACCAACCAAACGGACAAGCTCGCGCCCAAGGACACTAATGTCGCGTTGCTCAAAACGAACGGGACTAATGGGACGAATGCGACTGTTGCGACGAATGCGACTGCTGGCTCCAACGCGGCCACTGTCACCAATCTGGTCAAAGCGACCAATCTCATCGCGAAAGCAACCAACGCCCCCGCCGCAGGCGACACGGGCCAGACCAACTCCAGTTCCAGCCCCGGCCGCGCGGGTTTGCGCGGGGCCGGCCCGCCCGGGGCATTGCCCGGTCTGCCGCCCGGCATGACGCCGGAAATGATGGCCCGGATGACGGGCGGCGGGCCGCCCGGCGAAGGCGGGGGAGGCGGCATGAAAAAAATCGAGCTTCCGCACGAAACCCAGGCCCGCGTGGATGCCATCATCAACAGCGAAGTTTTTGGGGCTATCATGAGGGTGCCCATGACTTTGAATGGCATTGCCGACCAGGTGGCGTTCATCCAGGCCACCAACGGGCAGATCGCATCGGGCAAAGTGGGTGACACTGTGGGAGGGGTCAAGCTGCTGAACATCGGCGTCAACCGCGTGCTCATCGAGGAAGACGGGGAAAAGAAGGAACTGACTTTGTTCAACGGCATTGGCGGAGAAAGCCTTATGCCCAAACCTACCAATTCGCCATCCACCAATTCCGCCTCGACTAATTCCCCATCCACCAATGCGCCGCCGAAAACGGCGTCCGCCCGGAACGCGGCGGGCAACAATGCCTCAACCAACCAGACTCTTTCATCCAAATAAAAGGAGATACAATAATGCAATCGTTAACACGCCGGCAGTTGAAATCGAAATTCACCGCATGGATGACTTCCCTCTCTCTGGCGGCAGTCCTCCTCTGGTGTGCGGCGTCCTTCATCCACGCCCAGAGCGCGGAGAAAAGCGCCGGCACCAATGCCGCGACCGCTTCGCCCGGCGCCAATTCCACCGCGTCCCCCTCCAGCGCGACCAACGCACCGTCGCGGCCCTTGACGGACACCAACTCGCCCGCGACGGCGGCGGCATCCACCAATTCGCCCGACGGCTCGACCAACGCGTCGCCGGACGGCGCGGCGGCAGAACCCAAGAAACTGCCGACCGATTTGATCCAGTTGAGCTTCCAGAACATGCAAATCGACCAGGTCCTCCAGTGGCTGGCCGAGAACACGGGCAAGAGTGTCGTCAAACATCCCGCGGCGCATTGTCAAGTAACCATTGTCGCCACCAAAAAAGTCACCCGGCAGGAAGCGGTCACGATGGTCTATCGCGCCCTGGGCATGGAAGGTTTTGCCGCGGTTGAAACCAGCGACACCATCTTCGTGGTCCCGGCGGACCAGGAGTCGAAGATGAATCTGACTCCCGAATTGATCGGGGCCGCCGACGCGGCGGTTCCCGGAGGCCACCAGCGTTTGATCAAAGTCTTTCCCCTCCTTCACGTCCCCACCGCGGAACTGACCGATAAGCTCAAGAGCGTCCTCTCGACAAACGCGGTCGTTGTATCAGACGAGCGGGCCAATCTGATGATCGTAACCGATTACAACGACAATCTGGCCGCCGCCGCCCGGCTGATCGCGGCCCTGGACGTTGCAAAAGACGAGGATGTCATTCTGCGGGCGATCAACTTGAAGCATGTCAACGCCCAGGAACTGGCCAAGCAAATCCAACCGCTTTTCCAGAAACTGACCAGCAAGCAATCCAAGGAATTCATCGAAATCTCGGCCAGCGACAACGCCAACTCCCTCATGGTTCTTTCCAGCGCCGCCAATTTCAAGCAGATTCAGGAATTCGCGGCTTCTCTTGACACCGCCGACGCCCAGGAGAAGGTGATGAGAACCTATGTGCTCAAAAACGCCGACGCCCAGGACGTGGCCAAGCAACTGCAGGACCTGGGCAAGGACCAGCAGAATGGTTCCGGCTACCCCTACTATTACTTCTCCGGCGATTCTTCCAACCAGAAGGACACCAAAAAGGTGGAGATCGTGGCCGACCGCCGCCGCAACGCCATCCTGGTGCAGTGCCCACCCGCCGCCATGGAGGGCATCGCCAAAATCATTGCCGCGCTGGATGAACCGCTCCAGGACAACAGTCTGGAGCCGAAGATTGTCCACCTGGAAAACGTCAGCGCGGGCGACATCGAGGACGTCCTCAACGAACTTTTTCTCAAAAAATCGGCGACGCGAACTTACTATGATCTCTTCTACCCCTCGGAGCAGAGCGACCGGGACGTCGGGCGGTTGTACGGCAAGGTCCGCATCACCAGCGAGGCGGCGGCCAACGCCCTCATCATCACGGCCAACTCGCAGGAGAACCTCGACGCGGTGATCGCCGTGGTGAAGGAATTGGACAAACCGTCGGCGGCGGGCGACACCACCTACCATATCAAGCTCAATTTTGGCAACTCCCAGAAGATTGCCAACCGGATCAACATCCTCTTTGCCAGAAACGGTTCCCTGGCCCTGCGGCCGGTCACTCCGCAAAATCCAAACGGCGCCCCTCAGCAAAACCAGCAGACACAGCAAGGCTCGCAGACCGCCCCTACCGCGGACGACTTCTCCCTCGAACAGGTCGTCAAGGAAGAACCCTATTATTCATGGCTCGGCGGACCGCCGGACACCGCCGGCCGAACCGGGGCGGGTTCGACCGCTGCAAGCACGGATCGTCCCGTGAGCGATTTGGTGGGACGGGTGCGCGTCGTGCCCGACGAAGCGAGCAGTTCACTGCTCGTCACGGCCAACGTCCATCTCTTTGCCCAGGTCAGCAAGATGATCCAGGAGATGGACGTTCCACCCGCGCAGGTGCTTGTCGATGCCCGGCTGGTGCAGGTATCGGCCAATTATCTGGACCAGATAGGCGTGCGCTACTCGCCCAACGGCAGCCAGGTTTTTTCCGGGGCTGACTATCAGAATTCCCTCATGCCCACCCTGGGAGCCAATTACCAGAAGGGAGTTGGCGGCAACACCCAGATCAACAACCCCATCAATGCCGGCGGCTCCAGCACCAGCGCCTCGGTCGCCCAGGCCCTGACCAGCTTGCGCTCCGGTGTGTTGGACAGCAGCATCAGCATGGATTTCCTTATCCAGTTCCTCCACGAGAAAGCCGACGCCACCGTCATTTCCGAGCCGCAAATCACCATTTCGGACAATGACATGGGCAAGCTTTTTGTCGGCCAGGCGATAGCGATCCCAACCGGCACCGTCAACGCCGCCTTGGGCGGAAGCACAACCTCCACCGTTTACAGAAATGTCGGCGTCATCGTCGAAGTCGAACCTCACATCAACGACACGGGCGACGTGCAATTGCGCATCCGCGCCGAATCCTCCACCCTTGACCCAACGCAAATCAACTCGCAGCCGGTCATTGACGCCGCCCAATTCCGCACCGAACTCACCGCCAAAGCCGGGCAGACGCTTGTCCTGGGCGGCATCATCCAAAAGCAACTCAGCGATACCACCTACAAGACCCCCATCCTGGGCAGCATCCCGGGGTTGAACTATATCTTCAGCAAACATGACAAATCCGTCAAAAACACCGAACTCCTGGTCTTCCTCCGTCCCAAAGTCGTGCGCACTCCGGAGGAAGCCCGGGAACTGCTCGATGAAGCCAACAAGAAAATGTCCCTCATCCGCGATTGGGAGAAAAAGGACGCGCTGGATAAGCCGCCCAAAAAGTGAACCGGGCCGCATTACCCCACGCGGATGACACAACCCTCGCGCGCCCGCCGCGAGGGCGCATACTGAAGAGTCCGCAGGTTAGAACACAACAAATTGGCCGCGAAAGCTCTCAAGAAGCGCAAAAGGTCGTTTGTTGGTTTGACCCCTTCTTCCAATCAGCGGTGCAAGATCACAAAAGCCGCTTCGTGGTTCGTAAGGTTCCAACCCCAAGAACTACGTAACGCCTAATCGTCTGGTGAATCCCAATGCCGATTGCATCTCCATGAGATTCTGCATGCGGGACAGTCGTGAAAAAATCGCTTGAAGCCGTTCTCTTCCTCGACCTCACGCGTAGTCACGCTGCCTTTGCATTGCGGACATCCGGCAGGACGGAAAGAAACGATCCACAAGAGTAAGGCCGCAATCCCCACAAGAATGCCAAGATAGGGAACTCCGATCCAATAGCCGATGCCAATGGGAATAGCCAGAACGGGAATGCTGCCAAATTGAACCCAATTCGCTGGTTTTGGAAATTCTTTGACACAATAGTCTCTCCATTCCTGCACCTCCCTGTGATCATTCGGAGGCCCGGTTTTCAACTTGAAAACGATTCGTTTCATATGCACACAGCAGTCAGAGGCCGACACGAGACCTGAAAGGTCAGTCCTGGAATTGTGACAGTTTTCATGTTTCATTCAATCTCACCGATCCAACTGCGGCTCACCCACCGCCGCGACACCGTCGTGCGTTCCCTCAGCCACCACGCCAACGTCACCGTCCCCCCGGCCCTCTTGGGCCTTTGTTTCGCCTCGTTGAACCCAAGCAGCCTCAAGCCTCCTTGTAATATTCTTTGACGGCTGCTTTGTCCAGTCCGGTCACATGGGTCAAACCGCTCGACAAAGGTGAAATGTACCCCCCTCCCTTTCACTCCAAACTCTCCGTTGACCCGGCTGATAAATGTCTTATGCTAACGAGACCGTGGGGAACGGCACGGTTTTCCATTGCGCGCCATGAAGATTCCTAAAAATGCTATTCGATTTATCAAACGTCGAAGCGTCAATGTTGCGGCTTTGGCCGCTGTTGCCGCCGTTTCGGTCGCGCCCATTTCCCACGGGGCGGCGGCGGGCAGGGCGGAGCACGTCGTCATCGTGGTTTGGGACGGCATGCGCCCGGACTTTGTCACCCAGCCGCACGCGCCGACGCTCTTTGAACTGGCGCGGCAGGGGACTTTTTTTGAGCGGCATCATCCTGTCTATATCAGCACGACCGAAGTCAACGGCGCCGCGATCAACACGGGAGTTTATCCGGAACATTCCGGCATCATCGCCAACACGGAGTACCGTCCACTGATTGACAGCCTCAATCCAGTCGCGATGGAGGAGCCGAAAACGGTGCGGCGCGGCGATGAGGTCAGCGGCGGTCATTACATCGCCGTGCCGACGCTTGCGGAAATCATCCAGGGCGCCGGCTATCGCACGGTTGTCATCAGTCCCAAGGGCGTGGCGCTCTTGTTCGACCGCGCGGAGGCGCGAACGTCGGCCGGCGCGAAAGACTCCGTGGATTTTGCCAGGGGCGGCGTGCTGCCTCCTTCGGCGCTGGCAACGCTTGTCGCGGCCAACGGCGGCAAGCCTTTTCCCGCCAAACAGACTGTTCCAAATGCCGCGCAAGATGAATGGGCGACCAAAGCGTTGACAGGCGGATTGTGGAAAGACGGCGTGCCGAAGCTTTCCGTGTTATGGATGAGCGATCCCGATTGGTCCCAGCACGACGGCGCGCCGGGTTCGCCCGCCGCCCTTGCCGCCGTCCAAAGCGTGGACCGGAATCTCGCCGCCGTGCTCCGGGCGCTGGACGAAAAGAAGGTCCGTGACAAGACTGACGTCTTCGTCGTTTCCGACCACGGTTTTTCGACCGTCACGCTTCACGCGGATATTGCGGAAGAACTCACCAAGGCTGGATTCCATGCCGCCAGGAAATTGAAGAAGCCGGCGGCGGGAGACGTTTTGGTGATTGGCCTGGGCGGCAGCATTTCGTTTTACGTTGTCGGCCACGACGCGGCGGTGATCAGAAAACTCACCGCGTTCCTTCAAGCTTCGGATTTCGCGGGAGTGATTTTCTCGCGCGCCGCTTTGGAGGGGACCTTTCCGCTGGAACAAGTTCGCGTCAACTCCGCCGACGCGCCCGATCTGCTCGTTTCGATGAAATGGAGCGCGGACACGAATCGATACGGCGCGCCGGGACTGTTCATCTCGGACAGCAAGAAGAAAGGCTCTCATGGTTCGTTAAGTCCTTTCGACATGCACAACACGCTCGTGGCCGCCGGGCCTGATTTCAAGACCGGTTTCCGGGATCAATTGCCCACCGGCAACGCGGACCTGGCGCCGACCATCCTTTGGATTCTGGGAATCCCCCCGCCCCAGCCAATGGACGGCAGAGTTTTATCCGAAGCCCTGACTGACACGGTGGAGCCGGGAGCCATCCCGCGGCAAACGACCATTGAAGCCTCCCATGACGGCGAGCGATTCCATTGGCGGCAACACTTGAAATTCAGCGCCGTCGGCGGCGCGATCTATTTTGACGAAGGCAACGGCCAGTCCGCCCCCTGACAAGGGCCCATCTCAGCAAACTCAGTCGCCGTTGGCGACGGGAGAAAAAAGCGCCCCGATTTCGGTGCGTGATAATCAACGACATACTAATATGCCTTCTTGACACTTGTACGGAACCCGCATCAGGCGAAATGTTAAATGTTTAAGTACGACCCCAATGGTCTTTTTTTTAAATGTTTAAGTACGACCCCAATGGTCTTTTTTCCAATGGTCTTTTTCTTGGCAGCGAAGCCCGCGCGCAAGCGTCTTCCAAACAATTTGTTCACTCCGCTTGCCATGAGCGTGTCTTGCTTTGCCTGCTTTTCAATCCCAAAGGGATTGCATCATTCAGCCCAAGGTTGGCCCGATTCCGAGAGGGCCTACCCTGGGTGGCTGCGTTTAAGTCAACAACCCTGAAAGGGTTGAATATCAAGTGAAGGTGAAGGGGTCAGTCCTGAAGGAGTCAGTCCTAGAAAAATGACACATTTGCGTTCTCATGTGGTTCAGTCTATTTTCAATAGGCGTTGCTTCAGTTGTTCCAACTTCCTTCCTGGTTTCCTACAGGTGTCAGTCCTCACTATTGACACAACTTTGCTGTTTTTGGGTAAGCCAATCATAGGAATCATAGGGGTCAATCATAGGGGTCAAACCGTACTATTGGCTTGTTCATGTTCTTTTCTCCATAGATATAACGCTGCGTTGAGTGTTTGGCGCGTGCCCATGTGCAAGCGCGTCGCAAGCCAGCGGATCGGGACGGTGG
>Ga0224557_1001900_pt1 | contig 18926 bp, 17 predicted proteins | sample 714S31014metaG_FD_180677 | JGI IMG/M metagenome (GOLD analysis project Ga0224557, IMG submission 180677) | Peat soil microbial communities from Stordalen Mire, Sweden - 717 S3 10-14 | ecosystem: Environmental > Terrestrial > Soil > Wetlands > Peat | place: Sweden: Norrbotten County, Stordalen...
GGCGGGCAACAACGGACCTAGGCTCACACCGATGATACCCACCGTCAGCAGAAAGACCGCACCGAGCTGCGCCCTTAGGGCGGGAGGACTCACGAGTTCATCGATTCGTCCGGACTTGAGCATCCGAGCCGACCACCATCCCGCCGTGAGCATTCCAAGCAGTCCAGCGGTCAACGACGCGGCACCGTTGACCGAACCCGTCAGCCGCGCATCCCAGTGCCATGTACGTATGAACAATTCGGGGTACCAGGCATCCATGTAGCTCATCACTCCAATTAACGCCGAACCGATGAATAGCGCGACTGACATGCGAGGATAAGCGCTTAGAAACGCCCAGACGCGTGACAACGAGAATCCCCGGCTCTCCGAGCCGGTATTTTCCTCCGCGTGAGCTTTGCGTCGCGGCTCGGTCAGCGTGGCCGCCCACAGTGCGACCAGCAGACCGGGTAGCCCCACGACGAAAAAGACCAGATGCCACGATGACATCGCGCCCAACAACGGAACAGTCACGACCGGCGTCCGTGCAATCGCGGCAACCGTGGCGCCGCCAAGGATCGTGGCAAGCCCGGCACCGATGTAGATACCCACGGAATAGACACTCATGGCACGCGGCAGCCGCGTCCGATCAAAAAGATCCGACAGCATCGAATAAGCCGATGGAGATAAAGTCGCTTCTCCGACACCGACTCCGACGCGGGCGAAAAGCAGCCCGGAGTAGCTGCGCGTTGCTCCGCACGAAACCGTCATCAGGCTCCACAACGCGATGCCTCCGCTGATGATCCACTTGCGGGGATAGCGGTCCGCGAGCCATCCGATCGGAAGCCCCATCAAGGTGTAAAAAATCCCAAAGGCGCCGCCGGTCAGCATAGCGAACTGTGTGTCGGTGATGCCGAAGTCGTGCTTGACCGGACCCACCATGAACTTGAGAATTTGCCGGTCAAGAAACGAGAACGTATAGGCGATCATCAGCACGACGGTCGTGTACCAAGCCTGTCGCGCTGCGGCGTCCGACTGCGCGATTGTTGGGACGGCGGTCGCGTCGCGCTGAAGCATTGGCTACCGTGCCGTCGGCGAAAGTTCCTGCGCCAATTGCTGATCTGGCGTGAGCGCGCCGGTATCGAGATCCGCAAGCGGGTCGGGAGGCGGTGCCGACGCCGGAGGGACGAAAGGATGAATGAGCGCCCAGGGACTCGGCATCTCTGCGACTCGTACCGCGATGAGTGCCGGGCCGCCGCGAAGCCCAGCCGCGATTAGTTCTTGTTCCAGTCTGGCAGGAGAATCGACCATCGCACCGGCGATGCCGTAAGAGCGGGCTAACATTGGGAAATTCGGACTAAACACTTCGGTCGCATATTCAACGCCGAAGGTGCGTTTCTGAATGCGTTGAACATTGCCGAACCGTCCGTCGACAAATATGACGGCGGTGAGATTGAGTCCATAGCGTGAAAGCGTTGCCAGTTCCTGTTGGCCCCATCCGAACCCGCCATCGCCGCTGATCGAAATCAAAGTTGGGGTACGGACTGAAAATAGGGAGTGATCCAGGCTTCATCCTGGATCGCCATACAAACCACCATAATCACGGGCATATTCTGATCCTTTCTGAACTATGAAAGAGTTGGCGAATTCCCCCCCGTTACCTTGTTCGTGACCCCGGGTAAGCTGGGGTTGGCCAGCTAGGCCCGGCATGATTCCTGCCCCCAGTCGACCATGATCCGGGGGGTGTTGTCACCGGGCCTGGCAGGCAACTGGTGATCGCTGATAGGGGCCGGACCCGGTGTATTCCGAGGTCGCCTGTAACGTGGATGCCGAGACTAGTTGCCATGGTTTGCTGGCCCATCGTAGTTAACCTCAGGAGCAGGCATGACTGACATCGAGCAGCATGACAGTGTCGAAGTCTTCGTCGGTGTAGACGTGGGCAAAGGCACGCATCATGCGGTTGCATTGGATCGCAAGGGAAAACGTCTTTTGGATAGCGCCTTGCCTAATGACGAGACCAAGCTGAGAGCGCTGATCGGAAAATTGAAGGAGTACGGCAAGATCTTGCTTGTGGTGGATCAGCCCGCCACAGTCGGTGCTCTTCCGGTTGCGGTGGCTGGCGCTGAAGGCGTCCTGGTAGCCTATTTGCCGGGGTTGGCGATGCGGCGCATTGCCGACTTGCACGCCGGTGAAGCCAAGACCGACGCGCGGGACGCGTACATTATCGCCGAAGCCGCGCGCAGCATGCCGCATACGCTGCGATCGCTGAAAATAGCCGATAGCCAAGTTGCAGAGCTGACGATGCTGTGCGGCTTTGACGAGGACCTGGCGGGCCAAATCACTGCCACCAGCAATCGCATCCGCGGCCTGCTGACGCAGATCCATCCGGCGCTGGAGCGCGCGGTGGGACCTCATCTGGATCATCCGGCCATGTTGGACTTGCTTGAGCGATATCCTTCGCCCGCGCAACTCTCTTCGTTCAGCCAGAAACAGTTGGCCACGCGGCTGCTCAAACTCGCTCCCCGAATGGGAAAGACTTGGGCAACTGAAATCGTTCAGGCCCTCGCTGAGCAAACGGTCGTCGTCGCTGGTACGCAAGCCGCCAGCATCGTGCTGCCGCGTCTGGCGTTGCAGCTGGCGGCACTGCGAAAGCAACGGGAAGAGGTTGCGAAGGAAGTCGAACGCCTTGTGCTTGCGCACCCTCTTCATCCGGTCCTGACCAGCATGCCGGGGGTCCGGGTTAGGACCGCTGCGAGACTCCTGGTCGACGTGGCGACTCGCGCCTTCGCGTCCGCTGCCCATCTGGCCGCTTACGCCGGGCTGGCACCAGTAACTCGGCGCTCTGGCTCGTCGATCCGCGGCGAACTGCCTTCCAGACGGGGAAACAAACAGCTCAGGCGAGCGATGTTCCTGTCGGCCTTCGTCGCTCTGCGCGATCCGATCTCTAGGGCCTACTACACCCGGAAGATTACTCAGGGCAAACGCCATAATCAGGCCCTCATTGCGCTGGCACGCCGCCGCTGTGACGTGCTGTTCGCCATGTTGCGCGACGGGACACTTTATAGCCCGCCGCGACCCGAAAATTTATTGACAACAACATAGGGGCACCCCCCCCAGATTCCCAGCAAATGTGCTCGGCATCAAACTTCTTAGCCGTTCCTGCAACACCCTCTAGTAGGTCCAATGCAGCGGATAAACGCTATGCGTCGAGCGATTAGATGTCTCCAATATTGAGCACTATTAACTTTGAGTTATCGGGATGCGCATTAACATGGGCGAGGTCATGGGAAGCAGCCACGCATACGGCAAGAGTATTTCCGCCGCCCCCTACGGCACACGCGTAGGCACCTAGCCCCTCTTCAACTCGGTACTCCTTCACGATTTGTCCACCTTGCGCTACTAAGACGACTTTGCGGCCAAACGGATCGGAAACCCAGATCTCATCGTCCGTATTGGCACTAATCCCGTCCGGTCCAAGTACCATTGCTGGAATGAACCCGGCGAGGTCGGAAGTCTGTATGGGTGGTCCAAAGTCTGCCCAGGTGGACCGATTTGTCAGTCCACCATCGCTTTCGACCGTGAACTGGGTCAGGCGCTGTCCAAAGGTCTCAGCAACCACCAATGTGTGGCCGTTATTAAGCAATGTCATCCCGTTGGGGAATAGAAGACCATCAGCAGCGATATGCACCGACCGATCCGGATCAACACGAAGGATCGCGCCTGGCGCGAACGGCTCTCCGCTTTGCACGTTGAATCCCATGGTACCGATGTAGCATCGGCCAAAAGCGTCTGTAACCATATCGTTAGGGATACCGCGCTGCGCCAGTGATAGATCTGCGAGATGTTGCAGACCGCCGCCATCCCACCTAAGAAACTGACTGTCGAGCATTGCTACCAAGACCAGCTCGCCGTCAGGCAGCCAGCCTAAACTCGAGACGGTAGCATTGTGAGCGAGAATGGTCTCGGTCTCGCCCTGAGGGGTAACGGCGATCACCTTCCCACCGAAGCAGTCTACTGCCCAAAAGCGCCCATCGCGCCACCGTAGCCCCTCCAGAAATTTCCAGCCTTCGGTCAGTGTCTGCATCTTGACTTCCCCTTGTCGAGTCATTTCCGATTGTTGCTCAGCCTCTACTCGGCTTCGGCTAGAGCCTATTGAGTAACCATCCCCCGGCAGAGCCGGGGGGTCGCCTTTTGTACTAGCACCACCGTTTCGATCCCGCGCAACTGCGCCTCGCCGCTGCTCGAATCGCAATCCCGTCCAGGCGGGTTCGCACTAGGTCACTAGCGATTGACGGAAACCTGCGCTTCAGACGCATCTCTTGGATGGCGGTACAGATTGAGCTAAAGGGATCTATGCGTGATCGCATCCTTGGTCCTCATGCAACAACTGGCTTCGCGTGCTGCCTTGGGCTGCGGTTCGTTGAAGACTCTTCAATCGCTGTGGTGATCCGACGCGTCGCCTCGCTCAAATGCGCTACCATCGTCTCAACGAGCGCGTCGGCGTTCCGCGCCAGGGCCAGCTCGGCGAGCTTGTCATGATCCGCAGCTAGGTGGCGTCTGCCCGCCAGATGAGAATAGAAAGCACGAAAGCGCTGATATTGCTCGTAGAGCCGTGCTCGCATGTCAAGCAGGCGCGAGTTGCCGGCGGCGGCGCTCAGGGCCTCATGGAATGCCGCGTGCGCCGCTAGGAATTCCTGCGAAACCTCGCCAGTGTCGACGTATCGCGCCGAGGTCACGCGTAGTCTGTACTGCGCGGCGACCAGTCCGGCTTCCCAATCAAGGCCGCCGCGTTCAACCGACCGTCGACAGGCTATCGATTCAATTTCGCAGCGCAGGTCGGTTAACTCCTGAAGGTCCGCGATCGACACCGGTGTTACTGCGAAGCCGCGGTGATCGCGCGTCTCGACGAGTTGCTCCGAGACCAGGCGAAACAGGGCCTCGCGCACCGCTCCGGGACTGACGCTCATACTCAAAGCGAGCTCGTGAACTTTGAGCTTCTTGTTAGGCATGTGATGACCGCAGAGAATGGCTGTGCGGATGGTGTCATAGACAAAACTTGCCTGACTGCCGCATCCGGGCTCGAAGCGAGCGGTGGCTTTGCCGATGGGAGGCATATGTTCCTGGAACTCTTCGCTGTTAGGACGGACCGACTGTAGTTAGGGTTACTTGAAATGAGAATGGCAGTGACATGATGATAGGAGCTTTCATCAAGTTGCGGCCAAAACCAGCCTTCGCCCCGCTTCGTCCTCGATTAGCTTCTTCAGCCGGCGGCGGACGTGGACGGCACCGATATCGATGCGCAGCAACAGGGGCTTCATCTCCCAGAAATCTCGCCCCTCCATTCTGGCGTGGACCCGCTCAATCATCGGCTTATCTTCGGTTCGGAAGATACGTGACCGGGCCTCGGCGATCATGCTATTGCAGGCTTCATCCTCCTCGGCGAAGTTGCGCGCAATCGCGTAGAAATAATGTGTCGTCCCCTCACTCTCGGGCGTGAAAATATGTGCGGCAATCGCGCGATGACAATCGTCCCCGGACATGTTCTTGTGGCGTACCTCACCATCGAGTCGCATGATCGATGCGGGAAACCAGCGTACCCTCAGCGTCAAATCGACCAACTCTGGCAGGTTGGGAATCATGCGCGGATACATTGCGGGCGGATGCGCATCGCGCGATTGCCACACAACCTCAATCCATGAGTCGGTTGTGGTGATATCAGGCTTGCTGAAGGCGACACCCCCTCCGCCGAGCGTATCGGCATGAAGATAATCGGTGTGGCTCAGATCCATAATATTGTCGACGTACAGGTCATAGCCGCCGCCGCCGGAGAGTATCTCGTCGTGGCTCTTGGCGGTCGATGGCGCGCGCTCAAACCAGGAGAAATCAGGGATCAACTTCTGATCGCACGCCTCTGCCGCTCCCATCCAGATCCAAATGATACCGTGGAGATCCACCACCGGCCAGGATCGGACTTTGAGCGCACTTGGGATAGGTCCGTGTGGGTTGCGGACGCATACGCCATCACGGCCGAAACCAAGTCCATGATAGCCACAGACAACAGCTCCCACATCGTTGACCTTGCCAGCACTGAGGGGTGCGAAGCGATGCGGGCAGCGATCCTCAAGCGCCCCAATCTTGCCATCGCGGCCGCGGAATAGTGCGACAGGTTCATCAAGAATAGTCCGAGCGATGACCTTGCCAGCCTCGAGCCTGTCTGACCAGGCGGCCAAGTACCAGCAATTGCGCAGATAAGGCATCGCGTGCCCCTCCATTTGATTTGTGTTGCTATTATATATATAAAACACCATAGTAGCTATAAAAAACCAACTGAGCTATAAAAATTGGATGCGAAACGAGGCATTGCGCTGGCGCCTGGCTTGCACACACGCCGCGCTTGCTTAAAAGCCATGTGACGGTGGCGGCGAACACTATTGGAGGAAAGCAGGATGAGCCACTTCAGCGGACCACTCGACACGGTCAAAGTCAATTACAAAAATAAGGTCTGCACCATAACGATGGCGCGCCCAGAGAAGAACAACGGCCTCGACCAAGCTATGCGCAAAGAACTGTGGCCAGTTCTCGCAGCGCTCAGGGATGACAACGAGACTCAGGTCGTCGTGCTGACGGGGCAAGGTACACACTTTTCTTACGGCACGTTCGATGCAAAATCTCGCGCCGATACGGACAAAGAAACGATCGTCCGAATGGTTCTCGAGGGAAACATGCTGATCGATGATCTGGAGAGTCTGCCGCAAATTACGATTGCAGCCATCAATGGTCCTGCCCGAGGCTCGGGTGTCGAGATAGCATTGGCGTGCGACATCAGATATGCGGCTACCTCAGCGAGTTTTTTGCAGCATGAGGCAACCATGGGTGGATTTCCGGGCGGCGGCGGCCCGGTTCGCATGCCGATAATCGTGGGACATGCACGCGCTCTCGAAATGCAATGCGCCGCTCGAACGATTACTGCCGAAGAAGCCAGGGACTATGGCTTGGTACTCGATGTCTTGCCCGACGAAGACTTCCTAAACCACATCGTAGGCCGCGCGGAACATATGGCCAGTAGAGGTCCGCTTGCACTGCGCGGCGCCAAGCGCATAGCCAAATTACGGCAGGCTCCCGGACACGCGGATGCGCGGTTGTTGTCTAACAAACTTCGCTGCGAGCTCGAATTCAGCCGCGACGTCGACGAAGCCATTGCTGCGCTCAAGGACGGGCGCTCCCCAGCGTTTCGAGGCGCGTGACGCTGCCCGACGCATTCGGGACGGTGAAGTACCCGTGGGCGCGCACCACACGCGCTGTGAGGTCGGCGTGTCGCTAGAGAATGCCGTGATTTAGGGAGCGCGACTTCCCATCCGTTGCGGGTTGGCCGGTTGAAATTTAGGCGACCTACCCCGCCGCCTGCCAGACAAAGTGGAGTGACAAGATGGATACACAGAGACTCGTGGGCAAGATCGCCCTGGTTACAGGTGGCGCATCAGGTATTGGCGCCGCCTCCGTTGAGCGGCTTGCTCAGGAAGGTGCGACGGTCATGATTGGCGATCTCAACGTGGACACCGATAATGCAAGGGCGTTGCGATTGGACGTTACCAAGCCCGCCTCGGTGGAAGAGGCGATCGCGGCTGTCATTGATCGGCATGGCCGGCTGGACTGCTTGGTTCATAGCGCTGGCGTTGCGCGCACGATGCCGTTTCTCGACACACCGATCGAAGAGTTCGACCGTATCCACGATGTCAATCTTCGCGGCACCTTCATTGTCTGCCAAACGGCGGTCCGAGCGATGCTGCGCTCGGGCGGCGGCTCTATCGTGAATATCGCGAGCGTGTCGGGTATGCTCGGCAACGGGCGACGAAGCGCCTACGGCACCTCAAAGGCAGCAATGATCCATCTCTCGAAGATCATGGCGGTCGAACTCGCGAAGGAGGACGTTCGCGTTAATGTAATCAGCCCTGGTCCGATCGATACGCCGCTGGTGAACGCATTCTACTCGGATGCCATCCGCAAGGAATGGACTAGCCGCGTCCCAATGCGACGGTTTGGCTCGCCGCAGGAGGTCGCCGCAGCGGTTGCATTCCTTTGCTCGGACGATGCTAGCTATATCACTGGCCAAGTGCTGGCAACTGATGGCGGCTTCGTGATCGCAGGACTGCGAGACGACGCAGGCTAACCGCCTTCGCCGAGGCTCGCAGATCGTGGGCGCGTAGTGGTACTAACGGAGAGATCTAAGCCATGACGGATACTGTAAAAAGCTACTCGGCGATGCTGCGTCGGGCATTGGGCGGGCGTCTGGCGCCCGGGGGCACACACCTTCTCGGAAATGGTCGCTGCCGATGGCGTGGTCGAATTTCCATTCGCTCTCCCAGGCATGGCGAATCGGCTCGAGGGCCGCGATGCGCTCGCTGCGCATCTGCAGCGCGTCGGCGGGAGAGTTAAGTTTGACAGGATGAGCGAGCCGCTGATCCATCAGACTACCGATGCAGGAGTTCTTATCATCGTGTTCGAAGGATTCGGTCACGGTGTGACAACGGGTGAGCCGTACGAGCAGCGTTATATCGCCGTGATACGTGTGCGGGATGGCCATATCGTACACATCAAGGAGTACTGGAATCCACTGGCGATCCTACGCACACTCAAAGGCCACGCCGTGGTAGAGGAACTTGCAGCAGGTGCATGGCCGGCGACTGCTGATAGAGCTTGAAAGGCTCACGGCTCAGCATTCCGATGACCGCAATCCCTCTGTTACCACCGCACCTCGCCATCTTTGTCAATGAAATGACCGGAAACAGCATCATGGCCGAGCAACGCATAACGAACCGGCACCTTGGCCGCATCGGCAGGCAGCAGATCGCCTCTATTGCCGCTCAAATCAGTTTTGACAAAGCCCGGGCAGACCGAGTTCACGACGATCTTGGTGTTGCGCAATTCCTGCGCGAGCTGAATCGTCAGCATGTTCAGCGCTGCCTTGGACGCGTTGTAGCCAATGAACTGTGCCGAATAAAATGGGGAAGACGAATCGCCGTTGCATGCGAGCGACCCTAACATGCTCGACATGTTCACGATGCGGCCGGCTTGCGACTTGTACAGCAAGGGCAGCATCGCCTGCGTGACGGCAAGTGTGCCGAAGAAATTAGTTTCCATCGTATGTCGAACGTCTGCCAGCGACGCCGTACTCGGTACGCCGTCGGCTTTATCCCAGATGCCGACATTGTTGACCAGAATGTCGAGGCGGCCGAAGTCGGCCTTGATCCTAGCGGCAGCGGCTACAATACTTTTCTCATCACGCGTGTCCAACGAGAGCAGCAGAACATGAAGACCTCGGGCCGAAAGCCTCTCGACGGCGGCTTGGCCGCGCTGTTGATCGCGTGCTCCAAGCAGCACCGTAACTCCCGCTTCGGAAAGTTGCTTTGCAATTTCGAATCCGATGCCTTTGTTCGCACCCGTGACGAGCGCGATCCGGTCAATAGCCATGAAAACTCCTTATCGGAATTGGTTCAACAGAGAATCGCCTGATAGTATATGAAAGATAATTCGGCTCTTGAATTCGCTTATGATTAAGGCTCCTCCGCACCCTCTCGCTGCCCGGAAAATACCGCGTCAGCTACGTGCTGCCATAACCTTGGAAGCGATATTCGAAGCAACTATTCAGGTTTTATTGTCCGATGGACCGACACGGCTTACGACAACGCGCGTTGCAGCACGAGCGGGCGTTTCGGTGGGTACCTTGTACCAGTATTATCCGCACAAACAGGCGCTGCTATATGCAATAACCGAACGCTATCTGGGCGGGATCGCAGAGGCTGTTGAGAAAGCTTGCCGGGAGAATCAAGGCGCATCGCTCACTCAGATGAGCGATGCATTGGTGGGCGCGTATTGGAAGGCGAAAACTATGCGACCAAACGCGACCCGCGCGCTCTACCTTGTCGCCGCAAAGGTAAACACTGCTGCGTTGGCCGAGACATGCGCCCAACGCATCGAGGCCGCCGCCGCCGCGATGTTTGCCAGCGCGCCTGACGCAATATTTACCGACTTAACATTGGTCAACCGCTCACTCCTGACGGCGCTTTTCGGAGCGGTTCGAAGCGTGTTCACTCGCGAGGTATCGCCAACATTTGTCGAGCAGGTCCGTGAGGAGCTGTCGCTGATGTGCCGTTCCTACCTCGTCGCCGCGACAGTGTCCTAACTGTTCAATATGGGGTCGATACGAGATTCAGACCGTCCGCTACCGACAACAGTTACGGTAGCGGCATCATCCCAGTAGTCTGTAACGATCGATTGTTCAGTGGCATGGTGCGGGGGATCTGCCTATTCCGCGTCACGGTTGGCGGTGTTTGTTGGCGCTAACGGATGTAGCGCATGAGCGTTTGTCTTAAGATCCGGAACTGATGTAAAAAACGATGCTCCAAATAATATCGCGCTTGAGTTTGCCGAATCACTGTTCGATTTCGTTAAGCCGCGATGAGTAAGTGGGAGTGGAATGCAGACGTACCTTGGGTGCGCTTCGAGGGACTGTTTGACCGATGCACTGTTGGGAGGACACGAACTCGGCCGAGCTCCCCCTGTGACGCAGCCAGGTCTTACCCAGAACCTCGCCGTGGCGCGCAAATAAGCGTGGAGCTTGCGTGCCGCCTCGGCAGCCGCGCTTCGATTTCCGGCATCAGTACCGCGGGGAGCTGGCCAATTCGCTGACTGTAAAGCCCAGCGGCCCGCTGTTCGATGTATAGTTTGTACCAACTGGCGCCATAGGTGTACTCGATCCGTTCGTACACTTCATGCCACGTATGGCCCTTCTGTCGACACCTTCGCCAGTAACCATATCAATCGCGCTCCTGAGGGATCTTGTGCCCGATATATTCGGCCGTTCGCTCACCGTGTCAGATCCATACGCTCCGCATGGGTCTGCTTATAGCGTCTTTTAGAGACACGATGGTAGTGCATAAATGACTATTTACAAGTCACTCGCAGGCAGACGATCAAACTTCCCTTGTCATTCCAATGTAAACCCGGAAAATAATGAGGATGGCCAGAAAAAAAGTTCCAGTGCGCAAGTCTATAAACGACGAGAGTCAACCTCACATCAAAGACCGGCTCGTTGAGATTGCCGCCCGGCATTTTGCCGAACATGGACTTCAAGGGGCGAGCCAGCGGGCAATCCAGAGAGATGCTGGCGTAAATATATCGACTACGAACTACTATTTCGGATCGAAAAAGGCGTTGTATCGTGCAGTGATCGAAGCGGCACTTTCTAGGATTCAACAAAGACGCATCTCTGGTCTTGAGTGTATACCCACCGACTTGTCGATAAATCAGCGACTTAGAGCATTGCTCGATGCCTATTTGGGCTCTCACATTCGTGAGGCTGCAAGTGAGTCGGGTTATAACTATCTTCGTATAGTCGCGAGCCTCAATTTGGCGGCCACAGATGCGACGGTCAAAATAATTGAAGACTTAGTTAACCCAGTGAGGGAGTTATATGTCAACGAATTCGCGAAAATGTTTCCTGGAGCGTCCCGCAACCGAGTATACCACGTTTTATGGCTTTCGACCAGTCTGATGTCAATGGCACCTATGCAACTGCGGCGAACTTCCATTTCAAATCGAGTGATTGAGAGAATTGTTGCCGACGTCGTGACTATAGCTGCCTCCGCATTTGAAACTTTGTGCAGGTCTGAGGATGACTTGGACTATTAGCATAGGGGGTGTGTGGCCTGTCGTTCGGCGTCCCCAATGCAACTCGCGTGCGGAAAAGTGGCATCAAAGTCGCAATCCAACTCCTGCCTAGATTGCCAGTCTCAATAGGGATTGATTCACTCCGGCCTCTTCCAGGGTTGAATCCCTTTTAAGAATCTCACCGCGAAGGCACCGATGGTTTTACGTTGCGTAACGCCTTCCGCGATTTCGCAGATGCGCTGTGAGCCTGGTCAGGGGACCGGGTAAAAAAGTCCCCCGCTTCCCTCAGCAGACCGCGCAGGAAGCGTTGGGTCAGACGCACCTGAGCGGTCTGCGCCATATCGGCGTCGACAATCATCCAATAGGTACGTTTCAGGGATATCTCTTCCGGCAACACCGGCACCAGACCGGGCGCGGTGCAGGCGACGTACGCGGGTAGCACGCACAGCCCAAATCCCGCCACCGTCGCCGTCATCTGGGCCTGAAGGCTGCTGTTTTGCAGCCGCGCCCGCAAATGTGGGTGGATTTCGGGCAGATAGTTGAGCGCGCGCGTGAAGATCAAGTCGTCGACATAGCCGATGAAGGGATGACCTTTTAGATCGGTACGCGAACAGATGGGCGGCGCGGAGGCAAGATAGGCCTGTGATCCATACACGAACAATTGATAGTCGGCGAGATGTTCATGGACTAAACGGCCTCTGGGCGGCAAAGTCATTGTTACCGCGACATCAGCCTCGCGGCGCGAGAGAGCGACGATCTGCTGGATTGTGATCAGCTCCACGACGAGTCTCGGATGGGCAGCGGCCAGTGCACCTATGCGCGAAGCCAAGAAAAAGTTACCGAAGCCTTCGGGAGTGCTGATCCTCACCGCACCGGCAAGCCCTTGCTGCTTACCTGCCGCCGTCTCCTCGATTCGGACCGCCTCCGCTTCGATCGCGCCCGCCATGCCTAGCAGCGCCTCGCCATGCTGTGTCAGGTTGTAGCCTCGAGGGTTGCGCTCGAAAAGCTGAAGCCCGAGCGCCGCCTCAAGCGCACTGATCCGACGGCCAACCGTCGCATGATCCGTGCCTGTCCGCCGTCCTGCCAACGAAACGGTTCGTGATCTAGCCACCGCCAAAAAGAAGCGAAGGTCGTTCCAGTCGAACGGTTGGCTGGTCATATGTGCAATTTTGCACAGAATTAGCGCAAATTCTCAAGTTTCCGTGCTCTTTTGTCAATGCTAGCCTCCGCACCTGCTTGATGATTTCGGAGAAAGAATGACCGCGATTTCCTTGCCGCGTGTGATGCGCATAGCACCCGGGGCGCTTAACGATCTGCCGGCGGCGCTAACGCAATTAGGCCTGAGATCCCCCGCGGTCCTCACCGACGCCTTTCTTGCCGGCAACGGTGCGCTCGCTCGCCTGCTCGCGATCCTTAAGTCTGCGGGGATGCAAACGCGCGCTTACAGCGAAGTCCGGGCCGATCCCACCATCGTTTCTGTAGACGCAGCCGTTGCATTCGTTGCCCAAGGCAATCACGACTGCATCATAGGTTTTGGCGGTGGCAGCTCCATTGACACCGCCAAGGCGGTAGCGGTGCTCGCCGCGCGCGGCGGTACCATGCACGCGCTGAAAGCTCCGCACCAAGAGAACACCCCAGGGTTTCCCATCGTGGCCATTCCCACCACTGCAGGCACCGGATCGGAAGCAACTCGCTTTACCATCATTACCGACGAGACGAACGACGAGAAGATGCTATGTGTGGGACTGGCTTATATGCCGGTGCTCGCGATCATCGATTATGAGCTAACGCTCACCAAGCCATTGCGACTCACTGCCGATACCGGCATTGACGCATTGACGCATGCAATCGAGGCGTACGTTTCGAAGCTTGCCAATCCGTTCTCGGACGGCATGGCCATAGCAGCGATGCGCGCGATCTGGCCCAACTTGCGCCGCGTCTGCGAGGATCCCGGTGATCGTGCCGCGCGCGAGGCGATGATGGTCGGCTCACTCCAAGCCGGCATCGCTTTCTCGAACGCCTCGGTGGCCCTAGTGCACGGCATGAGTCGCCCGATCGGTGCGCACTTCCATGTCGCGCACGGTCTGTCCAACGCGATGCTGCTGCCGGCGGTCACTGCGTGGTCCGCCCCGGCGTCGCCTGGACGTTATGCTGATTGCGCGCGCGCCATGGGGCTCTCACAGCCCGGATTGAGCGAGCACGCCGCAGTCGCCCGGCTCGTCGAAGCGCTGCATGAGGTAAATCGCCACCTTGCCGTACCTACCCCCAAAAGCTATGGAATCGATGAAGGCCGCTGGATGAACCTGCTACCGCTGATGGCTGAGCAAGCACTGGCTTCGGGCTCGCCGGGCAACAATCCACGCGTCCCGGACGCTGAGGCCATCCTTTCGTTGTATCGCGAGGTTTGGGCCTAATGTCCTTCCTCTCCTCTGCGTCTTCTCTGGAGTTGCCCATGCCCAGCCTGCCCCTTATCGATCACGTCATTTACGGCCGCACGTCTACCGCCTCCGAGCAACAGTCCGACGTCTTCAATCCCGCGACCGGCGAGATCCGCGCGCGTCTTGCGCTGGGCGGTGCTTTAGAGGTCGACGCGGCGGTGCGGGCCGCACGTCGGGCCTTTGTTGATTGGGCGGCGACTTCGCCCCATATTCGTGCCCGAATCCTATTCCGTTTTCGTGATTTGATGGAGCGCCACTTGGATCCGTTCGCTGCGCTGATCACCGCTGAGCACGGCAAGGTACTTACTGATGCACGGGGCGAGTTAATCCGGGGGCTCGAGGTTGTCGAATTTGCCTGCGGCATACCGCAACTCCTGAAGGGAGAGTTCTCGGAACAGGTCGGTAACGAGATCGACGCGGTCTCCTTCCGCCAACCACTAGGTGTAGTGGCGGGAATCACGCCCTTCAACTTTCCCGCGATGGTCCCATTGTGGATGTTGCCGGTCGCGCTTGCGTGCGGCAACCCCTTCATTCTGAAGCCCTCCGAACGCGATCCGAGTCTCGCCAATGAGCTCGCCTCGTTGCTTGCCAAGGCCGGCTTGCCGGAGGGGGTATTTCAGGTCGTGCATGGAGGCAAGCCCGTCGTCGACGCAATTCTCGACCACCCCGGCATCGAGGCCGTCTCATTCGTGGGCTCTACCCCAATCGCCGAGTACGTCTATCGCCGCGGCACAGCCGCTGGCAAACGCGTGCAGGCACTGGGAGGCGCCAAGAACCACATGATCGTGATGCCGGATGCGGATATCGACAAGGCAGTGGACGCGCTGATGGGCGCGGCGTATGGCTCGGCCGGCGAGCGCTGCATGGCGATCTCGGTCGCAGTGCCGGTCGGCGCGCACACGGCTGATGCACTGGTCGAACGCTTGGCGCCCAAAGTCCGTTCGCTCAAGATCGGACCGGGAACCGATGCTAGCGCAGAGATGGGCCCGCTCGTCTCGCGAGCGCATGCTGCCAAGGTGATCGACTACATTGAAGCGGGCGTGGCGGAGGGTGCCAAGCTGGTCGTCGACGGGAGGGGTCTTAATGTCCCGGGATATGAGCAGGGGTTCTTCGTTGGCGGTACGTTGTTCGATCGGGTGACTGCGGACATGAGGATCTATCGCGAGGAGATCTTTGGGCCGGTATTGTCAATCGTCCGTGCGCAAAGCTTTGCGGAGGCCCTTGGGCTCATCAATGATCATGAATTTGGCAACGGCACCGCGCTCTTCACCCGCGACGGTGATACAGCTCAGGCGTTTCTCAGCAAGGTCCGCGCCGGCATGGTCGGTATCAACGTGCCGATACCGGTGCCGATGGCTTTTCATTCCTTCGGTGGCTGGAAGCGATCGCTGTTTGGTGACCACCACATGCATGGTCCTGAAGGCGTGCGTTTCTATACACGGTTGAAGACCGCGACGCTGCGCTGGCCCCAAGGTATCCGCGCCGGCGCAGAATTCGTCATGCCAACGCTCAAGTAAGGCAACGTGGTGATGAGCGTCGAGTCGCATACGCACGAGGTGCTAACCGAAAGGCACGGTCGACTGGGCGTCATAACGCTCAATCGGCCACAGACACTCAACGCGCTCAACCTCGACATGGTCGAGCAACTCGACTACATATTGGCAGCATGGGCCGGAGATTCGGCCATAGACGCCGTGCTGATCCGCAGCTCTAGCAAACGCGCCTTCTGTGCCGGCGGCGACGTGCGTTCGATCGGTATTCTGCCGGATCCAATGCAACGCATGGCATTGGGGCGCGCGTTCTTCAGTGTCGAATATCGCGTCAATTACCGCATCAACAAATATCCGAAGCCCTTCATCGCCCTCATAAACGGGATCGCTATGGGTGGTGGTCTGGGAGTGTCAATCCACGGTTCACATCGTGTCGTGGGCGAGACAGTCCGGATGGCGATGCCGGAAACCGTGCTCGGTTTTTTCCCCGATGTCGGCGCTACTTGGTTCCTAAACCGTGGTCCTGTCTGGATTGCGCGGTATTTGGCGTTGACCGGACCACATATTGGTGCTGCCGATGCACTGACGGCTGGTCTTGCTACTCATCACGTTCCTATCGCTGCCTTCGATGACGTTGTGACGGCACTGGGGACGGCGCGCCGGCTCGACGCGGAAGTAGTCAACAATATCCTGGATCAACGCGCCGTTAACCCGATGTGCGGCCACCTCGCACATCGCGCCCCCAACCTGGCGCGGCTGTTTGCCGGGGATGATCTTGATTCGGTCATTACGACTATCGAGGAGGCCGCATCACACGCAGCATGGGTTGCCGAGATCCAAACGGCTCTGCGCCGTGCCTCGCCAACCAGTCTGCGCGCGACCTGGCGGCGCATAGTTCAGGGAAAGGACCGGACTATCGAACGGGTTTTAACGGACGATTACCGTATGGCCGTTCGGGTCGTCGGCGACCATGATTTCGCCGAAGGCGTACGAGCTATCCTCGTTGACAAGGACCAGTCGCCGCGCTGGAAGCCGGCGAGCTTGTCGAAAGTAACGGAGAGCGCCATTGATGCGCTCCTCGCACCGTTGCCCGTCGCGACCGATGGGGTTGGCCAGCGCGGTGGAGACCTTGAAATGGAGTGAGCCGGCGCGAAGCGGCCGAGCGTGTCATCGAGGCCGAGCAGATTCGCCTGCGGTGCCGCCGTTCCCTTCATACTGCAGGTGCAACTCGCGACCGGGTGCATCACTTGATTGGGCGCGTGGATGAACACCACGAATCTCCTCGCGTGTGCCTGTTGAGCGACCTCGGTAGTCGTTCGGCCGAGAGCACATTCAGGTCAGCGCCTCCTTCACCAAGTCAGGTCGGCCCGCTGGCAAGGAAAATAAACGAATGTGATGAAGTCGCCCCGTCCGGGGCGCTCCGGTAGTGTCGAACTGGCGATGTCAAAAAAAGTGACTGCCGGTTGCTCGAGAGAGGCCCGCCGCTCGCTCCAGCACAGCCTAGAAGTGCCGCGACGCAGGTCCATCCGCCTTGCCGCCAATCAGAGTCACGCCTGTCCATGCGCCTTTTCATAGGCGATCCAACTCTCAAGCCGTTCTGGATAATCTGCTGGTGACGCTTTACCGGAAGCATAATTGCGCAGCGGGCTTGTGAGGACTTTTGCATACTGATCGGCAGGCACTTGATAGAGGAAGCCGGCCGTGCGATTGGCAAACTTCCACCCCACCTGGGTCTTGCGATACTCATCCTCATACCGTATTCCAAGCAGCACCATGTCACCCTTTCGCGAAAGCTCGGCGTGACCACTGACACGGCCAGTCGCCTCGACCTTGCCGTCACCGACAAAATCAATTTGAATATCGTGCATGAAATGTTGCCCAGGTCCAAGAACCGCAAACCGCCGGTGGAAACCATTAATGATTGCGTCGACGCCAACGTCATTCAATGATCTATCGACCGAACGAAGCGCCGCATCGGGCAAAAACAGAGCGGCAATCGCCTCGATATTTCGATCATCAACCGCGAAGCAATAACGCGCAATAAGCTGGCGAATCTGGGATTCCGCTTCAAGGCGTTCGACGCGATCTTCCAAACTGGGCATGTCTTACTCCATAGGTCTTGTTTAAATGCAATGCAAAGCTGTCCACACCGCACGATCGCTTGCGACAGTAGCATCGCTGGCGCGCTCGCGAACGAAACGATGTTTTAACGCGGCAGGAAGTACCGAGATGAGCCGTACCGTAAAAACCATGGGTTCGTTCTGCCGCTATTTGGTGGTGAAACGTAAGGGGAGTGTCTTCACCGATGAAACGAACGCGGATCGCGTTCTTGTCGGCTGTCCATCCAGCTCGATCGATGCGACGCGTTTGAATAGCTCCGCAAAGAAGATTCCCATCTCCAACCGGGCTAAATGCTGGCCTAGGCAGATGTGAGGTCCGTAGCCAAAAGCGACATGAGTCGTATTCCTTGGCCGATCAACCGAGAATTCATCCGGGCTGTCAAAAATATCTTCGTCCCGATTCGCCGACGGGTAGGACAGCATGATCCAGTCACCTTTGCGGATGTGCTGCCCACGAAGCTCGTAGTCGTCAACCGCCGTTCGCATGAAACTGCGGATCGGGCTTGTCCACCGTACACTCTCATCAACGAGTTTCATGATGAGATCGGCACTCTTGCCAATTCGAGCATAGAGATCCGGACGTTCGGCAAGCGCCCAAACGCCGCCAGCGGTCGACGATGATGTTGTATCGTGCCCCGCGGTTACGATTGCAATGTACTGGCTCATGGCGTCCCAATAAGAGATGGGTTCCCCATTGATGACGCCGTTCGCAATCTTGCTAGTAACATCGTCGCGAGGATTCGCGCGTCGATCATCGGTTATCGCATCGAAGTAAGCGGTGAATTTCTGAAGCAGACTCACATCAAACGCTTGGGCGTCATTCACATCGACATCCGCGCCAGTCGCGTTCAGGTCGGGGTCTTGAGGATTAAACAGCTCCTGTGTCAACTTGAGCATGAACTCTTCATCGGAGCGAGGTAGGCCTAAGAGTGACAAGATCACGCGCAGCGGATAGCGCAAGGCGGCGGCCGTGACAAAGTCACACCGACCACCGGTCGAAAGTAGTTCCTCAATCGTCTCATTGGCTATGACGCGGATATCGCTCTCGAGCGCCCGAACACCATTTGGGGCGAACTCCTTGAACGTCAGACGCCGAGCGGCGGAGTGTTCTGGCGGGTCCATCATCACCAACGCACGGAACTTCGGCGCTGCAGGACTATCGAAAAACTCGAGCTGAGCCTTGCTGGAGAGCATGGATCTGTACCCGTTGGTACGGAATATTGCTGGATTGAGGC
>Ga0224557_1001907_pt1 | contig 18909 bp, 22 predicted proteins | sample 714S31014metaG_FD_180677 | JGI IMG/M metagenome (GOLD analysis project Ga0224557, IMG submission 180677) | Peat soil microbial communities from Stordalen Mire, Sweden - 717 S3 10-14 | ecosystem: Environmental > Terrestrial > Soil > Wetlands > Peat | place: Sweden: Norrbotten County, Stordalen...
AAGCGATCCTTCCACAGCGCTACGACACGCGAACGGCTTGGGGCGGCTGAGTTGGGCCATGCCGAGACTGGTGAGCGAGAGCACTGAGCAACCGGGATCATCCGCTAAAACAGTCGCGTAACGCGCGGCCCAGCGTTCTTTGGTTTGGGGGCCATCCATCAGCAGAGCGATCACGAGATTTGGTCCGACGGCGCGGACAATGTTCGCCACCGGGTCGGGCCGTGCCAAGTCTTCACAGACTAGCGCGCACAGCACCAGATCCTCACTTATCGACATGAAATTCAGATGCCGGTCGGTGCAGTCAGTAAACTCCCACCATTCGCGGTATGGTGACAGGACACCTCCCAAGCCGTATTGGATTACTTGGCTCTCGTCCAGCTTCCAGGGGTGGTGCTTCCTCTGGGCGACGTCTTCGAGTGATCGAAACGAAAGCCTCACTTCGTTCGTCCCACGCTTGCCATCGGTCCCGCTGCGGCCTACGCCGGCGACTATGAAACACTCCGGAGGGAGGCGATCCCGCAGGGCGCGAAATTGTTCGTCCGTGATTGAAAGCTCCGGCAAAACAACCCCGTCGATTCTGCCCAGCTTGCGCTTGGCCTCGGCATGCAAGGCTTCGACGAGGGCGGACAGGTCCTCGGGACGGCTTTCGGAGTCATGGGTAAACGTGAAGAAGCCAAAACCCTCGGGCAATCTGGCTGCTGCATCGGCTGTCTCGCGGAATTGATTGACGAGTACCTCGAACGGCCAGGGGATCAACAGCAGGTTCATCGAGTCGCTTTGAAGAAACGGACTGGACTGCCACTGCGGCGTAACCTCGCTGGCATCGCACAGGGCCAAATAATGCGACAACGACCGTTCAGTCAAGCCATTCTGAGGAGTGTGCATTCGCGGAAGGACGCGTAACCGGGATGGGTCAATATCGTGACACAGAGTGCCCTCCTCCGCCAAGAGGTCAGACCCAAGATCCTGTATGGGATCGTCTTTGCCCGCCGCTTGATCTTTCGGGGCACCGACCCCTTCGCAAGCTTCATCGGCGACCGCGACAAGCGTCATGAGGGCTTCGCAGAGGGCGCGTTGATCCCGTGTCTCTTTGAGCAGCATCGCAAACGATTGGCATACGACCTGCCACTCGCCTTCCAGATCGCCAGGGTAAGCCTTTGGCTGAGATCTCTGCCATTTCTCGCCCAGTTCGCGCGTTTGGGCGGACCATGCTTCGAGCGCACCGCCCTTGGAGTCAAGCGGCCAATCGCGAAGAAGCGCCGCGTAGGCCCCGGTCCGCTTTAGCAATGCCAGGCACAGGGCGAAGCAATCGGGCGGCCACCACGGAAAGGTCGTATCGTTCTGCAGCCGCGGGAGAATCCCGATGAGAAACTCGCCAATTGTGGCCTCGCCCGCCATGACAGCCCGTCACTGCCCCATGCCACACTCCGCATGCACTGCGCGCACCGCCTTCTCCAGCCCGTCGCGGCTGACCACGATGGCGATGGTCAGTTCGCTGGAGCCCTGCGCGATGGCGATGATGTTCACTTTCTCGCGCGAGATAGCCGTGAAGATGCGCCCGGCCGTGCCGGGCTTGCCTTGCATGCCTTCGCCGACGACGGCCAGCAGACCGACCTGCTCATCCACCTGGATGGGGTACACGTAGTCGTGGGCCAGTTCTAGCGCGAGGGCGGATTCCAGGGCCTGCCGGCTTTTCGCCAATTCCTCCGTGCGCACCAGGAAGCAGAAATTCTGGCGGTAGCTGGAGCTGGAAAACACCAGTACCTCGACGTTGGCGCGATCGAGTGCGTCGAGCGCGCGCGCCATCACGTGCGCGCCGCTCAACTCGGGGCTGGCGGGCTGTAGCGAGATGAGCGCCACCCGTGCGAGCGAAGTCACCGCGCGCGCGCCCGTGGCCGCGCCGATGGACGGCAGAATGCGCGTGCCGGGCTTTTCGGGCGCGAAGCTGTTCTTGCTCCAGACCGGAATCTGCTTCTCGATCAGCGGCGCCAGCGTGCGCGGATGCAACACCTTGGCGCCGTTGTAGGCGAGCTCCGCGGCTTCGGCGTAGGTGACTTCGTGCAACACCACCGCGGAAGGCACCAGGCGCGGATCGGCGCTCATGATGCCATCCACATCGGTCCAGATCCATAACTCGGCGGCGTCCAGCGCGGCCGAGAGAATCGACGCGGAGAAATCGGAGCCGCCGCGGCCCAGCGTGGTGGGACGCCCATCGGCGGTGGCGCCGTTGAAGCCGGTGACCACCGGCAGGATGCCGTGTTCGAGCAGCGGCAGCAGGCGCGCGCGCGACTTGGCGCGCGTAGGTTCCATGAGCGGCGAGGCATTCCCGAAGACCGCGTCGGTGACCACGATCTCCGCCGCGTTGACGGCTTCGGCGGGCGTGCCTTGCGCATTCAGGTATTGGGCGATGAGCAGCGCCGAGAGCCGCTCGCCAATGGCCACGGCCTCATCCACCGAGCGCGGCGGCATTTCGTTGAGCATCAGCATGCCGCCGGCGATGCGTTGGAACTCGGCGATCAGATAGGCGATGCCTTCCGCAGCCCCTTCCTGCCGTTCGGGCGGCAGCAACTCGCGGCAGGTCGCGAGGTGACGCTCGCGCAGCTTGGCGACATTGGCCTCAAGGCCAGCCTGGTCTCCGGCTTCGGCGCGGCGCAGGGTGTCGAGCAGCAAGTCCGTGATTTTGGACATTGCCGAAACCACAATGGCCACCGGCCGGCGCGCCTTCTGTTCCGCGGCGATGCCCGCAGCGACACGCATGCGCTCGGCCGAGCCTACGCTGGTGCCGCCGAATTTCATTACGAGCAGATCGTTCAACTGAAATCCTTTCCGTTAGTTAATCGTGCCCGCACCACCCTTAAAATCTCTTCTTCGACGCCATCGAGCGAAAGCCCCGTGGAATCGATGTAGACGGCGTCGGGAGCCTGGGTGAGCGGCGCTTCGGCGCGGGTACGGTCGCGCCGGTCGCGTTCCTGCATCTGGGCGGCGACGGCCTCCGGGGGCGCGGATTCGCCCTGGTCGCGGAAGTCGCGCAGGCGGCGGCTGACGCGCTCCTGGGGATCGGCGTCCAGGAAGATTTTGACGTCCGCGTCGGGGAACACCACGGTGCCGATGTCGCGGCCTTCCATAATGACACTGGTGCGCTCGCCCAGAGCGCGCTGCTTCTCCACCAGGGCGCGGCGCACGCCCGGAATGACGGCTACCACGGAGGCCTGCTGGCCCACTTCGGGGGTGCGGATGGCGGCGGTCACGTCCTCGCCATTAAGCAGGATTTGCAGGCCCGCCGGCTGCAATTCGATATCGGCGGCGCGCGCCAACTGTTCCATGCGGTGCATGTCCGCGGGGTCCGCGTTTTGCCGCATGGCCCACAGCGCCACGGCCCGGTACATCGCGCCGGAGTCGATGTAGGTGAACCCCAGGCGCTCCGCCAAGCGGCGCGCGATGGTGCTCTTGCCGGCGCCGGCGGGCCCGTCGATTGCGATGACCACTCGCCGGGATTGCTTTGCCACTATTTCTTGTCCGTAAGGATCTGCATGACGTGGCGCTTGTCGCTACTGTCGCTGATTTGCAGCGTGAGCTGTCGCTGGTCCTTGGTGGAGGTGAGCATGGTCAACTGCGCTGTTGTCATTGTGGATTCGGTCTTCCAGCCGTTGCTATCCAGTCCTTTCTTGTAGAAATCGACGATTTTGTCGATAGCGTCGGCCGATTCCAGCACCAGGTTGCGCGCGTTCTCCTGGGAGATGGACTGCGACATCACGATCTTGGCTGGGCTGTAGATGGGCACGTCCTTCGGGTAATCGTCCGGAACCTTGTTCCGATTGAAGTTGAGGGTGGCGGTCTGGCCGTCTTTGCCGGTTACCGTTACCGTGCCGGCATCCTTTCCTTTCTCCTGGTAGCTGACCTTCCCGTCGGCGGTGGTGACCGTGTGGGATCGGCTACAGGCGGCGCCTGCGCACAGCAAGCTGGCGGCCAGCAGGGCGCCGAGCGGGCGCAGCGGTTTTTTCGCGATTGAAGAGTACATGGAAGGTAGAATAGCAGGAGCATGAGTCCGGATGAATTCGACAAGTTGGTGCAAGGGGCCTACGGGCGGATCCCCAGCCGGTTTCGGGGCCGGCTGAAGAACGTGGCGATGCTGGTGGAGGCGGAACCATCGGCGGCGCAACTGGCGGAAGCCGGGGTGGGACCGGGGGGCACTTTGCTGGGCCTGTATCAAGGGCGGCCATTGACCCAGCGCAGCGTTTTCGAGAGCTTCGCAATGCCGGACCGGATCACCATATTCCAGGGTCCGCACGAACGGCTGGCGCACGGGGAAGCGCACCTGAAGCGGATGGTGGAAGACACGGTCTGGCACGAGGTGGCGCACTATTTCGGCATGGACGAGCGGCAGGTACGCGCGGCGGAGAGGAGGCGGGCCGGCGCCGCCCGCCGTGCCAGGTAATTAGTGTTTGCGTCTCAGTTGGGGGGCTGTTGGGGCTGCGGTGTCGGTTGTTGCGGCGTGGATTGACCAAAGGTGGAGGACTGGCCGAAGCTGGAGGATTGACCGAACGCGCCGGTGGCGCCGGCGTTGCCGCTTTGACCGAAGCCCGTAGTGCCGGGTTGCTGGCCTGGTTGCTGGCCGGGCATGCTACCCATCTGTCCGGCTGGCGTGCCGGGTGTACCGCCCCCGCGCTGCACACCGGCGAGACCGTGGTCCTTGGCTTGATCGTAGACGAACTCCCACTCGTTGTACTTCTTGCGCTCATTGTAGATCTTGATTGCGGGTCCGGTGTATTGGCTGGCGACGCCGGCGATGCCGCCTCCGACCTGCGTGCCTCCCATGCCAGTCGATCCTGGCCCCATACTGGAAGGGCCGCCAACGCCGGGAAGATCGCCCATACCGGGTCCACTTTGGCCTGTAGGAGCGTTCCCGCCACCGAAGCCGGACATTTGTTGCTGCTGTCCGAATCCACCCTGCTGCTGAAAACCCGATTGCTGCGGGCCTAACATGCCGCGGCCGGGGGGGAACCCAGCCTGCTGGCCTGGGAATCCGCCCTGCTGGCCCGGGAATCCGCCCTGCTGGCCGGGGAACCCGCCCTGCTGGCCTGCGAAACCGGTTGGCGTGCCAGTGCCCATGCCGGATGACTGGCCCAAGGAGGGCGCCGTATACACACTGCCGCTGGACGACTGGCCGGCGGTCTGACCGCTGGGAAAGCCTCCTGTGACGCCCGGACCGGATACCTGGTACGGCATTGTGCCGGGAGTCCCATAAGGTTGATTGGCCATCGCCGGGTTGTAGCCGGGCTGACCCGGATACGCACCGGGCTGGTACATGCCGGGCTGCTGAATACGCCCGGGAGCCATGCCGGGCGTCTGTTGGTTGGCCATCCCCGCCCCAGGCGTGCCCGGCGCCGGGGTCTCGTCGGTGTTCTCGTTATCGGTGTTGCCGCTATCGCTGGCGGGGCTGTCCTCACTGGCGTCCGGCTGCGCCGCGGCAGGTGCTTCCTGCGCCACCACCGGGCGGTCGTCGCTGGCGCGCCGCCGCAAAGCCGGATTGATCTGCTGCTGGCTGGGGTCGTTGGCGGCGCCCATCACCGGGCCTTCGCCGATGAAGGTATTGGTGTTGGCCTGCTGTTGGTCCTGCCCAGGCTGGCCCGGCTGGCCCGGCTTGGTTTTCGGGATGATGGAGTCGGTGAGCACGCCGCCGTTGACGTGAATGAGGCGCCATTTATCTTTACCCGTCATGGGATCGATGTAGCGCTTGCGGAGAAACCGGAGATTGTTGAGGCTTTCCAGTTCTTCGATGGTGGCGGGATAACGGCCGACCTTGCGCACAAAGAGCTGAATGGCGCGCTTGTATTGTTCGCCGCGCTCGATCAGCAACTCCTCCCTGTTGCGCTGGGCTTCGAAGGCCACGCGCGGCAGTTCGTTGTACAGCGCGATGGCAATGATGGCGGCCATCAGGAAGACCAGCAGCATGGCGTAGCCGGACTCGCGGGCTGAAGCCCGCTCCCTCACGGTCGCGGCTCGGTAACGGCGTGTCATCCGGCGGCCTCTTCCTGCAGGGGCAAGGTCTGCTCGTGCTTGAATTGCGTGTCCTCCATTACCACCGAGTTTACGCCGATGCGCACCACGCGGTAACGCTTCTTGACGGTTTCCCCTTCGGCAGCCACCAGAATATCGTCGCCATCGAGGAAGAAGGCGTGTTTGCGATTGTCGGCGCGGGCGCTGGAGTAGCCGTAGTATTTCAAGGTGATGGGCGGGGGCGGTGGCGCGGTCGGCGGCGGCGGAGGAACAGGCGGAGGTTCCGGTCCGATCACCTTGGCGGTCTGTGTACCGGCCTTCACGGCCACGGTCGGCTCCGGTGGCAGCGGAGCCGCGCCGGCGGAGAATAGGTTGCGCCGGCCGCCCTCAATGTTTACGGCTTGCACTTTGGCCAACAGGTCGATGCGCAAAGTGGGATCGATCGACATAGGATCGACGCGATCCTCCGGACGTTTCGGCTTCAGCGACGGCCGGAACTCCTCGCTCGATCGCGACGATGTGGCCTGCCGGCGGGAGCCAGGCTGTGTCTCGGGAGAGGACTGGCCGGCCTGCGGGGCAGGGCTGGACTGCGCGGTTGGCCGGCTGGGCCGGGTGGGCCCCGGGCTGGAAGGCCCCGAGAGCACGTTGTCATAGAAGAAGTAGCCGCCGATCAGGATCAAGGCGCCGAGGAAGTAGAGTTTCTTGCGATCCGCGCCCAGTTTCATATGGGGTTCCCCGGTTGTTCGCACACGAACGTATCGAGCTTAATGGTGACGCTCAGCAGATCACCGGCGCTGGATTGCTGGGGCGCAGCCATCAGGCTTTCGATGATCAGGAAGCGCGGCGACTTATCCAGCAGGTTGACGAACTTCAGCAGGCTCGAATAACTGCCCTCATAGGCGGCGCTGATGTCCATCTGGTAGAGCGTGTCGCTGCCCTCGACCTGATCCAACTCGTATGAGGCGGGGCGGGGTTGAATGCCGGCCTCGGTAGCCACGTGCTCCAGTTCCGCGAAGATGGTGGAAAAAGTGGTGCGGCGGTCGGTGGTGTACTGGGTCAGGAAACCGTCGCCGGCCTGGCGCGCGCGTTCGGCCTTGGCGACCAGGGATTTGGTCTTATCCAGGCGCGCGGTGATGGAGGTGAGCTGCTGCTGCAAGTCGATCTGTTCGCGCGCGAGGTCCTCCGCCGAGCCGCCCCACGGCTTGAAGACCAGCAGGGCCGCGACGATATTGGCGACGACCAGCACACCCAGCGCGGCGCGCACCAGGACGCGCGGGTCTTTCAGATTCAGGCTTGGACTCACCGCCAGCAGGCGCGGCGAAACACTAAAGCTTTTGGACATAATTCACGCTCACGCGGCAGCGGTAGAGTTTGTCGGTCTGAGTCGGCGGTAGCAAGCTGTGCGAGTACACCGCACCGAAACTCGGCGAACCCTCCAGATTTTTCAATAGCTCGATCACCGCAACCGGCGTTTCCGAGCCTACGGTCATGTCGAGCGAAACTTGATTCTGCCCGGTTATCGAAGGGCGGATCGCCATGATCCGCACGTTGTACGGAACCACTTTCTCGAGGTCGGCGAAGATGCGCGTCCAGCTTATGCCTTTGCGATAGAGCAGGGCATTCAGGAACAGGCTGCGCTCCAGAACCTCGGCGTTTTCGGGTTTGCGCAGGATGGCGTCCTGACGCGACTGCTGGGCGGAGATCGAGCGAATTTGGGATTCCAGGCGCGCGATTTGCGTGCGGGTTTCCGCGACTTGTCCGCTTTCCAGGTTGTTCAGGGAGAGGAGGAAGACCAGCAGCACGATCAGGAGGACGCCCAAGGCTGTCGAGGCGACCAGGACCGCGCGGTCGCGCCGGAAGGGCTGGCTGGCGAGATTGATGGGGATTCGCATGACGAGTTAGTTGTCGCGGCCGACGGACCTCAAGTAGCCTAGCAGGCCGGCGTTGTTTTCGCCGGGCGGCGCCAGGGGTGAACGGACAAGCTGCACCTCCACACTCAGCTCGCTCTGAAATTGTTGCCGCGCCTCTTCCATGCGCTCGGCGAAACCGCACAGCAGCAGGCGCTCGGCCTTGGCTCCTATGTTGTCTTCGATGTAAACGAATGTCGGGTATAAGTCGGCGGCGATTTCGGCGACGTCGTTGGTATGCACTTCCAGGCAGCGCACCAGCTTCAAACGGCCGTTTTTGAGCACCATCACGGTCAGCACGCGTCCGGTGATCTTGGCTACCACGGTGATGCCGCCGTCCTCGACCAGGTTCAGCGCGGCGAGGGAAGATGTAGTTACCAGGCCGGGGTTCATGCCGGCCGCGCGGAACGGCGCTTCGTAGCGGGAGACCACCTCCAGCGGCGCCACCACCACTACCACGTCGAACTTCTTGCCTTCCGCCGGCTGCACAAAGTAGCTGATGGCGGCCGTTTCGACGTCGAACGGGACACTCTTGCGGATGCGGAAGCGAATGAGCGAAAGCTGTTCTTTGGCGTCGGAGGGGAAATTGTCGAAATCCAGGACCGCGATCCGCGAGCTGTAGTCCGGCAGGATGAGGGCTACGTCGCGGCGCTTGCGAGTTCCATTGGGGGGGGCAAGTTCGCGCACCGCGAGTGACAACTCGTCGGGCAGGACGACGTTGTCCTTCAGCGGCGTGATGGCCAGCACACCGGGCTTCAACGGACGAAAGTCGAGTTCGGTTTTGGCGGTCAGACGCGCCACGGAGATCCCGGCTTCGGAGAGCTCGAAGACCATGGAGGGGGGGGGCTCCCGCAGGATGGCGGAGATGGGGGCGGGGAGTTTCATGTTAGTGGCGCGAAGAGCGGGACCGGGGGCCCCGCGCAGGCCGGGGGCCTGCCCCACAAGAATTGTTAGCCTTCAATGAATGTCACCTTGTTGATTTCTTTTAGAGTACTGACTCCCTTGCGCACCTTTTCCACGGCGGACTCGCGCAGGAAGGTCATGCCTTCGTCACGCGCCATGCGCTTGATTTCGGAGGTGGGGCGCTTGTCCAGAATCTTTTCGCGGATTTTCTCGGTGAGGTCCAGCAACTCGTGGATGGCGGTGCGGCCGCGATATCCGGTGCCGCCGCATTCGAAACAGCCGGCGCCTTCCAGCAGTTCCACATGCTCCCACTCGGCGGGATCGAGGCCGGACTCGACCAGCGCCGCGCGGCGCGCCGCGACATTTTCGAACTGCAGCGGCCGGCGGCAATGCTCGCAGATGACGCGCACCAGGCGCTGCGCCAGGATGCAGTTCAGCGCGGACACGAAATTGTACGGCTCCACGCCCATGTTCAGGAAGCGCCCCAGCACGTCGAGCACGTTATTGGCGTGCACGGTGGTGAACACCAGGTGGCCGGTGAGGGCGGAGTTGATGGCGATCTGGGCGGTTTCCTGATCGCGGATTTCGCCCACCATGATCTTGTCGGGGTCGTGGCGCAGGATGGAACGCAGCCCGCGCGCGAAGGTGAGACCCTTCTTCTCGTTGACCGGAATCTGGGTGATGCCCTTGATCTGATACTCGACGGGGTCCTCGATGGTGATGATCTTGTCTTCGTCGTTCTTGATCTCGCTGAGGGCGGCGTAGAGCGTGGTGGTCTTGCCGGAGCCGGTCGGTCCGGTGACCAACACCATGCCATACGGTTCGGAGATATAGCGGCGGAATTTTACCAGGTCGTTGTCGGAAAAGCCCACCACTTCGAGCGAGAGCTTGGCGAACTTCTCGCTCATGGACTCCTTGTCGAGCACGCGGAGCACGGCATCCTCGCCGTGAATGGTGGGCATGATGGAGACGCGGAAGTCGATCAGGCGGCCCTTGTAGCGCACGCGGAAACGGCCATCCTGCGGGACGCGGCGCTCGGCGATATCCAGCTCGCTCATCACCTTGATGCGCGAAAGGATGGTGGTGTGCCAGTCCTTGGCGATGGGCGGCATGGCGTAGTGCAGCACTCCGTCGATGCGGTACTTGATGGCTACTTCCTGGTCGCGCGATTCGATGTGAATGTCGCTGGCGCGCCGCTCCAACGCGTTGAAGATGGTGGTATCGACCAGCTTGATGACCGGCGCGATGTCGCTATCGACCGCGGTGAGCTTGTCGATGGAGAGCGTCTCTTCGGAGTTCTCTTCATCGACCACCACGTCCAGCGTGAAGCCTTCGGTAACCTCTTCCAGAACGCGCTGGGATTGCTCGGTCTTCTTGAGCAGGTCGGAAATCTGGGACAGCGTGGCGACCTTGACGCGCAGCTTCTTGTTAAGCAGCAGCGCCAGCTCGTCGATCATGTTCAGGTTGCGGGGGTCGGCCAGGGCGATGTCGAGCGTGCCGTTCTGCGCGCGCAAGGGCACGAAGTTGTAGCGGAACATCAGGTCCACCGGGATGGTCCGGAACAGATCGTGGTCGATGGAGCCTTCGCGCAGGTCCACATACTCGCAGCGATAGCGCGCGGCCACGGCCTGCGCCTGGGCGGCTTCGCCGGTGGGATCGATTAGTCTGGGTTTATCGGGCGACATAATAAACGGGTCCTGGCGCCTATCTGATGGTGTCCGCCAGCGAGAAGATTGGCAGATACAACGCGATCAACACAAATGCCACAAAACATCCCATGAAAATCATGATGGCCGGCTCGATCAGCGAGAGAGCGGCCGCCATGCGGGTATTGACATCCTCCTCGTAGAATTCGGCCACGCTGGTGAGCATGACCGGCAGCGCTCCCGTGGATTCCCCTACTTCAATCATATCGACGGCGAGCGGCGGAAAGATACCGGTGGTTTTGAGCGAGGCCGACAGCGCCTGGCCTTCGCGCACCAGCTTGCTGGCTTTGTCCAGGGACCGGCGCAGCAGCGGTGTGCCGAGCGAATCCGAGGCGGTCTCCAGAGCCTGCACCAGCGGAATGCCGCCGGTGAGCAACGTGCTGAGCACGCGCGAGAACTGCGCCACCTGGTACTTCACCCAGATATCGCCCAGCAGCGGCACACGCAGTTTGACGCCATCGATTTTGGCGCGCGCCGAATCCTTGCGCGACCAGTAGCGGTACAGAAAGACCAGCGCGACCACCGCGGCGAAGACCAGCAGAATGTAGCTGCGCGCCGTGGTGCCGATGGCGATCAGGATCACGGTCACCTTGGGAAGCTGCGCCTGCATGCTGGTGTAAAGCTGCGCGAAATTGGGCACCACGTAAGTGACCAGGAACACCATCAGGCCGAGGGTGAGGAAGATCAGGATGGACGGGTACATCAACGAGACCATGACCTTCTTCTTGACCGCCAGCGAGAGCTTCTGATAAGTGATGAAACGGTCCAAGACCTCCGACAAGCTGCCGCTTTTCTCGCCGGCCATCACGGTGGTCACATAGATCTTGGGGAAAATGCCCTGCATGCGGAAGGCGTCGGAAAGCAGCGTGCCGTTGCGGACCTCGTCGCGCACGGATTTGATGTAGGGGCCGAGCTTGGGGTCGGTGAGCCGGTCGGCCAGCAGGTCCAACCCTTTCAGGATCGGCAGACCGGCGCGGATCAGGGTGACGAACTGCTGGTTGAAGATCAGGAACTTCTCGATGTTGAGCTTCTTGCGCTTGGAAAACCCCGCGGAGAAGCCGGAGGCCAAGCCGCTCTTGGATTTGATCGAGTAGATGAGGAAGCCCTGCTGGGTGTAGCGGTCGCGCAGTTCCCGTTCCGAGCCGGCGTTGGCCACCTGCTGGTGGATTTGCCCTCGCGTGTCGGCGTATTTGAGCAGGAATTCGGCCATATTATTGGGCGGTCTCCACCAGTTCGGCGCCGGGCGGCATGCGGAACTGGAAGAGCCTGGCTTCGAGCGGCGGATTCAGCTTCTCCTGGTCGAAGTCGAACTCCAGGATGGATTGATCGTAGCCGGTTACTTGCACGCGGCGGATCTGGTTGTCCGGACCAACCACGAACTCGACCTTGGTATAGGGCAGGCTGTCGGTTTTGGGATCGGCGGCGATGCGGGTACCGCCAGCAACTGGGGTGCCGTGGACGTTGCGGAACTCCTTATCGAAGTGCAGCTTACCCAGCAAAAATGCAAGTGGAGCTCGCATATCGTCGCTCTCCTTGATTTTCATCTTTTCGACCTGATGGTTGCTGGGGGTGTAGAGCCAGAGGTACTTGCCATCGGAGACGAACAATTTGCCTTCGGGCGAGGTGTAATCCCAGCGCATGCGTCCAGGTTTGCGGAGGAGCAGGGTGCCGCTCTCGGTCCGGCGAGGCTGGCCAGGGGCTGTATATGCTTCATGAAAACCGACTTGGAGCGTCTGGGCGTGGTTGTAGCGAGCTTCCACGGCCTTGAGCATAGGGGCCAGGTCGGGCGTCTGGGCGGCCAGGGACACTGGCAGCAGGCACAACAGTAGCCGAATGGGGCTCACAAAGAGGTTGACGCTGGCGGGGCGGGGAACGTGGAGGATTTTGCGGGGTGTGACGCGCCGGGGCTGGGATGGCCGGGTGATGACGGAACAAACAAAACTGGACGAGCGAAGCCGATTTCTGATAAGTCCTTTGGGCACTGTGGGTTAGTGGCTGTTTTTGCGGGCCGATTGTTATTTTGGATGCCTCCTGATTTCTTCCAGCCGATAGGTGTCGCCGACGTTCTTAAAATAGAAACGCCAGCCGTCGTTGACGCGCGCCTGCCACAGGTCACGGGTTTCATCGTACTTTTTTGCGCGAAGAGATGGATGGTGAAGATTGACGGCAAGAAATCGAAGCTGTTTCCGAAAGGCCTTCCGCACGGCGGGAGGTGCATCTTCCAAGGCGTCGAGCACCCGGTCGGTAAAGTCGATCTTCATCGACTGACCGATTTAAGCTTCTTTGCGGCTGCCGACCTCCGACGCAAGTTGGCATTGAGCGACGCTATTGCCTCATCCGCCGTCTCGAATGGTCCGTAGGACTTGCCGGCGGCATATTGCTTCTCGCTCTGGGCGATGCCATGATCGATGGTCCGGCGTTCGGCTGCCGTGTATTCGTCATCTGCGGTCGGCGGCTTTGGAAGAATTGTGATCACCCGACCCGACACTCTGAATTCGAGCCTGTCGCCGCTCTTGAGACCCGCCTGCCTGCGCACGGCAGGTGGCACCACGAGCGGTGTTCTGTTCTTTACCGTGATGGTCATTGGCAGTACCCAGAGTGGTCCCTCTTCAGTTTACGGCGTTTGAGGGGGACGGTCAAATGCAATCCGACGACCGCACCGACCGCAGTGCTTCATTATCCAGCACGATCCGGGCGCGCTGTTCGCTTCGCGATTCAGCGATGAGGCGGTCAATGTCTTCTTCCGTGGTTATCCCGAGCGCCCTCGCCCGTTCTTGCCCGTATCCCATGAGCTTCATCCACGAGCGGTCTTCCAAGTACTGCTTTGCGGCCTCTTCCAAGGGGGCACGGTGTCCGTCGGCAAAAGGCGTAAGGTTATGTTCGGTTGCCGTTGGTTTCACCAATGCGATGGGCCTCCTGTTGAAGCTCAAAAGCGCCGATAGATGCCTTTTCGTTACGGCGCTACGGCGAATACGGTGCCTTTCCCCGCTGTGCCGCCCTCGGAGGTGGTGCCGTAGAGTACGCCGGTAGAACCTAGGGCCAGGGCTGCGACAGGCGTGGCGCCGTCGCCGTTTTGGCCGGTGAAACTGTGCAGCACCGTCTCCGTCCAGACGCCGCCCGTCACGGTTGGCGGCGTCAGCTTGAATACCGTACCCAAATTGGCGCTTCCGCCGCCCACGGTCGTGCCGTAAAGCGCTCCATTCTGACCCACGACCACGCTTGCCACCGGACCGGATCCGTCGCCGTTGCTCCCGGTAAAACTGTAAATCACGGACTCTGTCCAGGCCCCACCTGGTGCAGACGGGGGTGTCAACTGGAACACGGTGCCGCATCCGCACGCTGCGGAGCCGCCGTCGGCTGTCGTGCCGTAGAGCAGTCCACCCGGGCCCACGGTGAGGGGGGCCTCGGAGTAGGCACCGTCGGGTCCCGTGAAAGTGTGGATCGTCGTCTCCGTCCAGGTGCCGCCGTGGGTTGCTGGTGGCGTCAACTCGTATACGGTGCCGCACCCACAATATTGGTCGCCTGCCGAGAAGGTGGTCCCGAACAAGTATCCGCCTTCCGACACTACGCCCGCTTCGGGTTTCTCCCCCTGAGTTAAGCCGAAGGTATATAGTTGGTCGTCCGTCCAAACGCCTCCCGGCGTGGCTGGGGGCACCAAAGCGATTACCAATCCGAGGTTGGGTCCGCCGTTGGGATCGTCGGCCGAGCCCTGGGTTGTCGTATATAGCGTTCCGCCCGGACCTGGAAGCAGCGTTCCATTCGGAATTACGGTAGTGTCCTAAAGTCGCGTGAAGCGGTTTTTGGTTCACCGGGCCGCCAGTAGGCCATCGGCTCCCGAAGATGCCCCTTGTTTCGTTGGGTGCCGTGTTGTACAATTCTGTGGCGAAATGAAACCGGCATATGGAACCGCAGTATTCATCCTGGGCGTGATGGCCCTAGGCGTTAGTCTATGGGTGATCCGCTCCCGGAGCGTACCAAGCTCTGGGCCTTCTACGAAAAGCGAACAGCCGAAGCCATCCACCCAAACGACTCCGACAACTAAAGAACCCGCACCAGTAGCAGATCCAGAATCGCCTAAACAAGTGCCGGCAGCGCAACCGGCACTATCGGCCCGAGAACGGCTCCAGAAAATAAACGAACACCGTCTGGCTGAACTGCACAGCAAACGGGCAGCACTGGTACAGCAAGCGAATTCTGAGCAAGCGAACGCAGATTGGCTAGAGCGACAGAGCGATCCTATTGCCGCCGGTATCGGCGTGGAACGTGACCCTATTATTGCACGCCAGTTGAATGAAGCACGGAACCACATTGCTCAATTATCTGTACAGATCCAGTACATTGACACTGAGATAATCGCGCGTACTGTACAGGCCGAGCAATCTGGCTCCGAAGATAAATCTCAGTAAAGTAGTTCGTCGAGGGTAGTCTTCATGCCTAGAGCGATTGTATAGACGTAATCCGCGAAATAGCCAGGCACTCCTGGAACCGTTCGCGGTTGCTCAATCCGTGTCACCAATTGCGCTTCACAACAGGCGTCCAGGATCGTCCTGGTTTCTTGGGGACTCATATCACGCGGCAACGGAGGGATAATGCCGTTGAATTTCAGGCTACCGTGGTTTGCTAGGTGACGAAGGACGATTATCGCTTTGGGGCCAAAGTTGCCCAGCGCCGCGCTTGCTATGGCGTATTTCTGTTCTTGCTCTGGCGTTCGTTTGGGAGGCGTTAACGCAGCTACTTGTTTCCTTAACCCTAAAGATTCATTCTCACGCGCGGCGTCCAGCTTCACTGGGGCACTCACAATCGCCAACAGAACGACAAAAGCAAGGAGCACCGCATACGGCAATGCAATGCTTTCAAAGTTGCCCGCCGCTAGTTCTTTCTGGATAACTCCGGAGTGAATTTGCAAAACAAGTATTGCAAAGGCCAAAAGGACACCGATCACTTGCTGCCATCCCCAGCGAAGGCAATCAACCCAAGCCTGCCAGAAAAACCGTTTGTAGTAGGAAATAGCCTGTCGCACAATTCGGTATGCTGGGCTTGCATTCGGGTATACGCTCCGCTTAAAATGAATTTGGGAGCGATAACCCAAACCGACGATTCAAGGCCCGCGTGGCGGCGGGCCTTTTCTGATTTCCCTCCTATCTTATCACCCTACGCCAGCAGGTCCGCCACTTTCCAGATGCGAGTGGCAAGCCCCGCTTCCATCGCAGGGGTAACGCGCAAGGTCTGGTGAACGCGGCAGAAGTTGTAGTATGCGAACCACAGGCAGTAGGCGCTCCACAAGTTGTCCCACTTCTTGCTGAAGGCGTTCGTTAGGCGCGTCATGCGGCGCATCTGCATACGGATGGTGAGGTTCTGGCGCTCGATATGGCTGGTGCAAATCCGCTTCTTTTCGGGGTTTCCCATGACTGGGACTTTCTCCGAACTGATGACTTCGGCGGGACTGTACCGGCGCTCCCCGTCCTGATTCGCGCCGTAGACCTTGATGTGCATCGCATAATCGCAACGGTCGGAAAGGGTTGTCGTGATCGCGGAAACGTAGGGCTGGAATCCATCGGTGGTGATCTGGAACCGTTGCCCCGGCGCGGTTGCATGGCGTAAGCCTTCGATGAAAACATCCGTAGTGGCCTGATTGCGACGGCCCAGAGCGAGTTAAGGACCAACTTGGAATGGCGCTCCATTGCAACGTAGCAGTAGGCGTCTCCGATGCTCTCATCATCTTTTTCGGCGGGCAGCTTGTGGGCTTCTTTCTTGCTCACGTATCCCCAGATCTCATCGGCCTGAACATCGGACACCGGGACGTTTACAATCAACTGGCCCATGAGCTTTTCGCACTTCTCGCCAGCCGCTACCAGGAGCCGCAGAATGGTGTCGCGATGCAGGCCGGTGAGCCGTTCCGTACTGCGGACGCTGGCACCTTCCAGGAGCATCCCAAGCGCCACGAGAGCCTTATCCACTGGAGTGGTCATCTTGCCAAAGGGTTTCTCTTGTTCTTCCGTGAAGGTCTTTTTGCAATCAACGCAGCGAAAGCGGAGGCTACCGTTGCGGTTTACCGCGAACCGCTTGCATGTCCCGTGGCAGGCGGGGCAGGTCATCGTGGGTTTGGTTTCCATTGCTTGCTCCATGATTATATTATCCGTTACCCCCTTACGCATTGTCAAGGGGAAACGGTGCTGATCTAAGAATTATTTTTGGCTTGCATCCGTTAGGGGGTTACGCTATACTTGGGGCATGGCGAGAAAGAAACGCATCCCCCCGGAAGTCCTAGAGTATTTCGTCAAGATGGGAGCCAAGGGCGGCAAGATCGGCGGCAAGGCGCGCGCCGCCAACATGACGGACGAACAACGCAGCGAAGGCGCGCGGAATGCGTCGCAAGCCCGCTGGGCGCGCGTAAAGGCCAAGCGTGGCGACGGCGCGTAGGGCGCGGTATACTGGAAGTCCGGGGTGGGAGTCGAACCCATGGCTCAGGAGATGCAAGCTCCTGTCCTTAAACCCTTCGGGATTAGCGCCCCGGACTCACGGGGAAGGGCAGCGTAAAGCCTCCCTTCCCTAGCCGTTCCTGCCCTTTCCACTCAATTTCCCCTATGGTGGTCCTTTGTTTCGTATCGTCATAACATCGCCTCCATACTAATGGTACGTCTAACAGGTTGACATAGCAGTACTTACGCTATCCATTACCGGTTCATGTGCCAGATCAATTAGGGTACACTTTCAGTGCGCTTTTGGTACACATTTCAATGGCTATTGCGAGTTAGGTACAGCTACGGTACCTGTTTCGGTTTGAGATCCTGTGGAAGCACACCTAAGACTCCAGCGACCGCAGAACGGGCGTACCGGCGCACAGGCCTTCCGTGCCTAATCTTGAAGACCTGCCGTCTGTCAATTCCAGCCTTGTCCGCTAGTTCCTCCAGTGATATGCTTTCGCGGTCGCAATAGGAATCGATGATTTCCATTGGCGTTCGTATTTCTGGCCGTTCTTCGGAGTGCTTTGGCTGTTTCTCCGCCGCATGGTGGATAACGCCGCGAGGTCCTAAGCCATCTTGAATCGCGCGGTGCATGGCCTCAAGCGAAGCATGATGCCAGAGCGTCCAGAATCCGCCGTGCTCGTTGATTTCATCCACCGCTCGCATTACGTCGGACTCTACGCGCCCCGCCAGATTCGTTAGCCAGTGCTGCTGAATTGGCTGCGGGTATCGTGCAACTTCACAATCAAATAACGCATTGGCATAAGAGGCAAGGATTCGTTTGAGCTTAACTGGCCGCCTTGGTTCGAGTGGTTCAGGACGAGTGCCCGAGAATATCGCCATAACATTTCTGATCGGCGCGCGCGCCCGCATTGCCGCCAAACGGGCATAGTAGTCTTTATGGATTTCGCCTTGGCACTCCGCTATTTCTTCGAGCGCATCAGCACTAAGCGACGGCCCGCTAGAATCATCCATTGCGCCTCTTGCATAGGGCGCGCAGAGGGGCTACGATGGGGGTGTCTAGGTCCCGTCGAGAAGCCCCGGCCCCGCGCCGAGCTTTTCGTTTTCAGACACCCATTCTAACGGGATTCAGGATCGGCGGGATGCGGCTACTTGGGAATCGGCAAGCAGGAAATCGGCAAGCCGTTCGGCGGCGTCCAGCAATTCACGCGCCCGCTCGATTCCCCCGGCAATCAGCGGTTCGGTGGAAACAATCAGGTGCGCCTGGGAAACTATGTTTCGGAGCGCCTCCAGGTCTTGCCGGTTCACGTTTGGCATGACTTCACGATAGCAGGGGGACCGGCGGGACGAAAATTTTCATCACGCGACTTTAGGACACTACCGGAATTACGTTCTGAGGGTCTTGAGTGCTATAGATAAAAGAGTACAGGACCGTCTCCGTCCAGGCACCTCCCGCAGTGGAGGGTGGCGCGAGCTCAAAGATGGTGCCGTTTTCAACTCCTCCTCCATATGCGACCTGGGTCGTCGTGCCATAAAGCGCTCCCGTCGTGCTAGCTGTCAGGGTTGACTCGGGGCGTTGTCCGTCGGACCCGTTGAAGCTGAGGATCACGGTTTCCTTCCAGGGTTCTCCCGTGGGTTTTGTCAGCTCAAAGACCGTGCCAAGTGTAGATGCGCCTCCCGCCTCTGTGGTGCCATAGAGCGCCCCACTCTTGCCGATTACCAGTGCACCCTTAGGGCCGGCGCCGTCGGGGCTGCCCTGGAAACTGTGCAGCGTTTCATACGCCGTTGCTTGCCCGGCGCCGGAGCGGGGCATAACAAACGCGAACGCCGTGATCAGGATAAAGGAGTATGTTTACCACGACAGCAAGGCACACGTCGGGGTTGGTTTGAGGGGTCGCGCTGGATGAGTTTTTGCGTGCCGGCGGTCAGAGGGGTGTAGCGAGTCCGGGACTAAGAGTGGGCAATCCAAAT
>Ga0224557_1001909_pt1 | contig 18883 bp, 21 predicted proteins | sample 714S31014metaG_FD_180677 | JGI IMG/M metagenome (GOLD analysis project Ga0224557, IMG submission 180677) | Peat soil microbial communities from Stordalen Mire, Sweden - 717 S3 10-14 | ecosystem: Environmental > Terrestrial > Soil > Wetlands > Peat | place: Sweden: Norrbotten County, Stordalen...
GCGACGGGGCAGGAATGGGCGATCGGTCACTGAGGCTCCTTCAGGTGGACGATGGCGCGGATCGGGGGATCGCCCTACTCTGCGGCACCGTCGTTCTTGGGTGTCCGGGTCGAGGTGTGTCCCTTGGCTCTTGGCGCCTTCTTCGCGCCATCCGCCGCATCCGGTGGCTCCGATGCCTCACCCTCGTCAGGGGCCTTCGAGCCGCTGACCGGCAGGGTGATCGGCTCGAGGTCCTCCTCGTCGAGGGGGGGTCCGAAGACCATCTCCGAGAGCTTTGCCTTCAGCGGCGTCTTGGTGATGACGAGGTAGACCGCCCCGGCGGCACCGGTCACGACCAGGGTCCGGCGGAACCGGCGGCGCCACCGCTTTGGCCGCGCGGCCTTGATCCCGGCCTTCGCCGCGGCTTTCGCGGCGCGCTTGCCCATGGCGGTGCTGGGCATCTCGGCAACCTCCTGTGAGAGACGGTCAGCGGCTTCGGCGAGGACCACGGCCGCCCGCTCGGCGGCGTGGCTCAGGGTCTCTGCCGAGCTGTGAGCGGCGCTGCGCAGCGCCGGACTGGCGACACGCTGCGCTTCACGGGCCACCACGACCGCACGCTCGGCGAGCTCGGTCACGGTCTCGGCCGCCTTCTCCACTGCTCTGGTGCCGGTCTCCGTCACCTGCTTCTCGATCACGGCGGACCTGGAGCGTCGAGCCAGCATGGTCCTTCTCCTCGATGGGCGGGTCATGAACGGGGCGGTGGCCGGTCCCAACCGGGGATCCGACGGCCGGGCGCCGCCATCGCCCCACCAGCGACGCTGCCGTCATACGACTTCCCGCTGCCTCCAATGCTGACACAGCCGGCACGTCCCGGGCGAAGCCACCGCCCCCCCCGCACGTTGCAGGTTGCGTTGGTCGCCGGGAGACCCGGTCGGTGCGCCAACCCCCGCGGCTCGTCAGGCCGCTTCGGCGAGCGCTCTCAGGTGCCGGGGAGCCAGGCTGGTCGCAAGCGGCGCGTCGAGGAACCAGCGGATCCGGGCGGCGGCGATCGGGCCGACCACGCGGCTCAGATCCTCCTTGGATGCCGCGTACATCGCAGCCAGGTTGGGGAAGGCTGCGGCCAGACGCACCAGTGCGTCGCCGTCATCGCCAACGATCTGGCGAACGTGGCCCAGCCGCCGGCTCGCCAGCTCTCCGGTCGGTCCGTCACCGAGGGGGAGCTCCAACTCGATCGTCTCGGGTGCGACCATGCCTGCATGATAGCGAACTTATGTTCGTATGTCAAACGCCCCCGCTTCTGTACCCTGAGCGAGTGCCCCTCTACGAGTACCGCTGCAACGATTGCGCCGCCGTCTATGAGGTGATGCGTCCGATGTCGCAGCGTGAGCTGGCGGCGGTCTGTCCCCGCTGCGAGAGCCGTGCGAGCATGCCCCTGATCAGCCGCGTGGGGATGCTGGTGGGGGGGCAGACGGGTGCCTCCGACCGTCCCGGGACCTCGGCCGGAGGTGGCTGTTGCGGTGGCGCGTGCGGCTGCGGGGCGGGCTGAGGCCCTCAGCTCCTCCAGAGCTGGGCGCCGTGCAGGCGGGTCGCGGCAGGTCCGCCGCGACAGGTCAGCCCCTGCCGGACCGCGCCAGCGAGGTGTCGGCCGCGACTTCCAGCCCCAGGTCGAGCTGGAGCTGGAGCAGATTCTCGATGAAGACGCGGCGATGCTCCGGGTGCACACCGTGGGCCAGGATCGCGGCGCGGTGGACCGGGGCCCCATAGCCCTTGTTGCTGGCCCAGTCGTACACCGGGGCATCCAGGTGGAGGTGTCGCATCAGGGCGTCGCGATGCACCTTGGCAACGATCGACGCCGCTGAGATCGATGGCACCAGGTCGTCGCCCCCCACCAGGCAGTGGACAGGATGGGCGGCATCGATCCGGAGCCGGCCGTCGCAGCAGTAGCCGTCCGCCACGACCTCGGTGACCAGCCGGCGGAACACCTCCACGTTGGCCCAGCCGAGGCCGCGCCGGTTGATGTCGGCGGTGCTGATCTCTGAGATCGCACAGGCGAGGGCCCGGCGGTGGACCTCCTCTGCCACCACCTCCCGCTGGTGCGCCGTCAGCCTCTTGGAATCCCGCAGCCACGGGTGTCGGAACCCGCGCGGCAGCACCACCGCGGCAGCCACAAGTGGCCCGGCAAAGGCCCCCCTGCCCACCTCGTCCATACCGCAGAGCCGGAAACCGCGCCAGTCCTCGACGCCGAAGGTCGTCGTGATGTAGGCGGAGAGCCGGAAACGGGGCACGGCGCCAGTCTACGTACGCCCGGCGCCCCCGGGCTCGGGGGCGCCGCGGTGCGCGGATCCTGGCGGTCGGCTACCTCCGGCGGGGGTTGCGCGGCCGCTTGCGACCGTAGGCGGCCCCCTCGGCCACCGCGTCGAATGCAGGCAGAGGCCCGGCGCTGGCGCGCGTCACCCCGTCGCCCTGGACAAAGACCTTGCGGTTGCCCACGTCGATCAGGTACGAGACGCTCAGCCCACCGCCCCCGTCAGGGAGCATCGAGACGTCCGCCACCGTGCCGACTCGCCGGCTCCCTCCATAGGGGAAGCTGACCCTTGTGCCGATCGCGATGGCGTCGCTCGGGACTCCCGTCACCGTGCCGACGTACGGAAGCAGTCGCTGCAGTAGACGGGCTTGTCACCGCGGGGCTGGAAGGGGACCCGGGCGATCCCACCGCAGCCGGCGCAGGTGACCTCGAACATCTGGCGAGGGCCGCTCGAGCGTCCGCCGCCGCCGCCACCGCCGCCGTAGCCGCCCCCGCCCATCCCGGCCGCCTTACGGGCGGCGCGGCACGAAGGGCAGCGAGACGGGGGGTTGGTGAGTCCCTTGGACGAGAAGAACTGCTGCTCCCCCTCGGTCCAGATGAAGTCGACACCGCATTCGCGGCAGCGCAGAGTCTGATCGACGGCCAACGCCTGTGCTCCTAAAGTCCGGCGCTGAATCCGTCGCCGGGTTGGTTATACGTGTTGGATACAGTACACGTCCAGCCGGCTTCCGGCTAGTGACGACGCGGTTTCGAGCTGGAGCCTGGTAGCATCGACGGCATCTCGGACAGGAGTGGGCCGGCGCCGCGCCAGGCGGGCCGGTGGCCGCCGGTGAGATTGGAGGGCCCTCAGATGACCCCGCATCACCCCCACGGGTCGCCGAAGCGGCTCTTCACCTCGGAGTCGGTGACCGACGGCCATCCGGACAAGATGGCCGACCAGATCAGTGACGCGGTTCTGGACGGCGTCCTGGCCAAGGACCCCCTGGGCCGGGTCGCCTGTGAGACGGCACTCTGCACGGGCACGGTCCTGGTCTTCGGCGAGATCAGCACCCAGGCCTACGTCGACATCCCGGGCATCGTCCGCCAGACCATCCGCGACATCGGTTACACCCGAGCCAAGTTCGGCTTCGACTTCGAGACCTGCGGCGTCCTCGTGTCCATCGACGAGCAGTCCCCCGACATCGCCCAGGGGGTCAACACGGGTGGCGCCGGCGACCAGGGGATGATGGTCGGCTTCGCCTGCGACGAGACCCCGGAGCTGATGCCCGCCCCCATCCAGCTGGCCCACCGGCTGGCCCGCCAGCTCTCCACCGCCAGGCGCGACGGGACCCTGCGCTGGGCGCGTCCCGACGGGAAGACGCAGGTGACCGTGGAGTACGACGCCGAGGGGCGCCCCCGCCGGGTGGACACGGTGCTGGTCAGCGTCCAGCATTCCGACGATGTCTCCAACGAGCAGATCTTCGCCGACGTCCAGGAGCTGGTGGTCAACCCGATCATCCCCGCCGAATGGCTGGATGCCGAGACCAAGCGCTACGTGAACCCCACCGGACGCTTCGTCGTCGGCGGTCCGCAGGGGGATGCCGGGCTCACCGGTCGCAAGATCATCGTCGACACCTACGGCGGGTACGCCCGGCATGGTGGTGGCGCGTTCAGCGGAAAGGATCCGACCAAGGTCGACCGCAGCGCGGCCTATGCCGCCCGCTGGGTGGCCAAGAACATCGTGGCCGCCGGTCTCGCCGCCAAGTGCGAGATCCAGGTCGCCTACGCGATCGGCGTTGCCAAGCCGGTGTCGGTGATGATCGAGGCGTTCGGGACGGAGCGCGTGCCGCTCTCCCAGATCGAGGCACTGGTCGACGAGTACTTCGATCTCTCCCCGGTCGGGATCATCAGTGCCCTCCAGCTCCGCCGGCCGATCTACCGCCAGGTCGCGGCCTTCGGACACTTCGGGCGCAGCGACCTCAACCTTCCCTGGGAGCAGACCGGCCTCGCCGCCGAGCTCGCCTCGGAGGCCGGGGTCGAGCCTCTGAAGGTCGCCGAGAAGGCCGGCTGATGCCGTCCATCCCGAGCGCCAACCCGGCCTGACCGCCGCATCGCCGCCGTGGGTTACCACTTACTCGTCCTGGCGGGAGGCAGCGGTACGCGGCTCTGGCCGCTATCGCGCGCTGGCGTCCCCAAGCACCTGATGCCACTGGACGCCTCCGGGGTCACCCTGCTGCGGGCGACCATCGACCGGATGCTTCCCCTCGCGGACTCGGTCCACGTCGTCACCACGGCCCCGCAGGCCGAGGCCTGCCGCCAGGCGCTGGCCGGACTGAGCCTTCCGCCGGACGCCGTCATCGCCGAACCGGAGGCGAAGGGCACGGGCCCGGCCCTTGGGCTCGCCACGGCGTGGATCGCCCAGGAGGATCCCGAAGCGCTCATCTCGTCGGTGCACGCCGACAGTCACATCGACGATGGCGACGGCTACCGTGCCGCCGTCCTGGCCGCGGCGGGCTGGGCAGCGGTCACCGAAGGGCTGGCGACCGTGGGGGTCAGCCCCAGCTACCCGTCCACCGGCCTCGGCTACGTGGCGGTCGACGGGCCCCCGTTTGCCCCGGAGCGGTGGCGCCCCCCGAGCGGCGTTCGGGCCGGGACCGCCCAGCTCGAGGCGGCGGCCGCGGTTCCCGCCTTCCGGGCCGCCGGCTTCGTCGAGAAGCCGTCCCTGGAGGTGGCACAGGGCTACGTCGCGGGTGGTCGCCACCTCTGGAACAGCGGCCTCTTCGCCTGGTCTGCGCCCATCTTTCGGGAGGAGCTGGAGGCCGCCGACCCACAACTGGCCGCGCGCGTCTCCGAGGTGGCGGCCGCGCGACGCCGCGGGGAGGAGGACCGCGCCTCCTCCCTCTATGGCGACATCCAGCCGGTGGCCGTCGACACCCTGATCTTCGAGCGAACCCGCCGTCTGACCGTCGTCCGGGGAGCCTTCTCCTGGTCCGACCTCGGCACCTTCGCCGATCTCCACGACACCCGCCGCCACACCGGCGAGGGTGACGCCTCTGGAAACATCCTCGAGGGGGAGGTCGTCGCTCTCGATGCCGCCGACAGCTTCGTGATCGCCCGTGGCGGTCGCCTGGTGACGGTGGTGGGCGTTCACGGGCTGGCCGTCGTGGACAGCGGCGACGCCCTGCTGGTGATCCCGCTCGATCAGACCCAGAGGGTCAAGGAGGTGGTCGAGCGGCTGAAGGCGGAGGGACGCACCGATCTCCTCTGACGCGCGGTCGCGCCCCAGGCCTCGACGGCCACAGCCGGTTCGGTTGGACACATGCTTCGCCTCGCGTTGATCACGTCGGTCGGAGTGGCCGACCTCGGTGCGGACGGGGACCTCCTGCTGCCCGAGCTCGGCCGGCTCGGGATCGCCGGCACCCCGGTGGGCTGGGGGGCGGACTTCAAACCCAGCGCCTTTGACGGCGCCGTCATCCGCTCCGCCTCCGACTACGTCGACCACCCAGGCCGTTTCCTCGAGTGGTGCGCTGAGACCTCGAGCCGGATGCCGCTCGCCAACCCGGTCGACGTGCTGGCTTGGAACAGTGACAAGCGCTATCTGCAGGACCTGGAGCGGGCGGGGGTCGCCGTCGTCCCCACGCTCTGGGTTGGGCCCGGGGAAGCCCTTACCGAGGTCCGCTGGGAGCGATTCGTCGTCAAGCCCGTGATCTCAGCCGGCGCCCGGGCATCCGCCACCTATGCCCGGCCAGGTCTACCGGAGGCCCGCCGCCACGTCGAGGCCATCACCGCGGAAGGCGTCACCGCCATGGTCCAGCCGCATCTCACCTCCATCGATCGCGAGGGCGAGGTCGGCGTGTATGTCATCGGAGGCGAGGTCAGCCACGCGGTTCGCAAGGCCGGAGTGCTGCGGGTCGGGGCGCCGCCCGCTCCGGACCTCTCGCTGGGCCGTGACCAGCGGGTGGTGCCATCCCCGCTCCTGGAGGAGCACGTCCGATTCGCGCGCGCCGTCCTCGACGGGGTTCCGGGCGGTCCGGATCGGCTCCTCTATGCCCGGGTCGACATGGCCCGCGGGGAGGAGGGCGAGCTGCTGCTCCTCGAGCTCGAATGCATCGAGCCCCGCCTCTTCCTGGAGCACGCCCTGGCCCGCGCTGGAGCGGTTGCCGGCGCCTTCGCGGCATGGCTGGAGTCTTCGATGGCGGGGTGAGGCGTGCCCGGCTGAGCCGGGCCGCCGAGGGGCGGCGAGCCCCTGTGAAGAGGGGAGGGGTCCCCACGCCGCCTGCGGCGTGGGGTTCGCGCGACCCCGCGCGGCCTGCCACTCGGGGCACAATGGCTGGCCATGACCTTGCCCATCAACTTCGGCACCGACGGATGGCGCGCCGTCGTCGCCGATGACTTCACCTACGAGAGGGTCCGCGCCGTCGCCCAGGGGGTGGCCTGGTACCTGGAGGGAGATTCCCGGGGCGTGGTGGTCGGCCACGACACCCGCTTCTCCGCCGAGCTCTTTGCCCGCGAGGTGGCACGTGTGCTCGCCGCAAACGGCCACAACGTCCTTCTGCTCGACCACCCGGTGCCCACGCCCACCATCACCTGGACGGTCGTCGAACGTCACCAGGCGGGCGCCGTGGCCGTCACCGCCAGTCACAACCCGGCAGAGTTCAACGGCCTCAAGTACAAGCCCGACTACGGCGGTTCCGCCGCCCCCGAGGTGGTGGAGCAGCTGGAGAAGCACACTCGGCGGGCACTCGAGGAGGGTGCGCTGGCCGTCCCGTTCGAGGAGGCGCAGGCGAGCGGCAGGGTGCAGGTGGTGGATCCGGTCCCGGACTACCTCCGGCAGGTGGGCCGTCTCGTCGATCTGCAGCGGCTGCGCGACGCCGGGTTGCGCATCCTCCACGAGCCGATGTACGGGTCTGGGATGGGCCTGATCCGGGCTGCGGTCGCCGGCGGCAAGACGGCGGTGGCCGAGCTGCACGCGGATCGGAACCCCGGCTTCGGCGGCATGCACCCCGAGCCCATCGGGAAGTACATGCCCGAGGCCATGGCGAAGATGGCGGCAGGGGGATTCGACCTCTGCATCGCCAACGACGGCGACTCGGACCGGGTGGGCATCATCGACGAGACCGGCCGCTTCATCACCCAGCTCGAGGTGATGGCACTGCTCGCCATGTACCTGCTCGAGAAGCGGGGATTGCGCGGGCATCTGATCCGGTCGCTGACCAGCGGAGTGATGCTGGACAGGCTCGGCGAGCGATTCGGTGTACCGGTCATCGAGACCCCTGTCGGCTTCAAGTACATCGGTCCCAAGATGATCGAGACCGACGCGCTCCTGGCCGGCGAGGAGTCGGGCGGCTTCGCCTTCCGGGGCCACATCCCGGAGCGCGATGGGATCGTCGCCGGTCTCACCATCGCCGAGATGGTCGTCGCCTACGGCATGCCGCTCTCCCGCGTGCTCCAGCACCTCTTTGACCTGGTCGGCCCCCACAGCTACGCCCGGCACGATGTCCGCTTCGAGCGGGCGGACTACGACGAGCGCAAGCACCAGGTGGAAGAGCGGATGCGCGCACAGCAACCCAAGGAGATCGCCGGCGTCCCCGTGGTCGGGACCCGGAGCGACGACGGCTTCAAGTTCCTCCTCGCCGACACCAGCTGGGTGCTGGTGCGGATGAGCGGCACCGAGCCGCTGATGAGGGTCTACGCCGAGGCGGCATCCCCGGAACGGGTCGAGGAGCTGCTCGCCGCCATGGAGCAGATGGTGGGGATCGGGACGCCGCAACCTGGCGCGGGAGCCCGATGAGCGAGGTGGCGCTCCCGGCGGACGTTCACCCCGCCGGTCACGGACGGGTCGACAAGCCCTGGGGATACGAGCTGCGCTGGGCGGTCACCGACCGCTACCTGGGCAAGCTCATTCACATCGAGGTCGGTCAGGCGCTCTCCCTGCAGTACCACGTCCAGAAGGACGAATCCATCTTTGTGCTCTCGGGCCTTCTCGACCTGGTGCTGGAGAGCGCCGACGGCACCCTCCAGACCCACCGCCTCGCCCCCGGGATGGGCGCACGCGTCCGTTCCGGTCGCCGGCATCGCTTCGTCGCCGTGGAGGGGACCGATCTCTTCGAGGTCTCCTCAGCGGAGATCGACGACATCGTCCGACTCGAGGATCGATATGGCCGCGAGGGCTCCTCTGCCCCCTGAGATTCCGAAGAGGGATGGCGGGTACACGGCCCGGCGCGCGGCGGGCGACGCATCGCCGCGGAGCCGCCGTGGGGGGGGACCGCCTGAGGATGGGGTGCGCACGGGTGCCCCGGCGCGGGGACACGCCTACCACGCCGATCAGGCGCGGCGGGCCCTGGGGATCTCCTCCGAGCCGCGCCTGGCCGAGGTGCCATTCCCGATCATTCACGCTGCGCTCGGGGTGGCAGCCTGCGCGGTCGCGGTCGCACTCCGCCCCGGAGCGGTGGGGCTCTTCGGCTCGGTCGTCGGGGTCACCGCACTCTGCGTGGTGACCGGCCTGGCCCTCGCCGCCTACGACCGCTTCGTCTACCCGGCGGAGCACCGGCCGGAGGTGGAGGCGATCGCCCTCCCGGTGGCGGCCCTCGGCGCCTTCTCCCTGGTCCTCGCCGGCACGGTCGACATCCGAACCCGGCTGGTCGCCGCCGCCGTCACCGTCGCGGTCTGCGGAGGGTTGCCCCACCTCGGTGGGCTCCGGGCCAGTGGCCGAGAGGGCTGGTGGGCTCGCTTCCTCCGCGACGCCGCCGCCATCGCGGTGCTGGTGCCCGTGCTCCTCGCCTCGGCCAGCGAGAACCTGCCCCTCGGCCTCCGGATCGCGGTCGCCCTGGTGGGGGTCGGCCTGGTCACACTCGACGGGCTCGAAACCGAGACGCGCCTCCGTCACACGGTCGCGCTGGCGGCGCTCACCTCCGCAGTCGTGACCGGAGCCATGGTCGCGGTCGACTGGGCGGTGGTCACGCCGGGTGTGGCGGCTGCCGTGACCCTTGTGATCTGGTACGGCGTGCGCGGCATGGTGGCCGGCGCCGTCATCCCCCCGCGCCGCCTCTCCAGCGTCGCCGAGCACCTCGCGGTCGTCGCGATTGCGCTCTTTGGCCTGTACTGGGTGACCCGCTGAGATATTGCCGCTTGGCGGCGAGGCAAAAGGGGTCTAAGTTTTTACCACAGTGTCCAGACTCTTGCCAAGACGCAAACGTCCCGCCGATACGGGACATCGGGGAGTTCCCGGGGAGCCCCCTGGTGGCGCAGGCTCTCCCTACGTCGGGAAAGCCCCCGGCGTGGAGGTGCAGCAGGTGACCAGTGGCATCGTCCCGCATCCACGGGCGGGTCGAGCACCCCGTGTCCTCGTCGTCGAGGACCATCGCTACCTGGGTGGCCTGCTCCGCGACGTGCTCCCCCAGGGGGGCTTCGAGGTGAGCCTCGTCACCGATACCAACGGCCTCGAGGCGGCCCTCGACACCTTCGAGCCGGATGTGATCCTCGCCGACTTCCGGCTTCGGGGAGAGGACGGTCTGGACCTTTGCCGGAAGGTGCGCGGTCACGCGTTCTGCGCGGACGTGCCCGTGATTCTCCACACCGCCATCGACCCTCGCAACCTGCGGCTCCAGGAGGCGCTGACCCTCCCCAACGTGACCCTCCTCCTCAAGCCGGCCGACTTCCAGACGATGGTCGCGCTGCTCCGGGAGCAGATCATCGACACACCCGGCGCCGCCGAGATCACCCACGTCACCAAATAGGCCCGGGACTGGGCCCGTGGATCACGCTGAGCGACTCCCCTGCCCCAGTCGCCGCCCGGCTGGACCGCCGGGCCTCAGGCCCTGGCTCGGACCGCCTCGCGGCGGGCGTAGAGCGCCTGGTCGGCGCGGTTGACCAGGGTGTCGGCGGTGTCACCGCTCTCCAGGGAAGCCAACCCGCTGCTCACCGAACGGCCGGAGGTCCGGTCGCGAACTTGCTGCTCGATGTCGGCGAGGGTCCGCTCCGCCTCTTCGTGGGTGGCATCGGGGAGGATGCAGACGAACTCGTCTCCACCCCAGCGGATGACGAGGTCATAGGCACGCAACCGGTCGCGGATGGCAGTCACGACGCCGTCGAGAAGGGTGTCTCCGGCAGCGTGGCCCTCGCTGTCATTGATGCGTTTGAGGCCGTCGACGTCGATGAAGATGGCGGCCACACCCTTGCCCCCGAAGCGCTGGAAGCGCGCGATCTCCCGGGTCATCGCGTGGAGGCCCGCACCCCGGCGGAGCGCCCCGGTGAGGTCGTCGATGGCCGCCGCAGCCGAGAGGCGCTGGATCTGCCGAACCAGGGCGCGCAGTCGCTCCATCCCGGCGGCGATGTCGGTGTCGCTCAGTGCGGAGAGCTGTTCCGCCCCGACACCGAGTGCCGTTGACAGAAGCTCCCGGGCCAGCTCCGGGCTGACCGGCTCCTCCGCCGTGAGGCGATGTCCTGTCGCCCATCCGACCAGGTCGACCGGGAGGTCGCCGGGGTCTTCGGGTCTGCGTTCGGGGTCAACCGGGTCAGGCATCGGGGGCACGCATGGTTGGTCGAATTCAGGAATTGGCGTCCCCAGGATACGCCGTCGCACTCCGTTGCTAGGCATCCGCCCCCGACCCCCCCTCATCCCGTCGAAGATGCCAATCATGATGCCACAGGTTTCGGGGTTTGACACTTTCCGGCCGGCTCCTGCGAGGCCCTCGTCCGCGCGCGGCGGCGAGAAGTGGCGGTCGCCACCCCGAGTGTGCTATCGACACGCGCTGTGGAAAACCTTGCCGGTCTCGCCGCCCTCCTGAGCTTCCTGTTTGCGCTTGTCGTCGCCGCCCGGTGGCTGCGGAGCCATCGCCCCTCCTTCGCGTTCTGGACCCTCGGCCTGCTCATCTTCGCGGCGGCGGCGGCGGCCCAATCGCTGGGGGAGACGCAGGGATTCCAGGACCACGTGCTCCTCTTCCGGCTCTTCTACCTCCTGGGAGGAGCCCTCGGCGTGATCTACCTGGCACTCGGCACCCTCTACCTGCTCGTCCCGCGCCGGGTGGCGGACCTCAGCGCGGTGGTCGTCGCCGCCCTCACCGCGGTGGTGGCGGTCGACGCCTTCATGGCCCCCGTCAACGCCGCCAGCCTGGCGACCCCCTGCGGCGTCTTCGGTGGTGCCTTCAGCTCGGTGGCTCCGGTCGCGCTCGCCGCAGTCGTCTTCAACATCGTCGGCACCGTGGTCTTCGCCGGCGGCGCTGCCTGGTCGGGGTGGCGGTTCCTCCGCGAGCGCGTCCACCTCGACCGGATCGTCTGCAACGTCCTGCTCACCGCCGGAGCCCTGGTGATCGCCGCCGGCTTCAGCGCCGCCAAGATCAGCAACGCCACCGGTCACTGCACGCTCGGCTCCACGGATTACCTCGGCGGCTACGAGGCCGTCGGGATGGCGGTGATGTTCGCCGGCTTCCTCTCCCTGGGCAGGCTCCGCCTGGGCTCACCGGTGAGGAGTAACCTGCCCCGGGAAGGCGTCGACGCGCCCTGAGCCGCCGTCGTGTTCCCAATACTGGAGCGTGGTCCGTTGAATCGATCGATCGCCGACAGCCACCTGTCCATCGCCACCCTCCTCGAGAAGGATCGCGAGCTGATCTCGCCGGCCATGGGCCGGTATAGCGACCTCGTGGTGGACACCGCCGAGGGGGCGTGGCTGCACACCCTCGATGGAAGGTCGGTGCTCGACTTCACCAGCGGCATCGGAGTCACCAACCTGGGCCATCGCCATCCCGCGGTGGTGAGCGCGGTGCACGAGCAGGTCGACCGGCTCTGGCACGTCTCGGGCACCACCCACCACCCCCAGCTCGTCGCGGCAGCCGAGGCCTTGGTGGGCGTTACCCCCGCCGGGCTCAACTCGGTGTTCTTCGGCAACAGCGGTGCCGAGGCGGTCGAGGCGGCGATCAAGCTGGCCCGTCGCGCCACCGGCCGAAGCGAGATCATCGCCTTCTTCGGCGCCTTCCACGGCAGGACCTACGGCGCGGTGACCCTCACCGCCAGCCGGGCCAAGTACCGGGTGCAGATGGGCCCCTTCCTACCCGGCGTGCACCACGTCCGCTACCCGTACTGCTTCCGCCTCTGCAGCCACGGCCCCGGGGAGCCCTGTCCGATCGCTGCCGGGCAGGACCTCGACCTCCTCTTCCAGACCGTCGTGCCGCCCGAGTCGGTGGCCGCCATCGTGGTCGAGCCGATCCAGGGCGAGGGCGGCTACGTGGTGCCCCCGGACGGCTTCCTGCGCAAGCTGCGGGAGATCTGCGACACCCACGGCATCCTGCTCGTCGCGGACGAGGTGCAGACCGGCTTCGGCCGCTCCGGCCGCATGTTTGCGGTCGAGCACGCGGGAGTGGTCCCCGACATCATGTGCGTTGCCAAGGGGCTGGGCAACGGCCTGCCAATTGGAGCGATGGTCGCCAAATCCTCGGTGATGTCCAAGTGGCACTCGGGCGAGCACGGGACCACCTATGGCGGCAACGCGGTGGCCTGCGCCGCCGCGGTGGCGGTCATCGAGACCCTGCGCAGCGAACGGCTCCCGGAGCGGGCGGCAGCGCTGGGCGAGCGGATCCTGGAGCGGGTCCGCGGCTGGCGTGTGGATCATCCCCGGCTCGGCGACGTGCGCGGGCGCGGATTCATGATCGGTCTCGAGTTCATGGAGGACGGGCGCCCGGCGCCCGAGCTGGTCCAGCGGATCATCAAGGCCGCCGTCGATCGGAACCTGCTCATCCTCAGCTGCGGGGTCGACGAGAACGTGATCCGGCTGATCCCGCCCCTCACCCTCACCGAGGAGGAGATGACCCACGGCCTCGACATCCTGGAAGCCTCGTTGGGGGCCGCAGGAGCATGAACGCACCCTCTCCGCGGGGCGTCTGACCCCGTGGAGGAGCGCTTTCTCGACTCGCCCCGACCGCTGCGCTACCTCATCGGCGGGGACGGACCGCCACTGCTCCTCTGCCACGGGTTGTTGGGTTCCGCGGAGAACTTCCAGACCTGGTTCGAGGACGTCGGTCGGCGCCGGACGTTGATCGTCCCCGACCTTCCCGGATCCGGGGCGAGCCCGCCCTTGCCGGGCCGCCACACCTGCGCAGCTCTCGCCCGATCGCTCGAGCCTCTGGTCGAGGCCCTGGGGCTGGAGCGATTTGACCTCGGCGGCCTCTGCCTCGGCGCGGGAGTCGCCTTCGAGTACCTGGCGAGATGGCCGGAGCGGGTGGACCGTCTGATCCTCCACACCCCGCTGGTGGACCCGTCGGTGGTCCGGGCCCGCTTCCACGTGCAGGCGGGGGTGATGACCTCCGGGCCGATCTTCCCGGTGATCAGCTGGCTCTCCCGCCGCCGCGTGGTGAGCGACCTGTACAAGCGCCTGATGGTGGAGGGTGCCGACGTCGACTCTGGCCAGGCCGAGATGAACTTCCGCAATCAGCAGCGGGCATCCCATCGCGCGCAGAAGGAGTGGCTGCGGAGCGGCCTCCGCCGCCACGACGCGCCCGTCCTCGCCGGGCACCTGGGGGAGAGCCTGGTCATCGTCGCCGGTGACGATCGCCTCCTCCGCCGCGACGCGCTGGAGCGCCTGGTGAATGGGATGCCGCGGGTCCACTACGTCTGCATCGACGACGCCGGCCATGGCTGGAACGAAGGATTCATTCGCGGCCAGCTCGACGCCATCGGCACCTTCCTTGACGTCGTGCCATCGCCCGGAGTGACGGTGGCGGCCTGAGCGCTGCGGGGTACCGGAGTGCGGCCCCCGGTCAGGATCCGGGCAGGCTGATCGGGCTCGGCGGAGCGGTGACCGGTGCGATCCCGTTCCAGTTGGAGAAGTCCGCGCGGCCGGCGTTCGACCCCGTGGCCGTGATCCGGACCGGGTAGGCGGGACCTGAGGTGGCCACCGCCAGCACGCTGTCGCTGCCGTCGTGGACCAGCACGACCTGCTGGCCGTCGATGGTCGCGGTCCCGCCGGCGGTGAGGGAGCTGTGGTGCGCCAGCTGGGCCGCGATGTCGGTCACCGAGGTGAGGTCGGTGAAGTCGGCCGACTCCGAGGATGGCACCTTCAGCCACCGGTCGGCGAGCAGCGCCGCCTCCACGCTGGAGATGCCGAAGTCGGTGGCGAGGGCGGCCTCCGGCGCGTCGATGTAGAACGTGCCCTGGACGGCCAGCACCTGGATGGTGCTCCCGTCCAGCACAAAGGATCCGGCGAAGTCGCTGCCGTGCACCCTGAAGTCGAAGGTGACCTTCGAGCCCGCAACCGCGACCTCGCCCGTCGCCTCGTACCCGCTCACCTGGGCGGTGGCGGTCGCGGCTGCCTCGTAGATCTGGGTCGGCGTCTCGGATGCCCGGCCTCCGCTGCCGCAGGCGGCGAGCGCCGCGGCCACGACCACCACCCCAGAGATACCCTGGCGCATGGAGATCATCCCCTGGCATGTCCGGATCGGAGACCGCTACGCACAGGTCGACGATACCGGCCACGGCTGGAATGCGGGATTCGCCCGCTGCTCAGGGGAGCGTGACCGGGTTCGGCGGTGCCGTGAAGGTGGCGAGACTGTTCCAGTTGGACAGGTCGTATGTCCCAGCATTGGAGCCGGTCGACGTCAGTTGCAGGGGGTAGGGGGTGCCCGAGGTGGCGATGCCCACGACGTCACCGCTCGAGTCCTTGAGCAAGACGACCGACTGGCCGTTGACGGTTCCGGTGCCGTCCGATGTGAACGTGGCCGTGGTCGTCAGCTTCGATGAGATGTCGGTGATGTTCGACAGGCTGGAGAACTTGCTGGCATACGAGGAGCTCGCCGGGATCTCCACCCAGACCCCCCCGAGCAGCGCGGCACCGGCGGCGGAAGCGCCCTCAGCCGTGTAGAAGGCCACCGGAGCCTTGATGTAGATGGTGCTGGCGACGTCCAAGAGGTCGACGGTGGTGCCGCTCAGCGTGTACGAGCCGCTGATGTCGGTGCCCACCACCTTGAGGTCGAAACCGGTGATGCCGCTGCTGCCGCCGGAACCGCTGATCTCGTAGCTGGTGGCGCCTTTGATAGCCGCCTCCGCGGCAGCCAGGATCTGGGACGGCGTTTTCGAAACGAGACTGCTGCTGCTGCTCCCGCAACCGGCGGCCATGACCGCGATCGTGGCGGAGGCAGTGGCCACGCCCGCCCATCTGGGGTGCTTGGACATGGGTTTCACCCTCCCGCGTCGACGGCCCGTCCCAGCCCGTGACGCTCACCGACAGCGGTGGCAGTCTACGCCGAGTCGGGAACCGAAATGGGAGCAGCCGGGGCGTCTCCCACCGCCGGTAAACTGGGTCGGATGCCGCGCTCGCGCAAGCCCCCTGTGGTCCGTCCCGCCGTCGTCGTGGCCGGGGCGCTGCCCTGAGAGCCTTCCTCGCCGTCCCCGTCGGACCGCCTGCGGACGGGTTGCTCGCTGCGCAGGTCGAGAGGCTCCGCCCCCGGGTCGCCGGGGTGCGCTGGGTCGAGACCGCCACCACCCACATCACCCTGCATTTCTTCGCGGAGTTGCCGGTCGATCGGATGGGCGGGGTTCTCGACGCCGTCGGCGCCGCGATGGCGCGGGAGCAGCCGTTCACGCTGCGCTTGGATGGCCTGGGAAGCTTCCCCGGCGGGGCGCGGGCGCGGGTGCTTTGGATCGGGTTGGGTGAGGAATCCGCGGCCCTCGCGGGCCTGTCGGCCGCCGTGCGTGCCGCGGTGGCCCGGTGCGGCTTCGATGTGGACCCACGTCCCTTCCGTCCGCACGCGACCATCGGCCGGCCGAAGCCGCGCTTCGACCTGCTCGCCTGGCGGAGCGAGGCGGCTGCTCCCGTCGGACTGCCGGCCTTCACCGCCGACCAGATCGTCCTCTACGAGTCCAAGAACGGTTACCACGTTCGGGCGCGGCTCCCGTTCGGGATCGGGGTCGGTCGTCGGGACGCCGGGACGGCGGTGGCGCCATGAGCGACGATCTGCCGCGGTGGCTTCCGCTCTCCGAGCTGCGCCGGCGGCGGAGCTACAAGTGGCGTGCCTATCCCTCCGATGTGATCCCCACCTTCGTCGCCGAGATGGACGTCACCCTCGCCGCCCCGGTGGCCGGCGCCCTCCAGGACGCCATCGCGGCGGGTGACACCGGCTATGCGACAGCCGACCCCGAGCTGGCTCAGGCCGCGGCGAGCTTTCACCACGCGCGCTTCGGCTGGCAAGTCGATCCTGCCGACATCCAGCTGATCCCCGACGTCATGGTCGGGGTGAGCGAGCTCCTGCGCCGCGCGGTGCCCTCGGGGAGTGGGGTGGTCATCAACACTCCGGCCTATCCGCCCTTCTTCAGCCGTATCGGAGAGACCGGGTGCCGGGTGGTCGAGGCTCCGCTGGCGCGCGCCGGCAGTGGATGGGTATTGGATCTGGACGCCGTCGAGGCGGCCTTCACCACGGGCGCCGCCGTGTACCTCCTCTGCAATCCCCACAACCCGACGGGACTGGTGATGACCGAGGAGGAGCTCCGCCAGGTCGCCGAGCTCGCCGAGCGCTTTCGGGTCATGGTGCTGGCCGATGAGATCCACGCGCCCCTGACCCTCGCCGGCGCCCGCCACGTCCCCTTTCTCTCCCTCCCCGAGGCGCAGGCTCGCGGCATCGCCCTGGTCTCCGCCAGCAAGGCGTGGAACCTTCCCGGCCTCAAGTGCGCTCAGCTGGTCACGGCCGCCCCGGCGCTCCGCGCCCTGGTCCGCCGCCTGCCGGAGGAGCTGGTCTACGGTGCCGGCAACCTCGGCGTCATTGCCTCGATCGCCGCCTATCGCGACGGTGGGGCGTGGCTCGATGAGCTCCTGGTGCTCCTCGACGGCAACCGCCGGCTCTTTGGCGACCTCCTGGCCGATCGGCTCCCCGGGATCGGCTACATCCCACCCCAGGGCACCTACCTGGCCTGGCTCGACTGCACCCGTCTGGAGCTGGGGGGAGAGCCTGCCAAGGTGTTCCTGAAGAAGGGTCGGGTCGCCCTCCGGCGCGGACCGGACTTCGGTTCCGCCGGCACCGGGTGGGTCCGGGCCACGATCGCCACCTCCCCCGAGATCCTCGCCGAGATCGTCGAGCGGATGGGGGCGGCGCTGGCTTAGCCGGAAGCCTCGACCTCCTGGTCCGATGATCCCGGGCCGGCTACTCCCCGGCGAAACCCTGGGCGGCGCCCATCTGCGGCCAGACGTACGCCTGGACATTGGCGAGCAGCTGCTTCAGGTGGTTGCGGTCGTGGTGGACCCACTCGCTGACGATGTCGCCGACGCTCAGGTCACCGACCTTGGGATGACGCCCGCTGCGCCGCAGCTCGGTCACGGTGAGACGCGCCAGGAGCTGGAGCCCCGCCTCGCGCCCGGCGGCGAACTCGCGGAGGAGCTCCCCGGCGTCGCGCCCGCAATCACGCCGTGCCTTCGCCACCTCGCCCTGGTCCCAGCCTGGCAGCTCCGGGTCCTCGTGGTCGAGGAGAAACTGGATGCGCCCGGCGAAGCCGCGGCGGTCCGCCTCGATCAGGTGACCCAGCACCTCCTTGACACACCACTCGCCGGGCGCCGGATGCCAGGTCAGCAGGTCGGGCGGCGAGGCTCCCATCTCGGCCTCGATGGCGGTGGTGCTCGACCTCAGCAGCCGGGCGATCTGCGGAATCGTCAGCGTGGCGGGGACGTCCATGGGCGGTGCTCCTCGTGGTGCCGTCTCGCTCTGCATTATCGGGTGCGGTGGCGCCTCAACCGTCTGGGTGGTCACGGACTTGGGCTAGTGTGAGCTCGATGCTGCGCCGCGTTCTGGCCCTTGGAGTGGCGGCACTGGCCGCTGCGATGGCCGGCTGCTCGCCGGGGAACACCGGCACCGTCACCGGCGGGATCATCCCCTGCTCGGGCCTGCCCCTCTCGGGTGAGCCCCACTACGCCGCCGGCATCGTCACCGTTCTCGAGGGGCAGATCCATTGGCGAACCACCGGCCCGGGCACGTCGGTGCAGGTATTCCCGACCACGGTGGTCGTCACCGAGCAGGTAGGGGTCGACACCAGCTACGACTTCGTCCTGCCCGCGGGCGACTACGTTCTCCGTGCCCGCTTTCCGGTGCCCAGGACCATCGCGCCGTGGGTGTCGGTCACGGTCCACGCTGGACAGACGGAACACATCGACATCCCCAACCTGTGCATCTGAGACGGGCGCCGCGGCCACCCACCTAGAGTCGACGGCGTGAACGAGATCACGGTCGTCCGTCTCCGACCCGCCGACTGGGCCACGTACCGCGAGATCCGCCTGGCGGGGCTCGCCGATGCTCCGAGTGCCTTCGGCTCAGACGTCGCCCGCGAGGAGGCGATGACGCCCGCGGATTGGCGGGTACGGCTCACCCGGAGGTCAACCTTTGCCGCCAGCGCGCCGCACGGTCTGGTCGGCACCGCGGCCGGGATCCCCGGGGACGTGGCGGGTCATGCCGAGCTGGTCGGGATGTGGGTGCATCCCGGATGGCGGCGCCGGGGGATCGGCGGCCTCCTGGTGGGAGCGGTCATCGTCTGGGCCGCCGCCGGGCCCTACCGGGCCATCGATCTCTGGGTCACGGTGGGCAACGACGCCGCCGAGGCGCTCTACGCCCGTCTCGGCTTTGTCCGCACCGGCGGCACGCAGCCGGTGCGCGAGAA
>Ga0224557_1001910_pt1 | contig 18866 bp, 18 predicted proteins | sample 714S31014metaG_FD_180677 | JGI IMG/M metagenome (GOLD analysis project Ga0224557, IMG submission 180677) | Peat soil microbial communities from Stordalen Mire, Sweden - 717 S3 10-14 | ecosystem: Environmental > Terrestrial > Soil > Wetlands > Peat | place: Sweden: Norrbotten County, Stordalen...
CGAGGGCGTCGCCGAACTCGGGCACCTCAACATCGTGGTCGCCAACGCCGGCATCTGCCCGCTGACCGCAGGCCTCCCGCCACAGGCCTTCGCCGACGCCGTGGACGTGGACCTGCTCGGGGTGCTCAATCTGGTGCACGCGAGCCTTAAATATCTGCAGGCCGGCGCGTCGATCATCGTTATCGGGTCAAACGCGGCATTCATGTCATCGATGAACACCAGCGGCATCGACGGCGGTACCGGAGGTGCCGGCTACGCGTTCGCGAAACTGGCCGCCGCACATTACGTCAACGACTTTGCCCGGGCCCTGGCCTCCTTCTCCATCCGGATGAACGCGGTGCACCCGACGAATGTCAACACCGACATGTTGCACAGTGCGCCGATGTACCGGGCGTTCCGGCCCGATCTGAAGAACCCCACACGCGAGGACGCCGAACCGGTATTTCCGCTGGTCCAGGCGATGCCTATCCCCTATGTCGAACCCGAGGACATCAGCGAGGCCGTGCTGTTCCTGGCATCGGACGCGGCACGCTACATCACCGGCCAGCAGCTGCGCGTCGACGGAGGCGGCTTCCTCAAGGTCAAACCATGGTCGGGTGCATGACCGCGACGATGTTAATCGGGCCGCCCCGCAAAGGAATTAGAGAGTTGGGCGTGACCAGCGGAGATCCGCGATGAGCGACATCCACTCCACGGAGACCAAGCGTCACCTCTACGCGTTGATGGTTTTGATGAAGGCGGCCGACGACCGGCTCTCCAAAGGCATCGGCACCGGCGAGTTCATGTGCGTGTACTGGCCGTCGCGCGGCCAAGAGGCGATCGCCGCCGCGATGGGAGTGTCGCTGCGACCGGACGACCAGCTGGTGACGACCTACCGCGGGCTACACGATCTGATCGGCAAGGGGGTTCCGCTCGAGGAGATCTACGGCGAGATGATGGGCCGCACCGTCGGCGCGAGCCGTGGCAAGGGCGGCACCATGCACATCGCCAACCCCGACAAGGGCGTCATGCTTTCCACCGGGATCGTCGGGGCCGGACCGCCGGTGGCGGTGGGACTGGCGATGGCGGCAAAGCGCAAGGGCCTGGATCGCGTCACGGTCGTCAGTTTCGGCGACGGCGCCACCAACACCGGCTCCTTTCACGAGGCGGCCAACATGGCCGCGCTGTGGGACCTGCCGCTGGTCCTGTTATGCCAGAACAATTTGTACGCCGAGATGACGCCGACTTCGGACACCATGAAACTTGAACACGTCGCCGAAAGGGCCGCCGGATACGGGATGCCGGGTGTCCGGGTGGACGGCAACGACCCGCTGGCGGTGAAATCGGCGCTTGACGAGGCGCTGCAGCGGGCGCGCACCGGTGGCGGCCCCACCTTCCTGGAATGCGTGACATTCCGCTTCCGCGGCCACTACTTCGGCGACCGGATGCCGTATATCCCCAAGGCGCAGTTGGAGGCGGCGATGGCGGCCGACCCGGTGCCCAAGTTCCGCGACCACCTCATCGCGACGGGCACCTGCGCATCCGACGAGCTCGACCGCATCGACAACCAGGCGCTGGCGACGGTGGAGACGGCGTTGGGCGTCGTTATGAGCGCGGATTCCGCTTCAATCGATGAACTCGACCACGACGTGTACGCAACCCCGATCAAGTTCCCGGTGTGAGGCCCCAAGAAAGGCCACAAGAGCGAATGGAAGAAAAAGAGATGACGATGCGCGAGGCGCTGAACCTCGCGCTCGACGAAGCGCTGGCGGCCGACGACAGGGTGTTTCTGCTCGGTGAGGACATCGCCGATCCGGGTGCGTCCGGACCGACGGCGGGGTTGTCGACGAAGTACGGCCACGACCGGGTGCTGGACACCCCGATTTCGGAAGCCGCCATCGTGGGCGCGGCGATCGGCGCCGCCATCGATGGGATGCTGCCGGTGGCCGAGATCATGATCATGGATTTCATCGGCATCGCCGCGGACCAGCTGATCAATAACGCGGCCAAGCTGCGGTTCATGACCGCTGGGCGCACGACGGCACCGATCACCATCCGCACCCAGGTTTACGCGGGACTGGCCACCGGCGCCACCCACTCCCAGAGCCTCGAGGCGTGGTTCATGCATATCCCCGGGATGAAGGTCATCGTGCCCTCTACCCCGCGGGATGGCAAAGGTCTCCTGACGACGGCGATCTTCGATGAAGACCCCTGCCTATTCATCGAAACGATTCGCTTGCAGGGCAAGAAAGGACCGGTGCCCGTCGAGCCGGGGTTCTCAATTCCACTAGGCCACGCCGACATCAAGCGGCCGGGCACCGACGTAACACTGATCAGCTATGGACGCAGCGTGCACGACGCGCTCGCAGCGGCGACCACCTTAGCAGAGCAGGGTGTCAGCGCCGAGGTCGTCGATCTGCGCACGCTGGTCCCGCTGGACGTCGAGACAATCGTCGAATCCAGCCGTCGCACAAGACGAGTCGTGATCGTGCACGACGCGGTTCAATTCGCGGGGCCGGGGGCCGAGGTTGCGGCGATCCTGCAGTCCGAATTGTTCGGCGAGTTGGCCGCACCCATCGAACGATTGGGGGCCCGGTTCGTCCCCAACCCGGCCGCGGCGGCGCTCGAGGCGCAGGTGTACCCGTCGCCGGCGCGCATCGTGGAGGCAGCCCAGCGCACCTTTGAAAAGGCACAGAGGGCGGGAGCCCATGGCTGACTTCATCATTCGTATTCCCCGTGTGTCGGTAGCCGTCTCGGAGGCCGAGCTTACCGACCTTCTCGTCGACGCGGGCGCGCATGTCGAGGAGGGCACGCCGATCTACACGATCGCCACCGAGAAGGTGGAACAGGAAATCGAAGCCGGCGCCTCGGGCACCGTGCAATGGACGGGGCAGGTCGGGACCACTTACGACATCGGCACCGAAATCGGCATCATCAGTACATAACGAAAGGGTAAGCAGGTATGGATCTCAACGAGACTCGCGAGCGGATCATCTACCAGAAAGATGGGGCGATCGCGAAGATCACGCTGAACTGGCCGGAGAAGGCGAACGCCCAAGACCAGAAGCTGGCCGAAGAAGTCGACGCCGCATTGCTGGATGCCGACCGCGACTACGACATCAAGGTTTTGGTGCTGAAGGCGAATGGCAAAGGATTCTGCTCTGGGCATGCCATTGGCAATAACGCCGTCGACTATCCAGCGTTCGTTGAGAACGCCATGGTGACAGGCAACCCGTGGAAGGCGCAGTCGGATCTCTTCGTCAAGCCAACCCTGAATCTGTGGGAGTTCTCCAAGCCCACCATCGCGCAGGTGCACGGCTACTGTGTCGGCGGTGGCACGCATATGGGCCTGACGACCGACATCGTCATCGCCTCTGAGGACGCCTACTTCTCTTACCCGCCCCTGCAGGGTTTCGGCATGCCATCGGGTGAATGTTCCATAGAGCCTTGGGTATTCATGAATTGGCGCCGTGCCGCCTACTATCTGTTCACCGCCGAGGTGATCGACGCCAAGAAGGCGCTGGAGGTTGGGCTCGTCAACGAGGTGGTTAAGCGGGAGGACCTGGACGACCGCGTGGACGCGATCGCCCGCCACATTGCCCAGGCACCGTTGACGACGCTGATGCTCACCAAGGCCAACCTGAAGCGAGCCTGGGAGCTGATGGGGATGCGGGTGCACTGGCAGACCTCCAATGACCTGGTCGCGCTGGCGTCAGTCAGCAAGGATGTGCAGGCGCTGATTCAGACGGTGTTCAAGGACAAGGTGCTGCCGTCCGAACAGGCCCGGCGCCAGGCGGCCGCGGCGGCCGCACCGACCGACGGTGCCGTCGCCACGTAGGCCGGTCCGAGGCATCCGCTGGTGAATATCGCCGATCACGCAATCACGGCCACAGAGTCGCCGGCCTTGATTATCGACGACGCCGGAATCTCGTTCGGCGAGCTTTATGCTCGCAGCCAACGGGTCGCCGCGGTGCTGCACGCTGCGGGGCTGCGCCGTGGCGACGGCGTGGCCCTGGTGTTGCCGAACCGGCCGGAATTCTTGGAGATCACCTGGGGCTGCCAGCTTTCCGGGCTCTACTACACCGCTGTCAACACGCATTTCACGCCGGAGGAAGTTGCCTACGTCATAGCCGACTCCGATGCAAAAGCAGTGTTCCTAGACGCCTCGATGACCGAGTTGGCCGCGCACATCCGCGATGCGAACGCCGCGGTGGACATCCGCATCGCCATCGGCGGGCAGCTACCCGGCTGGCAGTCCTACGAGGACGCACTCACGGCGGCTGGGGATGCGCCGCCCTTGTCGGACGGGTCCGAGATGCTCTACTCGTCGGGCACCACGGGACGACCCAAGGCCGTGCGGCGGCCGCTGCCGACCGACGGGAACGGCTCCTGGGCGCAGTCGGTGCTGGAGATGGCCCTGACGCAGCGCTACAAGATGAACCCGGCCAGCGTGTACCTCTCCCCCGCACCGCTGTACCACGCCGCCGGGGTCAACTACACGATGGCGGTCAACCGCGTCGGTGCCGCGTCGATCATCATGCGCAAGTTCGACGCCGAGAGCGTCTTACGGCTGATTGAGACGCACCGCGTTACCCACGCGCAGTTTGTTCCCACGATGTTCGTGCGGCTGCTCAAGCTGCCCGAGGCGATCCGGCATAAGTATGACGCCTCGAGTCTGCAGTGCGTGCTGCATGCGGCCGCACCCTGCCCGGTGGACGTCAAGCACCGGATGATGGAGTGGTTCGGGCCCATCATTCACGAATATTACGGCGGCACGGAAGGATTCGCAGGTACCATGATCGGGCCGCAGGAGTGGCTCGCCCATCCCGGCTCGGTGGGCATACCCATGGCCCCGGTCCATGTGGTCGGCGACGACGGCGAAGAGCTTCCTGTCGGGCATTCCGGGGAGCTTTACTTCGAAGGCGGGCCCGACTTCCAATACTTCAAGGATCCCGCCAAGACGGCGTCGGTTTACAACGATCGCGGCTGGCGATCCCTGGGGGACGTGGGTTACGTCGACGAGGACGGCTACATGTACCTGACCGACCGGTCGACATTCATGATCGTCTCCGGCGGGGTGAACATCTACGCCCAAGAGGCGGAGAACCTGCTGGTCATGCATCCAAAGCTGGTCGACGCGGCGGTCTTCGGCGTGCCCAACGATGAGTTCGGCGAAGAGGTCAAAGCCGTCGTGCAGCCGGTTGGCGGCGTCACCTCCGGGCCCGACCTCGAAGCCGAACTCATCGATTACTGCCGAGCCCACCTCGCCGGCTACAAGTGCCCGCGCTCAATCGAATTCGACCCCGAGTTGCCGCGGGACCCGAACGGCAAGCTCTACAAGAGGCGCATTCGCGAACGTTACTGGCAGGGGCGGGGATCACGGATCCTATGACCCGGTCGGAGAAGAGGTAGTCAAGGTGAGCACGGACGTGAACTGGACACCGCTACCGGTGCCGTGGGCGGTGCAGAACGCCGATCGGATTCCCAAGCAGCGCTACTACGACCCCGAGTTCTACGCGCTGGAGACCGAGATGCTCTGGCCCCGCGTGTGGCAGATGGCGTGTCGGCTCGAGGAAATACCCAAGCAGGGCGATTTCGTCGAGTACGAGATCCTCGACCAGTCGATCATCGTCGTGCGACTCGACGACGAAACCGTGCGGGCCTACCACAACGCATGCCGGCACCGCGGGGTAAAGCTGTTGGAAGGCAACGGAACCCGGCGTACCTTCGTCTGCCCATTCCACGGGTGGTGCTGGGGCATCGACGGACGCAACACGGTGGTTGCGCGGCCCGAGATGTTCGCCGAGGAGAACCTTCGTCCGGACGATCTACAGCTCGTTTCAGTCAGGTGTGAACTCTGGGGCGGATGCGCGTGGATCAACCTCGACGACCACGCCCCCGCGTTACGCGATTGCATGGAGCCATTCGCGTCGATCTATGACGCCTGGAAAGTGGATTCGTTGCGCACCGAGTGGTGGCAGTCGTGCCGGCTTCCGGTGAATTGGAAGCTGGCGACGGCCGCCTTCATGGAGGGCTACCACGTGCCGCAGACGCATCCCCAGCTGCTGCCGTCGGCGCGGACCGCCAGCCCGACAACGAATTCCAAGGCGGTGCATCCCATTGTCGAAAACAGTCTGTACTTCATGCGCACGCTGGGCGACGGCATGGGCGGCATGACGCACGAGAACGACATCCGCGTCGCCGAAGGCCTGCAGAACATCGAGCTGCCCTCGGATCCCGCGCAGGCGATGGCCGCTTGGCGCAGCGCCCTCAATGACGCGGTCGTCGACTGGCACCACGCCCGCGGCAGCGATATGCCCGACCTCAACGAGCTGGTCCGCCGGGGGATCACCGACGCCATCGGGTTCTGCTTCCCGCACCACTTCATCCTGCCCACCTACAGCAGCGCCTCGTCCTACCGGATCCGTCCGCTGGGGCCCGAGGAGACCTTGTTCGAGATCTGGTCTTTGACCCGGTTCCCCTCCGATCTCGCCCCGGGAAAGCCCACTCCCCCAGAGCCGATGGCGCCCGATGACCCGCGCTGGCCGCCGATCCCCGCGCAAGACTTCTCCAATTTGCCGAGGCAGCAGAAAGGGTTGCACTCCAAGGGCTTTGACTACATGCGCCTGTCCCACCGGATAGAAGGACTGATCTCGAACTTCGAACGCGTCGTCGACGGCTTCCTCGCCGGCCTACCGTATGCGACGCTGGTGCCCGCGATTCAGAAGACCAACACCACCATTGACGTGCCGGTCGCCGACCTGGGCTTCAATTCGAGTGTGACCCCGGAGGCACGATGAGCACCCATTGGGATCGCTCCGTCGACCTGCTCATCGCGGGCAGCGGTGGGGGCGGCATGGTGGCCGGGCTAGCCGCACTCGACTGCGGACTTGAACCGCTGATCATCGAGAAGCAGGGCCTGGTCGGCGGCTCGACGGGACTCTCGGGTGGGATCGTCTGGGTGCCCAACAACCCGCTGATGCGGGCCGACGGTATCGCCGACTCCCACGAAGCCGGCCTGGCCTACCTGGCCGACGTGGTCGGCGACATCGGTCCGGCCTCGTCGCCGGCCCGTCGCGAGACGTTTCTGACCGCAGGCTACGAGATGATCAATTTCCTGGTCCGCAGGGGCGTTCGGCTCGTCCGATGCGAAGGCTGGAGTGACTACTACCCGAATCACAAAGGCGGCAACGAGTCCGGACGTGCGGTGGAAGGAATTCCTTTCGACGCGGCCGAATTGGGTGCCTGGAGCGACAAGGTGCAGCCGCCGCTGGCCAAAAACTATGGATACGTGGTGCTGACCAACGAACTGCGCTCGGTCCAGTACTTCAATCGTGCGCCCCACGCGTTCGCGGTGGCGACCAAGGTCTTTCTGCGCACCGCGGCGGCGCGCGTCCGGCGGCGTCAGATCCTCACCAACGGCGCATCACTCATCGCTCAGATGCTCAAGGCGCTGATCGACCTCGGTGATGGTGAACCTCCGCTGTGGACGAACGCCGCGATGGAAGACCTCATCGTCGAGGACGGCCGGGTGGTCGGCGCGCGGGTCTCCCGCGGCGGCGTGCCGCTGAACATCGAGGCACGCAAGGGAGTCCTGCTGGCCGCAGGCGGCTTCGGCCACAACGCCGAGATGCGTCGCCAGTACAGCGGTGATCAGCCCAACGAGGCGAAGTGGTCGATCGCCAACGCCGGCGACACCGGCGAGGTGCTACAGACGGCCATGCGGCTGGGCGCGAAAACCGACTTTTTGGACGAAGCGGTTTGGCTGCCTTCGGTTTTCATCGCCAACGGGGGCGCCGTCGCCGCATCGCTCGGGTCGGGTCGACAGCGGCCCGGAGCCATCTACGTCGACTCGACCGGCCGGCGGTTCTGCAACGAGTCCAACTCCTATGTCGAGGTCGGCAAGGCGATGTACGCCAACAAGGCGGTGCCCTGCTGGATGATCTTCGACGACGGTTATGTGCGCAGGTATGTCACCAGTACGAACCCGCTCAAGCGAGGCAAGCAGCTGCCCCCCGAGCTGATCGAAAACGGCGCGGTCAAGCGCGGCGACACTATCGGCGATCTGGCCCGTCAAATCGACCTTCCCGCCGACGAGCTGGCCCGCACGATCCAGCGGTTCAATCTGTTCGCCGGCAAGGGTCTGGATCCCGACTTCGGGCGTGGCCAGTCGGCGTACAACGACTGCCTCGGCGATCCTGGGTACCGGCCGAATGCCGCTATCGGCCCACTCGACCGTGCCCCGTACTACGCCACCAGGGTTTTGCCGGCCGACGTCGGGACATCTGGGGGTGTGATCACCAACGAGCACGCCCAGGTTCTCGATGAGCAGGACCGGGTGATCGCGGGTCTGTACGCCACCGGCAACACGACCGCGACGGTGATGGGCCGAACGTATCCGGGTGCAGGCGCGAGCATCGCCAACTCGATGGTGTTCGGCTACGTGGCCGCACGGCACGCCGCCGGCCGAAAAATCGCCGGCGAGATGTCCCGCTAGCCCCCCGCCTGGCGAGCAGACACAGAATCGCCTATTCCGGAACGGAATCGTGCGATTCTGCGTCTGCTCGCGCTATGTAATCGCGCGGCTTCATGCCGGATTGCATGAGCTCGGCGCGGCGCGCCTGGACATCGGTTGCCGCACCCACCATGTTCGTGAGGATGTGGCTGACCTGCAGGTGCACCCGCATGCCCATTAATTCCCACGCGCGCTTGACGTTGTTCTTCACCGCCATCAGCGTGGTCAACGGGATCTGGGCGATCTTGCGTGCCATTTCCTCGACCGTTTCTTCGAGCTCGTCGCGCGGCACCACCCGATTGAGCAGCCCCCACTCGAGGGCCTGCTCTGCGGACAGCGTTGGCGCCAGCAGCAACCAGTCCATGGTGCGGTGCCAGTTCATCAGCAGCCACGGCTCGATCATGGTGTGCCCGCCGGGCTCGCCAAGGCTCTGGGCAAGTGGCATCTGGAAATAGGCGTCCTCGGATGCCACGCAGAAGTCGGTCAGCAGGCCAAGATAGATCCCGCCGCCCATGCAATAGCCATGGATCTGGGAAATCGTGGGCTTGGGGAACTCCCAGAGGTAAAGCGTCGGCCACAAGAACAGGTCGGCCGTGCCCTTGTACTGGTCCTCGAAGGTATTGCCGAAATCCGGATACGGGTTCTCGTCCGGCCCCCAGCGGGCGACGTGTCCGCCGCAGAAGCCTTTGCCGTTGGCCTTGAGGATGACGACCTTGATCTCTTTGTCGCGGTCGGCCTCATGCAGGCAATCGTCGACCTCGGTGACCATTACCGAATCCTTGGTGTTGGCCTTGTCGACCCGATTGAGGATGATCCGCGCAATCGGCGGTTCACGTTCGTAAATGACCGCTTCGAGCACGCGCCGCTCCATGTCCGTGACACTAGCGCGGGTGGAAGACATTAGGGTTTGCGCACGCCGGCATTTCCAGCTCATTCAGGCCGATCTTCTGGACACATGTCGGTATTTAGCCGCCGGACGCCAACCGGTCGAGACTAAAGCGCAGGTGTAGACCGATCTTTCGGAACTGCACCGTCGACGCCCATTTCCTACACTGGACTGGTGTCCAGAGAAGTGGCTTCCCCTGCTAGAGCGGCAGCCGGCGCCGGTGGTGCCCGCCGATCGGATCGCCGGCCGGGACAAACCATCCGCAAAGTCCTCGACGCGGGTTTGGAGGAACTGCGCGAATCGTCATACGCCAATCTGACGATGCGCGCGGTCGCGAGCCGCGCCGGAGTATCGCCCGCCAGTGCTTACACATATTTTCCGTCCAAAAGCGCGCTGGTGGCAGCTGTCTATCTGCGCTTTCTCCAGGCGCTACCGCTGCACACCGACGTCAACGACACCACCAAGACCCGGGTGAGCGCCACGATGCGGGACATGGCGGTGGTCGTCGCCGACGAGCCCGAACTGACCACTGCCTGCGGAGCCGCGCTGATGGCCGACGATCCGGCCGTCAAGCCGCTGCGCGAACAGATCGGCGACGAGGTGGCCCGGCGGATTGGGGCCGCGCTGGGCCCCGGCTGGCCGCGGGCGGTGAAATCCACACTGCAGATGACGTTCTCCGGTGCGCTGATGACGGCTCGGTTCGTCAGCTACGACGAAATCTCCGGCCAACTCGACGAGGCGGTCAACCTCATCTTGGGAGCGTCGGTTGCGTGAGATTGCGGTTATGCCACCGACGTCAGCGCCGTCGACACGCGACCTGCACGCAAGAACTGGCCGAACCTCTGTTTGCCCAGTGCGGGTGACGGCTTGCCGGCACTGAACGCAAGCTGCCCCGACACCAGGACGCAGCTGACGGTGTCGTCGTTGCGGTTGACCATCCGCGACAGCCCGCCATAAGACTCGACGGGATGCTCGGCATAGGCATCGAGAGACTCGTCGAGCTTGTCGGGGTTGATGACGACGATGTCGGCCCGGTCGCCTTCGCGCAGCGTGCCCGCGTCGATCCCGTACCAGGACGCCAGTTCGCCGGTGAGACGGTGCACCGCGCGCTCGATCGACAGGAACGGCCTGCCCTGCTTCTCGGCGTCGTGGACGTGGCGCAATAGCCGCAGTCCGGAGTTGTAGAACGCCATGTTGCGCAGATGTGCGCCGGCATCGGAAAACCCCATCTGAACGCCTGAGCTCTGCGCCAGCTTTTTGAGGATTTCGGGGCGGTGCCCGGAGATCGTGGTGCGCCAGCGCAGCTGTTCGCCGTGCTCCAGCACCAGATCGAGGAAAGCGTCGACCGGGTGCAGGCCGCCGCGGTCCAGACCCACTTGCCCGAATGACTTGCCGACCACCGAAGCGTCGGGGCACGCCACGATGTCGGCGTCGAAGAAGTCGCGGTGCCACACCCGCGGCCCGTACTTCTGGTCGTAGTCCTTGCGGAACTGACGCCGATACTCTTCGTCGCGCAACAGCTCGTTGCGCGCAATCTCATCCTGCAGGTGCAGCGCCGCGGCTCCGGAACCGAACTCCTCGAAGATCACCAACGAGATGCCGTCGGCGTAGACCTCGAACGGCACCGGCAGATGCTGCCAGCGGAAGTCGGCGCCGAGGACGTTGACCATTCGCGCGAGCGCGTCCATGAGATAGATGACCGGCGGCAAGGACTTGACGTCGGCGGCCGACAGCAGGCTGGTCTTCAATCGGCGACGACCCACCCCGAGCGAGGCCGCCAGTTGGGAAATTATCGAGAACGGGTTCTTGATGTCTGGGCCCGACTGCAGGATCTTGTTGCGCCGCCGCAGAATAGCGTTCAAGCGGCGCAGTTCGCGCGATGTTGCGTAGGTCGACGGCAGGGTGCGAGATCTGCAGACCTCGCCGTCCAGTTTGTCGAACAGCAATTGCTGCGAAGACATCCCGACGAATCCCTCGTCGAGCGCCTCCTCCAGCATCGACTCCATCCGCGCGAGCTCGGCCGGGGACGGACGAACGTCCTTGCGGGTCGCGCGATCCAGTCCCATCGTCGCGGTCCGCATGTCAGAGTGCCCGATAAACGCGGCGAGGTTGGGACCGAGGTTGAGCCCCTCGAGCGCGGCCACATATTCCCTCGGGGTCTTCCAGGACCGCGCCTCGTCCAGCTGCTCGATCACATACTGCCGGGGAATCGCCTCGACGCGGCCGAAAATGTCACCGGCGTCCACGTTGTCCAGATACACGGTCGACAGCGAACACGATCCGAGCATCACCGTCGTCACGCCGTGTCGCAGCGATTCGGAAAGTTCTGGTTCGCAAAGTGTTTCGATGTCGTAGTGGGTATGGATGTCGATGATCCCGGGGATCACCCACTGCCCCGTCGCGTCGATGACGTCGGCGCCGGTGGTGTCCAGCGCTCCGGCGGCGACGGCCGCGACGGCCGCGACACGACCGTTGCGTACGCCGATGTTGCGGACAGCGGACGGCGCACCCGTCCCATCGAACCAACGTCCGTTCACGATCACTGTGTCGTAATGCATGCTTTGCCTCCAGATTCCCAGTGATCATACGCAATGCTCATAGTGTCTCGCCTTAGGTGTTGGCGGTGAACGTTATGATCCAGCTGTGCCGATGACCGTCTACGGGTTTGCCGTTCGCTGAGCATGCGCAGTCATGGTTGGGCGGGCAAAACACCCGCCTCCGACGAGGAGGCGATCGAGCGCATCCTGGATGCCGCGGACAGGATCGTCGACGAACGCGGCTCGGCCATGCGGATCGCCGACGTGGCGCGCGCCCTCGGTGTGACACGGCAGACCGTCTATCGCTACTTCCCCGGAACCCAGGCGTTGCTGGTGGCCACCGCGATGCGGTCGGCCGACGGGTTCTTGGATCATCTCGCCGCTCAACTCAAAGGTGCCACCGACCCAGTCTTGGCTGTGACCGAAGGACTCGCGTTCGCCATCGAACAGCTGGAATCGGACAATCAGGTTGAATTCGTGCTCAGTCAGCGCCAGCGCGGTGGCCAAACGATTTCGATCATGTCGGATACTGCTCTGGCATTCGGAAGGTCGATGCTGCACCGCTTCGATGTGGATTGGGCGGCATACGGATTCGACGAGGCCGGCCTGGACGAACTGAACGAGTTCACCCTCCGGGTGCTGCATTCCTTCCTCGCAGACCCCGGCCGGCCGCCACGTAGCGGGGCCGATCTGCGCCGTTACCTCACCCGCTGGGTTGGGCCCGCGATCGCATATCCGCAGCTGGCGCGCGCGCTGGAGGCAGTTCGGACTCCCGAGCCCACACGAGCCCGGCGGCGCCCGTCAGCAGCATCCTGACCAAACCGGAAGAGGAGTGAACGTGGCGGGTCTAGGGCAAATAGCACTGAACAGTGCGCCCGTTTTTGGTGGCGTTTTATTTGCCGTCGCGGCCGGACAGTTCCGCGGCCCCAACTATCGGGGGCTGATAAAAGAGGACATGGACCTACTCGATCGGCTTCCGCCGGACGCCACCGACAGGCGCGCCGAGCTGCAGCGGACCATCGATGCCCGCATCGACGACCTCATCGTCGCCTCCGACCGAAGTCTCGTGCTGCGCAAGGCTGCGGCGTCTTACCAGGGCAATTGGCGTGACGTGGCGTTGTTGCTGTGCACGCTGCTGTTCACCTTTATCTGGTGGGAGATCAACCACAACCGCGACAATTGGCTGGTGACGTTCATCGTGCTGGTCCTGGCGTCGATAGTGACCGCCGTGTACGCACTCCGGGGAGTGCTGCGCGCAGGCAGTTCGTTCGTACGCCGGCACGGCTGAGATCCGGCGCGCCGAACGCGCTCACCCGGCATCCGTTATCGCACTATGACAATATTGCGGCATGAAGGTACAACCCCTCGCCAATCTCGTTTTCGCTGCGGCGGCGCCGGTTTGGGCGCTGCTCGCGCCCGTCCCTTCAGCGGCCGCGGACCCCTGCCCAGACGTTGAGGTGGTGTTCGCCCGCGGCACAAACGAGCCACCTGGCGTCGGCGGAATTGGTCAGACGTTCGTCGACACACTGCGCTCGCACGTCGGCACGAAGTCGCTCGGGGTGTATCCGGTCAACTACCCCGCAACGACCAATTTCCCCACGGCCGTCGACGGCATCTCCGATGCGGGCACTCATGTCGAGTCCATGGCCGCCCGCTGCCCGAAAACCAAGATGGTGCTGGGCGGGTATTCGCAGGGCGCCGCTGTGATGGGCTTCGTCACCTACAGCCAGGTTCCCGATGGGGCGCACCTCGCCCAGGCGCTGCAACCGATGCCGCCCGAGATCGCCGATCACGTCGCCACGGTCGCCCTCTTCGGAAAGCCGTCGGGCCAGTTCATGAGCATCATCAATGAGCCGCCGATCACCATCGGACCGCAGTACGCCGCCAAAACCATCGACTTGTGCGTTCCCAACGACCCGATTTGTTCGAGCTCGGGAACCCCCGGCGCACACCATCAGTACGTGGAGACGGGGCTGGTTGATCAGGCAGCCGATTTCGCTGCCAGTCACCTTTAACTCCTCTAGCGACATCCCCGGACGAGGCCGCCCGGCCTGGCGTCGGTGAGTTCTCCCTCGGCGACAACGGTCTGACCCCGCACCATGGTTTCCACGTAGCCATCCGAACGCTGGATCAGGCGGGCAGCCCCGCCGGGCAGATCCTCCACCCGATCGGGGTAGTGCAACCCGAGCCGGTCCAGATCGATCAGGTTGATGTCGGCGCGCCGACCCGGTGCGAGAACGCCGCGGTCACTCAGCCCGTAGAAGCCCGCGGGGTCCCCGGTAAGCCGGTGCACCGCGGTCTCCAGGGACAGCACGGGCCCCCTGGTCCGCTTGCCCACCCAGTGCGAGAGCAGGTATGTGGTCATGCTGGCGTCGCAGATGATGCCGCAGTGCGCTCCGCCGTCGCCGAGCCCTTGCAGACTTACCGAATCCGACATCATGTCGTACAGATGGTCGTAGTTGTTGCCCGCGTAGTTGAGTAGCGGCAGCAGCAGGAATTCGCGGCCGCCCGCGCCCAGCAGCACGTCGTACGTGACTTCCCATGGGTCACGGCCCTCGCGCTCGGCGATGGCGGCGATGCTGTCCTGGGCCGCCGGTTCGTAGTCGAGCGCTTCGCCGAGTGGATATAGGCGTTTGAAGATGTGCTTGTTGAGCTCGTCGGCACTCGGTAGCGGCGACGGGTCGGGTGGTTCGCCCAGGATCTGAGCCCGCATTGCCGGGTCCCGCAGGCGTTCGACGCGCAGCTCGAGCGGCAGATCCATCAGTGCCCGATAGCTGGGCCGGTGCCGGAAGGGATTCATCCGCGATTGGTGGCCCATCAGCATCCCGAAAGCCCGGCACGCCACCTGCGGCCGGATCGCCGCGCCGGCAGCGTTCGCCTCGTGCACCGCGGCGAACCACCGCCGCCAATCGTGTGGATCCTGTTCATTGACCATCGCCAGGAAGGTCAGCGGGACCGGGTACTTCTGACCCAGCCGGGTGATCCACTCGATTTCGGCATCGATCGAGTGACGCTGGTCGCCGCCCATTGCTCCGCCGACGCCGGCCGGAACCACCTGAAGCACGCCCGAACCCACCTCCGCCATCGCGGCCATCAGCGCGGCGAGCTCGTCTTCTTCGGAATAGGTACCTGGCACGGGTTCACCCGAGGCGCTGCGATGTCCCGCTGTGCGCCCGAAGGACATGCCGAGCGCGCCGGCGCGCAGTCCGTCGGCGACGATCTTGCTCATCGCGTCGATGTCCATGCCCGTCGCGGTGTCCTGAGCGCGGTCACCCATGACGAAGCCGCGGACCGCGGCGTGCGGGATCTGCGCACCGATATCCACCGCACGCGGCATCCGCTCGAGAGCGTCCAGGTACTCGCCGAAGGACTCCCACTCCCACGTGATGCCCTCGGACAGCGCCGATCCCGGAATGTCCTCGACGCCCTCCATCAGGTCGATCAACCAGTCGTGCCGATCGGACCGGACCGGCGCGAACCCGATGCCGCAGTTGCCCATGATCGCCGTGGTCACACCGTGCCAGCACGAAGGGGTGAGGTGCGGGTCCCAAGTGGCCTGGCCGTCGAAATGCGTATGCACATCCACGAATCCCGGTGTCACTGTGAGCCCGTCGGCCTCGACGATGCGCTTCGCGGTGCCCTTGACGCGACTGATGCGGCCGACCTCGACAATGACGCCGTCGGTGACCGCGACGTCGGCGGTGAGCGCCGGCGCACCGGTGCCGTCCACGACGGTCCCGCCCCTAACGATCAGGTCGTAGGACATGCCGCCTCCTCATTGGCCCGGTATTCCTTCGGACAACACACCAGGCGGACGAATTCTCCCGCGGAACTCCGGCGATTACCAGCAAAATTCAGAAGCCCGAGCCGGCACCGGTCTCGAGAGCTTCAAGGGCCGCATCAATGTTGGGAACGATCGTCGGACCGTAACTGCTCACCACCTGCCCCAACGCGCGCGCGATATGTGGGCCGACCACACCGGCAGCGAGGACTTCCTCGGCCAGCACGATGCCATTGACCAGGTGAGCGGCGCTCAGGCGGCCGTCGGGGGTCACCTCGTATCGCCAGTCGCCGATCTGAACACGCTCGGGCTGTGATCGGAAGAGCCCGCGGCGCGCGGGGCTGAACAGCACTCCGGGAACGCCGCAAAACACCTTCAGCACCAGCCCGACTCCCGCGGCACTAGCCAGGGCCGCACCGACCCCGCGGCTGACCCGTTCGTGGTCGAAGGCGACCATCAACCGCTCATCGGCAAGACGAACGACGGCGTAATCGTCTGCGCCTCACCGGTGTGACGCACCGCTGTTCCCGCCACGTAGAACTCCACCGTGTGGAGCCCCCAGGCGTAGTTCGAGATATCGAAACGCACCCCTACAACTCCGGTGCCACCGTCTCGCTCCGCCTCGGCCTGCATGCGTGACATGGCCAGTTCCCTGGCTTGGTAGTTGCCCTGCGTCCACTGCGGCATCTCGGCGTTGCGTCCGACCTGGCCGAGCGTTTTCAAAAACCCTTGGACGGCGACGTGGAACACGCAGTTGCCCATCACGAAGGCTACCGGCGTGTACCCGGATCGCAACAACGTGCAGAGGTCCTGACCCGACAGATGGCTGCTAAACGCCTGACCGTTCGGGCGCCGAAAAGCCCCCGGCTTGGCGGTGTATTTCACGGCGGTCCCGACCGCGATGAACTCGAGGTGTTCGCCCTCACCCTGATGACGCCAGTCCAGCCGGACGCCCACCACGCCGTCGGCACCCAGCGAGTCCGCTTCGGCCTGCATCCGTGACATGGCATTCCAGCGCGCGCGGTAGGTCGCGTCGGTGAGCACGGGCAGCTCCGATTGCTGCCTGATGCCGGTGAACTGGTAGCCGACGTGATAAACGGATACGCCCATGACCAGATCGATCGGTTCAAATCCGGCCCCGTGCAGCAGCGCGAATTCGTTGATCGACAGGTCCGACGTGAACACCTTGTTAGCGTGTGAAAGCCGTTCGCTGGCGATTGGGTCCAACGGGCTGGGTTGCGTTGTCATGCGCCCTCCTACGGTCCCCGACAGCGTAGGCCAGCGTGGGCCGAGCGGCCCCTTGCACCCGGTTAAGGTGCGGCACCGCTAAGTAGTGGTGGGCGCCGAAACGTGACTGGCAACGAAGCTCGCGGCCTGGTCGATCATCCCGTTGTCTACGTATGTGTTGTGGGCGCCAAAGTCTCCGCCATCCCCGCAAACCGGGTCTCCCGCCGCGCAATACTCGGTGGTCTTAGCCACATACGGTGGGCCGATCGCGATCGTCGGCTGACCGAATTGCGTCATAAAGCTAGTCGACGGCGTTCCGAAGAGGGTCACCGCGGCCACGTGATTAGCGACCTCCGGCGGCATCGGCTGGGGCACGTCCGACGGCGCTCCGTCCGGTACGGCAGCCGAGGTAACAAAACCCATCACCGCAGCGCCTTGGGAAAATCCGCCGAGCACCTCTTTCGTCTGGGGACAGGTCGCAGCCATCTGCGTGATGTGGTCGCGAGCATCCTGGATACCCAACAGCGCAGTGGGGAAATCGGACGAGGCCGGGTAGTTCACCGCGTAAACCCCCATCGACTTGGTACCGATTTTTGAGCGCAGGGCGTCGATGAAAGCATCGCCGAAGAAGCCGGCTCCCGGCGCCTCGCCGGTGCCGCGGGCAAACACCACCTCGACATCCGGACACGCGGCGGAAGTTGCAGACGGGACCGCAGATGCAGATGGGGCCGGTATGGTCAACAGTGCCCATACGCCGACCACCGCAGCGCCGCCCAGGCGAACAAGAGTCTTTGCGTTTAAGTGAGTTGTTGAGTTCACTTCTGAATTATGCCCGGCCGTTATGTTCCTCAAACAGGGTGAAATCATCGGATACCTAAACGAAACACACCGCGGCGCGACACCCGCTCCCCGCGTGACGCTTTGGTCAACCAGTCGGGGGTGTGATCATCGCCTGCAGGTCCGCAATCGACCACGGTTCGGCCTGGTGGTGGTCGCGATATCCCAGCACGCGCGGCGCTGGCCGATCATAGCGGCCCACGAATCCGCCTGCGGCAACCAAGATCTGACCGGTCGTGTCGCACGCCAAATCGCTGGCGAGATATGCGTAGAGCGGCGCCACATACGCGGCGGGAGCACTGTCCAGTGACGCCCGCATCGTCATCTCGTCGAGCAACCCGCGGCGATGCAGGTCCTCGATGTGCTTTTCGTAATCGATACCGGTCGAAAGCCGCGTCCGAGCGCCAGGACAGACCACGTTGGCCCGCACACCGTGGGGTTTCAGCTCAGCGGCGATCGCCATGGTCAACCCGTTGACCGCGCCTTTGCCCGCGGGGTAGCCGGTGCCGCCGTAGTCGCCGAGGAACGCCACCGAACCGGTATTGATGATCGACCCGTGGCCCTGCGCGGCCATCACCCGCGCCGCAACCCGGCACGTATGAAACGCCGTACCGACGTGGGCGCTCATCAGGGCGTCGAATTCTGCCGGGGTGATGTCCAGGATGGAGGAGCCGGCCGGCTCGGCGATCCCGGCGCAGTTGATCAAAATATCCAGCCGCCCAAACGCGTTCGTGCATTCTTCGACGAGCGCGGTGGCAATTCGCTCATCGTCAGCGGCCCCGACGACCGCGGCAGCTCGGCCGCCGGATGCGGCGATTGCCGCGACGGTTTCCTGCACGGCAACGGGATCGCGCCCGTTGACCACAACCCCGGCTCCCAGGTGGCACAGCAATTCCGCCACTGCGCGTCCGATCCCACGGCTGCCGCCGGTCACAACCGCGCCGCGCCCGGTCAGCAGGCTACTACTCATATCGACCTTTCTAGGCCCTTTCTAGTGGTCTGCCTGCGATTTGATGTGGTGGGGGTTTGTTGCCAACGATGTCCTCGAGATCGACGTTAACGAGCGCGCTTCTCGAAGTTTCACACGCCACTGTCGAATTCGGT
>Ga0224557_1001913_pt1 | contig 18857 bp, 13 predicted proteins | sample 714S31014metaG_FD_180677 | JGI IMG/M metagenome (GOLD analysis project Ga0224557, IMG submission 180677) | Peat soil microbial communities from Stordalen Mire, Sweden - 717 S3 10-14 | ecosystem: Environmental > Terrestrial > Soil > Wetlands > Peat | place: Sweden: Norrbotten County, Stordalen...
GACTCAACCCTTCTGCCGCCTGCATGTTGACGATCAACCCCCAGCATGCCGGATCGCGTCCCCTCCAGGCTCATCTTGTATGAGAAACCAACCCCCGCTCCAGGCTCATCTTGCATGAGACAAGACTTGTTGGAGCACAAGAAGCTAACGTGTGGTACGATGGCGACTCAACACTCGGAGGCGCAAAAGCTGTGAGATTCGGACAAGGTCGCCGGTCCCGGGGTCACGTGGATTGTCGAACAATGTTCCGAAAACCCGGGGCTCGAATCGCGTGAAGAGGAAGACGAAACAGAACAGCCCAGAGGGTTCGAAACCGCTGGCGCAAAGACTGACGCCACAGGTGTCTTCAGGGAAAGGGGACACCGTGGAACAAGGCGTGCCCCTACCTGAGGCTAAACCGGCTGACATAACCGGCGGATCGTGGCGCCAACGCCTATCCTATCTTTATTTGTTTGTTCTCCTGCCTTGCCTGATCTACACGGTCTTTTATACGGCGCGAGCTGTCTGGTTCGACTATACTCCCGTTCCCATCACGGACAACTGGCGATTCGTCGCGTTTCTGCCCGAGTTGCTCAGGTTCGACGTGCGGCATTACTGGTTGCAGCACAACGACCACCGGATCATATTCCCCGAGATGGTCTATGCGCTGGATTTCATCTTGTTCCGCGGCCACCTGTGGTTCCCGGCTGCCTTCAACATTGCTTGCCAGTTCGTTCAGCTCGGACTCATGTGGTGGCTTCTTACCCGGATGCAGCTGCCCCGCGCCTTCCAACTGGCTTTAGGCGCGGCTTGCGCCCTGTTCATGACTTCCACAATGCAGGTGGTGAGCATCCTGGGCAGCATGTTGGTCCAGTGGCATCTTAGCGAGACGGCGGCGGCCCTTTCCTTTCTATTCCTGTGGCGTTCCGCGCGGACCGGGCGGCTGTCCAGCCTGGTTGTCTCGGTAACCGCGGCCGTCATAGCCACATACTCCAGCGGCAACGGCATGATGCTTTGGCCCGTCCTGGTGATGATGGCCGCGCTCTTGCGTCTTCCCGGACGGCGCATCGCCGGTGTGGCGGCCGCCGGCATCCTGAGCATCTCGGCATATTTCGTGGATTACAGATTCCTGGGGCAGGGCCGGACCTGGCTACTCCTGAGCCACCCGTTCTATGCGATCTGGTTCACGTTGGTTTACCTGGGGTGTCCGGCAAGCTATGTTAACGTCCGGCTGGGCGGTCTGGTGGGGCTGGCCGGGCTATTGCTGGTTGCTGCGGCCGTAACCATCGCGATCCGCCAGCGCCGGACCGGGGACGCGGCGTTTGTGGTGGCGGCGGGCGTCTGTTTGTTCGTTGCCGGCAGCGCGCTGATGACCGCCTACGGACGCATGGAGCCCGGCGATGCGACCGTCGGGGCCTTGCACTTCGGGCGATATGTCAGTGTGTCGCTGGCTTACTGGGCGTTTCTGGCAGTTCTGGCCGGCTGGGTGATGATGCGGTTGCCGAAGCGCCGGCTCCTCGGGCTGCATCTGGCCGCGGCTAGTGTGACGGCAGTCCTTCTGGTTGCCGTGATGGGCAGGCAAAAGATCGAAGAGAGGGCTTTCGCCGTGCACCAGGCATCATCACACGAAGCCGGCATTGCCCTGGTGGCCGGCATCGAGGACCCGGACGTGATGCGGGCGATTTACCCGGACCCGGCGTTTCCGCCGCGATACGTGCCCTCCATCCGGGATAGGCGGCTTTCGATTTTCTCGTTCGGCCACCAGGATTGGTTCGGACAGCCGGTGGAACGCCTGTTTTCGATGGGACCGACGAGCCTCTGTTCCGGCTCCCTCGATCAGCTATCGGCGGTCACCGGCGGTTACCGCGCCACCGGTTGGGCCTGGGACCGGGAAACAGGTCGTCCGGCAACGGATATTGTTTTGACCGACCCTTCCGGAATGATCATCGGATTCGGAGAGACGCGGCCGGGCGGCTACCCCAACGATACTTCAAGGCCGCCTTCGAATTGGGATTGGGTGGGATTTGCGCGTACCCTCCGGGCCCCGGAATCCATCCAGGCGTATGCGGTGGTTCAAGGGGGCAAGGTGTCCTGCGCATTGGGAACACCGCTGCCGGTTCCACACGCCAAAATGATCGATGCAAAGCGGGTGGGCGCGGCGATTCACATTCGCGAATGGAAGGCCGACGCAGCATGGACTCGCAACGGCTTTCACCCATCGGTGGGCACGCTCAGTGGCGAAGTCCTGTACGGCAGTCACAGCGGCAACGATGCCAATCGTGGGGTACTCCTTTCCGCGCCGTTCGAGACCAACGGGCAGAACTGCATCTCACTGCCGGTGGCGCACGGTCCTTCGATCGCCGGACAGTCCGTCCGCGTGGTGGAGGCCCTAAGTGGCAATATCGTGGCAGCAATCCCGCTGGATGAGATGAGCGGAGTCTGGCAGTATTGGTCTGTCGACGTTCGGGGTGTCCCCAGGCTCCGCATTATCGCCGAAGATAATGGCGCCGGGTGGGGACAATGGGTAGCCGTTGGGGAACCGCATTGGTGCGGGCAGTAAGTCCCGGCCGGCGTATCACTGGTTGAGTCTGGTGAGATGGGAACTCTGCGGGTTCCCCGGGCGGGTCCAACGCACCGTGACACGGATCCCGCTTGGTGTGACTTCCATTTCCGGCAAACAACCTCCCCATGCCCGGAAATCGCCCGTGTTATTCTCGTGTGATAGGTCCCATGCCGCAAATGCGTTACGGACGCAGTTCGTCTGGTCCAGTTCGTCTGCGTGGCCACGAGGCAAATTGGTAGGCGTCGCCAGAATGTTCTCAGACAATCTTCGGAGAAACTGCATAGTCGCGGCAGTCCTTGTGGTCGCAATACTCGCCGCCGTCAATGCCTATTACTTTCACCGTTTAAGAACTCCCACATTTTGGGACGACTCGTCGTACCTCAGCGGCAGTCTGGTTCTGTTTGACGCGCTGAAGGACCACGAGGTTATCGGCTTTGTCCGGACCTTCGCTCATCTGTTCGGTAACAAGGCCCCGCTGATATGCGCCCTTCCAGTGCCGCTCTACGCGGTCTTCGGCACGGACTTCGATCCCCGCTTCCTGTTTGGGCTTGGGTTCGTGATTTTGATGAGCATTTACGTGTTCCGAATAGCGGAAAGCCTTTGGTCTCCGAGAGAAGGACTGCTCGCGGTGGCGATTCTCCAGACCATGCCTCTGATGTATGGGTTATCCCGGCAGTTTCTGGTGGACTACGGCTTGGCAACCCTGGTAGCGATGTGGATCTTCTACTTCCATCTGCGCCCTGTGTCCGGAGTCTGGCCGGTCGCGCGCCTCGGCTTGTTGCTCGGCCTCGGGCTATTGATGAAGTTCACCTTTCCCCTTTACATAGCCGCGCCAGCGGCAGTGCAGGCGATATTGACCATCCGAAGTTGCCGAGACTGGCGCGACAGGGCGACAACGCTCGCGCGATTCGGCGGCGTCTTGCTCGTTGGCGGGCTAATCGCCGCTGTCTGGTACGTGCCAAATTGGCAGACCGTCACTGCCTTTGCGCGTTCCGCATCTAACGGCGAGCTTTCGATTAACTACGGCAACCCCCACGTCTTCTCGGCACGAGTGTTGTTGGACTATTTTGTCACGCTGAGTGTTGATGCCCTCTCAACCTGGTACTCGTTCTTGCTTGTCCTTGTGGTCGCGGCGTGGCTGCTTGTCCCCAAGCGCCCAGGCTATAGCCGGAGTAGCCACTTTTGGCTGTTAGCGGCGTGGGTCAGCGTTCCTTTCGCTGTAACTGCCCTCTCAGTCAATAAGGACCTCCGATACCTGGCCCCATTAGTTCCCGTCGCTGCACTCTGGTTGTCTCGGACGATCACTGTGTTTTGTCCTCCGCGTCGCCTCGTTGCTGTTTCGGCCCTGCTTCTGGCTGTTGCCGCGTTCGCCTATGCCTGCTCGTCCTTTCCGTTTGGAGGTCGGATTTCTGGGTTTGCAGTCGGGCGCTTTCAGGTTTGGTCCTCTCACCTCGCGTATTATGCCACTGCCCCCGGTGATGAGGGAGCGTGGCAGCAGGCCGAGATCATCGGCACCATTTGCCACGGTCCTGAGCCGCCTGAGGAGGGCGATCGCCTGCTGGTTCTTCTCTCGCACCGGTATCTCAACAACGAAAACCTCAGGTATCTGACTCTAAGAGCCGACTGCCGGCTTGAGGTTGTCGGAGTGCCGGGCCAGATTACCGTACCTGAGCAGGTTAAGAACTTTTTGGATCAGGTCCGGCCGAAATACGTTCTGCTTGTTCCTCGAGTTCCCGAGCCCGAACTAGCCCCGCCCTTTGCCAATACGATGAAGAGCGAGGCGGAGCGCCTCGTAACATCGGATCCCGCCTTTCAACAGTTCTACCACGCCTCGCTCGGCGCGACCGGTGCTGAATGCTTCGTCTACCGTCGCGGGTCTGCCCTTTTGACGCGGGACGCCCTTGTCTCGGCCGTTGATAAGAGTGTCCCCGGTAGCCGCGACGTCCGCTTTGGCAACCGATTCCTGCTCAGCGGCGTGTTGCTCACGCCGAACGACGAGGGTTTGCAGATGGAACTCATCTGGGAGAGCCTTTCGGAACAGCGACTAAAATACTTCGTGTTTGTTCACCTCATCGACCAGGGCGGCAAGACGCTTGCGCAAGCGGATCATGAACAGGTTCCCGGTGCTCGAACGGCGCCGCGCCTGGCGAAGGCTGGCGAGATTTGGCGCGATAGCGTGCAGTTGTCGCCCGATCAACTGAAGAGCGTGACCCGAATCGCATTTGGCATCTGGGAACCTCCCGGGACGTTTCTCGCGCCCGACCGGGGCGATCGGGACTGGGATAACCGGCGGCTCATCCTGCCCGTTCCGTCGGACTGGCGGCGGCCGGTGTCCGCTACCCCTGCGCATTATGAAGGGAGTCTCGACCACGCCGGTTGCGATATGATCGCCGGATGGGCCTGGAATGCATCGGTCCCCGACGCCCAAGTGAAAATTCGCGTTCTGGATGATGGCAAGCCACTGATGACTCTGACCGCCGACCGGCCGCGTCCCGACCTAAGTGCTGCCGGCAAGGGCAATGGCGCGCATGCATTCTTCTTGGACGTGCCTGCGGCGCTCAAGGATGGGCGCCCCCACTCTATCGTCGCGAAGACAGACGATGCGGAGTTCGAATTGCCCAACTCGCCCCAGCGTGTAACCTGTAGATAAGAGCGTGAGGGCGCCCTGGCCGTTGACATTCCTATAGATTACAGGACGAACTTAATCGTGATCTCACCAAGGGTGTACTCGGTGCCGCCATTCGATTTCACCCGGACGGCGACCCGGTGCTTTCCCCCGGAAATCCCCGCAGCCGCCGCATCCAGATCGAACCGAAAGCCGGATGTCTTCGCCTCCGGGCTCGGAAATGCCGCCAGGTCAGGGCGGCTCACGCCCATTTCAGCGTTGCCAACGAGCGCGCCGTCGAGATGAACCGTGATTTCGCGAATGCCATCTGGCGACACGGCCCACCCACTGACCTGCAAAAGCCGGCCGGCGTCGCTCCTCGGGATAGGACTCTCCACGTGTCCCACAACCAATCCGGTCTTGCGAGCCAGGTCATCCACAGAGAGATCGGTAAGTTCCGTGAACGGAACCTTGCCGGCGCCAAACGGGGATTCATATTCGTCATGCACGTACCGTTCAATGATCTCGAAGATCACTACGTCCGGCTTCTCGCTCTCGACCAGTTCGCGATAAATATGTGGAGAACTGACGGCGACTACACGGCTGAAGGACTCCGAAAGCAACGGCAACAGCCAGGACGAGGACGAATCGCGGAAGACCACGGCTTTGGGCAGGCGCCGGTCGAAGTTTTCATAAATGGCGACATGCCCGCGAGCGTACTTGCCGCTTTCGAAAATTCTTCGGCTTTTTGCCAGCGTCGCACGGACTTCGTGTTCGGGGGCGGTCATCTCCGGTTCGAGGCGCACGCCCAGGTCGCCAGCATGCGGCCGGCTCAAGCCAAATGTGACGTCCTGCGTATCCAGGACGGGAATCTTCACCCGCTTCGCTATCTCGGAGGCGAGCTCTCGGTAGGCGATGAAGGCGCCGAAGAAGTTCCAATGAGTTCCCACGGCATGGTAGGTATCGCGGGATACCCGCCCGGCCCGAAGCGCCTCAACGGGGTATATCGGCCGGACTCGCGGGAGGTCACTTAGCGCTCGAACCAGAACGCTCGCCGGGCGCTGGTCCGAGACGATGCTCCCTGGAGGAAGGTAGTCGCAGTAGACGACGTGTTTTTCCGGAGCGATCAGCGAAATAAACTCGACGTTCCGCTCGCGCATCCAGTCATCGCAATCGGTGAGGAGATTTTTCCACGCGGCGATCTCCAGATCGCTCAGCCGCCTAACACCACTCATCTGTTCAAAAGCAAAGTTATCACGGTGAAAGAGCCAAGCGTCCCGCCCAATCGCGACCGAGTCAGCCAGCGATGTCTTCCCGTCTTGCGCCATTTAGTTTTCGCCTGTCAACTGCACCAGATAATCGACGAGTTCGCCAATGTCTCGAAACGAAGAGGCCAGCGAAGAAGGCACTCGCACCCCGCAGTATTTCTCCAGGCGAAACATGAAAACCGCGTGGGAAAGGGAGTCCCATCCGTCGATATCGTCCGCCGTGGTGCCGCGGGTAACCTCGATATCCGGATCGCTAAACGTCAGCCGTAGTGCGCGCTGAACTGTCTGGAGTGCTTCGTCCTGGGTCATGCGGGGTCTGGACACCCCTTCCGCGAGGTCTTATCGGCAAGGTACTTACTCAGGTTCTCGCCACGTGCGATCTTACCGGACGTGCTCTTCACAAGCCATCCAGGCTCCACTATCCGGATGTCATGGGGTGGAATGCCCACGCCGGCCAGCAGCTCAAGCTTGATATTCTTGCGGATTGTGGCCCATTCGGGGCCCGCAGGGATCTCCGTCTCCGCGACAACTACCACATCCTCACTGCCGAGGTCCGGATTGAAAACGCCAAAGACCACGCACCGTCCCCGCTTGACGCCTACAGCCCGGTTACAGATGTATTCCAGATCGGTGGCGTATAGATTCTTCCCGTAAACGATAATCAACTCCTTCAACCGGCCCAGAATGTAGAGCTCGCCGTCATGAACGAAACCGGTGTCGCCGGTTCTGTACCACTCCCGGAAAAAACTCTTGGCTGTTTCAGCATCGTTCTTATAGTAACCGGAAAACAAGAACTCGCCGCGGACGACGATCTCGCCCGCGTGGTCGGCCGGCAGGGCGCTTCCGTCGGCGCCGATAATATCAATCTCCAGGCCTGGGATTACCCGGCCCACGGAAAGTACCCGGCGCGATGGCTTGCCGTAAACGGCGGGGATGGCGCGGTGGTGGTTGGCAAGCGTGTTTGCATCGACGGCGTATTCCCTCGTTTCCTCTCCCAGGGCTGTCTGCGTGACAGCGAATACCGTTTCCGCCATTGCATAGCAGCAGTGCAAACGATCGCGAGCGACCCCGGAACCAGCGAACGTCTCGTGGAACAAATCGAAGGTCTCCGCTCTGCAGGGTTCGGAGCAATCGATGAACGCCTTGACGCTGTCAAGCCGGTAAAGCTCCGAATCCACGGTTCGGCAGAGATGGTGAAAGGCGAAATTGGGCAGCCACACGTGGGTGCATCCATGCGCCTGAATTGCGTCGAACAGTATTTCCGGCCGGCTGACCCATTCAAAGGCGTCCAGCGAGACCACCGGCAGCCCCAAGGCGAGCGGCATGATGAAGCAGGCAATCAGGCCCATGTCGTGATAGAGCGGCAGCCAGGAGGCGAAGCAATCGGAGGTCGTAAGCCCGAGCGTCGCTGCGTAGCTCATGATCTGTCCTGCGACGGCCCCGTAGGAAAGCTGAACGCCCTTCTTCAATCCGGTCGTGCCGGAGCTGTGCTGGATGAGTGCGACGTCCTCCAGCCTGGCCTGGACCGCCTCGAATGGGTACGATTTCTCCGCAAGGTCTTCAGGCACAAGCACGCGAAGACGCCGGCCGTGAAGGCGGTCGCTGAGAACTTTCGTATTTTCCGAATAGGTCACGATCGCGCCCGCGCCAATGCGTTCGAAAAGTTGCTTGTGAGATTCCCAATATTTGACCGGATCCTGTTTCACCGAAGGGAACGGCATCATCGAAGGTATACAGCCGCATAACATCGCACCGATAAACGCATAGTACATATCGGGCGAATGTTTCAGCATAATGAGCACGACATTGCCGGCCCGCAGCCCGGATTCTCTATAGAGATTCGCGTAGGCACCGGATCTGCCCTTCAGTTGGCGAAAGGAAATATCCTCGCGTATATCGCCAGACCAGAAGTGGCAAAACGTAGCGTCCGGCCGCTCCGTGCAGTGACGTTCCAGATTCTGGAGCAAGGACTCCGTAGATGTGTTGGCGACTCCGAATGACATGTTAAGCTTGCATTCTGCAGCTCGAAAAGGACCGGGCATTACCATCCGAGAAACGTCATTATAACGGACCTCATCCGCTGTCAAGCGTGGATCTCCGTTTCTCGGACGCCAATGGGGGACTGCGAGGCGCACGTTCTCTGCTTTGATGCTCGCGCGGGACGCCAGGGACTTAATTTGGGCGGGCGCTTAGCGAGGAGTCCACCAGTCCAACCCCCGTCGCGCAACGACAAGGATTTCAACGTGAGGTGTCTGGCCGTCCGTCAGACTCTGGCAGGGATGCCCAATGAAACCGTCGACAGTGAGAGGCGATCACCGAGTAGCTGGAGACTGTGCAACCGGAACTCAATTGGCTGGGCGAAACGACTGATCCAGCAGGCGAGTCATTTGCATTCCACGTGGTCGATAATGATCGATTGAATGCGCCAGGCATCGGTAGGCTGGTTAAAAGCAGAATTGGCCAAGGGAAGGACCTTTATGGGACTTGGAATGTAAAGGCCCAGCCGGAGGGTATATGTTCCAGCCGCATGACCGGGCGGAGGAGCCACAGAGAAGCGGTCCTTCACCGACTCCCCGAGCTTCCAAGCGGCGGTGTGCGCTCCGGCTTCGTCCTTCAAGTCATGGTCCGCCTGAAACGCAAGGCCGCCGGACCCGTCCAACACATGCACAAATACCAGGTAGTCTGCCGTGGGCTTCCGGACGGCGCTCCATCGCAGCTCCACCTCTGTGTGGCCGCCATTGGTCCGGACGTCGTAGCCGGTGAGGGAAAGCTCGTCTCCGAAAACGGTTTTCGCTTCGGGGGCCGAACCTGACGAAGATTCCACGCCTGGGGAGTGGCTGGTAGAACAGGCGGCGAGGATTGTCATAACGCCAACCAAGCACAGTTTGACGGCGGCGGCCTTGCTGGGAATAAGAGCGTTCAACATGCCCACATTATTGCACACCATTGCGGATGCGACAATGACGATTCTACCGAACGCCGGCGCTCCAACTGCGTGACGCTGCCACCGCCGCGGAACCATGATGGCGCCGCCAGTCACGTGACAGTCACGCGACAGTCACGCGCACTCCACGCTCACGGAATCCATAACTCCGCTCGCAAAGCTGCTTCGGTTCACCGTCAGGGTGGTCAATTGCTCCCACGGCACAGGGCTCGGTGCAATCGAGGTGATCGCCGGCTACAGGTTCCCGCCTCCGCCCGAACTCACTTGAAAACTCCGTGAAGCGGCGAGCCCGCCCGGGTTGGTGATCGTGAGCGTGGCCGTATAGGAGGTCACCCCTCCCATGTACAGCGCTATCTGCACCTCCGACGAACTGACAAAAGTCAGACACGGCGCCGGCACCGCGTAATTCACACCCGCCACGGTCACCGAAGCCGTAAATCCGTTCTGAAAGTTGTTGCCGTTCACGGTCAGGGTGGTCACTTGCTCCCACGGCACAGGGTTCGGCGTAATCGAGGTGATCGCCGGCTGCAAGCTCACCCCACCGCTCGCACTCACTTGGAAGTTCTGTGAAGCGGCGAGCCCGCCCGGATTGGTGATCGTGAGCGTGGCCGTATAGGAGGTCGCCCCTCCCATGTACAGCGCTATCTGCACCTCCGACGAACTGACAAAAGTCAGACACGGCGCCGGCACCGCGTAATTCACACCCGCCACGGTCACCGAAGCCGCAAGTCCGTTCTGAAAGTTGCTCCCGTTCACGGTCAGGGTGGTCGCTTGCTCCCACGGCACTGGGTTCGGCGCAATCGAGGTGATCGCCGGCTGCAAGCTCACCCCACCGCTCGCACTCACTTGGAAGTTTTGTGAACCGCTGAGCGCGCCCGGGTTGGTGATCGTAAGCGTGGCCGTATAGGAGGTCGCTCCTCCCATGTACAGCGCTATCTGCACCTCCGACGAACTGACAAAAGTCAGACACGGCGCCGGCACCGCGTAATTCACACCCGCCACGGTCACCGAAGCCGTAAATCCGTTCTGAAAGTTGCTGCCGTTCACGGTCAGGGTGGTCACTTGCTCCCACGGCACCGGGTTCGGCGTAATCGAGGTGATCGCGGGTTGCTGCGGCGGCAGCGTAAACACTGCGAGGAACGCATTCTGGGCGCCTGCCAAGGCCGACTGTGTCGCGTTCTCGATGGGATAGTTTAACGACTGCGTCTGTCCCGCTACGTAAACTGCGTTGGAGTCACCATATGCCACTGCATTTGCGGCGTCGCTGCCGTTGCCGCCGAAGAACGTGCTTTCGACCAAGGCGGTCCCCGTGGAGTTCAGCCTGGTGACAAACGCGTCATATCCGTTCGCCAGGGATGCCTGTGTAGGATTGGCCAGCGGAAAGTCGGGCGACGAGGTAAAGCCAGCGACTACGGCGTTGCCTCCGGAATCGACCGCAATGGCCGCAGCTTGGTCGAAGCTGCTGCCGCCCACGTACGTGCTGTACACCAGGCCGCTGCCAGCAGGGTTCACTTCGGTCACAAAGGCGTGAATGCCGACGCCCGCTGAACTTGAGAACAGAGCATTTGCCAAGGGGAAATTCGGGGAGCTGGTAGTCCCGGTGACGTAGGCATCGCCCGCGCTGTCAACCGCGATAGCGGACCCCGTCTCGGGAAAGCCGACCGTGCCCCCACTGCCGCCAAGGTACGTGCTGTAGACCAGCGAGCTTCCCGTGCTGGCGATCTTCGCGACAAACGCGTCCTGATTGCCACCGGAAGTGGGCTGAAAAGCATTGACAACCGGGAAGTTCGTCGACGTTGTGCTTCCTGTGAGGTACACCGCACCCCTGCTATCGACGGCAACGGCTGTGCCGTAATCGTTGCCGTTGCCGCCCAGGTATGTACTGTACACGAGCGAATCTCCAGCCGGGCTCAGGCGGGTGACGAAAACGTTGGTTTGGCCGTTCAGTCCGGACTGAATCGGATTCGCCCGAGGGAAATTGGTTGAAGTGGTATCGCCGACCACCGTGATGTTGCCGGCATTGTCAACGGCTATGGCGTTGCCGCTGTCGGATCCATTGCCACCCAGGTAGCTGCTGTAGACCAGCACGCCCGCCGGATTGAGCCTTGTCACGAAGGCGTTCTTGGCTCCCGCCAACGCCGATTGCAAAGGTTCGCTGACGGGAAAGTTCGCCGACATGGTCCAACCGGTGACATAGACATCGCCGGAACCGTCCACGGCAATTGCGAAAGCGCGGTCGTCACCGCGGCCGCCCAGGAAGGTACAGTAATCGATAAGATGCGTGGCGCCATCCCATTTGGCGACAAACGCATCCACGCCGCCGGCGCTGGGGCGTACCGGACTGCATCCCGGCAGACTCGTAGAGTCCGTCCATCCCGCTACGAATATGTTGCCGGACCCGTCGACGGCTACGGCTGTCGCGGTGGTTATGTCACTTCCGCCAAAGTACGTGCTGAGACTCAGTGTCCAAGCTGCGGCGGAAGCAGGCTGGGCCGTGCCAGCGACGCAGGCGAACAGTGCAGCGGCGACAGAGAGTCTCACGGGCGCTCCTACACCCTCATTCGGCAGATGCCCGACCGGACTTTAGCCGCAGCTTTCCAGAAAAACTCGCACTGCGCCGCTGTGTGTTCGGCGGGAACACCGGCGCGCCAGGTTCCAATTCTCAGTTATTGCCCTTCACGACGTGATTTTCGGTCCACGCCTGGCGAAGGCCGAAGGGCAGCGGCAGTGGCTTGCTGGTATCGTAATGCTCCGGTTGGCGGGCGGCGACGATCTGGATCACTCTCCCCACGAATAACGCCGGCAGCCAGATCTTGTCGTAGTACGCCTTTTCCACGGAGAAAGTGATTTTCGAATTGGCGGCCGCGAAGCGGTAGTCTACCCAGATGGATTGCTTGCCGCGCAGAATGGGCCGCAGCAGGGCCGGGATGGTGCCCGGTTTCCAGCGCTCGATGGCGTCGAAATCGACGACGGTGAACGTGGAAACGTAGTTTTGCGGAAAGATTTTTATGGTCACCGAATCCACGCCTGGCCGGGGCGCCGCGTGCAAAGCGTAGCGCATATAGTCGTCGATCTCGCCGTCGGATAGCGCAAACGAGACATACCGGGGGCGGGACGCCCGCTGGGCTTCACGAAGATCCTGGAACATCGCCAGAAACTTCTGTGCAACCGGAGGAATGGAAGTATCCGCCGCCGGCAGTCGAAAGCCTGACAGCAAGGCCATAGCCAAAGCGATTTTCTTCACTCCATTTATTTCACCATATTGGCGGCGGTGCGTTGTTCGCGTGGAACCTACAGGGCGGGTTATGGTGTACGCACTGTAACTCGACGGCACGCGCCCAGGCCCCGCAGTTCAGCAAGCCAGTCATTCGCATTCCGCAGGTCGGCGGCAGCTTTCCGGAATACGCGCGCGCCGCGGCGTATAATTGCTGTTTCAGAACATCTTTAGAGAACGCCGTGGACCTGGTTTCCATCGTCATCCCGTGCTACAACCCTGGCGAATGGCTTCTCGATGCCGTTGCTTCGGCGCGGGCACAGACCTATCCCCAAATCGAAATTCTCCTGGTTGACGATGGAACCGACCAAGCGGAGGGTCTGGGGAACATCCGCTCGGCGGCCCCGCGGGCCGACCGTTTCCTTGAGCAGGCGAACCTCGGGCTGCCCGCCGCGCGCAATGCGGGAATGCGCGCTGCCGGCGGCCGGTTCGTGCTTCCGCTCGATGCCGACGACCTTCTCGATCCGCGTTACGTTGCCGAAGCCGTCGCGGCGCTCTCCGCCCCGGATCCGGCTTTCGTCTATAGCGACTGTCGTGTGTTCGGCGAGCGGCATTATATCGACGCGCTGCCTGAGTACAACCTGTACAGCCTGCTCGACCGCAACTTCCTCACTTACGCAGCGCTGATTCGTAAGGACGACTGGGAATTGGCGGGCGGCTATGACGAATCGATGCGGCTCGGTTACGAAGACTGGGAGTTCTGGTTGCGGTTGGGCGCCGCGAACCGCTTTGGACGCCGGCTTCCGCAACCTCTGTTTGGTTACCGGAAGAGGAACGGGTCGCTCTACGATGTTGCGCTCGCCCACCACGCGGAAATTGTCGCGTACATCGAGGGCAAGCATCCCGAGTTATATGACGATCGCCACCGCGCCCGCATCAAAGCCGCTTGGGCCCCGGCGGTCCGTTTCGCCGGCCCTCGTCCGGCGGAATCGCAGACAATTGAGGATGTTTGTTTTGCTCCAGCGGCGGAGGCCATGCCGCCTTCGGGAGCAACCGAAGCGCCGGCTTTGCTGGTGCCTGGATCGAGCGGGTTGGACCGGCAGAGTGGCGAACTGGCGGCCCTGGCCGTCTGGGCCGGGCACCAATCGCTGCTGCTGCCGGACGGTTCGATGGCTATCTCGCGGGAATATGCCGCGAAACACAAACATCGCCTCGAACGGAGCCTTCGGCCGGGCGATCTCGCGCCGCAGTCCACTCCTGGCGGAACGAGGTATTGGAACACCCTTCATCGCCACCTCGTCAATGCGGAACTTCTCTCCGCCAAAGCGTGGGCCCTCCACCCGCTGCGGAGCGCTCTGCGGTTGATTCCCCTGCGCCTCAAGGAACGGATCAATCGGGGGTTAGGACGCCCCTTATTCGATTTGAGTTTCTACCTGCAATTCCAACCGCAGAGCTTACTGCTCGAGAACACTCCGATCCAACCGCTGCGCTATTGCCCCCGGATGTCTCCGGGCCGAACTCGCGTCGCATTGATTACGCCCCACCTGGGACACGGCGGTGCGGAAAAAGTCCTCTTGGAACTAGCCGGCGTTTTGTCCGCCGACCGATTCGAGGTTCTGCTATTGGCGACCCAGTCGACGGACAATCGCTGGTCCGGGCGCTGGCGCCAGGCGGTGGCTCATGTGTACGACCTGGCGCAAGTCGTTACCCCGCCGAAGACCGTCGCCGCCGTTTACTCGATTGTCACGAACTGGAAATGCGCCGCCGTTCTCGTCGAGAACAGCCTGGCCGGTTATGCCGCGCTTCCTCACATCCAGCGCGACCTGCCTCATGCCAAATTGATGGACGTCGTTCACTCCGTCGACGAAAACTGGGACCTGATTTCCGTCACCGCCGCTCTGGCTGCGCAGATCGATGTGCGGATTGCGGTTTCCGGTGCCGTGCGGTCCCGCCTGCTCGCATGCGGAACGCCCGAAAGCCATATTGCGATGGTGCGAAATGGCGTGGACCTCGAACGATTCCGCCCATCCCTCGAAACCGCCCCGCACGATCGCAAGCGGATTCTCTTTGCCGGGAGGCTCGATCCTATCAAGCGCCCTTCTCTGATGGTCGATATAGCGGCGGAATTATTGTGTCTCCGAAAAGAGGCGGACTTCGTTTTTGTCGTGGCCGGGGACGGGCCGGAGGCCTCTCTGGTGCGCACTCTAGTGCGCCGCAAGGATCTGGAGCGAGTCTTCGAGTTCCTCGGACATGTGGAAGACATGCCGCCACTGATCGCCGCCGCCGATATCGTGCTGCTGCCCTCGCGGTCCGAGGGCGTGCCGCTGATCGTGCTCGAATCTCTCGCGTGCGCGACGCCGGTGGTGGCGTCGAAAGTGGGAGCCATAGCCGAGGTGGTGGACGAGAGTTGTGGCGTTCTGATCGAGCCGGCCGGCGGCGAAGCATCCGCCTTCGCCGCAGCCATCGACCGGCTCCTGAATCATCCAGGCATTTGCCGGAAAATGGGGGAGGCCGGCAGAAAGAAAGTTGCCGCCGAATATGATTTGCACCGCGCCCGCGAGGCCTACGCAAAGCTTTTCGCCTGATGTTCAGCATGGGGGGGATGGCGCGGCCCACATGCTAGAATCAAGTTTCGTACGAGCCAACGCCTCTCTCATGTGGAACGGTGAATATAGTTTTCTCTTACCCAATCTGATCCAAAAGGATTTCAAGATCCGTTACCGGAACATGTCTTTGGGCATCTTCTGGTCGCTGCTGAATCCTTTGGTCATGATGGGCGTGATAACATTCGTGTTCACCAAGGTCTTTGCAAACAAAATTCCCCACTTTGGTTTGTTTGTTCTCTGCGGTTTGGTGCCTTACAACTTCTTCACTGTGGCATGGATTTCCGGAACTACTTCGCTGGTCGATAATGTTGGCCTGATTAAGCGCGTTAGTGTGCCGCGCGAGACCATTCCGATCGCCGCGGTCCTTTCCAATGTGATTCACCTTTTGATTCAGATCGGGTTGTTGTTTACGGTCGCATTCCTGTCGGGCGTTTTCCCAAACCGGTATTGGTTGCTGCTTCCGTTCATCTGGGGCATGGAGATCGTATTCGTATGCGGTATCAGTCTGATCACTTCCGCACTGAACGTCTTCGTGCGGGACGTGCGATACGTCGTGGAATCCACTAACGTCGTGCTCTTCTGGCTGGTCCCAATTTTCTATTCATTTGATATTATTCCTCCGAGATATAAGGATCTGTATGAACTGAACCCGGTGGCTGCGCTGGTGATGGCTTTGCGAAACATTCTGTTGCAGGACTCTCCTCCACACGCCGTCCTCCTGCTCAAGCTGACCGCTTCATCGGTGGCAATGTTGGCGATCGGCTGGCTGGTATTCCGGCGCGCCCAGGATCGATTTTACGATTACCTGTGACGATGATGACAGCGATTGAGTTTGAAGGTGTATCTAAATCGTTCGGCCACCACGGCGGCCGCGCGTTGTTGCGCCAACGGCTTCTCCATTGGGCGCGGTCTTCGGGCGGAGACCGCTTTTACGCCCTGAAGAACGTGAGCTTTCGTCTCGAGGCCGGCCAGGGGCTGGCGGTACTCGGCTCCAATGGCGCTGGAAAGAGCACCTTGCTCAGTTTGGCGGCCGGGCTGGCGAAACCAGATACTGGCCGCATTCAAGTCAATGGCCGGATGGCGGCGTTGTTGGAGTTAGGCAGCGGATTTCACCCGGACTTGACCGGTGCCGAAAACATCCGGATGAACGCCTCGTTGATCGGTCTGACGCGCAGGCGAACGGCTGAGCTGTTCGACGGCATCGTCGCCTTCGCCGATATTGGCGATTTCATCAACGAACCGGTGCGCACTTACTCGACCGGAATGGTCATGCGTCTGGCGTTTTCCGTCTCCATCAACATGGATCCCGACATCATGCTGGTGGACGAGATCTTGGCGGTGGGCGATCAGGCGTTTCAAAAAAAATGCATGGCCCGTATTCTGGCGGCCCGCCGCCAGGGCAGGACTTTTCTTTGCGTCTCCCATGCCATCGCATTGGCGCCGGAGCTTTTCGATAACGCGATATGGCTGAATCACGGAGAATTGATGATGAGCGGTCGCGCCGACGACGTCATGAACGCGTATAAGGGCTTCAGCGCTGTGGGCGCCTGACCGGCGGCGAGTATCTATAGGGTTTTGCGAGCTCCGCGAAACCAAGTCCGCAGAAGCGCGCCGCCGAAATCGCGGACGAGAGGCATCACACGATTGCGGTCCACTTGCCGTGAGAACCTCCAGAGAGTGCGCAGGGCATCGCCAAACAGCCGGAGACAGATTAGTTCCTGGATGGTGCCCCGCGCCACCTGCTCGAGAAACCACCCCTTTCCCCTGCTCTCCAATTCGGCGGCAGCCTCCTGGCGGACCTGATCGAGGCTCCGTTCCGGATGACGGCTGGAGATCACCGCCATCTTCGTGTACAGTGCCTGCTGCCATTTCCGGCCTAACGTCATACCGGTAACCGAGAAGCGGTAGCGGAGCAACGGCTCGGGAATATTTGCCAGCCGGTAGACCTTGGCCACCCGCAACCACAGATCGTAATCCTCGGAGTTCCGGAACTCCGCCCGGTAGCCGCCGAGACTGAGAATCCGCTCCCGCTGCATGATCACCGAAGGATGGTAAATGCAGTTCTCCCGATCTAACGTGCGGACGATCTCTTCATGCTCGGCCGGCAAACGCACCAGGCGGTCGTCGGTGGGCCGGCGGCCCATGTGGTAGACGAAGCTGCCGGCTACCGCGATATCGGGCCGCCCATGCATGAACTCGACCTGGGTGCCGATTCGCTTCGCTAACGCCACGTCATCCTGATCCATCCGCACGATCAGGTCGCTGCGTGCTTCTTGAAGACCTTCGTTCAAAGTGGCGGCCAAGCCGGCATTCTCGCGATGAAAAATTGGCCGGATGCGCCCATCGGACTCCGCATAATGGTGGATGATCTCTGCGGAATGGTCGGTTGAACAATCGTCGATGAGAAGAAACTCGAAGTCGGAATCGTCCTGTTTCAGAATCGATTCGATTGCCAAGTGCAGGAACGCGCCACCGTTATAAACCGGGAGGAGTACGGAACATCTCATCGAAAGGACGCAACCGAATCGACCGGAACCCGGTTGTGCCAAGCCGACATCATCGCAGCGATACCGGACGTAAGGTCGATAGCCGGCTGCCAGCCCCACTCCCGCCTGGCTTTGGCGATGTCGAGCACGACCCAGTCCGTCAGCCACTTCCCCTGACTCTGGTTGACTTCCAACTCGATGGGCTCGCCATAGCAGTCCTGAATCACCTGCAAGATCTCAGCCACCGAATAGCCCAGGCCGGAGCCGACGTTGAAGACGTCAAACGTTCCGCGCGGCACCGAGACGCGCTCCGCCATAACGCAGATGTCATCGAGATGGACATAGTCGCGCACGTTGTTCGGGTCGCCGAACACGCGGACCGGGTTCCCATTCAGAACGCTGTTCAGCGCCACGCCAATCAGGCCCTGCATCCGGTGACGCGGCAGCAGGGTGCCATAGGCGTTGCCAACCCTCAGGACAGTGGCCGTCAGATGGCCTCTGTCCGCGGCCAGCCGCAAATACTGTTCTGCTGTCAGCTTGAGAATTCCATAAGAGGAAGATGGGCGGCAAGGATCGATTTCTCGATAGGGAAGTCTCCCCTCGTTTCTGGCATACACGGCGCCGCCGCTGCTGAAATAGACGATCTGCGGCTTGGTACCGGCCCGCTCGACCGCACACAGCAGGTTCAGGAGCGGCTCCAGATTGGCGCGCACATCGTTCGGCTGATCCAGATCCGAATTCACGGGTGTATTTTCATGGGCGAGATAGTAAATCGCTTCAAGCCCTTCGACGAACCGCGAACAGTCCGCCGGCGAGTGAAGATCGCCTTGGCAGATCTCCGCGCCCTCAGGACCCGTGTTGACGGGGTTTCTCACCAGGAGACGCGGCGAAGCGCAACCGGACGCAACCAGCCACCGCGTCAGGTAAGATCCGATAAATCCGCTCGATCCAGTGATTCCTATTAACATCCTCACCCGCAATTCCGCACACTTGACCTGGAAAACTGCCGGCAGTGTCTCGATGGTAACCTATGCCCGTAGTTCTCGCAAGACCGCCTGTCGATCGATGTCGCTAGTATGTGAGTTGTCCGGTCCAATTCACACGTGATCTGTCCGCTTTGGTCGGGGCGGGTGATGCTGGGTAGTGGACGAAACCCAGCAGTACTCAGCCGCCGAGATGGAGCGGATGATGA
>Ga0224557_1001914_pt1 | contig 18848 bp, 13 predicted proteins | sample 714S31014metaG_FD_180677 | JGI IMG/M metagenome (GOLD analysis project Ga0224557, IMG submission 180677) | Peat soil microbial communities from Stordalen Mire, Sweden - 717 S3 10-14 | ecosystem: Environmental > Terrestrial > Soil > Wetlands > Peat | place: Sweden: Norrbotten County, Stordalen...
TTTATTATCTTGTTTTCAATTATGCCGAAAAATTTTATAAGATTTTTTTATATCTTCTGACAGCCGCCGCATCGCTGATATGCCTTTACGGCCTGTACCAGTATTTTTTCGGTTTTAACGACACGCTGAACTACCTTTACTCGCATAATATGGGAAACATGACGGCCGTGGTGGAACGGCTGAAATCCGGCCGTATCTTTTCCACATTTATTTATCCGGACGCGTTTGCGGGATTTTTGATTTTAATAATTCCCATAACAGCCGGGCTGGCGCTTTCGGAAAAAAAATACAGACTCCCTATGCTGGCCGCGGCGGCGCTGATGATAATTAACCTCTTTTTGACAAAATCCATCGGCGCTTTTATTTCGCTTGTTGCCGCGTTTTTTTTAACCCTGTTTTTTATAAAAAATATTCCGTTCAAAAAATTCATTCCGGCTTTTATCCTGACAGCGGCGGCCGGCACAGTCCTGCTTTTTGCCCTCTTTAAAATGCGTGGCACGGGCGTATTTGCCGCCGAAATGCACCAAAAAATGGCCGCTTATTTAAAAATGTTTTACATTATAAAAAAATACCCGGTTTTCGGTTCAGGGCCGGGGACATTTGAAATTATTTACAACTCCAATCCCGCGGATATATGGAACCACCTTAAATATGCCCATAATTTTATTCTCCAGACGGCTGTTGAGACGGGACTTGCCGGCCTCGGGCTTCTGCTGGCCGCAATTGCCGCCGGATACGCCGCAATCGCGCGGAATATAAGCTCCATGGAATGGCCCGGTAAAATAACTGCTTTTTCAATTCTTTGCGGGATAACGGCTTTTATTATACACAACCTTGCGGATTTTGACGTTTATAATTTTGAACTCGGCCTGCTCTTCACGGCAATGACGGCGGTTTTAATGCGGCTTATATCCCTACCCCAGCGCAAGTATGACGGCGCCGGCGGCGACAAAGGCTCCGCCTAAAATACTTTTCCATGTCATTTTTTCCCCGAGAAAAACAACAGCCAGCACAATGGCAAATACCACGCTTAACTTGTCAACCGGCGCGACCCTTGACGCTGGCCCCAGTTGAAGCGCCCTGTAATAACACAGCCACGAAAGCCCCGTTGCCGCGGCCGACAGTGCGAGAAATGTAACCGAATGCGCGTTAAGGCCGCCTGTATTGTTCCATTCCCCGCGCGCCGTGATTATTACGGCGATTATACCCAGAATTATCACCGTCCTGATAAATGTCGCGATGTTTGAATCGACGCCCTGGACGCCCACCTTGCCGAATATGGCCGTGAGCCCCGCAAAAAAAGCGGAACCGAACGCGAATATCTGCCAGCCCTTCATATCCATATTTATACCGCCTTATTTCTTTTTTGAAACAGAAGTAATATCCAGCGAAGCCATTACCTTCTGCGCCGTCTTTTCAAGCTCGGGTTTTCCGGCCGCGTAGTCCACCGAGATGTGCCATATCCTGTCTCCTGAAATCACGAATATGTGCTTGAAATCATATGTGAACAGGTGGAACAATTTAAAACTGCCCTCCGATGTTTCCGCGTCCATGCCGGAAAATTTCGCGTCTTTTGTGTTAACCTCCACGTCGCTGTATGTTGCGTCTGCTTTATACTCGTCCATGGCGATATTGGCCAGTTCGGCGGGGTTCACCTTTATTTTACCGTTCATAACAAAACTTTCCACGCTCACGGTACAGCTTGACGGAAGCTTGTCGGAATTCTGTTTTGACATCTGCGCCTTGAATGAATCTTTGTCAGGCGCCGCGTTTTCATCCTCAAGCGTGTAAGGGCTTTCAATGGAGAATCCAAAATCCTTGAAATTCTCCGTGTGCCACTGCGGCGTCCTGACCCAGTTAACGCCGATAATCATTATGAAAAGGTAAAAACAAGCCCATCCCGCGACGGAAAATAAAAGAGATGATAAATATTTTAAAACCCCGTTGATTTTTGTTCTGAAAACCGTGGCGCTTGCCACAAGCGCCGCCGCCCCGAAAACAGCGCCAAGAGCGCCTCCCGCAAAAAGAAGAACCACAACCGGAGCGGCCATCCATGTGTATTCGTACCATTTTAATGATGGCGCTATCTTTATTTTTACACCGTCAAGTTCAAGTACGGGCACGGGATCGTAAAACCTGCGCCTCAGCCTCGCTTTGACAGTCTTTCCCGCGTTGTCTGTGAGTGTATAAAAACCTTTTTCCAGGGGCGCTGGCGCCCCGTTTAACAGCAGTTGCGAGCCGCCAAGGATGCCGTGCACCCTTATCACGATATTCTGTCCCTGAAAGGCGGATTCCTTTAATTCTATGTCCATGTTTATCCCCCTGATTTTTTTCTTGTGTTGATTTTAACAGATTGTTTGAGGCGTGTCCACCCATACGAGAGCAAAACACATGCAAAACAAAGTTGCCGTGCGGGCGGCGTGCTGAAGGGTATTTTTTACGGACGGGCGTCCAACAATAACTACTGTGTCAGTTAAGCGACGGTAAAACTTTAATGCCACCGTTCTTTCTCCGGATCTGCCTGAAGCAAAACTTCGGACGACGGCCGGAAAAAATACCCTTCAGCACGGCAAACGAGCCCGGGTGCGGGCGGACATATAAGTCCGCCCCTACAAAATATTGGCAAACATTCTACTTTCTCCTGTCTACTTTCTGTGCTTTTTTTCTTCCCTCCACCCATTCATACACCACCGGTATAACTATGAGCGTCAGAAATGTCGAGGTTAGCAGCCCCCCTATTACGGCAATCGGCATTGTCTTTGCCATTATGACAGACTCGCCGAAACCGAAGGCAAGCGGCAGCATCCCGAATATCATGGCAAAAGTTGTCATCAGAATCGGCCTTAAACGTATCGGGCCGGCGTGCGTCAGCGCTTCCCTCGCGCTCATTCCATCCGCCATTTTCTGGTTTGTAAAATCAATGAGCAGTATGCCGTTTTTCGCCACAAGGCCGAGAACCATCAATATCCCGATCATGGCCATGATGTCAAGCTGCTGCCCTGTGACAAGCAGTGCCAGAAACGCCCCTATAACGGCCAGCGGCACCGATATCATAAGTATCAGCGGCTGGACAAGCGAATTATAAAGCGAGGCCAGTATCATGTACATGAAGAGCAGGGCCAGCAGCATCGCGGTCCCCATCTGAAAGACCGTTTCGTTCAACTGCGATGCCTGGCCGCCGAAACTGTAATCGTAGCCGTACGGTATTTCAACTTTTTCCTTTATGTTCTTCTTCAGAGCGTTCACAACGTCGCCCAGCGCGTATTTTTCCTTTACATTCCCCGTAACCTTTACTATCCTCTTTTTGTTTTCCCTTTTTATTTCCACCGGCCCGGAGCCGTATTCAAATACCGCAACCGCGGAAAGGGGTATTTTCCCGCCGCCCGCGCCTGTGAGCATTATTTCCTTTATGGAATTTATATTCTGCCTTTCCATTTCAGGCAGCTGCATGATAATAGGATATTCCTTTTCGCCGCGCCTGTAGCGCGCTATTTCCTTCCCGTTGACGAGCACATCAAGGGCCCCGCCGGCGTCGTATGTTGATATCCCCAGTTTTGACGCCTTGACCCTGTCAAGTTTGACCGATATTTCCGGCTTGCCCGGCCTGAACGAAGTGTCAAGGTCGGCAACACCCGGCGTTTCTTCGGCAACTTTTTTTATTTGCTCCGCTATACCCTCGATGACCTTTATATCGTCGCCCGTTATATTTATAGTTATTGCAAAACTGTCGCCTTCGCCGGAAAGCACCTGGCCTGCCCCGGAATCCTGCAGAATCAGCAGGGCGTCGTTGCCAAGCACGCGGCTTATGTTCTTATACTCCTCCATACCGGCGAGCGTTGATTTTCTCCCGCCCTTTTTTATCCTGGCGTATATGGACCCGATATTTTTATCCGCGGCGCCGCGGCTGCCTTCGCCGCCGGCCACAACATAATATTCCTCTATGTCCGGGACGGTTTTCAAATATGCCTCGACCTTCTGTAATTTTGCGTCGACCACATCCAGGGTAGCGTCCGGCCTGCACTCCACCGTGTATTGGATATCGCCGTAATCCGAGTCGGGCATGAAGGCCACGCCTATGAACATCACCGCCATCACGGAAAGAACCACAAGCGCGATGGTGCCGAATATGACCTTTTTCTTGTTATCAAGGGCCCACGCGAGAAGCTGTATATAAACATCCTTAATGCCCTCGTAAAATTTTTCCCAGTTTTCATGGATTGAGTGAAAAATTTTCATATAGCCCGCGGGCTTCTTTTTTTTGTCCTCTTTTTTCCACCAGTACGCCGAAAGCATGGGCGCCGTCGTGAATGCGTCGATAAGGGATATTAAAAGCGCAAATGCTATGGTAAGGCCGAACTGCTTGAAAAACTGCCCGACAACACCGTGTAAAAAAGATATGGGTATGAAAACCGCCATAATAGAAGCCGTAGTGGCAATGACCGCCAGGGCCACCTCGTTGGTCCCTTTTACCGCCGCCTTTTTTGGGTCAAGACCCGCTTCCATATACCTGAATATATTTTCCCTGACAACTATGGAATCGTCAATCAAAAGCCCTATGGAAAGCGAAAGCGCGAGAAGCACCATCATATTAATTGTAAATCCGGCGCTGTGAATGAAGAAAAACGCGCCGAGCAGGGAGTTTGGAAGTGCGATGGCTGTTATCATTGTGGACCTGAATGACCCTAAAAATAGCCAGACTATCACTATCGCGCACAGCGCGCCGATAAAAATATCGCCCTCAAGTCCGTCAATGGACTGCTCAACGTATTTTGTCGGGTCCCTGAATATGTCAAAACTTATTCCCGGCGGGAGCTTCGCGTTTATCATCTTCATTTTTGCCTTCACGGCCCTTGCAATTTCAACGCTGTTGTCCCCGGACTGTTTGTACACACCGAATATCAACGCGTTGCTGCCGTCAACCCGGGTGCGCCTCTCCTCGTCCTTTAAGCCGAATTTAACATCTGCAATGTCTTTTATTCTTATGGTTTCACCGTTAAAAGTTTTTACCGGCAGGTTCTCTATATCGGCAATGGATTCAAAGCGCCCTTTTACCCTGAGGTCAATCGACCGTTTCTTGTCGTCAATGGAACCTGCCGGCATGTTCAGGTTCGCCTTATTAATGGCCCCTATCACGCTGTCAAAAGTTATCATCCTGGCGGAAAGGGCGGCCTTGTTTATGGTTATTTTTACGGCCCTGTCGCGGCCCCCCCACAAATCAACCCTTCCGACACCCTTTATCTTTTCTATTTCCGGCTCTATGCTGTCCTCGACTATTTCTTTGAGCGAGGCAAGGTCCATGTCCCCCTTTACCGACATGGCTATGACAGGTATCCATTCAGCCGCGGAAAAGCGCTCAACCGACGGCTCCTGCGCGCCGTCCGGAAGCTTCCATTTCGCCTTGTTCACGGCGTCGCGTACCCTTGTCTCGGCGTATTTCACGTCCGCGCCCAGGCTGAATTTTGCCGTAATGACCGATACTGATTCGTCGGATGTGGATGAAAGCGTATCGAGCCCTTCGACCACGGCAAGGGCGTCCTCAAGGGGTTTTGTGACAAGATTTTCAATCTCTTCCGCCGACGCGCCGGGATAAACCGTGGTAACGGATATTGTCGGGTACTCGATGTCGGGAAGCATATCCACTCCCATTGACGTGTAGCCGATAATACCGAGTGTTATTATGGAAGCCATTATCATTATGACAAATATCGGCCTCTTTATCGCAAGTTCCGCAATGTTCATCTATTAATCTTCTCCCATGTTTATTTATAAATCAGTAAAAACCCATGCTCCAAATTTACCAGGAGTTTAGCGGGGGGAACCTTTTTTAAGACCCGGCGCCACTAAAACCCTTATTATATCGGGCGGCCGTTCTTAAAAAAGGTTTCCTCCGCTAAACTAAACCATTTTCCAGAACAATTATTTAACGCTTATTTTTGCTCCGTCGCTGAGTTTAAAATTACCGTCCGTTATGACTTCCGCCCCTTCAGTCAGCCCGCTTTTTATCTCCACTTCATCTCCGTCAGTGGTTCCGAGCGTCACCGCGGTTTTTTTTGCCCTGCCATTGTCGTTGATATAAACATATATATTCCCTTCTCCCATCAACACCGCCGTTTCAGGCAGCATTATGGCCCTTCTTTTTCCGGTAATAATGGTGGTTTCAACCGAAGTTCCCGGTTTTATCACGTTATTAACATTCTTCGCCTTTACTATGACGGTCCCTGCCATTGTATCGGTGTCTATATACGGGGTGCATGAATAAACATAACCTTTGAGCGGCGCACCGCCTCCGTATACGGATTTAATCGCGGCCGCCATACCGGCCTTTACGCCGGCCAAAACCTCTTCGCCGGCGTTCAATTCCACCTTTATGTTTCCCGGGTTGGTCACCTCGGCCACGGGATTTTGCGGAGATACAGCCGCGCCTTTGTCGGAATAATAAATTTTTGTCACAATGCCGTCTATGGGTGATTTCACCGGCGCAAGCCTGAAATCCATGGCCACGACATCGCGGTTTATCAATAATATCGTATCGTCCTTTTTTACGAAACTTCCCTCCATGGCAACCGCGCTGTCAAATTTTCCCGGAACCTGTGGATATACCTTTATCTGCGGGTCCCCTTCGGCTATGCCCTGGATGACAACCGATTCGTCAATCTCCCTTGACGCCGCGGCAGTTGAAGATACATTTATAATTTTTTCCTGGACCTTCGCGGATGACTGGAGCATTTTGTGGACTATCCAGTATCCCGCTATTGCCAAAAATGTTATAAGGGCGGCTATTGCCCATTTTTTCACTTTTTCCATTTTCATATATCCTCCACTGCCGCCTTCCAGCACGCACGGCATATTTTCCTATTTTTCAAATCTTTTTGTGAGTATTTGTTTTGTCCTTTTTACAAATAGTACGGCTATTTTTTTCTCGGCTATATTCAGTTTTGACAGGTATTTTTCAATATAATCAACCCCGATGCCCCTGTTGTATTCCACAAGTTTTTTCCCTTTTTGAGTTATGGTCATGACAACATTGCGCCTGTCGGTTTTTGAGTGTTCCCTCACGGCATAGCCCGATGAGGCCAGTTTTGCCATGATATCCGTCATTGTAGGCATTTTTACCCCCGCGCATCCGGACAGTTCCCCCATTGTCATGCCTTTGCTGTCATAAAGAAAATAAAGGGCTGTCATCTGGGCAAAGTTGAGTTTTTCCATGCCGCCGCGGAAAAGGGATATTTTTTTATTGGACCGCACGGAGCGCACTATGTCAACAATATGATCGTAAATCTCGGATGCTTCCTTTTTCCCGGGCATAAAAGCTCCTTTTATTTAGCCGATATTAATATTTAGGTAAGCCTAAGTATATAACCAATGCGGGGATTTGTCAATATTGAAACCCTGGATGTCTTGCGGAGGTGGTAAAAAAAGCGCCCCGTCCGTGATTTTACCGGAACGGGGCGCTTTTGTATTTTGTATTATTCTTATTGCCTTGCTTTTTTGCCCCTTGCCGTGATTTTCTTTTTTTTCGCCGGCTCTTCTTTTTCAGCTTTTCTCTTTAATATAAGGGCCTCTGAAAATTCATAAACCACCGGCACGACTACAAGCGTCAAAAATGTCGAGGTCAACAGTCCGCCTATTACAACGGTCGCCAGCGATTCCCTTCCCTTGGCTCCCTCGCCAAGCGAGAGGGCTATCGGGAGCATTCCGAATATCATGGCAAAAGTGGTCATAAGTATCGGCCTTAAGCGTATGGGCGCCGCGTGAAGGAGGGCTTCCCTGATTTTCATCCCGCTGTCGCGCATCTTGTTTGTAAAATCAATGAGCAATATGCCGTTTTTCGCCACAAGCCCGAGCACCATGAGCATGCCGATGAACCCGAACAGATCAAGGTTATATCCCGTGATAAGAAGGGCAAGAAACGCGCCTATCATGGCCAGCGGCACGGCCACCATTATATACAACGGCTGGAGGAACGAATTATACAGCGACGCAAGGATCATGTACATGAAAAGCACCGCCAGCAGCATGGCCTGCCCCATCTCTATGCCGATAGTCGCAAATTCCTCTGACTGTCCGCCTGTCTTGTAACTGTATCCCGGCGGAAGGTGAATTTCCTTTTCCAGGCTCTGCTTTATCTTTGAATTTACCATTCCGATATTCGCGCCCGGGGCCACATTGGCGGAAATTTTCACTATCCTGACCTTGTTCTCCCTGCGTATTTCGGCCGGCCCGGAGCTGTACTGAAAATCAACCACCGCGGTAAGCGGTATCTTTTTGCCGCTGCGCGTGGTTATCACGATGGTTTTCAGGTCGTCAACGGTCCTGCGGTTCTTTTTGTCCAGCTGCATTATAACGTCATATTCCTTTTCCGCTTTTTTATAGTTCGTTATTTTGCTTCCCTGTATTAGCGTCCTGAGAAGTTCGCCGATGTCGTATGTGGAAATTCCCAATTCCTGGGATTTTACGGGGTCGACTTTCAGGACAACTTCAGGAACGCCCGGTTTTAATGAAACATCGGCGTCTGCGGCGCCGGGAGTTTCCTGCACTATCTTTTTTATCTGCCCTGCGTATTTTTCAAGGACTTTAAGGTCGTCACCCGTCAGGTTCACAAGAATTGGCACGTATGAATCGTCGCCTCCCCCCATTCCCGATGAAATTGTCAGGTTTATATATTTATCAAGCTTTTCCCTGGTTATATAATCCCTGAGCCTCTGGCTTTCCTGGTCTGTTGAGAAATGCCTTTTGCTCAGGGGCTTCATTGAAACGAGCAGCGAACCCCTGTTGGTGGCCACGGTCCCGTTCATGTCCGCTCCTGCCATTACAAAATATGAATCAATGTCCTTTTCCTTTGATATAAAATCCTCTATCATGCCCACATACTGCGACGTTTTTTCAAGCGGCGCTCCGGAATAGGTGTCAATGCTTGCCATGAACATACCGCTGTCGGAACTCATAAAACTTTTGCCTATGAAAGGCACCGTCATAAAGGACGCAACAAAAAGTATCACAGATGACCAGATAACCGTCTTTTTATGGTCTAACGCCCATCCGAGTATTTCGCCGTACCACTTTGAAAGGTCCTTATAAAAAAGGTTCCATTTTTCCGATAAGCCGTAAATCTGCTTTGCAAAACCCTTTTTTATCCCCTCTTCTTTCTTATACCAGTAGGCGGAAAGCATCGGCGCCGTTGTAAATGCGTCAACGAGGGATATTAAAAGCGAAAATGCGACCGTGAGGCCGAACTGCTTGAAAAATTGGCCGACTATGCCGGACAGAAATGATATCGGCAGGAATACCGCCATGATCGACAGCGTGGTTGAAATAACCGCAAGCCCCACCTCGTTGGTCCCTTTTTCAGCCGCTTCCTTCGGCTCCATACCCTCTTCTATGTGCCTGAAAATATTTTCGCGGACAACTATGGAGTCATCTATCAACAGCCCGACCGCAAGCGACAATGAGAGCAGGGTTATTGTATTTATGGAAAAACTAAATATCATCATAAGGAAAAACGCGCCGATTATGGAATTTGGCAGGGCCACGGCCGTGATTATCGCGGACCTGAAATTTCCCAAAAAGAGCCATACTATTAATATGGCAAGTATTGCGCCTATCACTATATTTTCAAGGATTCCCTCAACGCTGCGTTTTATTCCCATTGTTGTGTCGCCTGCTGATGCGAGCTTTATGTCCGCCGGAAGCGTTTTCTGTATTTCCCGCACTTTCTTCATGACTTCATCGGCAACCTGCACCGAATTTGCGCCGCTTTCCTTTAATACCGCGAACATCACCGCAGGAACTTTGTTCACCCTGACTTTGACGGTTTCATCCTCAAGGGTAAAGCTGACTTTTGCCACATCTTTGATCCTGAGAATTTTTCCCGTGGTTGACGTGATCGGCAAATCCGCTATTTCATCAACATTCTGAAATTCTCCAAGAATCCTCACGGTAATATCTTTTTCGGGGCCCTCAACCATGCCGACAGGATAATTCAGGTTCCTCGACGTAAGCGCGCCCTTGACTGCATCGATTGATATGCCCTTTGCCAGAAGCAGGGCCTTGTTAACCTCAATTTTTACTATTTTTTTCTGCCCGCCGTATATGTCAATCGAGGCGACGCCGGGCAGCCTTTCTATCTGGGGTTTTATGTCGTCCTCAAGCATTTCCCTTAAATCAGCCGACGGCCTTTTCCCGGATAGGGACATGAACTGTATCGGGATGTCGGAAAAACTGAATTTTTGAATTATTGGTTCTTCAATGTCGGTCGGCAGGAGCGGTTTTGTCGCCGCAACTTTGTCGCGGACCTTTATCTCGGCAAATTTTACATCCGTCCCCAGGGTGAATGAAACGTTTATCATTGTAATGCCTTCCCTGCAGGAGGTGGTAACCTTATCGAGCCCCTCAAGCGTGGAAAAAGCGTCTTCGAGGGGTTTTGCCACTATCGTTTCCATTTCTTCCGCCGACGCCCCCGGATATACAATGGATACGGAAACAGTCGGAAAATCCACATTCGGCATCAGGTCCCACGGCAGGCTTGAATAACCTATTATACCAAGCGTTATTATGGAAAGTACTATCATTACTATAAATACGGGGCGTTTTATGGCCATTCCGGCTAAGTTCATGGGTGTCTCCTTATTGTTTTACAAAGGTTTGAAAAATTATTTCGCTGCTGCCGCGGCTTTCGGCGCCGGGCTTTCGTCGACAGACGCACCGTCAAAAAGCCTGAAATTCCCGTCGGTCACAACTTTATCGCCGTCGGAAAGCGGGCCTTCTATTTCTATCAAATCATTCAGCCTGTAACCGGTTGTTACTTTTACCTGCGCGGCTTTACCGCCCCTGTCAATATAAACATATGCCCCGTCCTCTCCGAGAAGAACGGCCTTTTCCGGCACAAGATAACTTTCTTTTATTTCGGTCAATATGTCGACATTGACTGACATCCCTATTTTCAACGTTTTGGCCTTATTAACTCCCGTAACCACCACCGTACCGGCCATGATATCCTCATTGACAACCGGCGGAACCGACGAAACATTTCCCGCCACCGAAATTACAGGATCGTTGACATAGGATATCTGAGCTGTCTGGCCTTTGTGAACCTTTAAAAGATCGTCCTGTCCAAGGTTAAAGACAACTTTTATATTATCCTCGTTTGCCACTTCTGCAACGGGCATTTCCGGGTTTACCGAACCGCCTCTGTCAATGTAATAAAGGGTCGTGACAATGCCCCTGATCGGGGACTTGACCGGGGCAAGTTCAAACGTCGCACCGATAATGTCGCGGTCTATGTAGGATATTACATCGCCTTTGTTCACCATCTGCCCCTCGACAACATTGTTTTTGGCGAACTTTCCGGGAACCTGCGGGTAAACCTTTACTTGCGGGTCGCCCTCAAGAATGCCCTGCACGGAAAGCATATGGGGAACTTTTTGTTTTGCAAGCGCCACATCAGAGATGCTGAAGTAAATATCCTTCTGTTTTTTCATGCCGTTAATGACAGAATAGGCTATCCTGCCGAATATTACAGCCAGTATCGCTATAAGCAGCCAGATAATTATATTTTTAAAAAGTTCCCTGTTCATACCGCCCTCCGTTTATATCGTTTTTTAATTTACAAAATCCCTGAGCTTCTGCGCGGTGGTTATATAGTTAAAAAGCGCGCTCAGATAATTGGTTTTCGCGTGAAGCAGCTGAGTCTCCGAGTTAAGAAGATCCACGGACTGGATGAGTCCGTTCTTGTAGGATTCCTTTGCTATCCTGTAACCCTCTTCGGCGGTTTTGATAAGGTCGTCCGCGGCCTCAATAACCTTCCTGTCCTGTTCAAGGGATGTAAAAAGGCTGTCAAGCTCTATGGCGAGCATATTGTCCACGTTTTCCTTGTTCAGCTGTGCTTTTTCGTTATCGGCGTTTGCTTCCTTCATCGCAGCCACATTCTTGAAAGAATCAAATACCGACCACTGCATGCCTATGGAAACATCCCAGGATGACTGCCAGTCCCATGCCTCACGGTGGAACGCCGGGTCGGATGATGTGTAATTATAATCCGCAGTCAGTGCTATGTTTGGCAGGAACATGGACTCCTGCATGTTTTTCCGGTAACCCGCCAGTTCTTTGGCATATTGAGTGAGTTTCATATCGCTGTTATTTTCCAGGAATTTTTTCTTAAGGTCGTCGTATGAATATTCAAGTTTTTTGTATTCCGGCTTGCCGGAAAGTACTATCTGCTGTTCAAGTGGTATGCCCAGCGTATTCTTCAGCGCTTCCAGGGAAATCTTTGCCCCGTCCGTGGCCCTCTGGTAATCGGGTATGGAATTGGAGTACTGTACCTGCGCCTGCATTACGTCAAAATTTGAGGCCTGTCCGTTTTCGTATTTTGTCTTTGTTATCCTGAGGTATTCCTCGTTGGCCTTCATGGTTTCATTGAGCACGTCGGCAATTTCCTGCGAGATAAGCGCCCCGTAAAAACCATTCATCACGTCAAGGGTCAGCTGATCATTGGCCTTCTTAAAATTCACCATGGCTATTTTATAGCCTTCATCCGCCATTTTGAATCCAAAATATGTCTTTCCAAATGTAAATAACGGCTGTGTCAGCGTAACGCGCGACATGTAATAATAAGCCGGGTATAGGCTCAGTGAAAGCGGCGCGCCTGCTGTCAGTGTTATGCCCGCCGATTGATAGAGTCCTGCAAAAATTCCATACTCTGCCGAGCCGTAAGGAATAACAAGCGGCGCCTGGACGTTTTCAGGTTCATATGACCCTGACACTGTTATTGACGGCCCGAACGAAGCCACAGCCTTTGAGAGTTCGGCCTCGGCAACCGATTTGTCGAGTTTTGCTATCTTATAATCGCGGTTCATATCCCCCGCTATCCTGAGGCAGTCGTCATAGGAAAGGGCCGTTATGGTCACATTCCCGGAGGACGCGCTATCTGCCGGTACGGCGGCCATTGATGTATCCTGCGCGGCTGACTGTGTCACCGCGGCCGGAGCAACTGCATCCGCCGCGAAAATAGCCGTCGTTGTTAATAACGACAGCGCTATAAAAGCTGTAAAAATTGCGGTTTTAAAAGATTTCATTTTATTTTCTCCTTGTCCTAGTAGTATATTTGCCATGTGATACCGGCCTTGATTACCTGTATTTCACCGTAGCTTTTGTTCAAATTGGAATATGAGGGCCTTTCAATCTTGAGCCCCAGTATGGCTATATCCTCTATTTTCCAGTTAACGCCGATGCCGAAGCTGTAATAATCCGCCAGCCAGGCGTTGTCCCTGTTTGCCGGCCCCATGTTTGTCATATACTGGGAGCGTATATTTGATATTGCCCTGCCGTACTCGAATATAATGTCCGGATAAACCGTCATGTCCGGGCAGATATTTGCTTTTAATCCGCCGTATATCGGGAAGAAAGAATAATTTTCCTGGGAATTTGATGTAAAAATAAATGGCTGGAACCCCGCGCCCGCGTAAATTTCCGCCCATTTGTCCAAAAATGACGCCCCCACCTTTATGTCAAAAGCCGCGGTGTCGAATGTTCCCGTGGAATTGTTCGCGATATAAGACGGCGTCAAAACCGACGCGTAAGATACCCCGTATTCAGTAAAGATTTTCATGTCAACATCGGCTAAAACTGCCGCGGACATGACAAACAAAAACGCGATTGCTATTGTCAGTTTTTTCATCTCATTGCATCCTTTCCAGTTTGTTTTTTAATTTTGCTATAATGCCTATCACGGCGGTTTTTTCACTCTCGGTCAAAACATCCATGAGTTCAGACATCTCCTCGTCCTTTTTTTCAATGTGCTTGCGCACTGTCTTTTCCATTTCCTTTGTGATTGAGACCCATACGGTCCTGCGGTCCTCCTCATCATGCTCGCGCTTGACCATGTTCATTTCCGATAGCCTGCTTATCGTATCCGTCATGGAAGGCATTTTTACGCCGGTATGTTTGGCCAGGTCGCTCATTTTTACCCTTTTATGCTCGTAAAGGTATGCCATAAGGTCAAGCTGGGAGAGTGTAATATCCCTGGCTCCTGTGCCGCAAAAATCCGGGTTTTTCCTCTTGCGGAAAAAAAAGGAAAGCCCCCTGATGCCGTCCATAATTTCCCTTGTTTTTTGCTCCATAGGTTTTAACCTCGAATTATTTAATTACCTAATAGTTAGGCAAACTAAATATATCTTACAAGGAGAAAAAAGTCAAGGGGATATTTTGGAAATTTAAAAGTTAAAATTCAAAACCAAAAATTACAACTTTTAAGCCCAAAATTAACCGCAACCACAAACTTGCTTTTAAATTTGAATTTTTAATTATACTTTTTAGTTTTGAATTTTAACTTTTAAATTTACTCAAGGTACCCGATAAATTCGTCGCTTGAGGCAGTTTTCATAAAGTGCTCTTTTGCGAAGTCCACTATCATCCTGTCGGACGATACTATCAGGTATTCCTTCGCCTTACCCGTCCTTTTTGTTATCATCTCCATAATATAGTCGTCAGCTATCTCGCCGCGCGCGGAGTAACACACCTTGATGCCGAATTTCATTTCTTTGCCCCTGTGGCCGGAGGGGTTGTTCCTGCCGTCAAACACCACCGTCATGTCGTTGGGGTTTACGGAAAGAAATTCAGCAAGGGTTTCAAGCATGGAGTCGCGCTTTTTTTCAAGGGACCCGGAAAGTTCCATGCGGTACATGAGGTTGTAGCCGTCGATTATTATTTTCATTGAGCCTTTATGCCTGATTCGTAATATTCCCTCTCCCCTTGAGGGAGACCCGTATAAAAACGGGTAAAAGCGATGTTATTCAACACTGCGCGTGTATCAGCTGCATATTTTGGTCCGGTTGTCAGCTTCATCGGCAACCGGAGGGTCAGGGTGAGGGGTAACAACACTACCAACAATTTAAACATAAATTTTTTTATCTCAAAACCGCGAGCTTTGAGATGTAATAACATTTCTCACTGCCCCTGGTGGCCTCGACCCTGTAAAAATAAATGCCAGAAGCGAGCCTGTTGCCGCTTGTATTTGTGCCTTCCCAGAGGACCTTGTTCGGGCCTTTTTGCGTATCCGCCTGGCCCACGAGTTTGCCCTTTAACTCGGGGTATGTCATAACTTTTACGGTCTCACCCGATATTGTGAAAAATTTTATTTCGACTGCGGCCTGGACCGTCAGCCCGAAAACAATTGTTGTAGTATCATTGCCGCCGGCGCCGAATGGGTTGGGATAATTCATTATCGGCGTAAGCTGAAGTTCCGGAACATTGGCCGTAAGATTCACCGTATTTGAATTTACCGTTGACTGACCGCCGGTGACGGTCCCGAACGCAGTATTTGCAAGCACCTGGTTGCGCGTCACGCTGTTATCCATGACACCGCTGAATAATAAATCCCCGGAACCGTTTATAGGAACATCGGGAATGATCCATGAAACAACTCCGGTGGAGCTGTTATAATTCCCGCCCGCCGGAGATATCGTGGTTATATTGTCGAGCCCCGCCGGTACGGTATCCCATACTGAAAGATTCGTCAAATCGATAAGCCCGGTATTAAAATAACTGATAGTATATGTCACAGTATCGCCGATATCCGCCGTTGCCTGAGATTCAGCCTTTGAAAGTGTGAACTGCGGGATTATCGGGGAGGGAGTTTCGGTCAGGGTTGATGTAAGCGTTGGCGTAAGTGTGGCAGTCAGTGTAAATGTCAGCGTGGGCGTCAGGGTATAAGTGTTGGTGATTGTATACGTAGGGGTAAATGTAGCCGTCTCCGGACATACCGGAACATTAAGGCTGACGGTGTTGGAATCCACGGTGCCGAACCCGCTTTGAGCCGCAAACGTGCCCTTGTTAAGAACGGTGCCGCAATAATTGATAATTCCATACCATTCAAAATGATAAAGGGTGTTTGCCAGCTGTGTTGTGATGTTCCACGACACCACGCCGCCGTTATCGACAGGCGCGGAATTCACAGTAACACTCGCGGGCGTTCCGCCCTGGTATGTTATCTGGGACGGGATTGTGTCATAAAGTACAGGATATGGTTGATCCGCTGGCAATATTTTCAAGTTGTCATAATAATTCGGATTAGTCCCGTTTCCCTGGAACCCAACATATCCGCATGGTGCGGGAGAGCCAGACATGTCCGTCCAGTCCAGCGGCCATGTAGCAGGTTCTGCAGTACCCCGGGGCCATTCTCTTGCCTGTATCCTTACCTCGTTATTTCCGGCATCGGTGACAAGTATTCTTACTGAATACCAGGTATTATTTGATATTGACGCATAAACTGCCTGCTGATATCCTCCCGCAGCCCCGCAAAACTTTTGCACCCAGAGTGCAGTATTTGCGCTCCCGTTTTCACCGTCAGGTGATATTCCTACTCCATAAGCGCATGATGCCGGGGTGCCTCCGTCCCTGAATGTAATTAATCCGTCATCATTAACTCCATGTATTATATAAATATCACCCTCTATTTCACCAAAACAAAAAGTTGTTGGAGTGTTTCTCAAATAATGGGGATAAGCGCTTTGCGTTGGAGAATACAAATAACCGCCGCCGACTCCGTCGGAATTCCATATCCAGGTACCTCCTGCGCCATTATCATGGAATCCCGCAATCGTGCTGTCAAATGTATCATAAGAAAAAAAACTCATCCCGCCTGAAGCAAAATCAAAAGCATAAGTAACAGTATCACCTATGACTCCCGTTGCCTCGGATTCTGATTTGGTTATTGTGAACGGCGATTGTCCCACGGTCACAGGCGCGTCGCCGCTTGCGCCCCCCGCGGGTATTTCTGTCGTAGTCCAATTCGCCGTATTATGTATTGTTGATGAGGCAGCGCCGGCTCCAATATTCACTATGAACCAAACACTGCCTGTTACCTGTGCGGTACTGTTGCCGAGGGCCCATGTAAGTGTTGAACCTGCGGTGGTCCCGGAATTTGTTCCGCCAAGGCTCTGGCTCACAAGTGTGCAGTTTGGCGGCACGGTATCTGTTATTGTAAAAGCGGTTGAATTTACAACCGTATAATTAATTGTATAAAGCAAATTATCTCCCGGAAGTTCCGCGGTGTTTTCGGCTGTTTTTGTTATAGACGCCGAAGGAGGCGGCAGGGGAAGCGTGAATTGCAGATAACCCTGGGAATCTATGGAACCGGGCGAAGTATAATAGCCCCGGGCGCCGACAACTATATAGTATGTTCCGCCACCTGAAAATGTCGTCGGGATATTAATATTGAAAGTAACAGTGCCGCAGTGCGCCGAACCCTGGCTGTCATTAAGGGCATGCCCGCCGTTAACAGAAGAATCTCCGGCTCCGGTTCCTCCCTGGTCGGTTCCGTTTTCATCCACCTTAAATGTCTGCCCTGCCGTATTATTTGCCTGTATTGTACTAAATTGTGAAACAGCCAGCATCATAAACGTATTGTCATTGGCTCCTGCGCAATAACTTACAACGATTGTAACCATATCTCCGGGGTTAGGATTTAACGGAGTCATGCTGACCACTGATACCGCGCTTGTCGCGGCCATGGCGGATATGCTTATAAATAAAAGGATGGCTAATAAAGAGATTCTTTTAATCGCGCCGATAATCTTTTTTTTCATTTTTCATCCTTATATATGTTTTTTAATACCGGGAATCCGGCAAATTTATTTATACCCATAACATTCCCGTTGTATGATTATAATAGATTTTTTGTCAGATTTCAAGATATTATTGAACTGGTTTAAATAAAAGTGTTTCCTTTTTTATATCCTTATTTAATCAGTAATAAACGGTATAATATCCGTCTCCATCGCCACTGTCAGTTGCAACATCAAGGAAAGAAAACGCCGGGGAAAATTCTATCCTCGGGTTTATTTTTCCTGTCAGTGTTCCGTCAAGATCCACGTCGATATAAGGTGTAAAATATCCCGTTCCGTCGCCGGCAGTTTTAACCGCGAAATCAATAATTCCCGCCGAAAGTGTGTACCCCGCGAATTCCTGCCATGGCAGGCCTTCGTTTTTGCTGTCCATGATGTCAATTCCGGTATTCACAAGCCCAATGCCAAGCTTTATGGGATATATAACGGATGAAGTTCCCGGATTTACCATATAATAGGCGTCAAGCGTCCATAGAAAATAATCCCAGCCCCCCATGATTAGTTCCATCCCCGGCGCAAAATAACTATTTGACCTGTCGGCCCAGAGGTCCTCTATGAAAAACATGCCGAAACAATTTTTCCCGTTTTCCGGCCCGAAGGAATAATTTATGCCCCAGATGGCCATGGCGCTGTTTGTAGAAACCATGGTTGCGGGCAAAGAATAAACCGCTGAACATGATAAGACAAAAAGAAGAGCAAGAAATATTTTTTTCATAATTTTAGCCCCCGGTTGTCCCTTATTATTTCTGCAGGAACATTATAATAATAGTAGGTACAAGTGTCAATACGTATTTTTATTGCCTGAAACAAAGCCGTCCGGGTGGGACTTTTTTATGTGCCGTCGTCCAATAATAAGAACTGTGTCAATTAAACAACGGTAAAACTTTAATAACACCGTCTTTGCTGTGTAATACTTTTCAGGCAAAAACTTGGACGACGGCCGTAAAAAAGTTCTTCCTGGACGGCATACCGGCCACAGTGCCGTCCGGGTGGGACTTTTTTATGTGCCGTCGTCCAACAATAAGAACTGTGTCAATTAAGCAACGGTAAAACTTTAATAACACCGTCTTTGCTGTGTAATACTCCTCAGGCAAAAACTTGGACGACGGCCGCAAAAAAGTTCTGCCTGGACGGCATACCGGCCACAGTGCCGTCCGGGTGGGACTTTTTTATGTGCCGTCGTCCAACAATAAGAACTGTGTCAATTAAACAACGGTAAAACTTTAATAA
>Ga0224557_1001919_pt1 | contig 18827 bp, 18 predicted proteins | sample 714S31014metaG_FD_180677 | JGI IMG/M metagenome (GOLD analysis project Ga0224557, IMG submission 180677) | Peat soil microbial communities from Stordalen Mire, Sweden - 717 S3 10-14 | ecosystem: Environmental > Terrestrial > Soil > Wetlands > Peat | place: Sweden: Norrbotten County, Stordalen...
TGGCACGAAGTTCTCCGAGGCGATCATCTCCAGGGTGTCGCGTTGCCGGCCGAGTTCTTTGCCGAGCAGTTCGGCGATGTCGGGGTCAACTTCGGCGAGGGGGGCCGACATCACGGACGCTTTGGGAAGGGCAGCAGTACGAGCAGCAGGCGCAGCAGTCACGATCCCAAGTGTATCGGGCCGCGGTTTAGCCAGCCCAGCCGTCGGGCGCGCATTCATCCCTGCCACACTGGCACTATGTCGCGGCTTAGCGAGCCGAGCCCCTACGTGGAGTTCGACCGAAAGCAGTGGCGTGCGCTCCGCATGTCGACGCCGCTGGCCCTCACCGAGGAGGAGCTGACCGGCCTGCGTGGTCTCGGTGAGCAGATCGACCTGCTTGAGGTCGAAGAGGTCTACCTACCGCTGTCGCGGCTGATTCACCTGCAGGTCGCCGCCCGCCAGCGGTTGTTCTCCGCGACGGCGGAATTCCTCGGCGAGCCTCAGCAAAACCCGGACCGGCCGGTGCCGTTCGTCATCGGGGTGGCGGGCAGTGTGGCGGTGGGCAAGTCAACAACCGCCCGGGTTCTGCAGGCGCTGCTGGCCCGCTGGGATCATCACCCACGGGTGGACCTGGTGACCACAGACGGCTTCCTCTACCCCAACGCCGAACTGGAACGCCGAAACCTCATGCACCGCAAAGGGTTTCCGGAGAGTTACAACCGCCGCGCCCTGCTGCGGTTCGTGACCTCGGTGAAATCCGGTTCCGACTACGCGTGCGCTCCGGTATATTCACATCTGCACTACGACATCATCCCCGATGCCAAGCACGTGGTCCGCCATCCCGACATCCTGATCCTCGAGGGCCTCAACGTATTGCAGACCGGCCCGAATTTGATGGTGTCGGACCTCTTCGATTTCTCCCTCTACGTGGACGCCCGGATCGAAGACATCGAGCACTGGTACGTGTCGCGGTTTTTGGCGATGCGCAGCACTTCGTTCGCCGACCCCGAATCGCACTTCCACCACTACTCGGCCCTCAACGACCCCAGGGCGGTCGCCGCCGCACAGGAAATCTGGCGATCGATCAACCGGCCCAACCTGGTGGAGAACATTCTGCCGACGCGTCCCCGCGCCACCTTGGTGCTACGCAAGGATGCGGACCACTCCGTGAACCGGCTGCGCCTGCGCAAGCTGTAACGCCGGAAGCTTGCGCTATTTGCCGTACCTGCGATGCCGCTGGCTGTAATCGCGCAGCGCGCGCAGGAAATCGACCCGGCGGAACGCGGGCCAGTGGGCTTCAGCGAACCACATCTCCGAGTAGGCGCTCTGCCATAGCAGAAACCCCGACAGCCGTTGCTCGCCCGACGTGCGGATCACCAGATCAGGGTCAGGTTGGCCCGAGGTGTAGAGATTTTCGGAGATGGCCTCGACAGTCACCGCGTCGACGAGTTCCTCGGCGACGGCGCCGTTGGCGAGCTGTTTGTTCAACAACGAACGGACCGCGTCGACGATCTCGCGGCGGCCACCGTAGCCCACCGCGACGTTGACATGAAACGGAGCGCTGCCGGGAGTGGAGCCCACCGCCTCACGCAGCCGCCGGGCCGGCTCCTCCCCCAACAACGACAGATCTCCCACGGTGCGCACGCTCCAGCGGTTCGCCGGTGCGCAGATCTCTTCGACCACGTCGGTGATGATTTCGATGAGCGCGGTGAGCTCGTCGGGATCGCGTTGCAGGTTTTCGGTCGACAGCAGGTAGACGGTGGTCATCTCGATGCCCGCCTCCTGGCACCACCGCAACATCTCGGCGATCTTGAGCGCACCCATCCGATAGCCGTAGCTGACGTCGTCGTACCCCGCGTCGCGGGCCCAGCGTCGATTGCCGTCGCATAGGACGGCGATGTGACGCGGCAGGTCGGATTTGTAGGCGACCAGCCCCTGCCGCAGCCGCAGTTCGTAAACGCGGTACAACGGCTCCTTGAGCCGCGACGGGATGATCTCCACGATCACTCAGACTACTGTGACCGGCGACAAATCCCGGGCCGTCTTTCGGACAACGTCACGGCTATGTCCCAAGCATGTCCCCAGCCCCGCCATCAACGGCCGCGTTAGTGTTGTGGGGGATCGAAGCAAACGGCAATCGCGAAGCGAGGCAAGTTAGAAAATGCCCAGCCAGGTCGACGCCACCGCACCCGAGTCGCACGATGGCACACCCGCGAATGCCGCCCACCAGATCGTCGAGGGCGTCACCCGCGTCTTGACACGTCCCCTTTCGAAGCCGCGTTTCCGGGGCTGGATTCATGTCTACTCCGCCGGCACCGCCGTTTTCGCCGGCGCCGCACTGGTCGCCGTGTCGTGGGCGGTGGGTTCCACGAAGGCCGGGCTGGCGACGCTGACCTATACCGCGGCGACGCTGGTGATGTTCACCGTCAGCGCTACCTACCACCGCGTCCATTGGAGATCCGCCAAGGCCCGGAAGTGGATGAAGCGGGCCGACCATTCGATGATCTTCGTGTTCATCGCGGGCAGTTACACCCCGTTCGCGCTGCTGGCACTCCCCGGTCACGACGGGCGAGTGGTGCTGTCGATCGTGTGGGGCGGCGCTATCGCCGGGGTGCTGCTGAAGATGTGCTGGCCGTCGGCGCCACGCTCGGTCGGCGTGCCGCTCTACCTGCTGCTCGGGTGGGTGGCGGTCTGGTACACCTCGGCGATCCTGCACAACGCCGGGGTGGCCGCGATGGTGCTGTTGTTCGTCGGAGGCGCGTTGTACAGCATCGGCGCCATTCTCTACGCGTTGCGCTGGCCCGACCCTTGGCCGGCGACATTCGGCTACCACGAGTTCTTCCACGCCTGCACCGCGGTCGCCGCGATCTGCCACTACATCGCGATGTGGTTCGTGGTTTTCTAGCACGCGAAAGTGCAACTGGCGACAGCCCTACTCGGGAAACGCGTTGCTCAGTACCCTTTCGCGGCAACTGGCACGGCCAGCGCGGCCGCCAGTTCCGACGTCCCGGTTACGGGCAGGTCGCAGACCCTCCCGCGGCACACATAGGCGGCGTCGGCGTCGTCTACCCGGTCGCGGGCGACCAGCAGCGTCGAGGAGTCCATCCAGCCTCCAACGACGATCGCCCCGCCGGGCGCCAGCCGGCGCGCGTCGTCCAGCAGGGACGACTGCTTCGGATCGCAGGCCACCGCGATCTGCAGCGGTCCGCGGACGGCGGCTTCGGCGACGGCCAGCCAATGGCCGGCCCAGCGTGGTGACTGCGCCAGCAAGACGGAATGTCTGTTCAACGCGACACCCGCGGCCTGCAAATACCGCTCGGCCTGCTCACCGTCCACCAGGTGCGCGGCGGTCAGCAACGCCTCGACGATCGACGACGCGCCGGACGGCGTCGCGCCGTCCAGCGGGTCGGCGGGCCGTGTTATCAGCTGCTCGGCATCGTCGGCGGTGTCGAACCAGCGGCCGGGGTTGTCGGGATCGGCAAAGTGCTGCAATGCGGTGTCCAGCAGGTCGGTCGCCCTGGTCAGCCAAGAATCGTCGGCGGTCAGCTGGTATAGCGAAAGCAATCCGGTGGCCAGCGTCGCATGGTCGTCCAGGATGGCGGCGCTGTCGCTGACCACCCCGCCGAGGCTGGATCGGCGCAGCCGGCCGTTGACGACGTGCACGAACAGCAGCGCCTTCGCACACCGCCGCGCCGCTTCGGCCAACGCGGGGTCACCCAGGGCCACACTGGCCTCGGCCAGCGCGGTGATCGCCAGCCCGTTCCAGGCCGTCACGACCTTGCAATCGCGGGTGGGCTGGGGCCGGGTCAGCCGGGCCTCCAGCAGCGCGGTCCGGACCCGATCCAGGCGTTGCAGATCGTCCGGATCGGTCGGCAGCTGCAGCACCGACGCCCCCCGTTCGAAAGTGCCGCCCGGGGTTACCGCGAAAACCTCTGCAGCCCAACTGCCGTCGTCGGCGCCAAGTACCTCGATCAGCTGTTCGGGCGTCCACACATAGGCCGAACCCTCGCGACCGTCGGCGTCAGCGTCCAGCGACGAAATGAACATGCCGTCATCGGCCAGCTCGTCCAGCAAGAACCGCGCGGTCTGCGCCGCCACCCGCTGGGCCAACGGGTCTCCGGTGCGCCGGGCCCAGTGCGCGTACGCACGCAGCAGCAATGCGTTGTCGTACAGCATCTTCTCGAAATGCGGTACCACCCAGGCGGCGTCGACGCTGTACCTGGCGAAACCGCCGGCAAGCTGGTCATAGATCCCGCCGCGGGCCATCGCGGCGCCGGCGCGCGAAACCGCCTGCAGCGCTGCGGCTGATCCGGTGCGCTCGTAGTTGCGCAGCATCGCCTCGAGAAGCGCCGACGGCGGGAATTTGGGCGCCGCGCCGAAGCCGCCGAGAATCCTGTCCTGCTCGCCGAGGACTGTTAAGACCGCTTGGTCGCACAGCGCCGGCGACAGGACCGGACCCCCGTCGGGCCCTCCCGCCGCCATCGAACGCAGCTCGTTGGCGACATGTTCGGAAGCCTGTTCGAGGTCGCCGGGACGTTCCCGCCAAGTCCTGGTGATAGCCGAAAGAAGTTGTAAGAAGTCAACCTTCGTGTAATACGTGCCACATAGGAAAGGACGGCCGTCGGGCGTCAGGAAACACGTCATCGGCCAACCACCCTGCCCGGCGAGCGCGATTGTGGCGTTCATGTAGACCGCGTCGATGTCGGGTCGTTCCTCGCGGTCGACTTTGATGCAGACGAAACCCTCGTTCATCGCGGCGGCCACTTCTTCGTCCTCGAACGATTCGTGGGCCATGACGTGGCACCAATGGCATGCGGCATAGCCGATGGACAGCACGATCGGCACGTTGCGCGCGGTCGCGTCCGCCAGCGCTTGTGGCGACCATTGCTGCCAGTGCACCGGGTTGTCGGCATGCTGGCGGAGATACGGGCTGGTGGCCCGTCCGAGAGTGTTCGTCGCAGCCGATTCAGCCGAGCTCATCGCCGGATCCTCGCTTTCGTCGCTGCCCATTCGCCTCGTCGCGGGTTTCTTCGACAGATTGGCCGATCGCATCGGTGCCCTCGTCGGCGGCCTGATCGGGTTCGGGGTGCTGGGGGTCGAAGGAATCGGGCACCTTTTTTAGTTGCCGGTTCATCGACCGCAGCAAGAACAACGTCGCGATCAACAGCAGCACGATAACCACCAGCCCCAATGGGCTGGCCTTGCCGAAATCGGGCCCGGTGTTGTGCGGCGCCCCATCGGCAATCACGGTGAGCAAAAGGCCGTTCACCCGCCGGTCTCCATCCCGGCGAACAGATCAGTCTCGGGTATCCGGGCGGGGATACGCGAGCGAGCCAACTCGAATTCCTCGGTCGGCCATAGCCGCTGCTGCCACGCGATCGGGGCGGCGAAGAAGTCGTGGTTCGGGTCGATCTGGGTGGCGTGCGCCCGCAATGCATCGTCACGCTGGCTGAAATACGCCGAGCACTCGACGCGCGTCGTCACCCGGTTGGCGAACGGGTCGTGGTCGGAATCCCAGTGCTCGAGCCACTGCTTGAACGGGGGATCTTGACCATGCTTGACGGCTTCGTCGTGCAACAGCTGCATGCGAGCCCGCAGGAAGCCGTGGTTGTAGTAGAGCTTGGACGCCGCCCACGGGTCGCCGGCGTCCGGGAAGCGGGCATAGTCACCGGCCGCCTCGTAGGCACCGACCGAAACCTGATGGCAGCGAATGTGATCGGGATGCGGATAACCGCCGTTCTCGTCGTAGGTGGTCATCACGTGCGGCCGGAATTCGCGGACCACGCGCACCAGCGCTTCGACGGATACCTCCAGCGGCACCACCGCGAAGCAGTCCTCGGGCAGCGGCGGCGGCGGGTCGCCGGTGGGCAGGCCGGAGTCGATGAAGCCGAGCCAGGTGTGCTCGACCCCGAGGATCTCGGCCGCCTTGGCCATCTCGTCACGGCGGACCTCGGCGATGTGCTCTCGCACGTCGGGCAGGTCCATCGCCGGGTTGAGTATGTCGCCACGCTCACCGCCGGTCAGCGTGACCACCAGCACGCGATGACCCTCGTCGGCATAGCGGGCAAGGCTAGCTGCACCCTTGCTGGACTCGTCGTCGGGGTGGGCGTGCACCGCCATCAGCCGCAACTCGCTCACGTGCCCCCTTATCCGTCCGCTGGCAGCCCTGAACCCACAGGCAACCAGAGGCAACTGTTAAATGCGACCCTATAATTCCAGTCTCGGCCGCCGGCATCCTGTCGGGCAGGTCAGACACCCGACCAATCAGGCGTGTACCCAGGAATGAACCCAGTACCCATCCCGCGCCCCGAGGCCCGCTACGGGCGTCCGCGGCTGTCCGGTCGATCGCGGCGCCCCGTCATCATCGCTCTGGCGGGGTTGGTCGTCGCGACCGGCGCAGCGGTGGCCGTCGTGGGCTACCAACACCTCGGCACCAGCGACGTCACCGGGTCGCTGGCGGGTTACCAGGTGATTGACGGCGAGACGGCGTCGGTAACGATCAGCGTGACGCGATCCGACCCGTCCCGGCCGGTGGACTGCATCGTGCGGGTTCGATCCAAAGACGGCAGCGAAACCGGCAGACGAGAGGTGCTGGTCCCGCCATCCGATCAGACCACGGTGCAGGTGACGACGACGGTAAAGTCCAGTAAGCCGCCCGCGATGGCGGACATCTACGGCTGCGGCACTGAGGTGCCCGGCTACCTGCGCCCGGCCTGACCCCGGTCGGCTTGTGCCATTAGCTAAGCGAACGATGCGTGCCGTCACCGGTTGTTTCCGCAGTGGTAACATGGATCGATGCACGGTTCCGGCTGGGACCGTGTATTGCTGCATTAAAAGCCGTGAGCAAAACGAGCCGGCAGCACCCCGGGCGACAGCCATACCCCGCGATGCGGTGAATGGCAGCTTCCGCGATACGCGGAACGACGACACAAGGAGCGCGACGAGATGACGGATACTCAGGTGACCTGGTTGACCCAGGAATCACATGACCGACTCAAGACCGAGCTCGACCACTTGATCGCGAATCGTCCCGTCATCGCCGCGGAGATCAACGACCGCCGCGAAGAGGGGGACCTGCGTGAGAACGGCGGGTACCACGCCGCCCGCGACGAGCAGGGTCAGCAGGAAGCCCGCATCCGCCAGCTGCAGGACCTGCTCAACAACGCGAAGGTCGGCGAGGCGCCCAAGCAGTCCGGCGTGGCGCTGCCCGGTTCGGTCGTCAAGGTGTACTACAACGGCGACAAGTCCGACACCGAGACGTTCCTGATCGCCACCCGCCAAGAGGGTGTCAATGAAGGCAAGCTTGAGGTGTATTCGCCCAAGTCGCCGCTGGGTGAGGCCCTGATCGACGCGAAGGTCGGCGAGACCCGCAGCTACATGGTGCCCAACGGCAACACCGTCAAGGTCACGTTGCTGAGCGCGGAGCCGTACCACTCGTAGCGCCTCGCGGCGGCTTACCCGCGCAGGTTCAGGGCCTGCTCGAGGTCGCTCAGCAGGTCGGCGATGTCTTCGATGCCGACCGAAAGCCGCACCAGATCGTCGGGGACTTCCAATTGCGATCCGGCCGTCGACGCGTGCGTCATCGCGCTCGGGTGTTCGATCAGCGATTCCACCCCGCCCAGCGATTCGGCCAGGATGAAGACGGCGGTACCGGCGCACAGCTTCTCGGCGGCTTGCCGGCCGCCGCGCATCCGCACCGAGACCATGCCGCCGAAGCCGCTCATCTGCCGCGCGGCAACCTGATGGCCGGGGTGGCTGGGCAGCCCCGGATACAGCACGGAGCTAACCGCCGGATGTTCCGTCAGGAATTCTGCGACGGCTGAAGCGTTTTCGCTGTGCCGTTGCATTCGCAGCACCAGGGTCTTCAGGCCGCGCATCGTCAGGTAGGCGTCGAATGGGCCCGGCACGGCGCCTGCTCCGTTTTGCAGGAAGCCGAAGGCGCCGTCCAACTCCTCGTCGTTGGTGACCAACGCGCCGCCCACCACGTCCGAGTGGCCGCCAATGTATTTGGTGGTCGAGTGCAGCACCACGTCGGCGCCCAGCGTCAAAGGCTGTTGCAACGCGGGCGACGCAAAGGTGTTGTCCACCAACACCTTCAATGAGCTCTCCCGCGCAAGCTGGGTAATGCCGGCGATATCGGCAATCGAGAGCAACGGATTAGTGGGCGTTTCCACCCACACCAGCCGGGTCCGCGGCGTGATCGCGGCGCGAACCGCGTCCAGATCCGCCAGCGCCACCGGCGTGTAGTCGACGTTCCACTGGGCAAAGACCTTGTCAATCAAGCGGAAGGTGCCGCCATAGGCGTCATCGGGGATCACCAAATGGTCCCCCGGACGCAGCATCGCGCGCAGGGCACAGTCGGTTGCGGCCATTCCGGAACTGAACGCCCTCGCGAAGGCGCCTTCCTCGACGGCGGCCAGCGCGGCCTCCAGTGCGGCCCTGGTCGGGTTGCCGGTGCGGGCGTACTCGAATCCGCCGCGCAGACCGCCAACGCCGTCCTGGGCGAACGTGCTGCTGGCATAGATCGGGGTATTCACCGCCCCGGTCCCCGGGTCCGGTCTGTACCCGGCGTGAATGGCTTTGGTGGCCAGTCCGGTGAACCCGTGGTGTCCCTTACAGTTTTCGCTCATCGACAGTCAGCCTAGTGACTGGCACAGCCAGGTGACTGTCGTGTCAGAGTGGCAGGCAGACCGTCGACATGATCTTGTCCGCAATGGTTTGCCGTTTGGCATCCCAAAGCGGGAACAAGTAGCCGATATAGCAGATGATCGCATCGACGAAGTGCGCAATCTGACGGACGACGGACATACCGAAGCCCAACGGCTGCCCGGTGACCTCGCTGACCACTTTGAATTTCAGTACCGATTTACCGATGCTGGATCCGGTGGTGCCCTGGCGGTAGCCGAAATTCCACACCCAGTAGGCGAGTATCAGCAGTGAAAACACCAGCCCGAGCAGCGCCGCTATCACCGACTCTCGACGCGCCATCGTGATCACCTGATTGAAGACCTGCAGGATGATGATCGGCACGGCGTCGATGAGGAACGCCAACACGCGGGTCAACCACGGCGTGTAGGAGTCCGTCGGCAGAGCGCGGACCACGGGCCCGGGCGGTGGCGGAGCGTACCCACCGGCAGACGGTGGAGGCGGAGGGTATCCACCAGGAGCGGGTGGAGGGTACGAATAGCCTTCAGGTCGCGGAGGGGGTGGCCGGTAAGGCTCTCCGAATGGCGGTTGATCTGTCATGGCAACCTTTCCACGGGATTCGACCGGGCGGCCTCACATTACCTGACTACCAGACCTGACCACTATCGTCGGCGCGGAGCATCCGAGAGAAAGCCCAACAGGTCGTACCGGGTGATCACCCCGACGGGTTTGCCCTGCTCCACGACCATTAGCGCATCCGAGTCACGCAGTGCCTTGCCGGCCACGCTCACCAGCTCGCCGGCCCCGACGATGGGCAGCGGCGCACTCATATGTTGCGAGACTGCGTCGGCCAATTTGGCGCGTCCCTCGAAGACCGCCGACAGCAGTTCACGCTCGGAGACGCTGCCGGCGACCTCGCCGGCCATCACGGGCGGTTCGGCGCCGACGACCGGCATCTGGGACACCCCGTACTCGCGCAGAATGCCGATGGCGTCGCGCACCGTCTCGGCCGGATGGGTGTGCACCAGGTCGGGCAGGGCCCCGGATTTCCGGCGCAGCACATCGCCGACCGTGGGCTGCTCGGTCGACCCGTCGAGGCGGCTGCGCAGGAACCCGTATGACGACATCCATGAGTCGTTGAAGATCTTCGACATGTAGCCGCGGCCGCCGTCGGGCAGCAACACGACAACCAGCGCGTCCGGCCCGGCTTGCTCGGCCACCCTCAGCGCCGCCACCACCGCCATCCCGCACGACCCGCCGACCAGCATCGCTTCCTCGCGGGCCAACCGCCTTGTCATGTCGAACGAGTCGGAGTCGGACACCGCGATGATCTGGTCGGGCACAGCAGGGTCATACGCCGCGGGCCAGAAATCCTCGCCGACGCCCTCGACCAGGTAGGGGCGCCCGGTGCCGCCGGAATAGACCGACCCTTCGGGGTCGGCGCCGATGACGCGTACCGGTCCTCCCGCCCGGTCGGCGGACACCTCTTTGAGGTAGCGACCCGCGCCGGTGATCGTTCCGCCGGTGCCGATCCCCGCGACGAAATGGGTGATCTTGCCGTCGGTGTCCGCCCAAATCTCCGGGCCGGTGGTCTCGTAGTGGCTGGCTGGACCTTCCGGGTTCGTGTACTGGTCCGGCTTCCAGGCACCGTCGATCTCTTTGACCAGGCGGTCGGAGACGCTGTAATAGCTGTCCGGATCCTCGGGCGGTACCGCCGTCGGGCACACGACCACCTCCGCGCCGTACGCCAGCAGCACGTTGCGCTTGTCCTCGCTGACCTTGTCCGGGCAGACGAAGACGCACTTGTAGCCGCGGTGTTGGGCGACCAGGGCGAGCCCGACGCCGGTATTGCCCGAGGTGGGTTCGACGATGGTGCCGCCCGGCTTCAGCAGCCCACTGGCCTCGGCGGCGTCGATCATCTTGGCCGCGATCCGGTCTTTGGAGCTGCCACCGGGGTTGAGGTACTCGACTTTTGCCACGACAGTTCCGGCACCGTCAGGGATGACGGAATTCAGCCGAACCAAAGGTGTGCCGCCGATGAGGTCACTGATGTGCTGCGCAATCCGCATGCGCTTATCGTGTCAGGCCATTTCGGCCCACGCACACCCGCTCCGGCGGATTCGCCTTAGCCGGTGGCCTCGCGGATGTACTCCCCGATTTGGCGCAGCGAACGCACCGCCTCCGGTAGCAGCGGCGCCGCCAGCTGGAAGTCGTGAACCTGACCGGGCCAGACGCGCACTTCTGCCGGCACGCCAACGGCCGCCAGCCTGCTTGCAGCCAACTCCGCGTCGTGCAGCAGCACTTCGGATCCCGAGACATGGATGAGGGTCCGCGGTAGACCGGGCTTGATGTGTTCCAACGGCTCGTAGATCTCTTCGGGTTTGCCGTCGATTGTGTTCTTCTTGGCTGCGCTAGCAACCAGCTCAACCAGCGCGTCAAACGCCCTTGCGGGAAACATCGCGTCGGTCTTGATGTTTGCATGCGCCTGCTTGCATTCCTTTGCTAACTGCAGCAGTGGCGAGATCGCTACCAGTGCCGCCGGCACATCCCCTTCGTCCTGGCCCATCTCCTGCAGGCGTTGCGCAAGAGCCAGCGCGAGGTACCCGCCCGCGGAGTCGCCGGCCAACACGATCTGGCCTGCGCCGTATCCGCGCTCGCGTAGCCATTGGTAGGCGTCATGACAATCGTCGAGAGCCATTCCGATCGAATGCTTGGGCAGCAGGCGATAATTCACCACGAGCACGGGTGAGTCAGCAAACTTTGAGAGCGCTTCGACAAGTCTGCCGTGCGAGTTTGCCCCGCAAGTCAAGAAAGCGCCGCCATGGAAGTACAGAACCATCCGCCGGCTGCCGTCCGCGGGCAGCACTCCAGGTGCCCGCACCAACTGCGCTGAAGCATTTGGCAAGCTCACCGTCTCTCGAACAGTGGCCGACACCGGAAGCAGCACCCGCGACGCCAAGTCGATGAGGCCCCACGGCCACGGCAGGTTGGGCACGTGGCTGCCAACGGCTAAAACCGGCCGGATCGTCAGCCGTGACGCCAGCGTGGCTACTCGTGCGGCGACACTGGGTCCAGACTCCAGGACCTCGACCGGGACGCCGTCGCTGCTGGCGAATCGGCGTGCCGCTACTCGGGGCGCCTTGGCTACCTGATGTGGACGAATGCCGTTCCGGGGCGAACCCGATACCTTGCTCGGTGCTGTCATGCTCAACACTTCCTACGTCTTTGTAGTCCGATACAGCATGTGACGTGGCAGCCAAGCTTGCGGTTCAGTCCGTTTACGAAGCTCCCAGCCAACCACTGGAACTTAGCTTGTCAGCACTTTCTTAGTAGAGCGTTTGAAGAAGCTGATTTGATACCACAAATGCTCCACAACGTAATGGCGTTAATTTGTCAGCTACCCACGCAAATCGCGAAGCCGTTCTAAAATGGTCGCGTGACCATCCGGGTGCCACGTCGTTCGGCGATCGCCCTGGCCACAGCAGGTGCCCTCGCCTCGACAGGCACGGCCTATCTGGGCGCACGCAACTTGCTGGTCAGCCAGGCGACGCACGCGCGCACCGTCATTCCGAAGTCCTGGGACATCCCGCCCCGAGCCGACGGTGCCTACGCCCAAGGCGGCGGCCCCGTGCAACGGTGGCAGCGCGGCATGTCCGCGGACCTGCACCTGATGGTCTTCGGGGACTCGACGGCCACCGGGTACGGCTGTACGAGCGCCGAAGAAGTGCCGGGCGTACGGATCGCGCGCGGGCTCGCCGAGCAGACCGGCCAGCGCATCCGATTGAGCACCAAGGCCATCGTCGGCGCGACCTCGAAAGGTGTTCGCGGCCAAGTCGATGCGATGTTCGTGGCCGGACCGCCGCCGGACGCGGTCGTGATGATGATCGGCGCCAACGACATCACCGCACTCAACGGGATCAGCCAGTCCGCCCAGCGGCTGTCCACGACGGTGCGCAAGTTGCGCTCCCGCGGCGCGGTGGTGGTCGTCGGTACCTGCCCGGATCTGGGGGTCATCACCGCCATCCCGCAGCCACTTCGCTCGCTGGCACACGCGCGAGGTTTGCAGCTCGCCCGGGCCCAGGCCGCGGCCGTGAAGTCGGCCGGCGGTATGCCCGTCCCGCTGGCGCATCTAATGGCGCCCCAATTCCGGGCCACGCCCGAGGTGATGTTCTCGGCCGATGGCTACCACCCCTCGGCGGCCGCGTATGCGCTGGCCGCCGATGCGCTGCTGTTCGCGCTCCGCGACGCGCTGGGCGAGAAGATCGACCGCCCGGCGCCCGCTTCGCCTGTCCCTTCCTGATACCAAGTCATACCAACCGGTGGGTAGCGACTAGATTCGTGCTAACCCGTCGGGTTGGGTCTGCCGCCCGGTTCGGGGCGAGCGGCTTTTTGAGGCGCGCCCGCGAGGTTCGAAGGGATTGAAAGGTAATAGTCATGCCAGAAGCTGTCATCGTCTCAACTGCCCGCTCGCCGATTGGCCGCGCCATGAAGGGGTCGCTGGTCAGCATGCGGCCCGATGATCTGGCCGTACAGATGGTGCGCGCCGCGCTCGACAAGGTGCCCGCGCTGAACCCGCACCAGATCGACGACCTCATCTTGGGCTGCGGCCAGCCCGCCGGCGAGTCCGGATTCAACATGGCGCGTGCCATCACCGTCGAGCTCGGCTATGACTTCCTGCCCGGCACCACGGTCAATCGGTACTGCTCGTCGTCGCTGCAGACCACACGGATGGCCTTCCACGCGATCAAAGCCGGTGAAGGCGATGCGTTCATCTCCGCTGGCGTGGAGACAGTGTCCCGGTTCGCCAAGGGCAGCGCCGACTCATGGCCAGACACCAAGAACCCGCTGTTCGGCGAAGCTCAGGAACGCTCAGTCGCCGGGACCGCGGGCGCTGACGAATGGCACGATCCTCGCGCTGACGGGAACGTGCCCGATATCTACCTCGCGATGGGTCAGACCGCGGAAAACGTCGCCCTCATGACCGGCATCAGTCGCGAAGATCAGGACCACTGGGGCGTGCGCAGCCAGAACCGAGCCGAGGAAGCGATCAAGAGCGGGTTCTTCGAGCGCGAGATCTGCCCGGTCACCCTGCCGGACGGCAGCACGGTCAGCACCGACGACGGCCCACGAGCGGGTACTAGCTACGAGAAGATCAGCCAGCTCAAGCCGGTGTTTCGGCCCAACGGCACCGTGACGGCGGGCAATGCCTGCCCACTCAACGACGGGGCCGCCGCGCTGGTGATCACCAGCGACACCAAAGCCAAGGAGCTGGGCCTGACCCCGCTGGCCCGCATCGTGTCCACCGGGGTCAGCGGCCTGTCGCCCGAGATCATGGGCCTGGGCCCGATCGAGGCGTCCAAGCAGGCGCTGCGGCGGGCGCGCATGTCGGTCGGAGACATCGATTTGTTCGAGATCAACGAGGCCTTCGCGGTCCAGGTGCTGGGTTCGGCCCGCGAGCTGGGCATCGACGAGGACAAGCTGAATGTGTCGGGCGGGGCGATCGCCCTCGGTCACCCATTTGGCATGACCGGCGCACGCATCGCCACCACGCTGCTGAACAACCTCAAGACCTACGACAAGACGTTCGGTCTGGAAACCATGTGTGTCGGCGGCGGCCAGGGCATGGCGATGGTGATCGAGCGGCTGTCCTAACTTTTCATACGTTGACTCTGCGCCCACCGCGCAAAAGTGCGAGTGCGACGCCTGGTCAGCGCAAAGTCAACGCGTCATCAGCGCGTCATCAGCGCGTCGTCAGCGCGTCGTAGGCGTGCTGAACGCGGCGAAGGACGTCGGGGGGCCGGTGCTTCGACACCACCCTGATATGGGTCCAGCCGGCGTGGGCGACATATTCCAGTCGCTCGACGTCGATGGCGTACTGCTGTGGATCCGTCCAATGTTGTTCGCCGTCATACTCGACCGCCAGCATGACGTCCTCCCAGCCCATATCGAGGAAGTATCTGGGAAAGCCGTCCGCGCCGAGCACGGGGATCTGAGTCCGCGGCTTCGGGAACCCCGCGTTGATCAGCAGTAGCCGCAGCCAGGTTTCCTTCGGCGACTGGGCACCGCCGTCGACGAGGTCCAGGGCCTTCTCCAGTTGGCGCAGACCGCGGGTGTGTGGATGCCGCGCGGCGAGCTCGGCGACGTCGCCGGCTTTGACGTCGGTGGCGCGCGCCAGGGCGTCAAGCCTGGCGACCGCCTGCACCAGGCTCCCGCGCCTGCCGATGTCAAAGGCAGTGCGCACCGGTGTGGTCACCAGCATGCTGCCGTGCAGCTGGGTTTCGCCGTCACACAGCAACTCAGCGCGGGTCTTCACACCCCGCGGCGCCCTGGCGTTGCGCCAGATCAGTTCGACCAGCGCGTCATCATCGACCCACTTAGCTCGGTGCAGCGCTGACGCGGCAGCACCGGCGATCACCGCCTCCCGGTGCGACCACAACCAGGCGGCGTAACTGCGCTGCCGCAGCGATGGCTGTAGCCGTTTGTCGAGGTAGACGTTCGGCATGATCGCCGTGTAGTACTTGCCCAGCTCATGCCAGGTGACAAGCTCCGCCGCGAGTGCCTCGCTGCCGATAAACGGTTGCTTCCCCAGTTCCTCCATGCCGCCCGATGGTGGCAGCCACCACCGACACCGGCAGTTGACTTTGCGCCTACGGCGCAAAAGTGCGAGCGACCTGCACCCTCAGCGCAGAATCAACGCTGGGGGCGCAAACAAGAAAGCCGGCACCAGAGTGCCGGCTTTCTTGTGTCGAGAGCTAGTCGTTCTGGAAGTAGCTGAGCAGGCGCAGGATCTCCAGGTACAGCCAGACCAGGGTCACGGTCAGGCCGAGGGCGATACCCCAGGCGGCCTTGTCCGGTGCACCGGCACGGATCATCTGGTCTGCGGCGTCGAAGTCGATCAGGAAGCAGAACGCCGCGATGCAGATCATGACCAGCGAGAAGATGATCGCAATCGGTCCGCCGCTGCGCAGGCCCAAGCCCTCGCCGCCGCCTACACCGAACATCGCCAGCACGAAGTTGCCGAGCATGAGGAACACCGCGCCGAACAGCGCGGCAACCACCATGCGGGTGAACTTGGGGGTGACCCGGATGGCACCGGTCTTGTAGACGACGAGCATGCCGAAGAACACGCCGAAGGTGCCGAGGATGGCCTCCCCGATCATCGTCCCGGCGTTCATCGACTTGCCTGCCAGCGATACGTGGAATGTCAGCAACAGCGAAATAGCGCCCAGGGCCAGGCCCTCGAGTACCGCGTAGCCGAGCACGATCGCGGGGCTGTCCTGCTTGCGGCCGAAGGTAGCGATCATCACCAACACGAAGCCGCCCAGCGCGCCGATCAAGGTCAAGGGAGCCGCCAGCTGCGGGCGGGCTTCCGCCAGGAAGAAGGAGACGACGGCCGAGGCCATCAGCACGGCCAGCGTGATGCCGGTCTTGGTGACAACGTCGTCGATGGTCAGGGGGCGCGAAGCCTTGGTCTCCTGATAGGGAGCAGCGTAGGGGTCCGCTTGGTAATACCCCTGCTGCACCTGGGCCGCGCCAGTACCGAATTGCGCGTATCCGCCCCGCCCTTTAGGCAGGGAACGAAAAACCGGGTTGCTAGTCTCCCGCACCGTCGGATCCTCTCTGATGGCTGTGAGTTCGAGCTGTACGAACACAGACTCAACGATCAACGGCCCGCCCCGGTTCCCAGCGGAGCTGCCGTTATCTGGGCATTCCGGGATTCGGATGTTGTCGTCGGGGATAAACATAAACCCTTACCCGCGAGCAGCGCTGCACTGGCAACGATCTAGATTGCTGGTCGAGGCTCGGGCAGCCCCCTGGGCAGCTTCTTTGGGCAGCAGGTGCAGGCGGGATTCTCAGGAATCTTGCACGGTATTCCGTCGGGGAATCCGAGAAAGGAGGCTCAGAACGTGGCGAGCGGCGTGACTGGGGATTCCGAAGAGGTCGTGACCCGCGTCGACGGTGGCGTCGGCCGCATCACGCTCAACCGCCCCAAGGCGATCAACTCGCTGAACCAGCAGATGGTCGACACGCTCAGCGCCGTCCTCTCCCGCTGGGAAGCCGACGACGCGGTGCGAGCGGTGGTGCTGTCCGGCGCCGGGGAACGCGGACTGTGCGCCGGCGGCGACGTCGTCGCGATTTATCACAGCGCCCGCGATGGCGGCGTGCAAGCACGGCGTTTCTGGCGCGACGAGTATCTGCTCAACGGCCACATCGGCCGCTTCGCCAAGCCCTACGTGTCGTTGATGGACGGCATCGTGATGGGCGGCGGAGTCGGCGTTGCCGCGCACGCGAACGTCCGGGTGGTGACCGAAACGACGAAGATGGGAATGCCTGAGGTCGGCATCGGCTTCATCCCCGACGTCGGCGGGGCGTTTCTGCTGTCCCGGGCGCCGGGCGGGCTTGGTCTGCACGCCGCGCTGACCGGGGCGCCGTTTTCCGGCGCTGACGCCATCGCGATGGGATTCGCCGACCACTACGTTCCGCACGACCAACTCGACGCATTCACCCAAGCGATCATCGATGACGGCGTCCCGAGCGCCCTGGCCGCCCACGCCGTCGAACCACCAGCCAGTGAACTTGCCGCACAACGTGGTTGGATTGATCGGTGCTATGCCGGTGACACGGTCGAAGACATCATCGCACGGTTGCGGGCATTTGGGGGAAATGGGGCCGGACCTGCTCAAGACGCCGCAGACCTGATCGCCAGCCGCTCCCCCATCGCGCTATCGGTGACGCTGCAGGCCGTGCGTCGCGCCGCAGAACTCGAGACACTGGAAGATGTTCTGCAGCAGGACTATCGGGTGTCGTCAGCGTCCGTGCGTTCGCACGATCTGGTTGAGGGCATCCGCGCGCAACTAATCGACAAAGATCGCAATCCGAAGTGGTCTCCGGCGTCGCTGTCCGCAGTCACCGCGGCCGATGTCGACGCGTATTTCGCTCCGGTCGACGACGATTTGAATTTCTAGAAAGGCAGGGTTGGTGGCATCCGCAGGAGATAAAACCGAGTACGAAACCATCCTGGTCGACCGCGAGGAGCGGGTCGCGATCATCACGCTGAACCGGCCCAAGGCGCTCAATGCGCTCAACAGCCAGGTGATGAACGAATTAACCAGCGCTGCAACCGAACTGGACCACGACCCCGGCATCGGTGCGATCATCATCACCGGTTCGGCCAAGGCATTCGCCGCCGGTGCCGACATCAAGGAAATGGCCGACCTGACCTTCGCCGACGCGTTCGGTTCCGACTTCTTCGCCACCTGGGGCAAGCTGGCCGCCGTGCGTACCCCGACGATCGCCGCCGTGGCGGGGCATGCACTTGGCGGCGGCTGCGAGCTCGCGATGATGTGTGACCTGCTGATCGCCGCCGACACGGCGAAGTTCGGCCAGCCGGAGATCAAACTCGGTGTGCTGCCGGGCATGGGCGGCTCGCAGCGGTTGACCCGGGCTATTGGCAAGGCCAAGGCCATGGACCTCATCTTGACCGGTCGCACGATCGATGCTGCCGAAGCCGAACGAAGCGGCCTGGTTTCGCGGGTGGTGCCGGCCGATGACTTGCTGACCGAGGCTAAAGCAGTCGCGACCACCATTTCGCAGATGTCGCTTTCGGCAGCCCGGATGGCCAAGGAAGCAGTCAACCGGGCTTTCGAATCCACTCTGGCCGAAGGGCTTCTCTACGAGCGGCGGCTGTTTCATTCGTCGTTCGCGACCGAGGACCAGTCCGAGGGAATGGCGGCGTTCGTCGAGAAACGCCCTCCCAACTTCACCCACCGGTAGGACGTTTCAATGAGCGACCCAGGTTCTGCGACGACCGCCGCCGGCGACGGATCAACCAGCGCGGAAGGATCGACGGAAGCCGGCCCGGAAGCCAAACCCGATCCCAGCCCCGCGCGTCGCTCTCGCTGGGCCGAAAATCATTGGTGGGTGCGCCATTACACGTTCACCGGCACGGCGGTCGGCCTGATCTTCATCTTTTTTTCGATGACCCCGTCCCTGCTACCGCGCGGCGCACTGTTCCAAGGCCTGGTCAGTGGGTCTTCCGGCGCCAGCGGCTATGGGCTGGGCGTCTTCGCCGTCTGGCTTGTCCAATACATGCGCATGAAAGATTCCAGCCCACCACCCCCGCGCTGGGCGTGGCTGGTGCTGATCCCGCTCGGCGTTGTCGGCATGGTGCTGATGGCGATCTGGTTCCACGTCTGGCAGGA